>Ga0116134_1001788_pt1 | contig 10761 bp, 9 predicted proteins | sample June2015DPH_19_5_FD_89737 | JGI IMG/M metagenome (GOLD analysis project Ga0116134, IMG submission 89737) | Peatland microbial communities from SPRUCE experiment site at the Marcell Experimental Forest, Minnesota, USA - June2015DPH_19_40 | ecosystem: Environmental > Terrestrial > Soil > Wetlands >...
GCCCCAGTTTATGCTGCTCGCGCGCCGGGCGTCCCGGCTTGCAGGCCGCCTTCATCATGTGCACGACGATGGGCTCGTCCGGCTTTTTCGTGCATTCATAGCCGCCGATGCTGACCGGAATATCCAGGTTCACGCTGGTGTGGTACATGCCGGGCGCGTAAATCGCACTCGCGCCCAGCTTCTGAAACGCGCTCCGGTTGCGCAGCAGAACGTTGTTGTAGAGCAGTGGAACTTTCTGCGCCGAAGCGAGCGCTTCTTTCTGCGCGTCCGGCAATTCCGGCGCGATGTATGGAATCACCACATGCCAGCACGCCAGAATGCAGTTCGCGGCGCGCACCGTCTTCAGCTTCTTTTCCGTCAAGTAGCTGACTTCCACTTCTTTCGCCGAAGCCGGATCGCCCCGGTGATTCACCTTGACCACCGTGCTGTTCAGCCGGATGCGCATCGAAGAAGACGGATCGTCGAGCTTTGCGTAATCGGCCATCGCCAGCACCACGTCGGTGGCCGAGCTTCCGGGAATCGCCGCTGGGATCAGCTTGCGCACCAGCAACCTCGCGATCGTTGCGTTGCCGTCGGGAAAGTGAAAGAAATATTTTTCCGCTTCGTCGCTGCGAATGGCGTCGCGGTTCATTCCCTTGCCCGGCGCGGGATCGAGTTTGAGGCCGCTGAATCCCGGCATTTCCAGGCCCCAGGCGTCTTGCGCCGGGACCGCGTCAATGCCCACGCCAAACAGCGGATGCGGGAAGGCCTGGAACAATTTCACAATTTCGTCGCTCACGCCGGCCGTGTCGGTCAGGTATTTCGCATAGCTCATGCGAGCCAGGCGCGCCTTTTTTTCGTCGGAGCTGAGGCCGGGAAAATAATCTCTTGGGTCTGTGAGCAGGCGGCGAAAATCTTCTTTGGCTTTCGCCGAGAGCGGAGCCTCTTTCAAGAAATCCCGCAGGCCCGCTTCGCCGCTCTCGTCGCTGAGGCCGCTCTCGTCTCCTCCGGTGTGCACCGCGTTCAAGACCAGCTTGTCGGTCCCAAACGTTTCCTTGTCGAAAAAAATGTGCGGCTTCATACCGAGCGAGCGGTAGAGATCTTTGCTGACATACTTGGGATACGAAGGCACGTCAATTCCCAGCTCTTCGATCAGAGCCTTCGAGACTGTGCTATAGGGCGACGGGCTCTCAATGGAATACGTGCCGCCGAACCCAAGAATCGTGCGGCTGCCCGCGCGGAATTCGTTGCGCTTGGCGTGTCCGCCGAAGTCATCGTGGTTTTCGAGAATCAGGATACGCGCCCTGTCGCCCGCGACCTTGCGGAAATAGTGGGCCGCGGCGAGTCCGCTGATGCCTCCGCCAACAATTACCAGATCGTAGGATTCGCCTGTGTCCACGGCCTTCGGAGCATCGTCCCAGAAAGCGCCGTCGCGGAGTTTGTGCATGGCTTCGAACGAACCAGCATGGTCGCCGCGCAGGCCGGTCTTGCCGGGAGGATAGTAACCTGGCGCGCCCTGGGCTTCGGATTGCAGGTCGGCGGCGGCCGCAGCCCACATTTCAGGAGGAATGATCGCGGGAACGATGGCCGCTCCCGCCGTGAGTGCGACTCCGTTTAGAAAATCCCGGCGCGTAATCTTCGCGCCCATCCCCAGTGCTCGGTCATGTCCCTTAGACACAAATTCGTCTGACACAAATGCCTCCGGCGAGGCAGTGTATCACTCTTATTGCTCACTTATCATTCACTCCGCCGCTAGTGCCCCGGCCCGCCGCCGTCTCTGCGGTCATTTTCCGCGATCATTCCCACTATCATTCCCACGAAGGCTGGCCGTCTCGAGCCCTGACTCCGCCGTCGCTTCCAGCACCTCACTCCAAAACGAAGTATTCGGATCGACCGCAGCCACCCCAATCTGACCTGCCGCCGGAGAGTCATCTCCAGCTACCCACGCGACTCGAAACTGTTCCTTCTTGTGCGAGCGGGCTAGAGAAATTATGTCGCCCTGCCCCAGCATTCCGTGGATGCCATCGAGCAGCGCTCCACGCCGGCTGATATTGACCGTCATCACTCTCTGATCCAAGGGACGGCCACTGACGTCGGTCCCCGTAAGCAGCACCGGCAACTCGAGATCAATCCTCGGGTCGCGACGCTTGCCGAGCCGCTGCGCCCGCAAATCGTTTAGAAACTGCTCCGCGGTCAACGACGCGCCCGCGCGAACCAGCTCCAGGAGCAGGTCGGGCGCTTCGGCATCGAACGCCGCGTCGGGCACGGGATTCGGCACGGCGTGTTGATCTTCTTTTAAACCTTCCTTTCGACCGACGAAAATTTTCGGAACTTCGCGATTGCTCGTCAGCCGGCCGATCAGTTCCTCGACCCGCGCCCGCCGATCCTGCGCTGGCGCTCCCGTAAACTCGACTCCCATTCCCGTTTGCGCATGCGACACGCGCACCACTCCGTCGAGCAGACACTCCGTGTCCATCGCCCGAATGCTCAGCAACACCGGAGTATCGGCGGGGAATGGCGTGGCCATCTCCAGGTAGCAGGCGCCCACGCTGATGTCGGTGAGGCGCCAGCGTCGCGAACGAGCCGGCTTCGCTGCCGCGCTCGGCTCGTGATCTGGCCGTTGCTCCGCGGCCGGCAACGCGCTCTCTTCGATCTTCCAATCCGAGGGCGCATACTCGATTCCCCAGAAGTTGCCGGGCACATCGAGTTCCAGACCAACCAGCCAGGTCTCGGGATCGCCGCCCAGCGGAACCACTTCGCCTACCCTCGCCGTGGTGTGCCGTTTCGCCGAAACGATTTCCAGCCGGACCTGAGTGCCCTGCGCCAGGGCACGTGCAGCGATCAGCCCGCATCCGTGCGCGTTCACCAGAGTGGTGTTGCACGGTTCGGAAAATGGCACGGCGGCATTGAGGCTGGTGACCAGCACTGGAACTTCAAGCGGCAGCCGAGTGCTGCGCCGAATGGCGTGCTGTGTTTTTTCCGAAGCGCCCATAGAGTTAGCAGGCAAAGAGTTCTTCGGCCTGAAAACCTCGATTTGAGAACCAGTGCTGGTAATTCGGACGACAATTGTCCATTGACCATGCTAGACCACAGCAAAGCCCCGGGCACGGAATTTCGCTGCCCCGGTTTCCAGTTAGACACTAGGGAGAATGGTGCGGCGTTATGGAGTCTTGATCGCCGTATCAGGCGCCTGCAAAGCGACCTTGTGACTACCGTCGCAGAAAGGCCGGTTGGCGGAAGCGCCACAGCGGCAGAGGGAAAACGCCGTCTTGCCCGTCAGGTCGTATTTGTTGCCATCGGCGTCCACCATCTCGACAACGCCGTTGGGATCGTCTACGCGCAAAGGACCATCCTTGCGCACCGTAATCGTGACTTGCGACATGGAACCTCCGGTAGAAATTAATTAATAGATTTCAAACTATCGCACAACGAAAGAAGTTGCCAGTACCCGGTACTCAGTACCCAGTGCAGAACCGGCACTCGCCTTTGACTGGTACTGGATGCTGGGTACTGGGTACTGACTACCGCCACCGGTCTACCGCTTCCCACCACAGCATCTTCGCCCACTCGGCAGAAGTGACTTTCGCCCATTCGCGTTTCGTCCACCACGCTTCTCCGAAATGGGCCGGATCTCGAGCCGCAGTCACATTGAACTGGTATTGTGGCAGGCGATGGCGAAAAATCATCCGGGCGCGGCGGGTGTGAAATTCTGAGGTCACGATCAGCACCCGATGTGCGCTCAGCGACTGCAGGCATCGGCTCACATCGTCGGCCTCAGCGTTGGTCGAGAGACCGACGACCGGGCACACGGAGATGCGGTTTGCTTCACCAAGCCCGTTCACGTATTTCTGTGCGATCTCGGTCAGGCGCTGATCGTAAATCAGATCGCGCGTCTCAGCATCCAGAAACACGCGTGGCGCCACTCCCCGGCGCAGCAGTTCCAAAGCGCGAGCCGGACGGACGTTGGTCTCGCCAGCCAGCACTACGATGGCATCGGATTTCTCCGGTTCGTCCACCACCAGAAAGCGCGCCGCTTGGCTCGCGAGCGCAACCAGCACCACGAGCAGGAACAACACAATGAGTAGTCGTAAGAATCGCATCTGATACAGGTTACCGCACACCGCATGTTACTAAGGAAAGCGCTGCGCGGAAGAATTCGGTTACCGGAGTAATCAAGATCGCAATCCGCCCTGCATAACGACCGAAGCTTCCGCGGGCCAAGCGCGACCTGCAATGCTAGAATTATTCCTGCCCTATGACTACTCAACTCACCGCTTCTTCCCTCTTTACTGATTTGAAAACCCGCATCGGAGCACGCCAGGCTCGGGTCGGAATCATCGGCCTCGGCTACGTCGGATTGCCGCTGGCCCTGCTCTACAGCGAGCAGAAATTTGCCGTCACCGGTTTCGATATCGATCAGCGAAAAATCGATACCCTCGCGAGCGGCGGCACTTACATTTTCCGCATCACGCCCGAGGAGATCGCAGCGGCCAAATCGAACGGCTTCAAAGCTACGGCCGACTATGCGCAGATCACCACCATGGATGCGATCATCATCTGCGTCCCCACGCCGCTCAACGAATATCACGAGCCCGATCTCAGCTACATCACCAACACTGCCCACGCCGTGGCGCCCTATCTGCGCGCCGGTCAGATCGTCATCCTGGAGAGCACCACCTACCCCGGCACCACCGAAGAAGTCCTGATTCCGATTCTTGAAAAGGAAAACAAGGCCGGCCTCAAAGCTTCCCGCAAGGGAGCTGCCGGCGACCACGAAATCTGGGTCGCCTTTTCGCCCGAGCGCGAAGATCCCGGCAACACCCAGGTGGCTCGCCACGATATTCCGAAGGTGATTGGCGGACTCGATCCCCAGGCCAGCGAAATCGCAGCCGCGCTGTACGGCTCCATCTTTCGCCGCACCGTTCCCGTCTCCTCGCCCGCGGCCGCGGAGATGACGAAGTTGCTCGAGAACATCTACCGCTGCGTCAACATCGCGCTGGTCAACGAACTCAAGATGCTCTGCCTGCGCATGGACCTCAACATCTGGGAAATCATCGACGCCGCTGCCACCAAGCCGTTCGGCTTCCATGCGTTTTATCCCGGGCCGGGTCTTGGTGGACACTGCATTCCGGTCGACCCGTTCTATCTTTCGTGGAAGGCGAAGGAGTTCGACTTCCGCACCCGCTTCATCGAACTGGCTGGCGAAATCAACGTGGCCATGCCCTACAACGTAATCGCCTCCACCATCTCCGCGCTCAACCGCCAAAAGAAGGCCATCAACGGATCCAAGATCATGGTTCTGGGCGTAGCCTACAAGAAAGACATTGACGACTTGCGCGAGTCGCCCGCGCTCACCATCATCGAACTGCTGCAAAAAGAGGGCGCGGTGGTCAGCTATAACGACCCGTACTTCCCCTTCGTCGGGCGCGGCCGCAAGTACGACCTGCAGATGAAGTGTTCCACGCTCGACAATCTCGGCCAGTACGACTGCGTGCTCATCGTGACCGACCACACCGACTACGACTACAAGAAGATCGTCAACGAGGCGCAGTTGGTGGTGGATTCGCGTAACGCCACGCGCGGCATTAAGAGCGACAAGATCGTGCACTGCTGATCAGTACCCAGTACTCAGTAACCAGTACCCAGCGAACGGCAGTCGACACGGAAACGTCAGCGACCGAGTTTGGAGTCTGGAGGATCTAGTTTCGTATGCCACCTGAAAATGTAAGAGTGAACTGGATAGGACTCGAAGAGATCGGAGAGACCCGCATACTCAAAGCGCTTCAACTCGCCATGAAAGGCCTGCCTATACCAGAGATCGCACGCGAAACCAGCGTCCCCAAGTCTTCCCTGTACGACATTCGGCTCCATGGCGCGTATTCTCACAGCCGTAGACAGAGAAAGGCATCCGCACTCTAAAACACCATTACTGAGTACTGGATACTGGGTACTGGGTACTGCCCTGTGCTAGTATTTCGCGTTGAGCCAGAGCAGCGTTCGCTTTACGCTGTCTCCATACGATGTGCCGATGACGGTGTGGCAATGAAAGATACGCTTGGAATCTTGCTCGCCGGTGGCGCAGGCGAACGCCTCTATCCGCTTACCCGCGACCGCGCCAAACCGGCCGTGACCTTCGGCGGCATCTATCGCATCATCGACATCACGCTTTCGAACTGCGTCAACTCCGGCCTGCGCCGCGTCTTTATCCTCACGCAATACAAGGCGCTCTCGCTCAATCGCCAGATCCGCGAAGGCTGGAACATCTTCGGCCGTGAAATCGGCGAGTTCATCGAAATCCTGCCGCCTATGCAACGGGTCAGCCAGAACTGGTACATGGGGACGGCCGACGCGGTCTATCAGAACATCTATTCCATCGGCTCCGAGCAGCCCAAGCACGTGCTCATCCTCTCCGGCGACCACATCTACAAAATGAATTACGGGCGCATGCTCAAGCAGCATCAGGACGCCGCTGCCGACGTCACTGTCGCCACCCTGACGACCGACCCGGCCGATTGCCGCCAGTTCGGCGTGGTCGATATCGACCGCGACTACCGCATCAACGGCTTCCTGGAAAAGCCGCAACAGACCGACCTGCGATCGCCCTACGATCCCACGAAAATTTCAGCATCGATGGGCATCTATATCTTCAACACCGACGTGCTCATTCCCGTATTGCTCAAAGATGCTGAGGATCCCGATTCCAGTCACGATTTCGGCAAGAATATTCTGCCCAAAATGCTGGATGACTACCGCGTCTTCGCTTTCGATTTTGTCGACGAAAACAAGAAAGAAGCTCTCTACTGGCGCGACGTGGGGACGCTCGAAGCTTACTACGAAGCCAACATGGACCTGGTTTCGGTTTCTCCGGTCTTCAATCTTTACGACGAGCAATGGCCCATCCGCACCCACCAGCGGCAGTATCCGCCGGCAAAATTTGTGTTCGCCGAAACCGGACGCATGGGCCACGCCCTCGATTCGCTGGTCTCTTCCGGTTGCATCATTTCCGGCGGCTCCGTCCAGAATTGCGTGCTCTCTCCCGATGTGCGCGTCAACTCCTACACCGAAATCGAGAACAGCATTTTGTTTTCGCACGTGAACGCGGGACGCAGTTGCCGCATTCGCAAAGCCATCATCGATCGCGACGTGCACATTCCCGAAGGCACCACCATCGGCTACGATACCGAAGCCGACCGCGAACGCTACTTCGTCACCGACAGCGGCATCACGATCGTGACGCGGGATTACTCCCTGTTTGAGAACCCCGTGAGCGTCGACTACTTCACCAGTGAGTAGAGCAGTCTTTTTTCCTGCGATACACTTCTTTACTCTATGTCTCCAAGCCTTCGCCGCCGGGCAGATTCGAATCGCGCTCCGCAGTGGGAAATGATCTCCAGATGGCTCTTTGTGGCTGTATTTGCAGTTTATGCCGTCTTACCTACGAGAAATTATTACTGGGATGGCGTTTCCTTCGCTCAGGATATCGAACAGGCGGGTAGATTTGGATCGTCGTCGTTCTGGCATAGTCTTATCCGCCCGAATCACCTTCTCTACGACAGCGTTGGCTATTTTGTGTGGACCGCGCTGCGCAGCCTGGGATTCGAGATTCGGGCAATTGCCGTGCTTCAGGCCATAAACATGGCTCTGGCTGCGGTATGCGTCGGTATACTGCAACGCACGCTCCTCCGGCTCACGCAGTCTGTTTACCTGAGCGCAATGTTGAGCCTGCTATTTGCTTTCTCCGCAATTTTCTGGAGGTTTGCCACCGACGCCGACGCCTATATTCTGAGTGTGCTCTTGCTCGTGGCCGCCTTCCACATCTTGTGCACCAGTGCGAAGCCTCGGCCTCTGCTGGTCGGAATCCTGCACGTGGCCGCCATGCTCATTCATCAGCTTGCAGTTTTCTTTTTTCCCGCGGCTGCGTTAGGCGTCTATTCGAAGGGCGGCCGCCGGCGCCTGTTGCAATACTGTGCGCTGGCCGCGGGAGTCACGCTGCCTGTGTATTACGCCGGGTTCTGGCTCCAGCAGCGATCTACCGGCTTGGGCGCTTTCGTGCGCTGGCTGACCTATCATTCTGCGGATACGCCGTTCGTGCTTACGTTGTCCAAGAACCTGGCCCTCACGCTGATGAATTATCTGCAGTTGTTTTTCGGAGGCACTGGACACCTGCTCCGGTTCTTCGGACCGTTCATGCTGGTTACGTTTCTCCTCCTTGCGGCGGCGTTGACCGCGCTGCTCACGCGCACCCTGCGCTACCGGGAAGAACTGCGCTTACTGCACGTCCGGCTTGCGCCAACGTTGCCGCTGCGCATGGCGGCCGTCTGGTGGGCTCCATACCTCGTCTTCCTCTTCCTTTGGATGCCCTCGAATACCTTCCACAAGTTGTTTTGCCTACCCGCGATTATTGTCATCATGGCTTTCTTCTTGAGAGAGTATCGAGGCCCGCGCCGTTACCGGCTGGCGCTGTTCGTGGCGACCATGGCGCTGGCGAATCTCGCTTTCTATATCTTCCCCTACTCGCGTCCGGACTATAACCAGGCGATGCGCTTTGCTCACCGGATGGGTCAGGTGTGGCCGGATCGCACCGTGGTTTACTACAGCGACTTCATTGTGGACGACTGGTACATTCGCTACTTCAATCCGCGGACGACATGGAAACAGATCGATCCGGTGAACGGCGTGGCCAATTTCGCCCAGGACGCAGAACGCGAACTCGCCGCTGGGCACGAGGTCTGGGTCGATGGCACTACGGCGGCAGTGCTCGCCCAGAGTTGGCCTGGCGTCACGGCGCACTTCGACGCCGCAGAGGTCGACGAGTTTCCCAAACATCCGATTCGCTTCTACCGCTGGAGCAAGCAGGGCCCAGGCTTGTGAGGGCAGTGAGTAAGGCAGGTCTCAGGTCTTAGGTGTCGCACAGAACCTTGCTACCAAGGAGATTCTCCTAACAACTGCGAGCTGACACTTCTAATTCAGCTTGAGGCGAACGGTTTGGGCAAGCTTCCTCTGCTGTTGGTCGAAGCTGTAGAGGCAATCCACGCCCAGTTCGAGTGCTGCCGCCACGTGCAATAGGTCGGCTGTGCGGGTGCCCAGCTTGGCGGTCGTTTGTTGAGACAACAGGCGCGCGCGCTCAAACACAGGTTCCGGTAATCCCCGAAGTTGTAGAATCCCGTCGCGCAAATCCTTCTCGAAATTAGCCAGCGCAGATTTGGCTGCTGCTGGCGAAGCCTCTCTTCGGAAGACCCGCAACCCGAAGGCATTGACAACCTCCAGTTCACCGAAAACCGTCATGAAAAGGTCTCCGTGGGAGGCCTCCATTGTGCTCAGAGCTGCGGCGGAATTCGCATCCGGGATGTAAAGCGATACAAGAAAGCTGGGATCGGCGTAAATCTTCAATACCGATCCCGATCGGCGGATATCAGATCCGCTCCGCTAACTGCCAATACTTTGTCGCCGAAGATGGAGCGCATGCGGGCGTGGAAATCGGGCATCACTTTTGTGGATTCCGCGCTTTCCGGCACCAGGCGCGCGATCACACGCCGGCGCTTGGTGATCTGGATCTCTTCACCTTGGAGCAGAAGGCGCTCAATCTTCTTGAATTCGTAGCGGAGGTCCCGCACCGAGGCTTTGGTCATGTGATACATGATAGCATCACAAATCGCTATTTGCAATCAGTCCGTTTTCCACCGCCCTAATGCTTCACCAAATCTTCCGCCAGCAAATGTGCCTTCTGCGCCAGCGTGCCCGCTCTCCGCACATCGCCTTCGTGCAACGCCGAACGCGCACCATCCATATAGTTCCGGATCTGTCCCACCGTCTCCTGCTGCCGCGCGTCCAGAGCGCGTCCCGCCAACTGTTTGAGTTCGCCGCCGGCCGCGCCCAGCAACTGTTCCGTGCCCTGACGCTCTCGCGTGGCTTCTGCGGGAGTGATGTCGGGCGCAATCTGCGCCGCGGGTTCGCTCGCTCCGCCCTCGCGAACCACAATCTTCCGCGGAGCGCCATCCGGCGCCGGCGCGGAGCGCTTTAGGCGTTTCGTGGTTCCGCTCGCCGAGTCAACATCCGTCTTTTTCTTCGCCCCGCTCTCCGGCGCGTTCTGCTCCGGAACCGGCGCGGGCTCTGCCGTCGCCTTCTCCGCCGGCGCGGGCGCAACTGGGGTTTGTCCCGCAGCCGGGAAACTCAGCCCAAGCGCAATCGCAAGTACACAGGCAAGTCGCATAACAGGGTCAACAGGATTGTTTCCCAGCCTGACAAAGAACGCAAGCGTAGGCGCTTCGGTAGCTCAGTTCCCGAGCAAGCCGCCGATCACCCGGAGCCGGGCGCATCGCAATTCTCCGGCCGGTTCGCGAAGCGCGGACTTTGCGGGGCCACGCAAGCCTTCCCACACGAATCTTCCTACGCGAATCACGGCCAGGCGGCACGCTGAAGATTTCCATTGACAACTATATCTGTGAATGATATATCACTCACGAATACATCTCTCGACCAGGAGCGCCGATGCCATCCAAGACCAACGACCTTCCCGAAGGCCTGGAGTGCCTGCTTCCGCTCACTCCGGCCGTGTTCTTTATCCTGTTCGCTCTCGTGGATGGCGAGAAACACGGCTATGCCATTATGCAGGATGTCCTGACGCTGTCGGAAGACAGGTTCCGCATGGGCCCCGGGACGCTCTATACGACGATTCAGCGGCTGTTGAATCTTTCGGTCATCGAAGAAACCACAGGATCTGGCGCCGCCTCGGACCACGAAGCCCGGCGCCGCTATTACCGGCTTACCCGCAGTGGAAAGGCC
>Ga0116134_1001790_pt1 | contig 10761 bp, 9 predicted proteins | sample June2015DPH_19_5_FD_89737 | JGI IMG/M metagenome (GOLD analysis project Ga0116134, IMG submission 89737) | Peatland microbial communities from SPRUCE experiment site at the Marcell Experimental Forest, Minnesota, USA - June2015DPH_19_40 | ecosystem: Environmental > Terrestrial > Soil > Wetlands >...
GCCGGATACTGTGGGTTTTGCAGAGTAACGGGCTTGGCGGTTTGGTCGCCGTGCAAGACCATGACCAAACCCGCCCCTTGGACTTTCTTCAACGCATCTCCCACCAGCAGATTTACAACTTGTGGAACCTGTACGGTTTTGGGCGTGACCCAAAGATCGATTGCCGCGCCCGTCAAAACCGAACCCGAGTCGGGAGATTGCTGGAATACTACCCCGCCCGCCACATTAGAATTGGCTTGGGACGTAACATGCCCGACGCTGAGATGCTTGCCGGTTAGCATCGATTGCGCTTCATCAAAGGTGTGTAGGGTTACCGTAGGCACGGCCACCATCTCCGCGCCCACTTTAACGCTTACTGACTCTCCGGGTTTCGCTGTGGTGCCGGCATCCGGTGTCTGCGAGACGACGTGGTCTGCATCCTCCGGTTTGCTTTGGACTGTCCCCACATCGCTGGTGTCCAGAGTTAGATTTACCGCGGTAAGAGCCGAGGTCGCGTCGGCGATAGTTTTCCCTTTGAGATCTGGCACTGTCGTTGCCTTGGGCCTGGCGACCAGATAAATTCCAACTCCCACACCGACCAGAACTATCAAAATAACCGGGATCAGCCATAGCGGGAAGCCACTGCCTCCATTGGTGGGTTTGGGAACGGTGAAACGAACCGCGGTTCCACCATCGCCCTGATCGGGCTGATCGACCCAAACCGCGTCCAAACGAAACGTGTAATCGCCGGGGGCACTCTTTGGTGGCACCGCAATCTTGACTGCGAAAGTTTCCTCTTTGTCCACGTCGAAGTGACGGTCGGTCTTGCCATCAACTTTCACCCAGCCTTTTTCGACGGGTCCGCTAGGGGGTTTGACTTGGGGAAGCGAGATGAGAACTGCACGCCCGTCAATCGCACGGGAGCTAACATTCTTAACCGTGTACTGCACGGTTCCGCGGCCCTGGCTGTCGAGCTTCACGCTCGAAACGCCATCCGGCAGGTTCACATTAAATAACTTGGCCATCGTCGTTTCTCCTTTTCAGTTCTAAGACTGCACTGTTCCAGTTGGCAGTCGAACATCCTGCTTTCTTTCTTCGTAATCGTCGCCTCTTCTACTGCTCCGCAAGAACCAACTCATGGGTAACATAGGCCGGCTTTTCCAACTCGACAATACGCTCAATCAGGATGCGATGCTCCGCCAGTTCTTTCGGGACGGTGACGCGCAAATGGAAAGGTCTGATTTTTCCGTCAGCACCGGCGACTTGCTCGTCGATTTCAAGCTTGGCACCGGTAGCCGTCTCTAGAAACAGGGAGAGTCCTTTGCGGGTCCCGCGCCACTGAGACAAGGTGGCGGCGGCCGCCGTCAGTTCCCGCAGACGGCCCAATCCCGTTGACGGAGACGGAGTGGACGATGGGCTCCCCATGCGCGGCACGTCCAACAGCACCTCAAGATCGACCCAGCTTGCCAGATAGGGCACGAAGGCTTCCGGAGCCCGGTAGGGGTCGAAGTTGGCTTCGAGGGAATCCAACGCGGACTCCGACGGCGCATGCATGGTTTCCATGACGTCGAGAATCGCGAACAAGGGATTCCCCGGCTGCACCGCATTCTGAAACACGGCGGGCAAGAGCCTTTTAATCTGTTCCTTTTTCATCTTCGGTTACGACCTCAATATCATGCTCGCCCGAACAGAACAACCAGTTAGGCGGAAGCGTCACCTTGTCGTCAAACGTGTTCTGCGAACATGGGGAATAGCTCTTACCGCCATCGCGACTCCGATACACGCCCATTTTTCCGCCAGTCAAAATGATGTTGCGCAGCGGATCCGCCGCCAGCGCATCGACGCGTTGAAAGGGATGGTCGCGGCTGGCTAGCGGCAAGCCGCAACCGACATCTGGCGCTTGCCACGATTCCTGATCGCCGCGTTTTTCCAACCGCAGCACGCCTCCGTCGAAAGTGGCGGCAAGAATACTCGCGCCCTGAAACGCCATCTCCACGCAGCTGCCTCCGAGCCAACTCTTGTCGAAGGTCTGCCAACCCTCGGCGGGGTCCTGCGAACCGAGAAGCTCCCAGCAGGAACAACCCTTCCCGGGATCGCCGAGCACCGCCGCCAGCCCGGCCCATAAAAATGACCGCGTGCCGTCGTATTGCACGGCGAGTACCCGAACATCTTCACCAGCTCTGCCAATGTTGCGGAAGGTATTCCCTGCACCGCCTTCGCTGGAGAGAAAAACGCCGCCCATTTTTTTTGCTGCTACCGCTATGCTGATCCCGCCTTTCGAACTTGCGGCAGTCACCGCCCAGTAGCCGATTTGCTGATCGTCAGGGCGAACGAACACTTGCACGGGAGCGGCATCGGCTTGCATGGAGAGTTCGAACAGACCTACTGAAGTCGCCAGGAACAACGACGGCTCACCGCCGCGCGAGATCCAAACCATATCCTCGACATTGAATCCAGTTAGCGCCTTCTCTTGCCAGTTCTCTCCGCAATCCCAGGAAACGTGAACATGCGACCCGTCTGCACTCCCCGTGTTACGGGTGCTGACGGCGATCAAGCCCGGCACTGCTGGGTGCGCCTGCACGGAGTACACGACCTGTCCGGGAAACTGCCCAGCCGAAACCCATCCCTCGCCATCGTCCATCGAGCGATATAGAACCGCCTGGCTCCCCGCGTACCAGGTGTTGGGCTGGAAGGCATCCGCCGCCAAACACTGGACCTCACTCGCGGGAACCTCTTCGACGACAAAATGCGCGTTGTCCACATAACTCACACCTGGTTCGGCCAGAGCAGCATCATAGACGTTGGACGTTCTGACCGCCTGCCCAAATCGCCAGCCCGCATGAGATTTTGTGGGTAAAGGATTAATCGCGTTGTAGAGACGGTCCAGCACACGTTTCTTTACCGCGACCGCGTCTTCTTCCGCCTGGGCGACCACTCGCGCATGGACCTTCACCGTCTTGTAACGCGCCCATTTGACGGCGCAGGTCGTACCCAGGGGACGGCGTTCGTCCAGGGCCTTTTGAATCCGTTCCCGCGATTCCGGCGTCTGCAGGGCTTGAAGCTGAGCGGCGGAGACCGCCCCTCGCTGCTGCTGCTCGTCAAGAAAGGGGACGAGAACCACCTCGACGGTTCCCGGGGCAGCGTACGTCCAGAGAGCGGCCTTCGTAAACGCGCGAGCGCGGCTCACCGCACCAGAACGCTTGGCCAGGAGTTCAAAATCGCGAGCCGTAACTGCGCGCTGCAAGGAATGCAGTTCCTGCGGACCGCGCAGGAGCGCGTTGTCGACTGTCTCCGCGGAGCGTCCACCCACCGCTGCGGCGGGATTGTTTACTGACACGCCGGGGATCGGATCTTTGAGCACTGTTAAGGTGTTCGCAGCAACGTTGCCGTTCGACCCGCCGCCGCGCCGGTACCACACTCGAATCTCCCGTCCAGGTGCGGGCACTTCCGCTAACGCCTCCGGAGCTTCCTTCAGAGAGCCGGTTTCGTCTCGCGTTCGTACCGATGGCGCGAATGTGATGGTGCCGGTGGCGCGATCCACGACATACACGAAACGGTCCGACCCCAGTTGAGTGAAGTCCTCCACCTCTCGCCAGATCCGATACGACTTGCCTCCAAACTCGCGGGCCGCCGTGCGTTCATCCAATTCCTCAGGTCTCGCTTCGACCGCGACAACAATATCCAGTTCGTCTTCGGTGGGCGCGACGAGGGGAGGACGGCTGACGTTGAGGGAAAGGCCGCCGAGTCCGGTACCGTTGCCGATCAGTTCCGCTTCGACAAGGTCGCAGTGATGCGCCAGCGCCTGAGCATCCGTCGTGCTGGCTGGTATTAACACGGTGCGCGCGACCACAAACACCGGCGGATCGCCGCCGCCGTCCTGGCGAGACACGGTCACGCGAGTGCCACGCGGAATCTCAACCGGCTTATCAGCGGCCTTCGCCAACTTGAACAACAAAGTAACTCCGGCGGACTCGGGTGGCATCAGGCTAACGCCGAGCAAGCGAAGGAATTCCACGTAGGCTTTTTTCGGCACGCGGTTCAGCCGGTAAATCATGGTCTCGGTGAGGAAGGCGAACACTTCAAGCAGCGCCATGCCCGGATCGCTGACGGAGAGGTCGCTCCATTCCGGACACGTCGCGATAATCCGGTTCTGAGCCGCTTCGACCAGTTGGGCAAAGGTTCGATCGTCGAGGTTGGGGGAAGGGATCGCCATCAGGTGCGTTCCCCGGTCAAGTCGAAGGCATACGCCAGCCGTTCGGTATTCATGGTGGCACGCACCCGGTACTCAAGGGAAATCTCCAGCAACCCGGGCATCGACTCGTCCTCTTTCGCGCGCTCCCCGTCACCTGCAGCATTTTTTGCATCGGCTTGACGGTCACGCTGATTTGATCGTGTTGCATCCAGATGAATCACATCGATCCGCGGCTCCCAGCGCTCGAGCGCCTGGCGCACATAGTGAATGGCTAAACCGGCCGTCGTGTCATCGTTGGGGGAGAAAACCAAGCGATGCAGATGACAGCCATAATGGGGCCGCATTACTCTCTCTCCCGGACGGGTCGCGAGCAGCATCAGGATTGCCTGCCGCACCGACGCTCCTGCGTCCACCATCTCGATTCCGCCTCGGTTCGAGACGCGCAGACCCGCATCCTTCGCCGCGTCATCGCCTTCGCGAATCGTGAATCGCCAAGCCCTGTAACGAGGCCCACTCATGGCATCTCCGAAACAAAATTCTGTCCCGCGTCCCTGACCACATACATGACCACTCCCGGAGGAGTGCCGTCGGTGAAACCAGTCACCGTGTCGAGACAGAGCCAGTGGTCTTCGACGCGAATGAATTGGGAGTAGCCTTTCTGTACCGCCAGAGTCGTCAAACAAGGTTTGAAGGGCACGACACTGGGACAACCCGAAATCCGCCGGCCCACTGGATTCGGCTCTAGCAGTACTCTTCGCCCTTCAACCGTAACGAACGTCTGCGTCGCTTCGATCGAGACCTTGCCGGGACCATGTTTGCAGAACAATCCTGCGTCTTCGGTAAGTGCGAGCATCAAGCCTGCCTGAAATCGATGGTTTTTCCTTTGATCACTACACCGCGACCTGGCGCTTCAATCTCCAAGTCCACCACGGAATGAAGGACGGCCTTCTCCGGCGAAAATTCCAAAAAGCTGCCACCTTTGTTTTCCAGACGAATCGACTCCCCGCTGTCGTCAAGTCTGATCTTCTGTCCACCGGGAGTTCCCAGCGTGAAGCGCCGAATCGAGCTGCCCTCTACTCCGTAATCCCCGGGACCATTGGTGCCGTACAATCCGCCCAACACGATGCCTTGCGCAACCTCTCCGCCGATAAACAACACGAGCACCTGATCGCCCACATCGGGCAGGAAAACGAAGCCCTTGCCGGCGCCGGCTCCTGGCGCCATCACTACCATCCAGTCGGTTTCGACTGCGCCGAGCGCCGGGAGCGAAGCCCGGACCCGGCCCAACTTCTCGGGATCATCCACGCTGGTTATAGTGGCCCACCCGGCAGTGACCCCTCCCGTCCGCCGCTCCAATACGGGTGGCACGGTGGAGATCTCGGAAACGAATCCGCTTCGCCGGTTAACCAGGTGAATCACTGATGTCAGAACGTATTGGCCTCCCAGTCCCGTGGCAACTCCCGAAATGTGAACTGGCGTGCCGGGCATGAGATCTGGATCGCCTTCCGCCACACCCGAGAACGTGACTTCGCGGGCACTCCGGAGGTCGAGTTCTGCCTGGGCAACGACCGCGGCATGACGATCATCCGGCAGCACCTCGTCGGCCAAGGTCCGCTCGCCTGTGCTCGCGAACAAATCCGGCGGCGCCTCGGCGGAGACCTCCCGTCCAATCTGCGCGCTGGCAGCACGACTCTCGTGCGGCTCTACTCTCGATGCGTCCCAACCCTTCGCCACCACCGACCGGCAAGCTGGCTCGGCATTGACTTCCAATCGCGCTTCCAACAGATTCTTTCCTAATTCGAGATCGATGCTGTCACCCGTTCCCGCCAAACCGATCAGGTGCAGTACGTCGCCGCGCAGCGTCAGGTAAAGACCAAATCGCTGGGACACCTCTACCAACAACTCGAGATCGGACTGCCGGAACTGAATGAGGCTTTGCGACAGCGGACCTTCCTCGTCAGCTTCCACGGTCAATCCGAGATCCGCGACCATCTCCCGCGCCAAATCCGCTGGAGTTACCTGGACGTGAACCCGCACCGGCTGCCGCTTGCGCAGGCGATGGAGTTTGTCGTAGCAGCGAACCCGGAGAGTTTGTCCATGGGCCGCCTCGTAGCTATGCTCCAGCGCGGTGATTTCGCCGTCGAACAAGCAGCCGGAACTCGAGGGCAAGGTCAGGCGCACACTGGAGCCAGCACTCAGGTCTTGAAGATCGGGGATCGGATCGCGCTGGACAACAAAGGTCAGCTCACACAGGCTGGGCTGAGACAACCGGTGCTGGACCCGCACCTCCTCCAAATTCGCGGCTGCAGATGCGGCCAGCGATTCACCATCCAATTCAACCTCGAGTTGAGGAATGCTCGCGACGAGAGTCATGCATTGTCTCCCACGGACGAAGTCGGCGGGATCATCACTAGATCGCCGGCGGAAACCTTCCACGGGTCGTCAATTTTGTTGAAGGTTGCGATCAATCTCCACCATGCGGGATTGCCATAGTAAGAGGCAGCGATCTCATCCAGTCGCTCAGCACTGCTTCCCTCGTCTTCGTCCGCTTCGCCGGCTCCTTTGGTTTGGTGGAAACGAAGCTCGTCCGGCGGGACGTCGACTTCATCCGGCAAGTCCTCCAGCGACAAATCGTCGTCCAAAGGTTCGACCTCCGCACGAGTGGGATCATCCGTTCTCACGAATCGCATCCGCAACCAGGAACGCTGCGGGGCTCCATTCAGAGTGAAATACTCCAGCCGCTCCGCGACCGCTGATACCACGCCGAGAACATTCCACGCTTTTCCCCAGACGAACCGCACCAGCGGCACCTGACCGTAGCCGTCGTCGCCTACACTCCCTTCGGCCAACGCGGTGAGCGGGCGAGTCAAATCTCGGACATCCTCGGTCGTAGGAGTGGAACCCGCGATGTTGACGTCGAATAAAAGATCGAGCAGAATCTCAGTCGTCCCGCCACCGGTGTAAAGAAAAGGGTCGTCCTTCAAAGCGGCGCCGGTCAAAGGGCCGGAACTCGATTGCCGCGGTTTCACACCTGCCTGGCGTCGAACCACCACGCTAGCGGGGTTTAACAGGCACGGGATTCGCTCACCAGTTTTCTCCACCAGAAAGGCGACTCGCTCCATTAGCGGCCTCCTCGCTGCTCACGGTCGAGCGTCTGGAGGCGTTCCGCGTTACGCAAGAGCTGGACTGAATCCATTGACGCGCTCGGTTGATCTTCGGGTAACGCGGGCCAGAGATCTTCTCGCTCGGGCTCTTGCCAGCGGGCGGCGTCGAGCAACCAGGGATCGGCCGGTTGAGGTGCAAGCGGCTCATCCTGGCGGCGTGCGGTCTGGATAGCGTCAGCCATGACGCCTTCCCACGCTTGATTCCGAGGTTGCCGAATACTCGCGCGTAGGCGCGGCGTCGTCTGGAAATTCGTCCACAATCCCGGATCGCTCTTGGCATCCTCGCGGGAACGCGGCCCAACCGGGGACGGAACGCCGCGACCTGGTGGCTGATCAGCATTGAGAAATGTCGCGGGCGGGCGTGATGACGCATGGACCATTGCAGCACCAGCCGTAGCCTCGATGGAATTCGCTGCCTGATTCGATGCTTTCCCAGTCTTCCGGAATACCGGCACTTCACCATTATTCTTACGTCCTGTGAAAGGCAATTCTGCTTGGATTCTTTGTCGCATGGGTCCACGCCGACGCGGGGACGAAGGCTCTTCGGCGATGATCTTCTCCACCGTCGACGGTTCAGATCGGATCGCGGCCGGTTGCGACTGACGGAGTTGCGGCGGAGCTTCCGCCGCGTGCTCGGGCATGATCGGTGTGTCGACAACCACGGGTTCGCGGCGTCTTGGGAACGGAGCCGACGAGTCCCCGGGCGATTGCAAGCCGATCTCCTTTTCTCCCTTCGTGAATTCACTTGGTCTTACCGATCGGTAAAGCCGTTGAAGCCACGAGATTGTGTGCGCCGCAGTCGTAGAGGATGGAAGCGGCCTTTCAATTGTCGCCTTACTCGGCACCGCGGCAGAGGCCTCACCGGAATGCGACGAAGATGCGGGCGCTGACATTTCCCGCTGTTCCTTATGGCTCCAGATTGGGGGCCCGGCGGGAGCGGCCGACAAGGGTGTTCCGCCCGGTTCTACCGCGCGCAGTAACTCCGGGGCGCCTTCCCGGACACGTCTCAACCAATCCTCCGGCGGACCCTCTGGCTGCCCCGCGTACCACGGAGACACTTCCTCCTGTTCCCCGTCTCCGAAGGCGGGTCCGATCTCGTGCTCGCCTCGCGCACTCGCCTCCGAGGAAATATCGCGCGACGGCGCGGCAGGGTCCGGTGTCCAGCTTTGGCCAGAACGATTGTCTCCAGCTTCGCCCAGAAAACCATCCAGCCAGTCGCGCCATCTGCGGGCAAGGCTCTTCAACCTCGTTTGCTTCCGGGTTTTCGGCTGGACCTCACTGACGTTCCAAGGTTTCATAGACCAATTCCAGAGACTCGATCGCAACCATGCTGCTCATCGCATCCAGCGCCGCTCCATTCCAGGCACAGGGCCAGGCATCGTGCAGGGTCCAGCGTAGCTTCTCCTCGATGCCTTCGGGGCCGAGCATCACGATGTGAACCGTTCTACGTTCAACCGCTCCGGTCACCGCCTTCTGCATCCAGTCCCACAGATCGCGGGACTGGGTGAGGCCATAGCGCAGGGTAACCGAGGCATATTCGACGTGACCGGGCAGACGATGTACAACCTGGTTATTGCCGCCCTCACGATAGGAAATGGCATCGACCTTCACCCCGATGTTGCTGCACTGGGTGAAGTGTCCTTCCGGCACGTCGGGAATAAACAAGAGCTTGAAGTTGTAGTCGCGAAACGGTTCTGCAAAGCTCCCCGGTTGCGCTCCCGACTGGGCTTTGGGTGCTTTCTCAGCAGCTGGCATGGAGTCTCTCCTTCAATTCAATTTGGTTAGAGCGCTTCGACCTGTGCTTCGCCGGCGTTTTGCCCGATCTTGAAAATAATGAATTCAGCAGGCTTTACGGGTGCGACCCCGATGACGGTGACGAGTTGTCCCAAGTCGATGCTCTCCTGTGGATTCGTCTCCTCGTCGCATTTCACGAAGAAGGCTTCCTCGGGTGTGGCGCCCATTAGAGCTCCATCGCGATACACATTGCTCAGGAATCTGGAAACCTCGGCCTTCACCGACTTCCACAAAGTCCGGTCATTTGGCTCGAACACGACCCAGCGAGTATTGCGCTTGATGGATTGCTCAATCATGATGAGCAGGCGGCGCACATTAACGTAGCGCCACTCGCTGGATTCCTCGGCCAGCGTGCGCGCCCCCCAGACCAGCATGCCTTCGGTCGAGAAGAATCGAATGCAATTGATTCCCTTGGAATTCAAATCTCCCTGTTCCGCACTGGTTACGCGGTAAGTGAGATTGAGAGCGCCTGCGACTGGCTCATTGGCCGGGGCTTTGTGCACGCCACGTTTTCCGTCGGTGCGCGCCCAGATTCCGGCTATATGCCCTGAGGGTGAAATCGCTACCGGCGGCAAATTGGGATTAAGAGCATCGGCCACGACGATATTCGGAAAGTAGGCAGTGCTGAAGCCACTCGGAGAAAGGCGCGGACGGGCGCTGGCAGGGCCGACTGCTGCCGGCTTTGAACCAGCATCCGCCGTACCGGAGCTCCCTGTCCCTTTTGGAGGCGCAACAGTTTCGACTGTCTTCAACAGTTCCGTATTCTTGACATCAGGCAAGTCAAGAATGCAGACGCGGTCGGTGAGCGCCTCGCAATGCGCCACCAGGGCTTCATGAGATGCGGCATCGATACGGCCCGGGGCCGCGATGATTGATACCTCGTCATTCTCTTCCAGGAGCTTCAGTCCCGTGCGCGGCCGGTCATTCCCCGCGATGGCGTCCGTGTCTGCGACATTCACGATGAAGCAGCGGCTCCCGCCGTTCAAGAAGAATCCGTTCACGGCATGGGAAAGCGCAGTACTGTTCAGGTTGTCCGCAGCGGCAAACTCGGTGCGGAACTGCGACCAGTTGTTGACGGCCACGGCTTCGCCAGGATGGGCGGCAGCGTCGGGAGCTTGTCCCACGAAGGCGGCCCTGCTGGTGGAGATAGGAGTAATTGTTTTTCGCCCCGCTTGTTCCTCAATATAAACACCGGGGGTCTGGTAGAACGGCATCTCATCCCTCCAATGGACTGAAACGTATGATCAGCGGTGCCCCGCTGTCGGGGTGGTTCTCTTCACTACGGACTGGAAGTTCGTATCCTTTTGCCTTGACGAGGAGTTGCTTGCTACCCGCCGCCGGTACGCTTGGAAAACAGAATCTCCCCTTGTAATCGGTGCCGGTAGCGAGGTTCAGGTCCGGCATTTCGACCCGGCAATCGGAAAGGGGCACGTCCTCGGGCCCCAGAAGCAGGCCGTGGAAGCCGACGATGGGAGACGACTGGATTTTAAGCGGCTGACGTACAAGCGTCGCCTGCGGCTGGAGCCGCTCTTGCCGCAACGGCACGCGCAAAACGAATGACGGCCGTGGAGGCACGGTGAGAGCCGTCCACAGGGTCAAGGGAACCGGTTCCTGCTCCACCTGAAAATCACA
>Ga0116134_1001791_pt1 | contig 10756 bp, 9 predicted proteins | sample June2015DPH_19_5_FD_89737 | JGI IMG/M metagenome (GOLD analysis project Ga0116134, IMG submission 89737) | Peatland microbial communities from SPRUCE experiment site at the Marcell Experimental Forest, Minnesota, USA - June2015DPH_19_40 | ecosystem: Environmental > Terrestrial > Soil > Wetlands >...
CGATGATATCTTCGCGGTGGACATTGCGGGCGAAGGCTTTGTCTTTCATTTTTCTTCGGACGGATGGGGCTTCGACTTCGGCAAGCGATTTTCCCGGCTTGACGAGCGCGCAAGCGGTGATGAATCCGGCCAGTTCATCGCAGGCGAAGAGAGTCTTTTCCATCGGAGAGAGGCGCGCAACGCCGGTGTACTGGGCGTGCGACAGAATGGCGCGGCGCACTTCTTCGGAATAGCCGCGGTCTTTTAGAATTTCGGAGCCTTTGTCAGGGTGGCCGTCGGCGGTCGGATATTTTTCGTAATCGAAGTCATGGAGAAGGCCGACGATGCCCCACAATTCTTCGTCGGCTCCGGCCTTGCGGGCGTAGGCGCGCATGCACGCCTCGACCGCGAGTGCATGTTTCCTAAGACTTTCCGACTGGGTGAACTCAGTTAGTAAACACCACGCTTGTTCCCGTTGATTCATGGTTTTCTACCTGTTTTCTTCTGATTTTACCTGGTTGAGTGCTGCTTTCTCACGTAAGCGCTTTGTTTTCTCGTACTTTTGTCTTGACATCCACAGGCTCCATCCAGCAGATTACGCACTAGTTGGCTTTGAGAGTAGCCCCCGCTCTGGCACTCGCAAAACCTGAATGGCTACCACACTAACCCCCGTGGACTCACGGGAAGTTGTACGCTGCGACCGTTGTCTCTTGGTGCAATTCCGCACATCGAATAGCCTCTGCCGCCGTTGTCATCTGCCCTTGGATGAGGACGAGGCGGAGATTGCCGCTATGACCCCGGTGCCAGAAGTGCTGCCGGTGAACCTCAATTCTAACGGGCGTGGGCATCTGAAGCTGGCCTACTCGATCCGATCGCTGCGCCTGCGGAGCGGATTAAGTCAGCGGCAACTGGCGCTGCGTATGTCGGTGCCGCGGACTTACGTGTCGAAAATCGAAAACGAGAAGGCGACGCCGACCCTGTCTTCGCTGGAGCGACTGGCGCGGGCGCTGGAGGTCAGCGTGCCGGATCTGCTCTCCGGTGGAGAACGCAACCGGCAGGAGGAAGTTCGCGAGTTGATGGAAGATCAATTCGTGGCCGAGGTTTTGCCGTATCTGTCACAGTTGAACGGGATGCAGATGTCGAGCATTCTAGCGCAGGTGCGGGACTTGACGGTGCGGCCGCGACGGAGCGCGTAGGCGGAAGACGCGGCGAGCCGCGTCTCTACAGATAGATTTTATCCGGGCACACAACCAACTGGACAACCGGAGCCTTCGGGCTCCGGCTTTTTTTGGCAAGCTGACAAGCTCGCGCGTCTTATAGGGGCTTCGACATCTGAACGAGGTGCACAGGGACCTTGGCGACCTGATCTGCTGGAAAGGGCAAGGTTCCGTTCGCGACATAGCGGAATTGCTGGTAGTAGGCGGATAGTTCTTGCCTCAGATTCACGAAGGTGAGATCCATGAACCGGCATCCGGCGGAGCGGCAGTGGTGCTCGGCGGCGGCGATCAGGCGAGCCCCGATTCCAGAGCGCTGGCGCTGCGGATCGACTGCCAGCAATCCGAAGTAACCGCGCTCGCCGCGCAGTTCAACGTAAACGCAACCGGCCAGCACTCCGTCTTCGAGGTGCATGAGGAGTTTGCCTTTCTGAAGAAGGGCGCCGATTTTCTCGGGATTTGTGCGGTCGGCGTCGATGAAGAAACGCTCGGGGCGAAAGGCGGCGTTCACCAGGCGCGCGATTGCGGAAGCGTCGGCGGGTTCGGCGGCACGCATCTGCGGAGGATTCAGCAACGGCCGGATTTTACCTCAGGACAGGGCCACATGAAATGGCCAGCCAGACCGGCAGGCGTTAGAGGTCTATGTTAATTGGGCTTGCGGAACTTACTGTCGGCTAGATAGCGCAGCATGATGGCATCGGTGGCGCTCTGGAACTGCTGCTCCATTTCGGGGGCTCGCGCGGGGACATCCTGGCGCAACGTCTGGCGGAATTTCTCACCCATTTCGGAATCGCTGGTGACGACCTGCATGTAGAACCAGAGGAAGTGGCGCATCTGGTCGAGCGCGGATTTGAGGACCTGAATGGATTCCATCTCGGGCGGATCGGCGAGAGCTTCCATGAGCTCAGGGTCGGTGGGGGCCTGCATGGCGGCGCAGTTGAGTTCGCGCTGAATGATGCGCAGGTCATCCGTGACCCGCAAAATGCGGAGATGAATGTCTTCCATGCTTTCCCGATTCTCGCGATCCATGTGCTCCCTTTCCGTCCTGACCAAGCGTTCCTGATTAATGTGTTCTACCAAGATCGCATCCCGGAGCTGGGGAGGGAAGATTCCCCGCGTGCATGAGCTTCGGTAATTGAAGTTACCTTAGGTCGAAAGCCGTGAGCGGCGGGCGATTTGAGGCGGTCATTTTCAGGCAGACTTGCGGGTTTCACGGGACAAGTTCAGTCCGGCGGAGCGGATTTCGGGGACACCGACAATGCGAGTGCCCTGAGCGGGCGATTCCACAGCCTCGACCAGCGCCAGGATTAGCTGCTCAAGAGTAACCAGACCCAGGCGAAGGGCAGCCGCGCGCGTGAACGGGAGCCACTCGCACAGCTTGTAGAAGGGTACCAGCACATAGGGCCAGCGGTGCCCCGGTCCGAGCACGTACCAGGGGCGGAGGATGGTGGAATTGAGATGGCGCTCCTGGATCATCCGTTCGCATTCGGTGCGCACGGCAATGTAGTCTTTCCTCATCCGCAGGGGAGCGGGGTGAGCGACGCTGAGATAGATGAAATGGCGCATGTCGAGCTCGGCGCAAGCGGAGATGGCCTCGCGGGCGGAGACCAGGTCAATGGCACGAAATTCATCTGTTTTCGCTGCAGAAGCATGAGGGACTCCGACTAAGGCGATGAAGGTGTCGGCGGGACGAATGAGCTGGCGGTAACTATTGGCGTCAAGCGCATTGCCGGAGACGACCTCGCATTCGGCGGGCAGCTTGGCCTTCGAGCCGGGTCGGACCAGCACGCGAACCCGATGTCCCCGCTCGAGCAGAATGGGTATGAGCGCAGTGCCGATGTAGCCAGTCCCTCCGGTGATGAAGACGCGCCGGGAGTCGGCCGACTTGGGCAGGGATTTGACTTTCAGCATGAGCCGGATGTCGGAGATGGATGCAGCCACAGCGTCGGTACGCTCCCAGGGGCAGCTTCGGATTGGCCAGACTCGGCGCCCGTCAAGAAGTTTAATCCAAGGCAGGGGTTGGGTGTGATACAAACGGTTTCGCGATGACATCACCGCAAACTAGCCAGGTGGGAACTGGCAAGGTGCAAACTGGCTTGGTGCAAAGTGGTTTAGTGCGCGCCATTGGCCGCTGGAGCCTGGCTGCACTGGCCGTGAATTCGATTATCGGGAGTGGCATTTTTGGGTTGCCGGCCACGGTGGCTGGGCTTCTCGGCAAACGCAGCGTGCTCGCCGTATTGGTTGCCGGGGCTGCGATCGGCGTGATCATGGCCTGTTTTGCCGAGGTGGCCTCGCAATTTTCCGAGGCGGGCGGACCTTACCTGTACGCGCGCGCGGCGTTCGGGCGGCTGATGGGAATTCTGGTTGGCTGGATGCTGTACTTGGCGCAGACGGCGGCTCCCGCGGCGAATGCGAATTTGTTTGTCATTTATCTCGCGGAATTCTGGCCGGCGGCGAAGGAACCCTGGCCGCGTTTTGCCATCTTGACGTTGCTCGTGGGGCTGCTGGCGCTCATCAACGTTCGGGGAGCGCGGCAGGGCACGGCAGTAAGCAACCTGTTCACGGTGGCGAAAATTCTGCCGTTGCTGGTGGTGATCTCGGCGGGAGCTGCGGTCACGATCATCCATCCGGCGATCTTCCATTGGACGACGGGTGCGGCGGGACCGTTGCCCGTACGCGTGTGGATGAAGGCAATGGTGCTGCTGGTCTTCGCTTATGGCGGGTTTGAGTCTGCCATGGCGCCCATGAGCGAAGCCAAGAATCCGGGGCGGGACGCCGCTTTTGCGTTGTTTGTGGCACTGATTGCCTGCACCGTGATCTACGCTCTGGTGCAATGGGTGGTGGTCGGAGTCTTGGGACCCTTGGCGACAACGGATCGTCCGCTGGCAGAAGTGGCGCGCGTCACGATGGGGAATCGCGGAGCCGCGCTGGTTGCGATTGGAGCGCTGGTTACGGTCTACGGGTATTTGAGCGCCAAGCTGCTCGGGATGCCCCGCGTTACGTTCGCGCTCGCTAAAGGAGGCGATCTGCCACAGCTGTTTGCCGCGGTCAGCCCCAGGTTTCACACGCCATGGTTTTCGATTCTCTTCTATGCGGCGGCAGTGTGGGGCCTGGCAATCGTGGGAAGCTTTGCGTGGAATGTAACGCTGTCGGTGGTCGCCCGGCTGTTTTACTACGGGGTGGTTTGTGCAGCGCTGATTGCGCTGCGGCGTAAGCAGCCGCTGGCCGCAGGTTTCAGGCTGCCTGGTGGGCAGGTGCTGGCGGTGCTGGGAGTCGCGATTGCCGTCGCACTGGCGACGCAGGTGGATTTGAGTAAGTCGGTGATTCTGGCCGCGACGGTCGGAGCAGCCTTGCTGAATTGGGCATGGGCGCGGAAAGCGGGAGTGGCGGAATAAGTCATTTGTAAGTTTATCTTTTGCACATTTTAGAAATTCGCGCATTACGATCCACGCAGATTTCTGCACGGTGGAGGGCTCTTGCTAAGGTTTCGTCTGGTTTTCTGGTTGCTTGTCACTTGTGTTTCTTGCTTCGCGCAGCGCGAAGCCGTGCTCAAGCAGATTGATTTGCCGCATGCCTATTACTTCAGGGAAATGTATCTGCCGCAATTGACCACGGGGCCGAGCGCCGCGGCCTGGTCTCCGGATTCGTACAGTCTGGTGTACTCGATGGCCGGCTCGTTGTGGCGACAGGAGTTGCGCAGCGCGAAGGCGGAGCAGCTTACCGCCGGACCGGGCTATGACTACCAGCCGGACTGGTCGAGGAACGATGACGGGCGGTGGGTGGTATTTGCGCGCTACGATCACGATGCCGTCGAGCTCTGGTCACTGGATATGCGGGATGGGCGAACGCGAAAGATGACGTCCGGAGGCGCGGTGAATCTGGAGCCGCGCTTCTCGCCGGATGGGAAGCGGTTGGCGTTCGTGTCGACCTCCTATAAGGGGCACTTTCATATCTTTGTGGGCCGATTCGAAGATGGATTGCTCAGCGACGTTCGGCAACTTACTCCGGAGAATGTCAGCTCGCTGCCTCGTTATTACTACAGCCAGGCGGACCACGAGATCAGCCCGGTGTGGACGCGGGACGGCTCGGAGATTCTGTTTGTCTCGAATCGAGGGCACATTCACGGCACCGGCGGATTCTGGAAGATCAAGGCGGAGCCGGGAGCCGAGGCGGCCGTTCATTACAACGAGGTTCATTACGAAGAGACGAACTGGAAAGCCCGCCCGGACTTTTCGCCGGACGGCAAGCGCATGGTATATGCGTCGTATTTGGGACAAGCGTGGCATCAACTGTGGCTCATGCCTGCGGCGGGTGGGGATGCGTTCCCGATTTCTTACGGCGCTTTTGACAATATGAATCCGCGTTGGTCGCCGGATGGTTCGAGGATTGCATTTATCTCCAATCGAAATGGAAACACTTCGTTGTGGGTGCAGACGATTCCGGGCGGTGAGCAGACGGAAGTGGTCGCGCGCGAACGGAAATATGTGAAGCCAATGGGGCGCATTTCACTGCGCGTGGTGGATGGTAGCGGAAATCCAGTAGCGGCGCGTGTTTTCGTAACCGGTGCAAACGGGATGGCCGACGCTCCCGATAACGCATGGATGCACGCCGACGACAGTTTTGATCGCTCGGAGCGGTCGTTTGAAGCGCATTACTTTGATACTTCGGGCGCGTCGGAAGTTGTGGTGCCGGCTGGCGATGTCGAAGTGGACGTCATGCGCGGATTCGAGAATCATTTTGAGCAACATAAAGTTAGTGTTAAAGCCGATAGCACCACGCCGCTCACCGTCCGAATGTCACCGCTTTCTGTCGAAGTGAATACGACTTCGAATTGGGTGAGTGGCGATGTTCATGTGCACATGAATTATGCGGGGACTTACCGGAATACACCGGCGCACCTGGTGGAGCAGGCGGCAGCTGAGAATTTGGCGATTGTGGAAGATCTGGTGGTGAACAAGGAACAGCGCATTCCCGACATGGCGTATTTCTCGCCGCAACTTGATCCGGCATCGACCGCGGACCATCTGCTGCTGCACGGGCAGGAGTTTCACACGAGTTACTGGGGGCATCTGGGATTGTTGAACCTGACCCGCAACTTCATTCTGCCGGGATATGCGGCTTATCCCAATACGGCGGCGGCCAGCCTTTATCCGGCAAACGCGAACGTCGCCGACATGGCGCATGAACAGGGTGCGCTGGTGGGATATGTGCATCCGTTTGACACCTTCCCTGATCCGGCAAAAGATGCTTCTCTTACTGCCGAGTTACCCGCGGACGTGGCGCTGGGTAAGGTGGATTACATCGAGGTGCTTGGTTTTTCCGATCATAAGTCCACGGCTGAGGTCTGGTACAAGCTGCTGAATTGTGGTTTTCGGTTACCCACGGCTGCGGGCACGGATTTCATGGGGAACTACGCGTCGTTACGCGGCCCGGTGGGGTTGAACCGGGTTTACGCCGAAGTGAAGCCTGGTCCGCTGAAAATTGAGCCCTGGCTCGCGGCGATCAAGGAGGGGCGGACATTCGCGACGAACGGGCCGCTGCTCCGGTTTTCGCTGGGAGGGCAACCGATTGGCGGAGAAGTGCGCCTCGAGAAGAAACAAGAGCTGCGTTTTTCGGTGGAGATGAATTCGATGGTTCCGGTGGATCATCTACAGATCATCTGTAACGGAAAGGTAACGCGGGAACTCGCGATGAATAGCGAGCGTACGGCGGCGCACGTCGACGGCTCGATCTCGCTAGAGGTTAGTGGTTGGTGCGTTCTGCGTGCTTTCAGCGATAAGGCGGAATATCCGATTCTTGACTTGTATCCTTATGCGACGACTAGTCCGGTGTATGTAAGGGTGGCGGGTGCGCCGGTACGCAGCACGTCGGATGCGGCTTACTTCGTGGCGTGGGTTGACCGGCTGATTGCGGCAGCGCGGAGTAATACTTCATGGAACACCGAGGCGGAGAAAGAGTCGGTTCTCTCAATGCTAGAAGAAGCGAGGAAAAAGTTCGCGGGGATGGCGGAGTAAAGGGGCTCTCATGTACCGAATAGTTTTGGCTTGTAAAGGTGTTCCCGCTCAAGTTGGCGCGGTTGGTGCCCGTGACATTAGTGAGGAGTTCACACACAGGCCGTGGCACCAGAATGTAAGTTGTGAGTGGGACGGGTCTCAACTCATTCTCCAAGCCGACAATGATTTCGACTCAGACGGCCTCTCTTTACTCGATGAATTCTCGGACGCGATTTCCGCGTGTATTGAGGAGGGTTTCGACGGCGGCATTGATATTGTTTCCGTCAGCCCTTTGCCGAGTGAAGTACGCAGGAATAATTGAGCCTCCAAGCGAAGAGCGATAACGAGCGTCGCTTTTCGCGGGGCCGCCATGCGACACTCTTTGAAGCGCTTCACGAGGGCGCCTTCAGGAATCAAATCTCATGCGCGTAATCATTGCGGGCGGCGGCACTGGCGGACACGTTATTCCGGCGCTCGCCATTGCCCAACAGCTCAAGAAGCAGTTTGGCGCCGAGGTTCTTTTTATCGGGACGGCTCGCGGCATTGAGACGCGACTCGTGCCGCAGGCCGGGTTTCCTCTGGAACTGATTCAGGTGGGCGCGCTGAAAAATGTCAGCCTGGTGACGCGGGCGAAGACGATGTTTGACTTGCCGCGTGCCATCGCGGCTTCTGCGCGGATGCTCTCGGACTTCGATCCCGAGGTCGTGATTGGGGTCGGGGGCTACGCTTCGGGACCGGCCATGGTGGCCGCGATTCGGCGCCGCCTTCCGACACTTGCCTTCGAACCTAACGTCGTGCCGGGATTTGCCAATCGAATGATCGCGCGCTGGGTTTCCGCGGCGGCGGTGCACTTTGAAGAGACTTGCCGCTATTTTCCCAACTGCAAGGTGACGGGCGTTCCGGTGCGCGCGGCCTTCTTTTCCATTCCACCCAAGACCGTTTCTTCTCAAGTCGGGGGCGCACCCACTCTGCTGGTTTTTGGAGGCAGTCAGGGGGCGCGTGCCATCAATCAAGCGATGGTGGAGTCGCTCGTCGGTTTGCGCTTGAAGATTCCCGGCATCCACATCATTCACCAGACGGGGCAGCGCGACTATGACCATGTGCTGGCCGCTTATCAGCAGTCGGGCATCTCGGGCGAAGTCCACAAGTTCATTGACGATATGCCGGGCATGTTTGGGCGGGCCGATTTGCTGGTCTGCCGCTCGGGAGCGAGCACGGTTGGTGAAATTACTGCGGCAGGCAAGCCGGCGATTTTTGTGCCCTTTCCGGCCGCTGCCGATGACCATCAAAACGTGAACGCCCGGGCGCTGGAGCGGGTGGGCGCGGCGGTGGTGGTCGAAGAAAGTAATCTGGGAGCGGCGTACCTTGTCGACACGATTGCGGCGCTGATCGGCGATGCGGGCCGGCTACTCAGTATGTCCGTGGCGGCGAAATCGTTGGCGCATCCGAAGGCGGTCGAGGAGATTGCGGAGATGGTGGTGCGCCTCGCGAGCGGGTCTATCATCAGCGTTCAGCTTCACCCGGGAGATTAGGTTTTCATGTTCGCCAAGATTCAACGCATTCATTTCGTGGGTATCGGGGGCATCGGCATGAGCGGGATTGCCGAGGTGCTGCTGAATCTCGGCTATCAGATTTCCGGCTCCGACCTCAAAACATCGGCGGTCACCGAACGACTCGCCGCGCTGGGCGCGTCTACTTACGAAGGGCACGCTGCCGCCAACATCGTCGGCGCGGACGTTGTGGTCACCAGCTCCGCGATCAGGGTCGATAACCCCGAAGTTGCCGAAGCTCGCCGATTGCATATCCCGGTGATTCAGCGCGCCGAAATGCTGGCCGAGCTCATGCGGCTGAAGTACGGCATCGCGATTGCCGGAATGCACGGAAAGACCACAACCACTTCGATGGTTGCGGCCGTACTCGCGGCTGGCGGCCTCGATCCGACAGTCGTGGTCGGTGGACGCGTGGACGCGATGGGCTCGAACGCGCGCCTGGGCAAGTCGCAATACCTGGTCGCCGAGGCGGACGAAAGTGACCGCTCGTTTCTGAAGCTTTCGCCGATTCTTTCGGTGGTCACGAACATTGACCGCGAGCATATGGACTGCTATCGCGACATGCGCGACGTTCGCCGGACCTTTCTCGAATTTATGGAACGCGTTCCGTTTTACGGCGTGGTCGTGGGGTGCAATGACGACGTGGTGCTGCGGAGATTGCTGCCGCGCGTCCATCGTCGCGTGACGACGTACGGAACGAGCGAGGGGTCTGACTTTCTGATTCGCATGGGATCGTTGCCGGCTGAATCTTCGTTAAAAGGATCTTCGTCGTTGGCCGGAGAGCACAGCCCGCTCGTCCGCTTTCAGGTTACTTATAAAGAGAAAGATCTGGGTGAGTTCACGCTCCACGTGCCCGGTGTGCACAACGTCCTGAACGCGACGGCGGCCATTGCCGTGGGCACCGCGCTCGATATTCCGGGGGAGCAGATCCGCTCCGCGCTTGACGGTTTTCGCGGTGTTGACCGCCGCTTCCAGCTCAAAGGCAAGGCGGCAGGCGTCAGCGTGATTGACGATTACGGCCACCATCCGACGGAAATACGGGCGACGCTGGCCGCGGCTCGCCAGTGCGGATTCCGGCGCATACATGTGATCTTCCAGCCGCACCGCTTCACCCGCACTCGCGATCTGATGGATGAGTTCGCAACCGCCTTCGCCGACGCCGACACTCTTTGCTTACTCGATATTTATCCGGCCAGCGAGAAGCCGATCGAAGGCATTACCGCGGAGGCGCTTGCCAGCCGCATTGCCGGGGCAGGGAAGCGGAACGTCGCGTACGCTGCCTCCTTTTCCGATGCCGTTGCCACGGTTGCCACCCTCGCCCAACCGGGCGACATGGTTCTGACGCTCGGTGCGGGCAGCGTCTCGCAACTTGGTCCCATGATTCTGAAGAAGCTGGATTCCGCGGCAGTTGCAAGCTAAGACCGCGAACCAACTTGGCACTGTCTCAATTCGCGAAAACCAGTTATAGTAATTTTGCTCAGCGGTTTTCTGTCGACAACTGACTCGAAAGAGTGGCGCGGACATCCAGTTCCACCGCGATACAGGAAGAGTTGTATCCGCTTTCCGGCGTTTCTCGGCACGAGGCTCCCGAGCGCGAGCCCTTCGACGACGCACGGCTAGTCGATCTCGAAGCGGATGAAGAATCCCCATTTCTGCGCGGGCAGAGGCGAGTCTCGGTCCGGCGTGGATCCCTGCCCCAAAAGACTGCCAACCGGTTGAAGTGGGTTGCCCTGGCGCTCGTCGCTATGGCGATTCTGGGGGCTGCTGGCTTAAGCCTCTACCGTTACGGGAAGCACTCCTGGCGTTTTCGCATCGATTCGAGCGATCAGATCGAAGTCGGCGGCGCCGAGCACGTCGCGCACGCGCAAATCCTGGAAGTCATGGGCGGAGATATTGGCCGCAACATTTTTTTCGTTCCGCTCGCGCAGCGCAAGCAGCAACTGGAGCAGATTCCGTGGGTGGAATCGGCGAGCGTGATGCGCTTTGTGCCGAATCGCCTGCGCATCGAGATTCATGAACG
>Ga0116134_1001795_pt1 | contig 10741 bp, 10 predicted proteins | sample June2015DPH_19_5_FD_89737 | JGI IMG/M metagenome (GOLD analysis project Ga0116134, IMG submission 89737) | Peatland microbial communities from SPRUCE experiment site at the Marcell Experimental Forest, Minnesota, USA - June2015DPH_19_40 | ecosystem: Environmental > Terrestrial > Soil > Wetlands...
CCCAGCGCCTCAGCGTCAACGGATCGCCCCTGGGGGACAGCCCAATGCTCATGCTCACGAGCAATCTACTCGGCCCCGACAAAAAAGCGCCCGCCTACGCCAGACGCTGGCTCGATCAAACCAACTGGAAGGTTCGCATGCTCGGCTCCGCCGCCATGGAGGCGATGCAGGTCGCCTTGGGCGTGGCCCACGGCGCCATCACGCTCAACGGAAAACTCTGGGACATCGCCGCTCCCGCCGCGATCGTGATCGAGGCCGGCGGCATCGTCACCGATCCGCGCGGGCAGCCTGTTTTCCCCTTCGATCTGACCGGCTACACCGGGGGAAAGGTTCCCTACCTCATGGCCGGACCCGCCGCCCATCCCCAGTTCCTCAGCGAAATGCGGAGATAGGATGGAACCGCTCCAGCCGATCCGCGCAAAATCGGTTCCATCTTTCGGCCTTGTGTGGCTGCTGACGATCGTCGGCGCGGCGGTCATTTTCCCCCTTGTTTCCGTCCTCTGGATCAATTATTACAAAACCGAAGACCCCGCCTGGATCGACCTGCTGTATCGCCAAAAACACATCGCCCTCCAGCGCAGGACATCGCCTCGCCTGGTCATCGTCGGCGGATCGGCAGCCCTCTTCGGAATCGACGCCGAACTCATCGAAAGAAAACTCCACATTCCCACGGTGAATCTCGCAACCCACGCCGGCCTCGGCTTGCGATATCTGCTCGACCGTGCCAAACGTGAGCTGCGCCCGGGCGACATCGTCCTGGTCGCCGCCGAATACGAAACCTGGCCCGACGCCTATCGCGATTCAGAAGGACCGGCCTTCGATTACATCTGGACCTACGACAAGCCATACCTCGCGAGCATGAACGCAATCGAAGCGGCAAAGATGATTTCCGCGGTCCCCTGGTCCCAGTGGCCGATATCCGCGCAAGGCTGGCTCGACCGCCGCCGCGGCGATTACCTCCATTTCCCCGAGTTGTCCTTCTACAGCGTCGCCACCCTCGATCCGAACGGCGATATCCACATCGTCACCCCATCGGCGAAATCCCAGCCGCCGTCGTTTGCGTTCCCGAGCGATCCCGCGCTCCCGGCGATGCAATCCATCCGCGATTTCGGCGCATACGCCCGAGATAACGGAATTCGATTGCTTTGGACCTGGCCGAATATCGCCCGGCCCCGAGCGCTGTCGCAGCCGCCGGGCTTTCTGCTCGACCTTCTTCAAAGCAGCGGATTTGTAATTCTCGACCAACCGGCCGACAACGCATTTCCCCCCGATTGGTTCATGGACACGCCGTACCACCCCAATCCCTGCTGCCGCCGCCTGCGCACCGAAGAGTTGATCCGCCGGCTCCGGCCGGAACTCGGATTGCCGCCGGCGCCGGAAAAAGTCACGGGACTGTTTCTCCTCGCCGGGAGGGAGCATCACCTGACTGATGGAAATTTATTTGCCGACGATCCAGGCGTCCGATTTCGCTATTTAAGCCGGGATTCCGATCCGCGATCCATCTCACCCGAGAGGGTCGCCGAGCGGGTGCGCCAGGGCACGCCAATCTACACGGACTCCGACGACGCCAAACCGCTTTTGGAATCCGCCGGTCTGACACTCACCCTGCAATCCCATCAAATCCAAACCGTTTCCCAGTGGTTCGCCGAGCATCCATCCAGCATCATTTGCATCGCCGCCCCGAAAAATCATTCGCTCGACCCCATCTGGAAAACCGTGGTTGCCGATCCCGTTTATCGGCAACTGGCGTCCGGCTTCGCGGCCGAGATCAACCAGCGGCTTTTCCGATCGAACTCAATGCCGTGCATCATTTCAATTCAAACGTCGCCAGAGGCGAAAATCACCGTTGACGACCGGGAATTCGTCTCCTCCGCAACCGGCGTGTGTGTGCTGGCGATCGATCCCGAAATGGGCATCGTCGTCGGCAAGGCAATCTTCACACCGGCCGCGAACATCGAAACCTGGCGTCTCTACCGCGTAGGGCGTGCTTTATAACAGCTTCCAATTTCTCTTCGTCTTCCTGCCGCTGTGCCTCCTGTTGTATTTCGCGGCCGCGAAAGTGTCCGGATGGTTTGCCAATGTGGTCCTCGCCGCCATGTCCCTGGTCTTTTACGCCTGTTGGGACCCGTGGAATCTGCTGGTCATCGCCATCAGCATCACGGTGAATTTCGCATTGGGGCTGGCGTTGCGCTCCGAGCACTCAAAACCCAAAAGGGGCCTGCTCGCCCTGGGCGTCGCCGCCAACCTCGCCGCACTCGCCTACTTCAAATACACCAACTTCGCCCTGGCCAATTGGGCCGCGGTCGCCGCCCGTCATTTCCAGCCGCTGCAAATCACCTTGCCGCTGGGCATATCCTTCTTCACCTTCACCCAGATCGCATTCCTGGTCGACGCCTATCAAGGCAAAGCGGCGGAACTGGGTTTTTTTCGCTACGTTCTGTTTGTCGGGTTCTTCCCCCATCTGATTGCCGGGCCCATCGTGCACCATTCGGAAATCATGCCGCAGTTCGCCCAGGGCGGCGCAAAAAAATGGATTCGCGCAAACATCCACATCGGCATCGCCTTCCTGACGATCGGCTTGTTCAACAAGGTCATCATCGCCGACAACTGCGCACCGTGGGCCAATCAGGTCTTCGATTCCCCGCATCCGGTCTGCTGCCTCGACGCCTGGCGCGGCGCCCTGGCCTACACCATGCAACTCTATTTCGATTTCTCCGGATACTGCGACATGGCGATCGGACTGGCGATGCTCTTTAACATTCGCCTGCCCGACAACTTCAACAATCCGTATCAATCCCAAAGCCTGGCCGATTTCTGGCGGCGATGGCACATGACCCTCTCGCGCTTCCTGCGCGAATACCTCTACATCCCGCTGGGCGGCAACCGCAAAGGCGAAGCCCGCCGCCAATTCAACGTCATGGCGACGATGCTCCTCGGCGGCATCTGGCACGGAGCCGGCTGGACGTATGCCCTCTGGGGCGTTTTCCACGGAATCATGCTCATGCTGAATCACGCCTGGTCGCGCCTCAACCTTCCGCTGCCGAGAATATTCGCGCGCATCCTGACGTTCCTGATTGTCGTCATTGGCTGGGTCATCTTCCGCGCCGGCGCCTTGCACATCGCCGCCAGCCGGTTGCAGAGCATGTTCGGCCTGCAAGCTGGCCGGCCGCTCGCCAGCCCCAAAGCAGCCGGCGGACAATTCGCGGTCCTGGCGATCCTGTTGGTACTGGTGAACTTCGCCCCTAATGCCAAGCAATGGGTTGAAAGTCGGAGCCTGAACAAGAAACGCGCGATTTTTCTGGGCGTGCTGTTCTTTATCTGTTTGTTGCAGATGTGCGGCATGTATGCGAGGCGGTCGCCGCAGCCGTTTATTTATTTTCGGTTCTAAATGGGCGACCGCGATTCCGGGACATCGAGAAGAACGCGCGTCGCAAGCGACGCCGCTAAACATTGGGTTGCTCCCCTTTCCTGGTGAAATCCCTCACAACCTCGTGTACCATCCCCACGCTATGCCAAAGATCACCGTGGACGGAAAGCTCATCGAGTGCAAGGACCGCCAGATGGTATTGCAGGCGTGCCTCGACGCCGGGTACGAGCTGCCGCGTTACTGTTATCACCCGGGTCTTTCCATTCCCGCTTCCTGTCGGATTTGTCTGGTTGAAGTCGAAGGAATTCCCAAGCTCGTTCCATCCTGTCAAACTCCCATTCGCGACGGAATGGTCGTTCATTCCCGTTCCCCCAAAGCCGTCGCCAACCAGAAGCAGGTCATGGAATACCTGCTGATCAATCACCCTCTGGACTGCCCCATCTGCGATCAGGCCGGCGAATGCGATCTTCAGGATTATTCCTACGAATACGGCCGCAGCCAGTCCCGCTTCGAGGAAGACAAGGCCAAAAAGCCCAAGAAAGACGTCGGCGACAACATCTATCTCTACGCTGATCGCTGCATCATGTGCACCCGCTGCGTCCGGTTCACGCGGGAAATCTCCGGAACCAGCGAGTTGTACGTCGATGGCCGCGGCTATCGCCAGGAAATCGACATCTTTCCCGGCAAGCCCTGCAACAACAAACTGGCGGGCAATGTGGTCGATCTTTGCCCGGTGGGGGCCCTGCTGGACAAGGATTTCCTCTTCAAGCAGCGCGTCTGGCTCCTCAAGCAGACGCCGTCCATTTCCCCCGTCGATTCCGGCGGAGAGAACATCTTCCTCGAGCACAACAAAGGGGTCGTCTACCGCATCAAGCCCCGCTACAACCGCGAGGTCAACGGCTGGTGGATCAGCGACGACACCCGATATTCCTACAAGATCATTCAGCACGAACGCCGGCTGAAATCAGCCTATAAAAAGGAACACGGATCGCTCACGAAGGTAACCGCGCGCGAGGCGTTTGACATCGCCGCCGGACAGCTCAAATCCCTCGCCGCCCAATCCAGCGGAGGCCTCTACGCAATGCTCTCGCCAATGATGGCGTGCGAAGAAGCCTACCTGCTGGGCTCGGCGATGCGGGCGATCGATCCGGAATCGGTCCTGATCCTCGGCCCCGTTCCCACCGACGGGGAGGACGAGATTTTCCGCCATTCGCTCACCGGGCAACAGACCTTCGTCATCAAGGCCGAGAAAGTTCCCAATGCCCAAGGCGTTCGCCGCGTGATGTCCCTGCTCGGCGGACCCACCACCAACTACGACGAGTTGATCCAGGCGAAGCGCCCGGAGCTGAAGAATCTCAAAGGCGGCTGGATCGTCGGCGGATATTTGTCCAATTGGATCAAGGGCGATCTTCCAGCCCCCCTGAGCAGCGGATTCCGCGTCGTGCAGGACCTCCTGCCGACAAGCCTGAGCGAGTCAGCCGACGTGGTTCTCCCCAGCGCCGCCTGGGCGGAGAAAGACGGATGCTGGGAAAATTTCGCCGGCAAAATTCAGCCGTTTGTCGCGGCCGTCGCTCCGCCCGAGGGCGTGACGCGCGACGGCGACATTTACCTCTCCCTGCTGGGTCGCGCCGGCTTGTATAATGCCCAGGCGATCGGACGGGAAATGGGCGAGCCGTTCGCTTCGGTCTCCGTTGCGACCGAGCACGCCCAGGCCCCGGCAATGGAATTCATGGAGTTGTGACACCGGCCGACTTGTAGTGGAGAAAAAAGAAACAACATGATTGATCGCCTCATCGATTGGTGGACAACAAACATCCCTCCCTGGGTGCTCATCGCCCTTATCGCCCATGGCGCGGCCATGTTCACCATCGCTTACCTCATCCTTCTGGAACGGAAAGTCGCCAGTTGGGTGCAGGACCGCATCGGCCCCAATCGCGTCGGCCTGGGATTCGGAATCCTGCCCATCATCAAGAATTGGAAAATGTACGGCCTCGGGCAGCCCCTGGCCGATGGACTGAAATTCATCGTCAAGGAGGATTACCGCCCGGCCGGCGTGGACAAAATCCTCTTCACCGTCGCCCCGGCCCTGATGATTGTCGTCGTCATCATCAGCATCGCCGTCCTCCCCTGGGGCGGCGTCCGGCAGGTCCAGCGCGTCGTCACCATTCCACAATCCGTTAATACCGTAGCCGAAGACGCCAAAGGCCAACTGGCCCAGGGAGACCAGCTCGTCGGCGATCCCGTTCGCATCGGCGATACCGATCAGTACCAGATCACCTATCGATATCCCTTTCAGGTCGCCAGCCTCAATATCGGCGTTCTCTACATCCTGGCGGTCCTCTCCCTGTCGGTTTATGGCGTGGTCATCGGCGGATGGGCGAGCAACAACAAATATTCCTTCCTCGGCGGATTGCGCGCCACCGTAAACATGATCTCCTACGAGATCCCGCTTGGACTGTCCGTCATCTGCATCATCCTCATGTACGGGACCCTCGATCTGAATCTCCTCGTGGAGCAGCAGTGCCATTACTGGGCGAGAATCATCCCCGCCTGGAACGTCTTCACCCAGCCGCTGGCGTTTGTGATGTTCCTCATCTGCATTCACGCCGAGGCCAATCGCGCCCCGTTCGACATTGCCGAAGCCGAACAGGAACTCGTCGGCGGATATCACACCGAATACAGCGCCATGCGATTCGCCCTGTTTTTCCTGGGTGAATACGCCGGAATGATCACCACCAGCGCCGTTTGCGTCGCGCTGTTCTTCGGCGGATGGCATTTGCCCTGGATCGAGTGGGCGTGGCCCGCCCTTGCGGGAAACGTCAGTGCCGCGCATCCCGCTCTGACCACCAGCCTCATCGCCTGCGTCGTCCGGGCGCTGGTCTTCTTCGGCAAAACCCTCTTCTTCATCTTCGTATTTATGTGGGTCCGCTGGAGCCTTCCCCGCCTGCGCTTCGACCAGCTCATGATGCTCGCCTGGCGGGGGCTGATTCCGATCTCACTTACCCTCCTCATGATGACCGCCATCGTCGTCTACGTTTACCGCGGAAACAGCTACCAGCAAATCGACGGATCCATGGCCCTGACGCTGCTCGTCGCCAACGTCATCGTCGCCGCCCTGATCATGATCGTCGCCTCCATGCTTCCACCGGCTCCGGCGACCAATCGCCGATTGATCGTTCTCGGCAGCCGATTCAACAAGCCCCCGATTCCCATACCCGCTTCCGGCACGGCCAACTGATATGAAAGATTCAGACGTCATCGTTTTGGAAGAACCCAAGCTCTCCCGAGCCGATCAGTTCTATTTGCCTCAGGTGCTCATCGGCCTGGGAACGACGATGCGCCACATGTTCAACGTCGTGGTTCGCGGCAAGGATCGCGTCATCCAATATCCCGAAGAAAAACGCGAGGATCTCCCCGTCGAAAAGGGAGGAATGCTCCTAAAAACGTATCGCGGCGTTCATCGCCTCAACAAGGACGACGAAGGCCGCGTCAAATGCGTCGCCTGTTTCATGTGTTCCACCGCATGCCCCGCAAACTGCATCCACATCGAGGCCGCCGAAAGTCCCTGGCCCGATCGCGAAAAATATCCCGCCAAGTTCGACATCGACGAGCTGAGGTGTATCTATTGTGGCATGTGCGAAGAGGCCTGCCCCGTCGATGCAATCGAGCTGACGCACGTTTACGACATCGTCGGATTGACCCGCCAGGAAATGATCTTCGATAAAGCCAAGCTATTGAACATCTTCGATGAAACGGTCAAAAACGAGCCGATGTAACCCATTGTTCTTGCTGTAGATAATCCATTTTAATCGCGGCAGTTCCGATAATTCCGCACGTGGAGGCACGCACAATACTTGAGCCGGCTGGACGTTTTACTTTCTGAATAGCGGTGAGCAAAAGCCGATAGTTGAGCTAACCATTGGCTGCTTTCAGGCACTTAAATAACAAGGAGCCCTCCATGAATCGGAAACTGAAGAACCTCTTGACGCCGTCGGTTTTGGCCGCGCTGGCCATGGGCGGAATCAGCGGATGCGTCGTTCGCGAGGAAGCCCCGCCGCCGACTGTCGCCGTCGCCCCGACGCCGCCTCCGGAGGCGCCACCGGAAGCGCCTGTCGTCCAGGATGCACCGCCGCCGGAAGTCGTCGAAGTCCAACCGGTCATGCCCGGACCCGGTTTCGTCTGGATCGGTGGGTACTATGGCTGGGATCGTGGCCGCTACTTCTGGCATCGCGGATATTGGGGACATCCACCGTACGGCTACCATAGATGGTACGGCGGCCATTGGGAACATCGCCCTCACGGTTATTTCTATGTCGGCGGCCGCTGGGGATAAGCCGCGCGATTTGAATCCGTCATAAGCCGCCGCCGGCGTTTTTTCAGCGAAACCTGATCAAGCGCCGGCGTCGTCCGCTTCCGGACCAAGTTCATCCACATCAGGATCATGGTTTCGCGGATCGCCGGCCGGATAGTCCGCGATGTAATTGAACACCGTCCGTACGTATTTCACAAAATCCAGCTTCTGCAGTGATTTCAACTTCGCCGTTTCGATCGTCCCCGTCACCGCGCCGTTTGCCTCATCGACCTCTGAAACCGACATGCCCGCCGACTTCAGCTTCTGGGCCGCCGTCTGAGTCGTCATGCCCGGCTCATCCACGATGATCACCACCACATCCGACAATTCGTCATCTTGATGATCCATCCACCATCTCCCAAACAGACTTCACTCCCGGAATCCTATGCCGGAACGTGCCAACAGACATCTTTCCAAATCGCGGAATACCGATAAGCTTGCAAAAATGCCCCCTCCGGGGTAACCTGCATGACTTGGCTCGCCAAGGGCCTCCTGCGCCGGGTTGCCGATTGTGGTCTGTCTCGTCGCGGGCCCTGTTTTACAATCTTCTTTTGTAAACCCAAGCCTCACGGCGGCGGTGGATTTCTTGGCCCTCCATCCGCGGCAGGGGCTGCCGGCTTGTCTCCTCGTGACGGCCGATTTTGGAGTCGATCTTATGGCACAATCCCAGGCCGACCTGGTCAAAGCATTGGTGGACGCCGGTGTTCATTTCGGACATCGCGTCTCCCGATGGAATCCCAAAATGGCGCCGTACATTCACGGCAAGCGGAACATGATTCACATCATCGATGTGAAGGAAACCCTCAAGGGCCTCGTTCGCGCCAAAATGCTCGTCCAGCAAACCATTGCCGGCGGCCGCGATATCCTCTTCGTCGGAACCAAACGCCAGGCCAGGCACGCCATCCAGCAGGAGGCCGAGCGCTGCGGCATGCACTACGTCTCGGAGCGATGGCTGGGCGGGACGCTGACCAATTTCCGCACGATTCGCGCCCGCCTCAACCGCCTGGAAGAACTCGAAAAACTTTGGGAGCCGGGACCCGCCGGCAAACCCGCGATCGACTCCTATTCCAAGAAGATGAAGTCCACCCTGGCCCGCGAACGCGACAAGATCAAGGCCAATCTGGAGGGCATCCGCAAAATGGATCGCATTCCCGGCGTGATGTTCATTGTCGATACCCGCCGCGAGCACATCGCCGTCAAGGAAGCCCGAAAGCTCGGGGTCAAGACCATCGCCCTGATCGATACCGACAGCGATCCCGATCTGATCGATCTGCCGATCCCCGGCAACGATGACGCCATGCGGGCCATCGAGATGATTCTCAAGGAGCTTTCCGATGCGGTGATCGAGGGCAAGACGGGTCGCGCCGAGACCAAGGGCGAGGAGGCGCAGCAACCGCGCCGGCGAAGCACTCGCACCGCTTTCCGCGCCGAGGAAGCGCGGGCCGGCGAGGAACCGCGAAGCGGCGAGGAAGCCCCCACGGCCGAACCCGCGCCTCCGGCCACCGAAGTTATTCCCGCTGCTCAATCCGCTTAAAAAAAACTTGCCACAGATGAAATTCAGCGTTTAGCCGCGTCGCTTGCGACGCGCCTGTCCGAACCAAGAGAATTTGGGAGAAACCATGGCGGAAATCACCGCAAAACAGGTCAACGAACTCCGCGGCAAGACCGGCCTTGGAATGATGGAGTGCAAGAAGGCCCTGACCGCAACCGGCGGGGACATCGAAAAGGCGATCGATTATTTCCGGAAGAAGGGGGTCAAGACCTCGATCACCGAGCGCGCCGCCACCGAAGGCCGCGTCGCCCTGGCGGTTTCCCCCGATCGCAAGCGCGGCGTGATCGTCGAGATCAACTGCAACACCGATTTCACCGCCAAGAGCGAGCCGGTCGCCAAAATCGCCGCCGCCGCGGTCGCAAAGCTCCTGGCCAATCCCAAAACGATTCTCGCCGACGACCCCGCCATCAAAACCGAACTCGTGACCGTCTCGCAGCAAACGGGCGAGAATGTCCAGATCGGCCGGTCCGTTTCGCTGTCAACCGAAACCGGCGCCATCGGCAGCTATCTCTACACCGTCGCCGGAAAGGGAAAAAGCGCCGTCCTGCTTTCACTCATCGGCAAGGCGGACGATGACCTGTTCCGCAATATCGGCATGCACATCGTCGCGGCTCGCCCGATTGCGATGACACGTCAGGACGTTTCACCCGAACTGATCGCCCGCGAAAAGGAGATCGCCGTCGAACAGGCCAAGGCCACGGGCAAGCCCCAGGAGATCGCCGAGAAAATAGCGATCGGAAAGCTCAACAGCTTCTACGCCGAGAAAGTCCTGCTCGACCAGGAATTCGTCAACGCCGAGGTCTTCAAAGGCCCGGTCGCCAACCTCCTGAAAACCAAAGGCGCGACGCTCGAAAAATACGTCCGGCTTGAAGTCGGCCAGCAATCGACGGTGGCGACGGCGCACACAGCGGACTAATTCCGTCACTGCTGCATGGAAATCGGCCACTGCGGATCGATGAATATCGCCGGCTGCGGCGAACTCACCCATGCCACGGTCCGCATGAAAAGCTCCCATTGCATTTTTAGAGCGGGATTGGCGGCGATGAACGCCTCCCAGGCCGCGTAATGGCTGCGGAGAAACAACGTCCTGTCGGCCATCGACGACGCCTGCCGCTTCATCTCATCCAACTGGAGAGACTGGGCCTGAACTTGCTTTTCCAGGTCCGCGACGCGCGCGGCGAGTTTTTCGTTTTCCGTCGCCAACTCCGCTTTGCGGTTCTGCGCCTCCTTTAGCTGCAGCAGCGTATCGTGGAACATTCTCTCCAGATCGTCCGATTTGACGTTATCCGCCGGGGCCGCCGTTACCGCAGTCAGCACCACCAAACATAAAATCATCCAACGCATGGTACTTCCCTTTATCTACGAAAGACCCATCCCGCGGCCTCGTCTTATACGCAGGGCCATTTTAGCAGACGGGCCCGATGCGTCGAAGAGGGCTGTATATAATGAGAGGCCGGCGGTATCCATGATC
>Ga0116134_1001796_pt1 | contig 10741 bp, 10 predicted proteins | sample June2015DPH_19_5_FD_89737 | JGI IMG/M metagenome (GOLD analysis project Ga0116134, IMG submission 89737) | Peatland microbial communities from SPRUCE experiment site at the Marcell Experimental Forest, Minnesota, USA - June2015DPH_19_40 | ecosystem: Environmental > Terrestrial > Soil > Wetlands...
CGCTCGAACTCGACCCAGACGTTGGCGCCGATGCGTGGCCGCATGAACGTCCCCATCGCGATGTCGGTGAGCGGCACGCACGGCATCGCCCAGTTGGTGATCACGATTCCGGGCACGCTGACCAGCAGGCGCCCTCTCGGCGGGACGTCCTGGTTGTCGACGACGGTCCCGCGGTACTTGCCCCAGTGCCGCTTGGCCACCGGCGGTTCGGGATCCTGCTCCGAGCCCCACGTGAACTGCTCGGCGTAGCCGAGCGAGCCCATCGTCGTTTTCTTGTCGTTGCTGGTGCCGGGCACGGTTCCTCCATTCGGGGTGGGTCAGCTCGCCGGCGACGCCGGCAGCGGGGCGGTGATGCTGGCGCCGGCGGTGGCGGGAACGGCCGGACCGCCGGGGGCCGGAACCGGAAGCGCGGGGCCCGGGCCCGGAAGCGGTGGGGCGCTCGCCGCCTGTCCCGCCGTGGCCGAGAACGCCGGCAACTGCTGGCCGAGCCCGTAGCTCGACGGATCAAGCGCGCCGCCGCCGCCGATCAGCCGGTTGCGCTGCAGGGTGAAGCTCTGCTTGTAGGAACCGGGCTTGATCGTGTGCGTGACGCCGGAGACGAAGTACTCGCCGTCGTAGGTGATTCCGGCGCCTTGCACCTGCACGACCGTCCGCGCGGGCAGGATTGACCCGTAGCGCAGCACGTCGAGCGTGCCCTGGCCGCTGATTATGTTGGCGGAGCCGGCCGCCTTGGCCAGCGCGATCACCGTCGCCTCGATCGGCGTGTAGCCGGACAGCCCGGTCAGCGGCGTGACCGTCAGCGGGATCGGATCTTTCTGGCCGAGCGGAGGGCTCAGCGGCGTCACGTCGGGGATCGGGATCGGCAGCGGGACGGGCACGTCGTCGATCTTGACCAGGACCACGAACTGCGTCTTGGTGAAGCCGTCGAACGAGAACGACAGGGACTCGACGTTGGTCCGCCCGTCCCAGTCGATCGCCAGCGGCGGCGGGGTGGCCAGGAACGGGATCGCCATCTGCAGCTTCGGGCCCCAGTAGGCCATGCTGATCCCCGGCGCCGGCCCGGGCTGCAGATAGAACGTGTAGCCGACCCGCTCCGCCAGCGTGTTGATGTACGCCAGGTCGGTCCCGCTCTGCTGGGGGATCGTCTCGGTGGGAAGCGGCACGTCGATCAGGACGCTGGGGATGACCAGCGGGGTGATCCCGTAGAGCGGCAGGTACTTGGCCACCATGAGGGCGACGCGCGCTTCGGCCGGCATCGCGGGATAGGCGACCAGCGCGCCGAAATCGATCACGTCCATCATCCGGGTCAGGTCCTCGCCCTTGATCGACAGCACCGACTTGCCCGATTCGTCGCTCGGCACGACGTCCTGCTGGGTGATCACGCCGTCCATCAGGACGGTCGTCGACCCCGACAGCGTCGCCGCGATCACGACGCGCGTGGGGGGATCGAAATACCCCGACGGCAGCAGCTGCGTGCTGATCTGCGAGAGCTTGCTGGTGGCGAACTGGAGCTCGAAACCGCTCGGCGTGGGGCCGCCCGCGCCGATCTGGACGCTGACTTCGGTCAGCGCCTCCATCACCGCGCGAGGGACGGGATCGACGCCGAAGCCCATCATCAGGCTGAGGGTGAGCTTACTGGCCACTTGCCGCTCCTGGCACGCCCGCGGGCAGCGGGATCACGAGCACGCGCCCGGGCTGCGCGAGCTGGGTCGGGCGCGTCGCCAGGTTGGCGTCCCCCAGCATCCACGACAGCGCCGGGTCGCCCAGCGCGGAGTTGGCGATCGTGTCGATCCGCTCGCCCGGCTGGACCTGGTGCAGGCCGGCCGTTGCCATGGTTCCCGGCGCCGGCAGGAGCCGTCGCAGCAGGTACGGCACCTGGCTGCCGTCGGGCGCCGTCCACACGGCCTGACCGACGTTGGCGTAGCGGCTGGCGCTCATGGAAGGTGCTCCAGTCCGAGTGGTCCCAGGTCGGAGCTGGTGACCATCGTCGCGAGCTGCTCGACGGCCTGCCGGTAGGCGACGTACAGGGTCCCGCCGACGTGCTGGAGCGGGAGGTCGCTGCTGGTCAGGACCTTGCACTCGATGCTCGCCTTCACCCTGATCGGCTGCAGCCGGGGATCGAAGGCTTCCTCGGTGAACGTCAGGCTGCTCACCAGTACGGGCACGACTCGCTTGACCCCCCAGACGAGCACCACCAGCGGCGCCTCCATCGGCGAGACCTCGAGCATCCCGCTGTCGAACAGCGCGTCGGTTGCGATCAGCTCGGCGGCGGTGGGCGTGACCAGCCGCTCGAGGACCGCCACCGCGGGCAGCAGTCCCTGTGTGACGACCGGCTGATTGGCGCCGTCGGCTGGGTTCTCGAGCTGATCGGCAGCGTCGATCTCGGCGTCGAACTTGATCGTCTCGTGCGGCGGGCCGGTGAGGCGGAGTACCTCCAGCCGGTCTCCCGGCTCACCGCCGATCGCCCGGGGCTGGAGTGTCCGCGTGAGCGTGTCCGGGTTGTACTGGAAGACGACCACGTCGAGCAGGCTGCGCGCGTCCGGGTCGATCCGGACCAGGCCGCCGCGCAGCATCTTGGGCGTTCCCGGGAAGCCGGCGGCGCTCATCTGCGTTCCCTTCGTGCGCCCGGGCGTGCCGCCGGGCCCGCCGCCGGCTGCGCCGCGGCGGTGGCCCGGTGCACCGCGGCGGCGATCTCGCGCGCGATCCCGTCCACGGCCGGGCCCGGTCCCCGGCGCCGGTCCTCCGCGCGCCGGTCGGCCGGCCCGTTCGCCGGCTCGCCGGCGAGCCGGCGCAGCTCGCGAGCAATTGCCGGGCCGAGCGCGTCACGCTCGCGGCGAGAGAGTTCGAGCCCCTCCAGGATGACGCGCTCGATCCGGACGTCGGTCCTCATGCCGTCGCCGTCCCGACCGTGAAGTCGGCGTCGTTGACGTGGCGCTCGAGCTTGCGGAACTCGATCCGGGCCATCTCGAGCACCAGCTCCATGGTGACCTTCGTCCCCTGTCCTGCCGCGCAGAACGCGGCGTTCAGCGCGATGTTGCGGATCATCCCGCCACTCGCGGCCAGCCTGGCCAGGCGCTCGATATCCAGCTCGCCGACCGGCGCCCGCGGGGGGAACGCACGAGCCCACAGCCTCGCCCGCTCGGCGGGCGCGGGGAACGGGAAGGTGACAATGAAGCGCAGGCGGCGCAGGAACGCGTCGTCCAGGGCGTGGCGCATGTTGGTGGCCAGGATCGCCACCCCGTGGTAGTCCTCCATCCGGGTCAGCAGGTAGCTGACCTCGATGTTGGCGTAACGGTCGTGGCTGTCCCTGACCTCGCTGCGCTTGCCGAACAGCGCGTCGGCCTCATCGAACATCAGCAGCGTCCCGCCTTCCTCGGCCGCGTCGAACACGCGCCGGAGGTTCTGCTCGGTCTCGCCGATGTACTTGCTGACCACGCCCGCGAGGTCGATCCGGTACATGTCGAGCTCCAGCTCGTGGGCGATCACCTCGGCGGCGAGGGTCTTGCCCGTGCCCGACCCGCCGGCGAACAGCACGGTCACCGCGCTGCCGCGGGTGACTCGCTCGGCGAGACCCCACGAGCGCAGGACGAGGGCGCGGCCGCGGACCTGGTCCACGATGTGGCGGAGCAGCGTGAGCTCGGCCTCGGGCAGCACGAGGTCGTCCCAGCGCGCTACCGGCTCGATGCGGCGCGCGAGCGTGTCCAGACGCGGTCGCGTCTGGGCGCGGCACGCCGCCCACAGGCCGCGGGCGCCCGCGCCGGAGTGCCCCGCCTGGCGCACGACATCCGCGATCACCGGCTGGCTGAGGTCGAACTCGGAGGCGAGCCGCGACGCCGACTCTCCGTCGCCGGCCAGCAGCTCCTGCCACAGCGCCTGCTGCTCCTCGGCGGTAGGACGCGCGGCGTCGATCACGCGCAGGCGGCGGGATCGCAGCGGCCGCGGTTCGCGGCAGCCGATCAGCACGTGACCGCGCACCTGGTCGAGCAGCGTGTCGATCCCGGCGGAGTCCTCGCGCGAGACTTCTGCCATGTCGGCGTAGAGGAGCACCGGCAGCAACAGGGTCTCGCGCTCCCACAGGCGGGTCAGGTCCCGCAGCTCCCGGGAGCCCGAGGGTACCCGCTCAGGCGTGACTTCGCAGAGCTCACGGCCGAGGCGCCGCGCCGCGTGGGACGCGAGCCCGCGCCGCACGGCGGGATCCACTCCGACGAGCTCGATCGCGGGCGGCCGCTCGCCGCTTCCCTCCTCGGTCAGTGCCACGGCGATCTCGGCCACGGCCCGCTCGTGGCTGGCCGGCAGGCTCAGCGGAAGCTCTGCGGCCACGGCTGAGATGAGCGGGGCGAGCCGCTCGTCCATCACGTTCAGCCCCTTCAGGAAGCTGACGATGCGCTCGTCGATCCGGATCCGGGTGGCGGTCAGGGCCTCGGCGCGGGGCTCGTCGAGCTCGATCAGCCGCCAGTACCTGAGCGGCCGCTGCGGGGACACCACGTCCCAGGTGGCCCCGGGGAGCACCGCGAGCGCGAGCGCCAGCGTCGGATAGGCCGCCCGCGGATTGCCGTTCACCTCCGCGCAGCGGGCAGCGATGCTGGGGTCCAGCTCCGTCGCGGCCGCGAGCATCAGGACGAGGCGCTCGAACCGGGACAGGCCGAGCCGATCGCCCAGCAGCTCGAGGGCCGCGGCTGGCTCCGCCTCCGCCCCGGCTTCCCACCACCGCGCGGCGTCCGGCTCGCCGCCGCCGAGCCGCTCGCGCGTCCAGGCCAGCCCGGCCGCAAGGTAGGCGCCGTTCGTCGCCTCCCAGTCGTCCCCGTCGCTGACGACGCCGGCCGGCTGCACGGTCATGACAGCACCAGCTGCTGGCTGGGGTCGAACTGCATCGGCGCCGGCTGGCTCACGTTCCCCGGTGCGGGCGGGCTGACGACCGGGATGCTGTCCACCGAGTCGATCCGCAGGCGGAGCAGGTAAACGCCCGCGGTGAAGCCCTGCAGGCTGAAGCTCAGCTGGCTGCTCGCCGCCTGCACCGGCGCCGAGGACACCAGGTGCGAGCCAACGATCAGCGCGATCGTCTGCTGTGGCTGGACCGCGGGAGAGCAGGTCACGGTCAGTGTCGTCGCCCCTCTCCGGGCCAGCTTGACCCTCAGCTGGGCGCTGCTGACGAGCTTCGGTGCGAGCGCCACCGGCGTGGCGTTGCTCGTGACCGTCACCGGTCCCGGGCCGGCGGTGACCGCCTGGTCCATCAGCGCCCCGGACGTCGCCGCTACCGTCGCGATGCCCGCGGGCAGCCTGGCAGGATCAGGCAGCTGCACCGTCACCCGGGAGGCGGTGACGCTCAGCGGTGTCAGGGCCAGCGGCTGCCCGGCCAGCGGGTGGCTTAACTGCACGGCGGTGGTCGCGCCCAGATAACTCCCCGTCAGCGTCAGCACGTCGCCGGGCTGAGCCGCCGGCTGGCGGTTCGGCGGCATCGCGAGCTGGATCTGGGGAAACGGCGAGCCCGCGACGACGGGGCCGGTGTCCTGCCGGCCCCGCATCAGCACCGGCGCGGCCGCGGTGACGGGCCGCGTGCTGTCGATCAGGACGACAGCCGCGTCGTAGCTGACCGAGAGCCGGTAGCCGGTGCCGAACGTCGTCCACATCCGCGAGATCTCATCCTGCGGCCGCGGGTCCGGAGTGATCCGCACCCGCTCGACCTGATTCTGGAGGTCCGGCCCCGGCGGGGGGAGTGCGTCGGCGATCTGCGAACGGGACAGCACTGGCCTGTCGTTCAGCACCCCCATGGCGATCCCGAGCAGCCGGTGCGACAAGATCTCGTCGTCGTTCTCGCCATACGCCGTGATCAGGTACGAGAGCACGAGCGGCAGCGGCGGCTGCCCGGACTCGCCGGGCCGGATGGACGGCGGATCCTGGTTGCGCCACGCGGCGTCGATCGCGGTCCGGTAGAGAAACAGGTTGACCTGATTGACCGGCGCTCCCTGGCGCGCCCGGTCGGGGGGCCGAGCGGTCACCGTGCCGCTGCTCACGGTCGCGTCCGCCGAAATGGCCGCCTGGATCATGTTCGTCAGGGTCGCGGTCACGGCCGCGATCGCCGCGTTGCTGCTCATCTCGGCCGGCCCCTCGCCCTCGTTCTGGACTCCAGGTAGTCGCCGAGGCTGGACGCTCGTCGCCGCGGGCCGCTCGATGGCGGTCGCGCCGGCGCGGGGTCCGCTGCGGGCGCCTTGACCTCGATCCGCCCGATCGTCACGGTCACGTCGGTGTGCGCCTCCGCCGGGCCGGGCCGGCTCGGGACGCGGCTCGGTGACACCGGCGCCGACTGCGGGTCCATCGATCGTCTCGTCGTCGTCCCGGCGCGCACCGAGGCGGCATCGGCGTCGCGGAGCCACCGTGCCATCGCCTGGACACGATCGGCCGGGGCGTCCGCCGGCGGCCCGGGCCGGCGCATGGCCGGCCGTGCACCGTCATCCGGCCGCCTCGCCGGTAGCTGCGGCGCCTCCGTCTCCTGGCTGGTCTGGTCCACCTGGCGGCGCGGCGCCAGCGGCGGGCGCTCCGGCGGCTCCGGGGCTGGCGGCGCTGGGGCTGGGCGCTCCGGCGGTGCCGGGGGTGGCGGCGCTGGCTGCGCAGCGGGTCTCCCGCCGGGGCCGGCGCGGCCGCTGAGAACGGGCGCCTGATCCGGCGGCGCGCGCCGCGGCTGGGGCGCGGAGCGCCGCGTGGCACTCCGTGGTGCCGGGGCGTGCTCGCGGCCGACGGCACCTTCGGTGTGGGCCGACCGGAGGTCTTCCTCGTCGGCCGCCGGCGCCGGCGGCCGACTTTCGCCGGTGGGCGCGCTGGCCGGAGAGGGACTCTGCAGCGGTGCCCCGGCGGCTCTCGCGGCGCGCGCCGGTGCGCGTTCCTCGTCTCGCGTGTCCGGTTCGGGTGCTGCGGTCCGGACGGGCGGGGGTCCCTGCTCGCGGGGTGCTGCCGCCGCGCCCGGCGAGCCGGCGAGATACGGGTACGGCGCGTCCCGCTCGAGCTTGATCTCCACACGGTCGGCCGTGGCGTCCAACGCCGACGGCAAGCTCGGGCCGGGGCTCGCGATCGCCAGCCCGTCGATCGGGAGCCTCGGCGCGGGCTCGAAACGCGAACGCGGGCGCGGATGCAGCCGCCGCCCGGATTCCGCTGGGCGAAGCCTCGAGAGGTAGGGCTTCACCATCCCGCGGCCTCCAGATACCAGTGCCGCCGCCACCCGCTCATGGCCAGGATCTCCGCCTCAGACCAGCCGTAGGCCTGCGCGAGCTGGTGGATCTCGGTGAGCGTCTGGCCGATCCATTCGGTCAGGTCGCTCCACACCACGGTGCGGATGTCCAGCTCGTCGACCCATTCGCTGCTGCAGGGGCAGCGCACGCGCAGCGCCGTGTGGGCGCCGGGGTCGGATTCGGCCAGCGCTTCGACGATCGCCTCCACTGTGGCGTCCGGCAGCTCGTGCGGCGCAACGGGCGGACCCCCGGGCGAGCTGGCCTCGAGCACGCACCGTTCCAGCAGATGGCGAAGCGTCACCTCCCCGCCGCGGCAGGCCAGCGCCCGCAGGTCCTCGTTGGATGGGATCCGGCACAGCAGCGTGTACCCGTCCGCCTGCACCGTCAGCGGTGCCACGGGGCCTTCCCGGACCGGCGGCTGCAGCTCGCCCAGGGCCAGAGTCAGCTCGACCTCGGCCTGGCACGCCGGGCACGTCGCCACCGCCTCGAGCATCTCCCCGAACATTGCCCGGCGCAGCTCGAACAGCCTCGCGTCGCACTGGCCGACGGTAAGTTCGCCGGTCTGCACGCTCGCGGCGACAGCGCCGAGCGAGTGCAGCAGCGATGGCGCGCGGTCGAGCGGAGCCATGGCGGCTCCGGACTCCCACGCTTGCAGCAGGATCGCGGCGGTCGGGACCATCGGCAGGCCTCCGGTCTACTCGCTCGTCAGCCGGGGAAGGAAGGCTCGGTCGGCTCGACCACCGCCGGGTCGCGGTCCCACCCTTCGTTCTCGAGCTTGACGGTCTGGATCGCGACCGCGTTGGCGTTCGCGTCGAGGTCGGGGAGCGCCTGGTACTCCGACACCCAGCAGCGGTACACGTGGTAGGAGATCACTTTCTGCCCCGCCTCATTGAAGAAGTCGATGATCACGTCCTTGCGGAAGTCGGTAAGTGACACTTCCTGGTCGGCGTTCTGGGCCTGCGCGTTCTGGTAGTTCCACACCTTGCTGGCCCACTGCTGGAAGGCGAGATCGTGGGTCACGCCCCGCTCGAGCGTGATCGCCTCGTATTCGGTCCGGCCCGGTGACTTGCGGCTCGTACTGGGATCACCGCCGTCGCGGTGCTTGACCACCTCGGTGCTGCGCTTCAGCGCGCTGACCTTTGAGACCCCGGCCACGTACGCGCCGTCCCACTTGACCCGGAACTTGAAGTTCTTGTAAGGGTCGACGCGCGTGGCGTTGACGGTGAACTCTGGCATCGTCGCTCCTCGGTCTAGGCCTGCCCGGCCTGCTGCTGGATGCTGAAGATCACGAACTCAGCCGGGTAGAGCGGTGCGAAGCCGACCAGGATGTTGACGATGCCGAGGGCGACCTGATCGGGCGGGTTGTTGTTCGCGTCGCACTGGACCAGGTACGCATGGGCGGGCGTGGTGCCCGCGAAGGCACCCTGCCGGAACAGGCCCTGCATGAACGTGGTCACGTTCAGCCGCAGCGAGGACCACAGCGGCTCATCGTTCGGCTCGAACACGGTCCACTGCGTCCCGCGTCGCAGGGACTCCTCGATGAACAGCGCGAGCCGGCGTACCGGCAGGTACTTCCACTGGTCCGGGACCTGATCGGCACCGACCGTCGTACGCGCGCCCCACACGACGTGACCTACCAGCGGCATCGTCCGCAGGCCGTTCACGGCCAGCGGGTTGATCAGCCCGCTCTCGCCGTCGTTCACCTGCGCGGTGAAGCCGGTGATGCCGGTGATCGCCGCCGCCGTGCCCGCCGGAGCCTTCCAGACACCGCGGCTGTTGTCGGTCGCCGCCCACACCCCGGCCACCGCGCCGCAAGGCCCGGCGTTGAAGGTGGCGGCAGTGTCGTCGGTAAGCACCAGGTTGGGGTAGTAGACCGCGGCGTTCGGGCTGGGTGAGCCGAGTGCCGGGTTCTTGTGGATGTCGGAGAACTGGAGGGGAATGGTCTTCCATTCCTTGGGCGGATCGATGATCAGCATGGCCCGTTGCTGAACACAGAACTCGGCCGGCTCGCTGAGGTCGCCATACGTGTGCGCGGGATCGACCGGAAGACACAAGATGTTGAAGATGTCCGCCTTGAGCAGCGCGTACATGCCGGTTTTCTGGCCCAGGTCGCCGAACGGGGGAACCGCCCCGGCCGTGCTGGCAGGCGCGCCGTTCGGCTGCGCCCCGGTTGGCGCTTCCCCGGTCTGCTGGCCGCCGCCGGGTGTACTCGCGGTCGTGGCCGCGGCATTGAACGGCACCGGCTGCGGATTGCCGTTCTTATCCACCGTGTTGTCCGGCTGATCTTTCCAGTTGCCCGGGTTTACCGGGGTAACCAGCCGCGATCCCGCGAGCAGCGTCGGAAGGTACTGAGATGTGCCCTTTTTCAGGTTGGCTCCCGCATAGACTTCCTGCGCCACGGTGGTGTTGTTGCTGGTCCGTGTGATGGTCAGGTTGAACTGGTTGTCGCCGCCGAACAGGTTGCCTGTATCGACCTGGTAGCTGAGCTCCTGGCCCCAATCGCCGGGCGAGCTGGCGTTGAGCACGATGGGGTTCTGTCCCTTGGACAGTTGCGCCGAAAACTTCTTGTCGTTCGCGTCATGGAAGCGCACCACCAGCGCGGTGCTGCCGCCGTTGAGGAAGAACAGGAAGACCGCGTAACTCAGCGGGTAAGCACTGTCCAGGCCCCCGAACTCGTTCTCGTAGTCCGCCCAGGAGTTCACCTGGAACGGATCATCGACGGCGCCTTCCGGGGCCGGTCCGCAGAACGCGGCCACTGAGGTCGGCACCCCCACGATCGGGTGCACCGGATTCGGGAGCTCCTGGACGTATACCCCGGGGCCGTTAGTCAGGGCTATGGGCACGGCGGCTTCCTCCTCATTGCGCGCTGATAACGCACTGCTATCCGGCCGGCTGGCATGCACGGATATGTTGCCATGCATGCGCGCGAGAACAGGTTTCCCGGTCGCAACTTACAACAGCGTAGAAAACGCCGGAGCCCCATATTCCATCGAAATTTATCATTCGCCGCTAGCGAGGGCGGTGTCAAGGGCCAGAGGAAAAGGTCTCTCCAGCCGTTGATCACGCGGGCTGCATCAGCATGGAAGGCCCGCTCTCCCTTTTGCAGATTTAGAGTCGCGGCGTAGGCCAGGCTGACCTGCGATGATGCCGATCTACCGGCGCAAGTGCCTGAACGGGGTCTTACGGCTTGAACGGGCTGTTAAATCTCGGCGGCCAGCCGGAAATAGACCGCCCGGTTTCCCCTTCAGGCAGTGACCTAATGGAAGGTTGGGGCTCGTGTTATCCAGGGAGCCGGGGGTGCAGAAGGCGGAAGTCGATTCCGGTAGCGGCCCGGCTCCATAACAGAGGATAAGAAGCGAATTGCCGGGCTGGAACAGAAAAACTAGAGCTGCGCCGCGCTACAGAAGTTGAATAGCCAGCATTTGGGTCTTTACGGTGGCTGGGATTCCAGGGTCAGTCCGGTCTGGGCCAGGAATCCGTCGATGAGGGCGGGCCGGTACTGGATGCGCTTGAGGCGGTTC
>Ga0116134_1001797_pt1 | contig 10740 bp, 9 predicted proteins | sample June2015DPH_19_5_FD_89737 | JGI IMG/M metagenome (GOLD analysis project Ga0116134, IMG submission 89737) | Peatland microbial communities from SPRUCE experiment site at the Marcell Experimental Forest, Minnesota, USA - June2015DPH_19_40 | ecosystem: Environmental > Terrestrial > Soil > Wetlands >...
CGGTTTTGTTTGAGAAAAACATTTTTACGATTGGTTTCGATCCCGAATTTGAAGATCACCTTGGTCTCGTGGACAACGCGCGCAACCACACGCTGCTCCAAACCAAACTCGCGGAGCTTGGCCATGCAAACGCGCAAATTAAATTCGTCAAAATCGAAGCGTCTGCCGCCCGTGTGCCGCAACCGGCCGGGGTCGCGTCCCCCGCCCTCGCCGCGCCGAAGCGACTTGAAGGCGGGGCGCCTGCGTCTTCAACGCCCGATGCAAAAGAAAAGCCGGTGTCAGTTTCATTCAACAAAAACGATTTCAAAAACGACCCGCTGATTCAAAAAGCCTTGGAAATTTTCAAAGGCCAGATCATCGAGGTCCGCGGGTAACCTGATTTTCCCCAAACCCAAGAACCAAGACCCCAGACCCGAATTTATGTCCAGCATCGGCAAACTCATGAAACAGGCTGCGCGAATGCAGCAGCAAATGGAACAGGTGCAGGCGCAACTCGCTGCGCGCACCATTGAGACCAGCAGCGGCGGCGGCGCGGTCAAAATTACCGCCAGGTGCGACGGCACCATTGCCTCGGTGAAAATTGATCCGCAGGCGCTCAACCCGTCTGACGCACAGTTGCTCGAAGACATGATTGTGACCGCCGCGAACCAGGCACTCGGCCAGGCCAAGGAAATTTCCAACGCCGAAATGGGCAAAATCACGGCGGGATTGAACCTGCCGGGGCTGACGTAGATTTTTTAATCGTCCTCGTCCTCGTCCTCGATTTTTCGATTACGAGGACGAGGACGAAAGGGACGATGAATCCAATTCCAGAACCCGTTGTTTCGCTCATCGCGGCGCTGAACAAGCTGCCCGGCATCGGGCCGCGTTCCGCCGAACGCATCGCACTGCACCTCGTCCAGACAGATTCGGCGGCGGTGAAACAGCTGGCCGAGGTGATGCTCCACGCCCGCGAGAAAATCCAGTTTTGCGCGACCTGCGGCGCGTTGACCGAAAAATCCCCCTGCTCCATCTGCACCGACGCGCGGCGCGATTCGTCGCTCATATGCGTCGTCGAGCGCGCGGTGGACATTTTGAGCGTCGAAAGATCCGGCACGTATCGCGGCAAATTTCATGTGCTCGGCGGAAATATTTCCCCGCTTGATGGCGTTGAGCCGGAAGACTTGCGCATTGCCGAACTGGAAAAGCGTTTGACGCAGGAACCCATCAAGGAAGCAATCATTGCGCTGGGCACGGACGTGGAGGGCGACGCGACGAGTTTTTATCTGGCGAAACGGCTGGCGCGCAAAGGTCTCAAAATATCGCGCATCGCCTATGGTTTGCCCGCCGGCAGCGGACTGGAATTTGCCGACGAACTCACCTTGAGCCGGGCGCTGGAAGGACGCAGGGAGATGAACTGATGTTTGGGAAATGACTAATAACGAAACCATAATGACTAAAGAATGCCAAATAACTAAATCCGAATTTGCAAACGCGCCGCGAAAATTCACCATTGGTGCTTGGTCATTCTTTAGTCAATAGGACTTAGTCATTCGACATTCAGTTTGCCCGCGTATTCTTACGATCATGGAAACCCCGAAAATTGTCGTCTTTGATCTCGGCAAGGTCCTGGTGGATTTCGATTACAGCATCGCCATCCCTCGAATCGCCGCGCACAGCACCCTGTCGCTCGCCGGGATCAAAACCTTTTTTTTTCACTCTCATCTGCTTGTGGACTACGAATCCGGCCGGTTGACACGGCTTGAATTTTTCGAGCAGGCGCAGCAGGCCACCGGCTTTCGCGGAAGGATTGCAGAGTTCGGCGAATTTTTCGCGGACATTTTCACGGCGATTCCACCGATGATTGAAATTCACGCCGAATTACATCGCCGCAGCGTTCCCACCTACATTTTCTCAAACACCAACGACCTCGCCATCGAACATGTCCGGCGGAATTTCCCGTTCTTCCACAATTTCGACGGCTACATTTTTTCCTACGAGGTCAAGGCCATGAAGCCCGACGCCAAAATGTACGAGGCATTGGAAAAACTCACCGGACGGCGCGGCGCGGAAATCCTTTACCTTGATGATCGACCGGAAAACGTGGCGGCGGGCGCGGCGCGCGGCTGGCGGACGATTTTGCACGAGACCCCGGAAAGAACGCGGGCGGCCCTCGAACAATTCGTGTAATTGGTGGGTGCGCCGCTGCTGCGGCGCACGGCGGTGCGGCAGCACCGCCCTGCCATTTTAGTTCGATTAGTTCGAGCGCGGCTTGACCGGCTTGACCGGTTTGAGGCCGACTTCATGGGCGATGTCGTCAAATTCATCGTGACTGACCTCTTCGAGTTGTTTGCCGCGGGCCTTGAGCTTTTCGTTGATCTTGACGGCCTTTTCGGTCATCACCTCGTGCGTTTCCTCCGTGCCGCCGACCAGTGCAAAGTTCGGCCCGGTCGTCAGCCGTTTATGGCCGTCGGAATCCAATCCGACACCCAGCATCATTGCTTTGCGTTTTTTCTTTTGAGGCGCGTTCGCCATGAATTCAAACTAAGTGCAGTTACGCTTATGGTCAAGCATACGGCAGTTGCCCTTTGTAAATATTCAATCATTCGCATTGCAGGTCAGCGTCGTCAATGGCTGCCGCTCCATGCTTGACTCAACTGGAGCACCTTACAATGCTTTGGTTTGCGCAACATTTTTTAATCCGCATGCAATTTGAATTCCATGAATAGTCGTTGGGCAGCCCTCATTGCGGCGTCTCTAGTCGCTTTTGCCGGCCTCGTGATCACCTGGCAGTTTAGACATTACAAGGGAGGGGAGAATGGAGCGTATGAGTCCCTGAAACGGCCCCTTCTGTATGAGTCCCTGGCGCAGTCTCTTCTTCGAGTGGAACAACTGGCAAATATTTCTAATATCGTGGACAGGAGCCGGGAAAATACTCAGGCCTCAGGCACATACTGGTATTACGATTTGGTTTTGCCAAAGAATGCACGTGTTTTCCTGACGGACATGACCGGCCCCACCAACCACTACAAGATTGGGTATTATTATTGGGTGACCTATTATCTCTTTCCCCGTGAGATTGAGACGAGCCTGGATCATATAACCCGATTAACCAATGACGGTTTTCTCGGCAAGACATCTGAGTCCGATCAGGAAATTCTTTCCAACGGATTCGATGTAAGAATGGATTTTACATCTGACGTTGTGTATACCAGAGCGCTTCGCAATTTTACCATCCGCGACCAGGTTAATCCGGATTGGTTTGACTCCGATTTCGATCTGGTCATTGCTTTTCTACTTCCCTTGTTGACAGCGTTGGCGGGGATGTGGTTGTTCCGCTTTTTGTTCTCAACCCTGAGCGGGCAAATGCCACTGCTCGAACAACTGGCGTGCAGCTTGGGCTTGGGAATGATGGCCGTGGCCGCACTCACGCTGGGCGTCAAACTGTGCGGCTGGCACGGATACCATCTGGTGTTTCTTACGACTGCCGCGGGGGCCATTGCGGAAATCTGGCGCGACCGCAAGGGCTATTGGACCGGGATTGCTGACGGTGGCAGAAAGATGGTTCACCGTCCCGTTATTACCGCTGTTTTTGTGGTCGGAGCGCTGGTTTTCCTGATTCTCTTCAGGCTGGCCGGGCTGCAGGGGCTGGTTGAGCTCGACGCGGTGATGGCGTGGTCGCTCAAGGCGAAGATCCTGCACTTCTACACTGGAAATGAGCTGGTGCAATGGTTTTCCAATCCGCGCCTGGCGCATGCCCATCTTGACTATCCGCCGCTCGTGCCTTCGCTGCATGCCGCCACGTATGACTCGCTCGGGCATGTGGATGAGTTTGTGACCAAGTTCTGGCCCACCTGGATGCTGTTTTTTCTCATCGGCGCCCTGGCTGCGTTGAACCGTGCCGGAAAAAGCCGGTTTCATGCCCCGTCATTTGCACTCCTGAGTATATTGTTGTTGCCGGCCACGCAGCTGTTCGTCCAGTGGGAAGGCGGGACCTTGCCCATGGTCTTCTTCACCGTTCTGGGTTTTGTGCAATGCGCTTTCTGGCTGGTTGGAAAAGACCGCGCCCGGCTTGCCCTCGGCCTGACACTTTTGTTTGGCGGGGCAATGGCAAAGTCTGAGGGTTTCATATTTCTGGCACTGGTGGGAAGCTGGATGTTGCTGCTGCCTTCGGCCCGCCCTTCATTGAAACCGTCGCCACGCGTCTGGCGGGTATTGGTGTTCTGTTTGCTGACGGCCTTGCCCTTCGTCTGTTTGCGCGTCCAGATACCTGCTTTGCATTATGAGGCGGGTTGGGCCGGTTATGCCCTGCGCGACCCGGGCACCATGCTTTTGAACTGGCCCGGCATGTTTATGATGCAACTTGCCCGACTATTTGTGAGCCCCGACTTTGCCAACTGGGGTGGAGAGGGCGGACGGCTTCACTGGATCGGCAAATGGGATGGCTTTTCATCGTTGTATAATCATTTGACCCTCGGTCTGGCCTGGCTTTGTTTGTGGCTGACGGTTGCGCTCTGGTTTGCCGCTCCCGCCCGGCGCCGGGTTGTTGTCTGGATACTCGCGATGTTTGTCGGCGCCGTGGCTGCGTTGAGCGGAGTATTTGTCAGCCTTGTCAGCATCAACGGTCTAAGCTGCACAATCCTGTATACCCATGATTTGACCGGTGGACGATACCTTCTTCCGGTATTGCTGGCTTGGTTCGCCACGACACTGACCATGCTTTTTTCGGATCAGCATTCAATTGCATCAACTCCCGGCACAACTGCAAGTGATTCTCGCGCGCCGGGTATCCGTCAGTCCTCCTGCGGGAGTGAAAGTTGAACCTTAATCATTTGCGCCGCGAAAGGGCACGGTCAGCGGCCGGCCATTGTCCGATGCGCCAAGTTTTAAGAGGAACGGCACGGCAATTTTTGCCCATTCCTGTGGAATTGGATACGATGACGCCGAACCGCCGAAACAACTGCGCAGCATGTCGGTGTTGATGATGCCGGGATTGAGCGGCACGGCGGCCATGCCCGGCGGCAGTTCCTGCGCCAGCGCCTGCGTCAACCCTTCAATCGCCCATTTTGTCGCGCAATAGGGCGCGACTTCCGCGGCAGTCGAGCGTCCCCAGCCGGAACTGAAATTCACGATGACCCCGCTTTTACTTTTCACCATCGCCGGCACAAAATGGCGGATGACATTCGCCACGCCCTTCAGATTCACGTCAATGACCTGCGAAAACTCGGTGGCCCCAATTTCCCAAAGTCGCGCATTGCGGTTGATGAGTCCGGCGTTGTTCAACAACAAGTCCGGCGCGCCATGGGCTTTCAAAACCCGTTTTGCCCAGGCCGCCACCTGTTCGTCCGCGGAAACATCAACGACGGTGAAGTCGTGGGGCGCGGCGAACTGTTTTTGCAATTGTCCGGTTTCCTTTTCCGAGCGTCCGCAACCCAGCACGGTATGGCCGAGCCGGATGAATTCCTCCGCCATCGCGCGACCCAATCCGCGCGAGACGCCGGTGATGAGAACCAGTTTTTGGTTTGCGGACACAGCTTGTTATGGCGTAGCCGCGCTTGTCAAAGCGCGGATCGTCCGCCGATTCAAACTCCGCGCTTTGACAAGCGCGGCTACACTTCAATCACGCGGATTAAACTTTGATTCGCGCGCGAGTTGCTCCCACAATTTTTTCTCCGTGTCCGTAACTTTGGCGGGCACGGCGATGCGGGTGATGACAATCAGGTCGCCGCGCGCGCCGTCGCGGGTCGGCAGACCGCGTGCGCGCACACGAAGTTTCTGGCCGTTTTGCGTGCCGGGCGGAATTTTGATGTTCACCCGGCCGTCGAGCGCCGGCACGGAAAGGTTCGCGCCCAGCACGGCCTCCCACGGCGCCAGCTCGGCCTCGTAAATCAGGTTGTGGTCCTCGACCTCGAAGTCGGGATGCCGGGACAGCCGCACGCGCAAATACAAATCGCCCGCCGCGCCGCCACCCGCGCCGGTTTCGCCGCGCCCGGCGAGCCGCAATTTTTGTCCTTCGGTCACGCCGGGCGGGATTTTGACCTGGTGCGTTTCCGTTTTGACCGAGCGCCCGACGTTGTGACGCACGTTGACCGTGCGCACCGAGCCGCGCAGGGCCTCTTCGAGCGTGACCAGAATGTCGCCCTCAACGTCACGTCCGCGCTCGGCAAATTCTTCTTCGGCAAAATTTGCGGAACGGCCAAAGCCGCCCGCGCCACCGCGCATCCGCGATCCAAAAAGCTGCTCAAAGAAATCACTAAAGCCCGTGCCGCCAAAATGGGTCTCAAAATCTTCACCCCCGGCATCGCGCCCGCGAAAAGTCTGGCCGCCGGAGAAATGTTCCCAGCCGGGCGGCGGACGAAAGTCCGCGCCGGACTTCCAGTTTGCGCCCAGTTCGTCGTATTTTTTGCGCTTGGCCGGGTCACTCAAGACTTCGTAGGCCTCGTTGATTTCCTTGAATTTTTCCTCGGCCTTCTTTTTGTCCCTGGCGACGTCGGGATGATATTGCCGCGCGAGTTTGCGGAAGGATTTTTTCAGCTCATCGGCGCTCGCCGTGCGCGGCACGCCAAGGGTTTCGTAGTAAACTTTGTATTGAACGGGCATAGGGGCGGCCTTGATGCAAGGCAGCTTTTGAAAGGATGTGCCAGCCTGTGAAGTTTGTCAAAATCTCGGTTGTAGCCATTTTGAAACCCGAAATCCGAACACCGAAATTCGAAATGACGCCAACGACGTCGGTCGTTATATTTTGGGTTTCGAAATTCGGGCTTTTTTCGGAATTCGAGTTTCGGATTTTGTCAAAATTTTGCGGGCGGCGGCTCTACTTCAGCTTTTTCGTGTTGTCCACGCTGAGATAGTGCGTGCCGGCAAGATCGCCGGTACGACGCCAGAATTTGAGGAGAATTTGGTCGCCTTTGGCCTGCCGGCAAAGTTTGACCGCGGCGTCAGCGTTGTTCACCAGCTGGCGGTTGATTTCCACAATCACATCGCCGCGCTGCAAACCAGCCTCGGCGGAATTTGAGTCCTGGTCAACGTCCGTAACCAGCGCGCCTCGAATATCATCCGGGACTTTGAGTTGCTGGCGTATGCCCTGGTTCAAATCCTGTACCTTCACACCGTCGGGCGCATCGGCCATCGAACTGCCTGAATCGGAATCGTTCTGGTCACGGTCATTCTGACTTTGCGACATTGTTACCGGCAATTCAGCCAGGACAACGGTGACAGTTTTCGTACGTTCGTTGCGGAGCAATTTTACCGTTGCCTGAGTTCCGGGCGAACATTCGGAAACCGCCAATGTAAGGCTGTTGGCGTCGGCGATTTCTTTGCCGTTGAATGCAATGATCACGTCGCCGGGTTTAATATCGGCTTTTTCCGCGGGCGTATTCATGAGAACGTCGCCAACGAGCGCGCCGTTTTGGTCGGGCAAATGGAATTGTTTCGCGAGTCCGGCATCAATGTTTTGGGGCAGGATGCCAAGATATCCGCGCGTGACTTTGCCACCGCTGATGAGGCGCTCCATAACGTGGCGCGCCATGTTGATGGGTACGGCAAATCCAACGCCTTGGCTGCCGCCCGTGCGGCTGATGATGGCAGTATTGATGCCGACGAGCCGGCCTTCGGCGTCCACCAGCGCGCCGCCGGAATTGCCGGGATTGATGGCCGCGTCCGTTTGAATGAAATTTTGGTATTGGTTGAATCCGGTGAGGCCGCTGCGACCGAGCGCGCTGACGATACCCATGGTCACGGTCTGGCGTAAGCCGTAAGGATTACCGATGGCGAGAACAACATCACCGACTTCGAGCTGATCGCTGTCAGCAAGCACGATGGCGGGCAAATCTTTAGCGTCAATTTTCAAAATCGCCACGTCTGTCGGTTGATCGGTACCGATGACTTTGGCGGCATATACCGTTTTATCTTCCCCGATGGAGACTTTGATTTCGTCGGCCCCCTCCACCACGTGGTTGGCCGTGAGGATGTAGCCATCCGGTGAAATGATGACCCCGGAACCAAGACTTCGTTCCCGGCGCGTGCGTTCCCGGTCGTCGTTCGGGAACTGGTCGCCGAAAAATTGCCGGAAAAACGGATCGTTGAGAAGCGGATTGCGCATCAGCCGTTCATGCACGATGTGCGTGGAATAAATGTTCACGACGCTCGGTGCGGCTTTTTTGACGACGGGTGCGAAGCTGGCGCCGAGTTTGGCGTCGCGGTTGACGGGCGTGGTCTCAACCTTGATTGCCGGCTCGGCTCCCTTGCCCCACGAGGTGAGGTGAAAGACGGCGACCATGACCAGCGCGCCCGCAATTGCCGACAAAAATCCGACCAATGACCTTGAAAACCACTTCATAACCTTTGGGAAATGGACACCGCTCCGGCTTGAATGTTCAAAACGCCCGCAACTATTTGGCTGGCTGTGTTTGCGACTGCTGGAGTTTTGCCGCATCTTCGGGTTTGATGACTTCGATCTTCGCGCCTTTTTTCATTTCTTCAAGCGAAGGCACCTTGATGATGTCGCTGGTGAGCGGCGTATTGGTGGAAACTGCCGGTGCGGGCGGCGACTGATGTTCGGTGGCAAGCAGTTCAACTTCAAAAATCAAAACGGTGTTCGGCAGGATGTTGGGGCGTCCCCGTTCGCCGTAAGCGAGTTCCGACGGCACAAACAACTGCCACTTGGAACCGACCTTCATCTGCATGAGCGCTTCCGTCCAACCGTGAATAACACTGCCAACAGCAAATTGCGCGGGATGACCGGTCTTGGCGGAACTGTCAAATTCCCTGCCGTCAATGAATGTGCCGCGATAGTTCACAGTTACAGTGTCGTTCATCCCGGGTGTGGCGCCGCTGCCATTGGTGATGATTTTGTATTGCAGGCCGTCGGGCAGGGTGACGACGCCGGGCTTGGTTTTGTTTCCGGCCAGAAACGCCTCGCCGTCCGCCTTGTTTTTTGCTGCAGCCTCTTCGCGCATTTTTTGCTGTTTGGCGGCAAGAGATTTTTGATATTCAGTCAACGTTTCGTGCATTTCCTGCGGCGTTAACAGCGTTGTCCCGCCGGATTGCATATCCTTCAAACCGCGAACCAGCATGTCGGTATCCACCTCAACTCCCTGCGCCTGGAAATTATGGCCAATCGTCATGCCAATGGCATAACTAATGCGCGCCTTTTCGCCACCAAACACATTTGTGCCGGCTGGCGTTTTATCAATGGGAGTTTGGGCGGTTGTTCCGACGGGTTTTCCAACTGGTTTTGAGTTGGAGGCGCAGCCTGCAAGACAGCCGACGCCCAGGCAAAAAGTCACGGCCAATGTAATGGTCTTCATAGTTTTGATTGTCGAGCGGACATTATCGGGAATTAAATTTAAATTGCAATTCTGTTTTTCACGCAAACAACGGCACACTCAAAATGATTCCCTTGCTGAACGAATCCGCTTACACTTGGTCGAAGTTGTGCTAATTCCGATGAATCACGCAAAAATAAAAGCCCTTGCCTCCATCGCGTCCGCTGCGCTGGCCGGGTTTATCGTCATCGCCGGCTGCGCCGCTCCCAAAACGGTTCCCCCGCAGCCGGCAACCCAAACCAACGTTTCCCCGGCGCTGATGACGCAAACAAACATTCTCCTGGCGCCGGGGCCAAACGACGAGCGTATTGCCTACTGGACAGCGCGGTTGCTGGAGGATTTTCATTACTCGCAACAACTGCTCGACCTGGGAATCTCAGAGAAATTTTTCGACGGTTATCTGGAAACCCTCGATCCAAGGCGTGAAAATTTTCTGCAATCCGATATTGCCGAATTTACGCACTACCGGACGAACCTTGACACATTAACCCTTGGCATCAGCGGCATTGCCGACCTTACACCCGCGTATGAAATTTACCGGCGATACCTTGAACGCATCCAACAGCACGCTGACTGCGTGAATGAACTTCTGCAGGAGGACAAATTCAAATTTAACACCGACGAACACATTCTGCTCGACCGGCGCCACGCGCCCTATCCCAAAGACCTCGGCGAGGCAAAACAACTTTGGTCGCAGCGATTGCGTTACGAGTATTTGCAGGAAAAACTCAGCCGCGAGATTTCGCCGACCAATAACCATGTGATTTTGACCTTGCCCAAATCCGCCACCGCGGAAATCACCGGCACGCTGGCGCGGCATTATCGCTGGAATTTGCACATGGCGACGAACTGGGACGGCACGGACGTTTTGCAGGCGTATCTCAACGCCCTGGCGCACGCCTACGATCCGCATTCAGATTACCTCAACACCGAACACGCGCAGGATTTTTCCATCGGCATGAGCCTCTCGCTTTTCGGCATCGGCGCGCACCTCGGCGAGGACGATGGTTATTGCAAGATTGATCAACTCGTTCTCGGCGGTCCGGCGGAAAAAAGCAAACAACTAAAGGAAGGCGACCACATTGTCGCTGTCGCGCAGGGCAATCAACCGCCCGTGAATGTCGTGGACATGGAAATCGGCAAAGTTGTCCAACTCATTCGCGGCCCAAAAGGAACCGAAGTGCGGCTGACCATCAGTCCGGCGGAAGACCGCGCCGTCCGCCGCGTTGTGACTTTGGTCCGCGATGAAATCAAACTCGAAGACCAGGAAGCCCGGGCCCAACTCATCGAATTGCCGGACGGCCACGGCGGCACGACGCGGCTGGGCGTCATTGATTTGCCGTCGTTTTACGCGACGATTGATTTGCCCGGCAACACCGAGCATTCAACGGCCAAAAGCACCACCGCCGATGTCACGCGCCTGATTAAAAAACTC
>Ga0116134_1001798_pt1 | contig 10736 bp, 10 predicted proteins | sample June2015DPH_19_5_FD_89737 | JGI IMG/M metagenome (GOLD analysis project Ga0116134, IMG submission 89737) | Peatland microbial communities from SPRUCE experiment site at the Marcell Experimental Forest, Minnesota, USA - June2015DPH_19_40 | ecosystem: Environmental > Terrestrial > Soil > Wetlands...
AACCGCCGGTTCCTGGTCCGCGCCCTGGACCACGTGGCCGCCCAGGGCATCAGCCAATACGCCGACCCGGGGGCCGGGCTGCCGACCACCCCGGCCGTACACGACATCGTTCACCGCCACGACAGCACCGCCTCCGTGGTCTACGCCGATAACGACCCCGCCGCCACAACCCTTGACATCAGCCACAGACACCTAACTACACGGCCTTGGGGCTAACTCAGCATTTCCGGGGTGAGGCTGGCTTCGGTGCTGGGGAGGCCCAGTTCGCTGGCGCGGCGATCGGCCATGGCCAGCAGGCGGCGGATCCGGCCGGCGATCGCGTCCTTGGTCAGCGGCGGGTCGGCCAGCTGGCCCAGTTCCTCCAGGCTGGCCTGCCGATTGGCGATCCGCAGCTTCCCGGCCATGGTCAGGTGCTCCGGCGCCTCGTCGCCGAGGATCTCCAGGGCGCGCTCGACCCGTGCCCCGGCCGCGACCGCGGCGCGCGCGCTGCGCCGCAGGTTGGCGTCGTCGAAGTTGGCGAGCCGGTTCGCGGTAGCCCGCACCTCCCGGCGCATCCGCCGCTCTTCCCAGGCCATCACGCTGTCGTGCGCGCCGAGCCGGGTAAGCATGGCGCTGATGGCATCGCCGTCCCTGATCACCACGCGGTCGACCCCGCGGACCTCACGCGCTTTGGCCTGGATCCTCAGCCGCCGGGCCGCGCCGACCAGGGCGAGAGCCGCCTCCGACCCCGGGCAGGTCACCTCGAGTGCCATCGACCGGCCCGGCTCGGTGAGCGACCCGTGGGCGAGGAAGGCTCCGCGCCACGCGGCCTCAGAGTCACAGGTCGTTCCGGAGACGATCTGCCGCGGCAGCCCGCGGACCGGGCGCCCGTAGTTGTCCAGCAGACCCGTCTGGCGGGCGAGGTTGTCGCCGCCCTTGAGCACCCGGACGACGTAACGGTTGCCCTTGCGCAGCCCGCTCGGCGCCAGCACCAGTATTTCCGACGCATGCCCGAACACCTCGCCGATGCCGGCCCGCAGCCGCCGGGCGGCCGCCCCCGTGTCGAGCTCCGCCTCGATCACGATGCGCCCCGCGGCCAGGTGCAGTCCGCCCGCGAACCTCAGCATCGCCGACACCTCGGCCTTGCGGCAGCACGGCTTGACCACGGTCACCCGGCTGAGTTCGTCCTTCACCACGCCGGTCATCGCCATAACTTCGTCCCCCTGCTGCTAGCCCGGGGGGGCGACCCCCCTGGAACCCCCCGCTGCGCTCCGCGCCCCGCTGCGGTACTTCGCCGGCACACCGGCCACTCACCGGGCCTGAAGGCCCGGTTCGCTAGGCCGGTAACGATCGCCTCGCCGTAACCTTCTGCGGTTACCGCCGACAGCACCGGCCACTCGCCCGGGCTGAAGCCCGGGACTCGCTGGGCCGGTACGAGCGCCTCACCGTAACCCATCGTCAGGCGCTCCGTCCGTCGAAGATGTCCGCATAGGCCCTCGATAGCAGCACGGGGTTATGCCTGGCTGTTCCGTCGGTTTCGGCGACGTCCGCGAGGACGAGGCGCGCGCCCAGGGCACCGGCGGCCTTCTCCAGGTCCGCCACGGCGTCGTGCGCGGTCTCCCCCGCCGAGGTGTCCGCGAGCACCACGTCGAACTCCAGTCCCGGCGAATGCCCCGCCAGGACCTCGAGGTGCATGCGCGGGGAAAAACCGCCCGTCTCCCCTGGCTGAGGCGCCAGATTGAGCGCCACCAGGCGATGCGCCGCGGTTCCCCGCAGGGCCGAGGCCAGCTCGGGCACGAGCAGATGGGGTAGCACGCTGGTGAACCACGACCCCGGGCCGAACACTACCCAGTCTGCCTCCATGACCGCGGTGACCGCGGCCGGAACGGCCGGCGGATCTTCCGGCAGCAGCGAGATGGAACGGACCCGGCCGGGGGTGGACGCGCACGCGTCCTGCCCGCGCACCCGGGAGATCTCGTCCGGGTGAGCCGGGTCGGCGCCCTCCACCTCGGCCACGATGTCCAGCGGGACCGAGGCCATCGGCAGCACCCGGCCGCGCGTGCCCAGCAGCCGGCCTACCCAGTTCAGGCCCTCGACGGTGTCCCCGAGCAGTTCCCACAGCGCGACGATCAGCAGGTTGCCCACCGCATGGCCGGAAAGCTCGCCGTCGCCGCCGAACCGGTGCTGAACGACCCGGCTCCACGTCGTTCCCCAGTCGTCGTCGCCGCACAGCGCGGCCAGCGCCATCCGCAGGTCGCCGGGCGGGAGCACGCCGTACTGGCGCCGCAGCCGGCCGCTCGACCCGCCGTCGTCGGCCACGGTCACGATGGCGGTGAGGTCACTGCTGACCCAGCGCAGCGCGGACAGCGACGCGGCCAGCCCGTGGCCGCCGCCCAGTGCCACCACCTTTGGGGCCACCACCTTGGGCGCGACGGTCTCCGGCGCTGTTCCATTGGGCGCTGCCGGCGCCGTTTCACTGGGTGCCGTTTCATTGGGCGCTGCCGGCGCCGTTCCCTTGGGTGCTGTCACCCCGGGCATCGTCGCCCTGGACGCTTCATTCACGTGCGCCCTCATTCACGCCCGAGGTCCCGGTGGGTGACCTGGACGTCGGAGCCGTCGTCGGTCAGCTGCGCGGCGAGACAATCCGCGATGGCCACGCTGCGGTGCTTGCCGCCGGTGCACCCGACGGCCAGGGTCACGAAGTGCTTACCCTCCCGCTCGTCGCCGGCCAGCAGGATCTGCAGTACCTCGAAGTACGCCTTGAGGAACTCCTGCGCGCCCTCCCGGCTCAGCACGTACTCCCGGACCGGTGCATCCAGGCCGGTCATCGGGGCCAATTCCGGGATCCAGTGCGGGTTCGGCAGGAACCGGCAGTCCACCACGAGGTCGGCGTCGACCGGGAGCCCGTACTTGTAGCCGAACGACACAATGCTGACCCGTGGCCCCCGGGCCGAGCGGCCGCCGAAGAAGTCCCGCATCCGGCCGCGCAGCTCGTGCACGTTGAGCCGCGAGGTATCGAGGACCAGGTCGGCCTCGCCCCGCACGTCACGCAGCAACTCCCGCTCCGCGGCGATCCCGTCCACCACCCGCCCGCTGGCCTGCAGCGGATGCGGCCGCCGCACGCTGTCGAACCGGCGGACCAGCGTTTCATCGGCGGCTTCCAGGAACACGATGCGCGGGGCTACGCCCCGCGCGCCGAGACCGTCGATGGAGGACTTCAGGTCCGTGGTGAACGCGCGGCTGCGCACGTCGACCACGGCGGCGATCTTCGGCACCGCGCCGTGGGACCGCTCGGCCAGATCGACCATGGTGGGCAGCAGCCCCGGCGGGAGGTTATCCACCACAAACCAGCCGAGGTCCTCCAGCGACTTGGCCGCCGTGCTGCGCCCCGCACCGGACATGCCGGTAATGACGACGATGCTCGGTGCGGCCAGCTCGTCCGGGACCGCCACCCCGGCGTGCTCGCGCACCGGCTCCCTGACCGGATTCACCGGGCCTCCCCCGTCGTGTTCAGAGCGGCGGCAATGGTCTCGGCGAGGCGCGGCCCGATGCCGGGCACGGCCTCGATCTCCTCCGGAGTCGCCGCGGACAGCTTGCGGACCGAACCGAACCGCTTGAGCAGAGCGGCGCGCCGGGCCGGCCCCAGACCGGCGATGTCATCCAGCGCGCTCACGGTGAAGCCCTGGGACCGCTTCTGCCGATGGTAGGTGATCGCGAAGCGGTGCGCCTCGTCCCGGACCCGTTGCAGCAGGTAGAGTCCCTCGCTGCTGCGCGGCAGGATAACGGGGAACTCCTCCCCCGGCAGCCAGACCTCTTCCAGGCGCTTGGCCAGCCCGCACACGGCCACGTCGTCGATACTCAGATCGGCCAGGGCCCGGGAGGCCGCGTCGGCCTGGGCCGGGCCGCCGTCCACGACGACCAGGTTGGGCGGGTACGCGAACTTACGCTGGCGCATCGCAGCGTCCCGTTCGGCAGTGTTTTCCCTGGGATCCTGGTTTTCCCTGGGATCCTGGTTTTCCCCGGGATCCTGTTCGGGGTCGCCCAGGACGTCCAGGACGTCCAGCTCCCCGGTCTCCTCGCGTTCCTCAAGGTAACGCCGGAACCGGCGCGTGATCACCTCGTAGATCGAGGAGATGTCGTCGGTGCCGTCGTCGCCGCGGATGCTGAACCGGCGGTACTCGCTCTTGCGCGCCAGGCCGTCCTCGAACACGACCATCGACGCCACGACGTTCGTGCCCTGCAGGTTGGACACGTCGTAGCACTCGATCCGCAGCGGCGCGTCGTCCAGGCCGAGCGCTTCCTGGATCTCGTGCAGGGCCCGGCTCCGGGTGGTCAGGTCGCTGGCCCGCCGGGTCTTGTGCAGCGCCAGCGACTGCATGGCGTTGCGCGCGACGGTGGCCAGCAGGGCCTTCTTGTCACCGCGCTGCGGCACCCGCAGGCTGACGGGACCGCCGCGGCGGACGGCCAGCCACTCCGCGACCGTCTCCGATTCCGGCGGCAGCGCCGGGACCAGGACCTCACGGGGAACGCTGCTCCCGGTACCGCCGGCGGCGCCGGGCCCGGAGTCGGCCGCGTTCACGGCCTGCTCACCGTAGACCTGCCCGAGGAAGTTCTCGACCAGCTCGCCGGTCGTCACGTCCTCGACCTTTTCCAGCACCCAGCCGCGCTGGCCGCGTACCCGGCCGTCGCGGACGTAGAAGATCTGGACGGCCGCTTCGAGCTGGTCCTCGGCCAGCGCGATGACGTCGCAGTCGGTTCCGTCCCGGAGCACGACGGCCTGCTTTTCCAGCGCCCGCTCCAGCGCGCGCATGTCGTCCCGCAGCCGCGCCGCGCGCTCGTACTCCTCGGCCGCCGCGGCCTGCCGCATCTCCGTCTCGATCCGGCGGATGAACCGGGCGGTCTGGCCGGCCATGAAGTCGCAGAAGTCCTCGGCGAGCTTGCGGTGCTCGGCCGCGCTCACCCGGTCCACGCACGGTGCCGAGCACTTGCCGATGTAACCGAGCAGGCACGGGCGGCCGATCTGCCCGGCGCGCTTGAACACCCCGGCCGAGCACGTCCGGACCGGGAAGACCCGGAGCAGGGTGTCGACCGTGTCCCGGATCGCCCAGGCGTGCGAGTAGGGCCCGAAGTACCGGGTGCCCTTCCGCTTCGCGCCCCGCATCACCATGACCCGCGGGTACTCCTCACTCATGGTCACCGCAAGGTACGGGTAGCTCTTGTCGTCCCGGTACTTGACGTTGTACCGGGGATCGAACTCCTTGATCCAGGAATACTCGAGCTGGAGCGCCTCCACCTCGGTGCGGACGACGGTCCAGTCGACCGAGGCCGCCGACGTCAGCATGGCCTGCGTCCGCGGGTGCAGGCTGGCGAAGTCCGCAAAGTAGGAGTTCAGCCGCTGCCGCAGGGACTTGGCCTTCCCCACGTAGATGACCCGTCCGCGAGCATCACGGAACCTGTAGACCCCGGGCGACTCGGGGATGGAGCCGGGGGCCGGCCGATAGGTTGCCGGATCTGCCACGCAGTAACTCTACGGCGGCCCGGCGACGGTCCGTGCCACGTCTGGCCACGCGGGCTTGAACAGGAAGAATTCCGCGCCGTGGATGAACATGGCGCGCATGGCGTCGATGAAGGGCCGCAGCTGGCGGAAGCCGTACCCGCTTCACGCAGGCCTTCGTGGCACCACGCAGCGAGATCCGTGATGGTGAGCTCCTGGTCCGCCGCGGGAATGAGGATGGTCACCTCGGGCGGCTCGGCGCGGCCCACTCAGTAGCGCCGCCGCCCGCGCTCAGTCCAGGGGCGTGTAGGCGCTGAAGCCGCTGGTCTGCCAGCCGGTACCGTCCGGGGCTATGCCAAGGGCCTCGTATCCATCCAGCTGCTCGACCCACTCGCGGGCGGCCGGGCCCATCGCGAACGCGGCGGTCGCGTAGGCGTCGGCCATGGTGATCCAGGGGCCGACCACGGTGACGCTGGCCAGTTCGGTCGCGGGCCGTCCAGTGCGGGGGTTGATGACGTGCGCGCCGCGCTCGGCCGTCCCGGAGGTGGCGACGGCGATATCCCGCCCGGCGACGACGGCCGCCAGCGTGCCGGGGCACAGCGGGTGCGCGATGCCGACCCGCCACGGCCGGCCGGGCTCCGGCTGGCCCGTGCACTGCAGGTCACCGGCGCCGTTGACGCTGTGGCCGGTGAAGCCGGCCGCGTTCAGCATGCTGGCGGACCGCTCGATCGCCCAGCCCTTGACGAAGCCGGACGGGTCGAACCGGCCTGCCGGCCAGTCGGTGAAGTAACCGTCACTCAGGTCGCCGATGACCGCGCATTCCCTGATGACCTCGGCCAGTTCCGGCGCGCACTGCGCCAGGGTGACATCACCGCGGCCGAACCGGCTGACGTCGCTGCCGGCGCGGTAGGTCGAGAACGTGGCATCCACCCAGTGCAGCCAGCTCACTATCTCCGGCAGCACCGGGGCGGCGGCGGCCGGGATGTCGAAGGAGAACACCGTCCCCATGACGTGCTCGGCGTGGCGGAGCCGCCCGGCCGGACGGCCGATACCGATGGAAGCCGGGCTGGCCGCATCCCGGCCGGTCACGCTCACGCCGGTCACGCTCACGCCGGTCACGCCCGCGCCGGTCACGCCCGCGCCGGGTACGGGCGGGCCTTCCCGGCGCGCGGCGGTCACTACGCGCTGGCCTTGTCCAGCGCGCTCTGCAGCGACTGGATGTAACCGGCGCTGGTGTAGCTGGCCCCGGAGACGGCGTTGATCTTCCCGCTCTGCGCGGTGAGGGTCTCGTTGTTCAGCAGGGGCAGGGCGCGGCCGTCGATCATCATGCTGTTGACGCCGTCGTTGGTGTGCTGCAGCACGGTGACCTTGACGATCTTGCCGGCGTTGACCGTCACCTGCACCTGGGTCGGGCCGTAAGGAGTGTTGATCACGTTCCCCGTGACCGCGGTCCCCGTCCCCGAGCCGGCGCTGACGGGAGCCGACGCGGCCGCCGCCGCGGATCCCGCGGAGCCGCTGGCCCCGGACGACGTGGTCCCCCCTGAACCGGACTTGCCTGCCGAGCCGGCCACCACCGCGGCCGCGGAGGAGCCCATGTGAGTACGGAACGACAGCAGCATGACCAGCCCGGCGATGGTACCGCCCAGGGCGAGCACTACCCGGCGCATTAGTTTTCTCCGTTCGGGGTTCGCAGGTCAGGGGTCGGTTCGGTGGCGGCCGGGCCCGGAATCCGGGCCGGGCTCAGAACTCGAAGGACTCGTGATGGATCTGGCGCCGCGGCACACGTGCCGCGGTCAGGGCGGCGATGGCGGATTCGGTCATGCCACCCGGGCCACATACGTACACGTCGTAGCGGTGCACCCCGGGCACGAGCGACAAAATCCGGTCGGCGGTCAGCGGATCCCCGCCGAACTCGGCCCGCGATCCGATCAGGTAGTGCACCGCTGCGCCGCGGTCCCGGGCGATGGCGTCCAGTTCGGGACCGAACACGATGTCCTCCGGACGGCTGGCCCGGTAGATGAGGGTGACCTCACCGGGCAGCGTCGCGAACATCGCGCGCAGCGGCGTGATGCCCACTCCGCCCGCCAGCAGCAGCACGCGCCGGCCGTCCCGCGCCGGGGTGAACGCCCCGTACGGCCCCTCCGCGATGACCCGGGTGCCCGGGCGGAGCCGGCGAACCGCGCCGCTGTGGTCGCCGCGGTCCTTGACCGTGATCCGCATGACGTCAGGCCGGGGCGCGGCGGACAGCGAGTACGGATGCGACGACCACCACATGCCCCGGGTGAGGAACCGCCAGCGGAAGAACTGCCCCGGATCGGCCTGGAGCTCGTCCAGGTGGGTGCCGCCAATGTACACCGACACCGTGTCCGCCGACTCGCGGCGGAGGGCGACGACGTGGAAGCGGTGACGGGCCGAGCTGCGCAGCGGGCTGATGACCCGGTACCAGATGACCAGCGCGGCGACCGAGCCGTACAGCAGCGACCAGACGAACCGCGCCTTGAGGCTGCTGATGAAGGACGCGCCGTCCGCGAACTGATGGCTGAACGCCAGCGCGATCGCCAGGTACGTGTAGAAGTGCAGGGCATACCAGGTGTCGTAGGACAGGCGGCGGCGGGCCGCCCGGGCGGATACCAGGCCGATGCTCAGGAACAGGGCCCCGGCCACGGTCGCCATCAGCACGTCCGGGTAGGACGTCAGCAGGGTGCCCGCCTCGCTGACCAGTCCCTCGTGCGCGGTGATCGAATAGCCCCAGGTGATGAGCAGGGCGTGCGCGACGATCACGCTGACGACGTAACGGCCGCCCATCGCGTGCCAGCGGGCCAGCCGGTCGGTGCCGATGCCCCGTTCCAGCGGCGGCAGCCGGCTCATCAGCGCGACCAGCACGACCACCCCGTAGCCCGCGAGCAGGCCGAGGATGCGCCCCGCATTGGTGACCCAGTCGCCCAGGCCGTGCACCGAGGGCGTGTCGGACCACCACAGCCCTACGACGGCCAGGCCGCCCGCGATGATGAGGCCCAGCACCAGCCCGGGGCGCGCGCGCAACTGCTCCCGTGGCTCGAAAATGCGGCGTGACCGCCCGTGCGGGCGGCCGGCCGCGGCCCGGTGCGGCCGGGACGCGCCCGTCCCGTGCGCGCCCGGGCTGGACGGCCCCGGCCGTGGTTCGACGCTCAGCACTTGATTGCCCTCCTGGAGCCGTTGACCTGATGTTCCATCAGGCCAGCGAGATCTGGCCGGACTGGACCTTGAGGGGCTGGGCGGGCAGCGGGCTTGGGGCCGGCCCCGCGACGACCTGCCCGTCAGTCACACTAAAGCGGCTGCCGTGGCAGGGGCAGTCAATCGTCCCGTCCGCAACCTGATCCAGGATGCACTGCATGTGCGTGCACACCGCACTGAATCCCCTGAATTCGCCCGTTGTGGGCTGGGTCACCACCACCCGGGCCGAAGTGAAGATTTTGCCCCCGCCCACCGGGATCTCGCTCGTGGTGGTGAGCGCGCCGCTGCCCCCCGCCTGGCCCGTGCCCGTGCCCGCGCCAGCGCTGCCACTGGAGGCCGTCCCGCTCGCCGCGGGTGCGGAACCGCCGCCGCACGCGGCCAGTGTGCCTGCCAGACCGGCCAGGCCCACGCCGGCGATCAGGCCCCGGCGGGTGGTATTGGCATCGGGCGGCTGGGTCACAGGTGATCCTCCAGGCTGATCGGGTCACGGGTGGGGCTGCTAGCACTCATTAATACGTGCTCGGGCGACCGCCCGTTCAGCAACCGCGCCGTTCGTAATCGCCTGTTAAGAGGCGGTCATAAACCGCGGCAATAAGCGCCGGTTTGCCTGCGCACAATGGCACAAACCCCGGCCAAAATCGCCAGCCCCCGGGAAAGAGCACGGAACCAGCCCCCGGAAAGGCTACGCCGGGCCGGCGACACCGATCAGGTTGCCTTCCGGGTCGGTGAAGTGGCCAACCACCAGGCCCGTCGGGGCCCGCTCGGGACCCATCCGGCGTGTCCCGCCGAGGCTCTCGGCTTTGTGCAGCGCGGCCTCGACATCCGGCACGCCGATATAGAAGATGACGTGGCGGCCGAAGCCTATTCCGCCGCCGACACCGCCCGGGATCCCGGTCCCGTCGCTGGTCGTGTTGCGTTCCACGAACCCGTAGTTCATCGGCTCCGACACCGCCTCCGCGACCGGGGCGCTCGTGTCGAACTCCCATCCGAACAGCGAGCCGTAGTACCCCCGGAGCTTCTCCGGGTCCGTCCCGATGACCTCGAAATGAACAACTGGCTGCCCCATGGCTGGTCCTTCCCGTGCCGCTAGCCCGGCACCGAGGGTGAAGAGCTACCCCTGATGACCGGGCACCGGCCGGAAACTCATCGCTAGGCGTCGGGCCAGTCGGCCGGGAGGACGTCGGAGCTGGCCCCCATGGCCTCGCGGAGCCGCACGCGGAAGCTTTCGTGCAGCTCGGGCCCCCAGGCGTACTGGCTCGGCACCCGGACGGCGCTGAGCAGGATCTCCCGCAGGTCACGGGCGCGCCCACCGCCCTGGGCCAGCGGCAGGGCGGCCAGGGAGTAGATCTGGTCCAGGGCGCCGAACAGCTCGTTGGCGAGCAGTGGCAGCGTCCCGTAGCAGACGGCGGCCTCTACGAACTCTTCCCACCAGGTCGGCGGTTCGCCGTCGTTCCCGGGCGGCACCTCGTCGCCGCCGAACGCACGGCGCAGCCTCGTCCGCACGGCTGTCCGCACGGCCGGGTCGGGATCCTCGAGGCCGCGCTGCCAGACCAGGGCCGCGTCGGCGTCGCGCTCGCGCAGGGGCAGGCTCCGCGCCAGCAGTTCGATGGCGAGCGGCACGATCTCGCCGTCCGCTGATTCGCAGCCCCGGGAGAACGCGTCGATGGCCTGGTCGAGGTAGCCCATTCCCTCGGCGACGTAATCCGCCGGATCCGCGGCCGCCGGATCCGCGGCCGCCTGACCCGGCGCCGGCGCCGATGGCCATCCGGCGGCGGGCCCGGAGGGCCTGTCGGCCGGATCCGCCAATCTCTCGGCGGCCTCATCCGGGATTTGCGTCTCGGCTGTCGTGCCGGGCGGCTCCGGTCCTTCGGCAGTCATGCCGGAAGACTAAAGGGGAACGCCGCGTCCCGGCTAGCCGACAGGACGTTAGCGCCGTCGGCCAAGCCCCATGCCCAGGGCCGGGCGCAGGCGCGAACCCCCGGCCCGGGCGCGAAACCGGCCCGGGCGCGAAACCAGCCCGGGCGCGAACCCCCGGCCCGGGCGCGAAACC
>Ga0116134_1001799_pt1 | contig 10729 bp, 8 predicted proteins | sample June2015DPH_19_5_FD_89737 | JGI IMG/M metagenome (GOLD analysis project Ga0116134, IMG submission 89737) | Peatland microbial communities from SPRUCE experiment site at the Marcell Experimental Forest, Minnesota, USA - June2015DPH_19_40 | ecosystem: Environmental > Terrestrial > Soil > Wetlands >...
GACAGCGCCCCCTGGGTCTGGCGAAGAATTTCGATGATGTGTTCGCGTTCTTTGTCGCGCAAAGTACCGTCGGACTCGGAAGGCCGCCGTAAGATTTCGTCGCGCAACTCGTCGAGAGGCGGGGTCAAGCGGTTGCCTTCCGACAGGATCACCGAGCGCTCGACAAAATTCTCCAGCTCGCGGATGTTTCCCGGCCATCTCCAGCGCATCATGGCCTGGACGGCCTCATCGGGGATAACGTCGATTCGCTTGTGCAGCCGGGCCGAACATTTTTCTACGAAATGGCGAATGAGCATGGGGATGTCTTCGCGCCGGTCGCGCAATGCCGGCAGATGCACGGGAAACACGTGCAAGCGGTAGAACAAGTCCCCGCGGAATTCTTTTTCTTCCATCGCACGAACCAGATCGCGATTGGTGGCGGCGATCAGCCGCACGTCCACATGGATCGTCTTCGTTCCTCCCAGGCGCTCGAACTCCTGGTCCTGCAGAACGCGCAACAACTTGGGTTGCAACTCCAGAGGAATTTCTCCAACCTCGTCGAGCAGCAAAGTGCCCTTATCCGCCAATTCCAAACGGCCGAGCTTCTGGCTTATCGCTCCGGTGAATGCTCCCTTCTCGTGGCCGAACAACTCGCTTTCCAGCAGACCGGTGGGGATGGCGGCGCAGTTTACCTTGATGAAGTTGCGCTCCTTGCGCCGGCTCATGCTGTGAATCACGCGGGCGATGCGCTCTTTTCCGGTCCCGGTTTCGCCGGTGATGAGGACAGTGGAATCTGTGTCGGCGACGATGGCAGCATAGTCCAGTACACGTTTCAAGGCTGGGCTGCTGCCGACGATATCGTCGGGCTGATTCGCGCTCCGGATTTCGGATTCCAAATAGCGTTTCTCCTGGGTCAGACGGTCCTTGAGCTGCGCGATCTCGCGATAGGCGTGCGCATTCTGGAGCGCAGAGGCGATCTGGTTGGCCACTTGCTGCAGATATTCAACCTCTGACCGGCCGAACGCATGTTCCTTCGTGCTACTCGGATTCAGCGCTCCCCAGACCCGATTGCCCGCGATCAAGGGCACACTGCAAACGGACCGAATCCCGAGTTCGCACATGGCTTTCGCCAGGGGCGCTTTCATCTCGCGCAAATCGTCCGCCGTCAAAAGTGCAACGCTTCGCGTCTGGATCGCCCGCTCCGAGAGTGTTTGATCAATCGGAACCTTAGCGTCGCTGTTGACGAAAGGCTCCCACTCCTTAGCATCTCCAAATAAGTGCAGGTTCTTGCCATCGTCGTCCAGCACGTCCAGCACGGCTCGATCGTAGCGCGCGATGTTCCGCAGACTGGAAAGAATAACCGGCAACAGCTTTTCCAACTCCAGACTGAAACTCAGTTCACGGCTGATTGCGACCAGGCTCTGCTGCTCCTCAAACGCGCTGTAGGCTCTATCCCTCTCCAACACAAGCGCTCCCATCAGCGCTACGCGAGACAGGAATTCGACGTCATCGTCGTTCGGGGACCCGGGAACGCCCTTGCCCAGACCAATCGCTCCAAAACGGTTCGCCGGCGTGCTCACGGGAAGGGCGATGTATGACCGGACGCCATGATTGAGCAGCACCGGCACAAAACCGGGAAAGCGCTGCTCGCGCTCGGTATCTGGAATGGCGATCAGTTCCTGATGTTTCCACACCCACCCGGTCGCGGCTTCGTCCACGGGCAAAACATCGAACTCTCCGCTTTCCTGGTTCCTTTTCCAGTACTGAGTCAGCATGCAATCCCGGTGCGGGTCATGCAGGGAAACATTCAACAATTCGCCCGCCGTCAGGGCGAGCACCGGGGGGCGAGTTCCTTGAATGCGTCGGGCAGGCTCTTGGCTCGCACGACCAAGTCGGTGATCTCGAGTAGCCCGCGATACCGCTTGCGCTCTGGCGAGGCATCTTTGTCGAGCGCGATTCCGCCTTCTGACATGCAGACCTCCGGCTCCTGGCCGCGTGCAATTTGTCGGACAATGGCTTTGAGCAGGAACTGGGGGTCATCGCAGCATGCCAAACTGCGGGACTACAGTTCGACATCGCGGTTAGCCGCAGGCGTCGATTCCTTTACTTGGGAACCAATCTCATTCTCCCCGGTGATCGGGAAGCCTCTGCGTCGCCGTCTTCCAGGATTGGTGCATTCCCGGAAAGCAATTCTTATCCCATCTTCCAGCCATAAGCAAGGCACCACTTTGCTCGTTACGAAAACCGAACAAACGCTTGCGGTGCCTGCGTGCTTCTTGCGACTCGTCGTGTTCGTCTAGATCACAAAATGGCACTCGGAGCCCTTGAGCAGCGTGAGGCTTGCTACAAACGGCGACGGCCACTTGCTTCGTTTCACCCAATGTCTGCCGTGGCAGTCCTCTTCTCAAGGCCCGAGGCTAAGATCAACATGTGACCTTTATTCGCATTTAACCTTATTAGATACGACAATTCTATTGGCGGTTGGCAAGCGTGAGGTAACACAAAGAAGAATGCCTATAGTGCTTTAGTTCAGGCAGATTTTGTGAGCAAAGACTGGAGTCTTTCCATCTTCTTCACCAGGTCCGCCAGGGATTGTGCCTGCATCTTTTCCATCGCACGGCTGCGATGAACCTTTACTGTGTTTTCGGCGGTGCCAAGCTCAGCCGCAATCTGCTTGTTGAGCATGCCCTTGACGACCATGGCAACAACTTCACGCTCCCGCGGCGTCAGCGACCCGTAGCGCTCCTGTAGCCCTGCAATTTTCGCCTCTCGTTCGCGTCTGGCCCGATCCTTCTGCAGCGCGACCTGAATCGCATCCAGCAAGTCCTGATCGCGGGGCGGCTTTTCGAGAAACTCGACGGCTCCCGCCTTCATGGCCTGCACACTCATAGGGATGTCGCCGTGCCCGGTAATAAAGATGACCGGGACATGAATTCCCGCCTCGACCAGCTGTCGCTGGAAATCAAGCCCGCTTGCACCCCGTAACCGAATGTCCAGGATGAGGCAACTGGGTACATCCGGACGCTTGGCCTGCAGAAACTCGTGGGCGGACCCAAAAATCTCTACGTGCCATCCTTCCGACTCGACGAGACGCTTGATGGCGCGACGAACCGATAGATCGTCATCCACTACAAAAACGACAGAGGCCGGCTCAGTCATAAAACACCATTTCCGATTGGGACGGGCAAAATAAATTGAAACAGCGCTCCGTTGGGACCGGACTCAGCCCACAAACGGCCTCCATGAGATTCGACAATCGACCGACTGATTGACAATCCCATTCCGATACCCTGCGCCTTGGTTGTAAAGAATGATTCAAAGATACGGTCCAAGTGATCCGGATCGAACCCGATTCCCGAATCCTGAACTTGGATCAGCACACCATCGGCGTGCTTAACGGACTTGATGCTAAGCTTCCGTGGCCGCTCAGTCACGGTGCGCATGGCTTCGATTCCGTTCATGATCAGATTGATCAAGACCTGCTGCAACTGCACTCGGTCGCCTAGTATGCAAGGCAAACCGGCGGCCAGGTTGAGCTGCACTTGAACACGGTCCCGGGACGCCTCGTTGCGCACGAGAATAGCGGCTTCCTCGATCACATCATTGATGTCCAGTTCAACCCGATTCGGCGTGCCCTTCTTCAACAGCGTGCGAATCCGTGAAATGACCGCGCTAGCCCGTGTTCCGTCCTCCACAATTTCTGCAATTGCCTCGCGCAGCTTTTCCTGGTTCGGTGTCCCGCTGGCGAGCTCGCGGAGTGCGAAATTACCGTTGGCGACGACCCCAGTCAGGGGTTAATTGACCTCGTGGCGATGGAGCCGACCAGTTCTCCCATCGCCAGCGCGCGTGTGATGTGGGCAAGCTCCGCGTGCGCCTGATGCAGCTGCTCTTCAGCGCGCCTCTGCTCCGTCACGTCAACGCACGAGCCAATGTAACCGGCAAAAGACCCATCCGGATTGAATCGTGGCACACCGATGTCGGAAACCCATCGGTGTTCGCCGTCGTGCCGCCGGAGGCGATACTCCATCCTGAATGCCTCTCGGCGATCAAAAGCCTGAACATAGGTATCCAGGCATCTCTGTAAATCCTCAGGATCGACACCCTCTGTCCAGCCGTTGCCAAGTTCGCGGTCAAAGGATCGGCCGGTGAAGTCCAGCCAAGGCTTGTTGAAATAGGTGCGGAGCTTGTCGGTCCCCGACATCCAGATCATCACCGGAGCGCTATCGGCCACCAGCCGAAAGCGTGCCTCACTCTCGCGTAGTTCCACCTCCGCCCGCTTTCGCGCCGTTATGTCTCGTCCGATGGCAACGCTCGTCCCGTCCGAAAGATGCACGACTCCCATGGCCAAATCTAGGACTCTCCCGTCCCTCACCCTCACTTTTCGGTCAATCCACTCACCGGTGGATTTGGCAATGGAATCCAGAACCCATTGGCGATATTGCGGGTCGGGATAAAACTCGGCAAATAGGTCGAGATTTTGTTTCCGTATTTCTTCCAGCGTCCAACCTAGAGTGCGCTCCCACTCTGGATTAACCAGCTCAATGTGGCCGTCCTGGCCTATGAAAGAAATCGTAAGGGGCATATTCTCGAATATCTTCTGAAAAAGCTCTTTCTGCTTACGCAATTCATCTTCGGCGCGCTTCTTTTCGCTGATATCGCGGATAAAGCCGGTAAATACCTTGCGCCCATTACTGATCATTTCTCCGAATGACACTTCCACCGGGAACTCCTGGCCATTCTTGCGCAGCGCGATAACTTCAGCTCCTTGCCAGTTGAGATGCTGCTCTCCAGTCGCCAAATATCGCCTGAACCCGGCCTCGTGCAGCTTCCGCATGAATTCCGGCATGAGTACGGTCAATGGTTTCCCGATCAACTCGACCGGGTCATAACCAAAGATTCTTGCTGTGGCGGGGTTAGCCAGCAGGATGCCACCGGTTTCATCCATGCTGATCACAGCATCGCTAGCTGCTTCGACAATGACGCGATACTTCTCTTCGCTGCTCTTGAGTTCCTCCTCGGCCCGCCTTCGGTCCTCGATGTCAATAACCGAGCCGTACCACTTAACGATGTTGCCCGTTTCGTCGCGTAGCGGCACCTTTCGATGGAGTGTCAGGCGATATTCTCCGTCAGCCCGTCGAAGGCGTGCTTCAGCTTCAAAGGGTTTGCCAGTCGCCAACGATGTTTGCCACCTGTCCACGAGCTGCGCAAGGTCGTCGAGATGAATTACGTTAGTCCATCGCCATCCCAGAAGGTCATCCAAAGAAACGCCCAGATATTCCAGCCAACGTTTATTAAAGAAATCGAGATAGCCGTCCGGACGAGCGCTGTGTAGCATCGCGGGAGTTGTATCGATTACAAGCCGGAGGCGGTCTTCACTGTTCCGTACCAATTTTTCCGCCCGCTTACGCTCGGCAATTTCCTTTCTCAGCGTTTGGTTGACCGCTTCAAGCTGTGAGGTGCGCTCGGCGACACGACGCTCGAGTTCATCGTTCAGTCTCTTGATCTCCGATTTGGCTTGCTTCAGTTCGGAAGTTTCCACAACCTCCCAGCCTTTATTTCTTCGGGCGATGGCAAATTGGTGGGTGCGGGCAATGTCGAGAATCTCCGCCGCCGTGCTTCCGGCCATCGGATAGGTGCATAGAACCGTCATCCGGCAGCCCCTGATGAGATTGTTCAATTCGTTTTCGTAGTCGGAGAATGCGTTCTAGTATTTGCGTTCCAGCCACGAAATAATGCCGCTCGCCCGCAAGCCGGCATATCCGCGAGCCAGCGCGGAATCCGCCTTCTCGACCCAGACCCGCATGACCCGCTCCAAATCCGGCACGCTGCCGGAGAGATAGAATTCGCGGCCGCGGACAATTTCGATGCTGTGGTCCACCAGATAACGGTCGAATTCGGGGACGGCTTTGCGCAGGGCATTCCTCGCTTCTTCCATGGTCAACAGCTCGGACACTACCCAAATGCAGAGTTCGCCAGCTTCCAGCCCGGCCTTGAAATAAGGGACGAGTGTGTCGAGCAGGTCTTCTTTGGTCTCGTAAAACATGGAGAAGTGAGTGCCCCACGGCACATCGCCCACCACGCTGATCCCGGTCCTTCGCAGTTGCGTATTAACGGGTTGCGTCGCCATGGGTAATCACCTCAGTCAATGAAGCATCGTTGAAATTGACGGGCAAAGTGAATTGGAACATCGGCGGGCAAAGTGAATTGAAAAAGCGCTCCGTTGGGACCCGACTCAGCCCACAAACGCGCCCTCCATGGGACTCTACGGACCAAACGGGTTGCCCGGCGAAGGCTTGGCAGCGCCACGGTCACCCTTTTCGGATTGGTGCCTTCCTGGAGGATAATTCTTACCCTATCTCCCGGTCATAAGCAAGGCAGCGAGTTTTCTTGTTACGAAAACCGAACAAACGCTTGCAGGAACCTGCCCGCTTGCGGCGACCGGTGTCGTCTTTCGGGATTCATTCTGAAGAAACCGACTGCAACCGAGCGGGCTTTTCTGTTCCAAAATCAGGAAATCCAGGGGGGAAGCTCGTGTTCATTGCGCCATCGGAACCGGTGATAGAATGTCCTCAGAGAGGTCAGCGGTTGTGCAACTTAATGGTGGGCAGAGGCTGCGGGCGCTGAGAGAAACCCTCGGATATCGGATGAGGGACGTGGAACTGGCCAGCAATCAGATCGCGCAGAGATTTGAGAATGAGGAATTCGCAATTCCGCCCAGTCGCTTGTCCGACATCGAGACCAAAGGCATAATCCCGAGCATTTTTCGGCTCTATTCGTTTGCCGCTATTTATCGGCGAGAATATCGGGAGTTGCTATCCTTCTATGGCCTCGAGCTTGATCGCATCTCCGCGGACATTAGCTTTGGGCGTCCGCAGAAGTCGCACGTGTCCGAAGCTTTGAGCAATGTCAGACAAGTGCGGATGCCGACGCGGCTCGATCCAGGATTTTCCCTCCAGAAAACGACGGACTTAGGCCGCGCCATCGAGCAATGGGGCATTGTGCCCCTGTCTTATCTTGTGCAGTTTGAGGACGCCCGCTACACCTATGGGTATATTGGATCGGAAGATTTCACTATGCATCCCATTCTTCCGCCGGGCAGTTTCGTGCAAGTGGACGAAACCAAGAACAAGGTAAGCGAAGGAACGTGGCGTTCCGAGTTCGAGCGTCCTGTTTACTTTGTGGAAATGCGCGACGGATATACATGTTGCTGGTGCGCGATGAAGGGCGACTCCATCGTTTTGCAACCGCATCCCCTGTCTCCCGTTTCGGTGCGAGTGCTTAGATACCCGCAGGAGGCCGAGGTTCTGGGGCAGGTTGTCGGGGTCGCGATGCGCCTCGGAGAGTGGCATCATCCCGGCTTTCAACTAACGCCGAAAGCGCGCTCAGTACTGACCGCAGATGCGCCAGGGCAGCTGGGGAGAGGGGCTTAGGCGAACAGTGCGCCAGCGAAGCCACGAACTCCTTTTCCGTTAGATGCTCGTTGGAGCATGACGCGGACACGTCTTTGAGCAGCACAGCCAAGGGTTTCTTCAAGACGTCGGAGATTAGTGCCCGATGCGACGCACGGATTGCGCCTTGTGCGGCATCCTCGCCATATACCTTCGCCAAACCCCAGTGTTCATATCTTCCGTTGCCCGTTGCATTCCCGTCATGCAATCTGCCCACGTAGGAAAGTCTGCCCAACAACCCCGGGACAGCGCCTAGGGTATACGCTACAAAGTCCTCGCTAGCGGATTTCAGTCTCATCGAATTTACAAATTCCGAAAACACATCGGAAGTTAACTAAATCCAGAAAAACCCTCTTTTACCAGCAATTTATCACGGTGCGAACTCTTTCGCAAAGGAGAACGACCGTGAAACGATTCCTGCTGGCTTTGGCTGTAATTACCCTGTTTGTCGCAACCACCGCGCTTCCAAGTCTGGCCGATCCGCCCGTCCCCATTTGTACACCCCAGGGCTGCTCCCTGCCGGGATAAGACCGGGATAAGATAAGGAATTGCGGCGGGTTTCTCAGTTGAAAAAGGAGCAATGCCAGGGCTATAGTGCTTTGAAGTGCTTCCCATGAATTGGCACCGGCTGTTGTTTCTTTTGCTGTGGATCTCGCCGCAAGTGCTTCTCGGTGTACTTGTGGCCGTTGTTTGCAAGCGCCGCTTGGACCGCGAATTCCCCTGCTTTCTCGCCTATGTGTTTTACCAGATCGCCGAGTTCATTCTGCTGTTCACTCTGTATTGGTTCGCTCTGCGTTCGGTCGCAGGCGTGACTGCGTACACATGGGCGTATGCGTGGCGCGCCACGCTGCCGTTTAACATCGCTCTGCGTTTTGGAGTGATTGATGAGGTTTGTAAAGACTTGTTCCGCGAATCCCCGTCTCTGAAGGTGGCAGCCAGGCGATTGCTGCTATGTGTAACCGGTTTGCTGCTTGGAGTGGGTGTTCTGCTCGCTGTCTATGCACCCGGGGACATGAGCGTCAGGTGGTTAACCGGCGTGCTCGACGTGAACCGGGGAGCGGCTATGGTTCAATCTGGCTTGCTCCTTTCCTTGTTGTTGTTCTCCCGCTTTTTGGGTGTGACCTGGCGTCGCCCTGGATTCGGGATCGCGCTGGGTCTCGCGGTCCTGACAAGCGCTTATCTTGCCATTTATGGTCTTCAGGCGGAATTCACCAGTGGGGCAGGCGCGGGCTTCTTGAATCTGCTGTTAATGGGCACCAACTTCGCTTCTGTTTCGATCTGGATCGGGTATTTGTGGGCGCCTGCGTCGATTACGGCTGGTTCCGATGATACGGGTGGTCCCCATGATATGGGTGGTCCCCATGATACGGGTGTTCCCCCTGATGAGGTGGATACATGGAACACGGAATTGCAACACTTGCTCAAGGATTGATCGCTGCTTGGACTCTTGTCGCGGTTGCGTTCTTCGCGCTGGGGATCCTGGTGTATGTTGCCATCCGCAACCGCACGCGCCGGGTTGAATTAGAAAAAGCGGTCCAGGCGTTCCGGTCTCTCGACATTGAGGCCTTCAGAAACCTGCTGGACCCAGGCGAGGAAGCGTTTCTTCGCGATAACTTATCGCCCAAGAAATTCCACGAGATTAAGCGCCAGCGTACATGGGCAGCACTCATCTATGTATGGGAAGCAGGAAGGGCCGCGACGTCGCTGGCAAAGATTGGTCAAGCGGCGCAACGGAGTTCCGACCTAAAGATCCGAGCGTCCGGGGTTCAGGTGGCTGAGAGTGCTTTTCGGCTTCGTTTGCAAACCCTCAGGGCTTGCCCCCACCTGCTGACCGAAATCCTATTGCCTGGGCTGCAAGGCCGATCACTTCCGCGCGTGGTGGATCAGTATGAGCGAGCGGCAGAAACCCTCTTCCGACTCGGCAGATTTTCATCTATCGAACGCCGTTCCTGCAATCCTTAACTCTTTCTCCCTGATTCACCCGCCACTTTTTTCGGCTGCGGCGCGCTCCCAAAAGTCAAAAGTGATGACCGTCACTACCGGTTAGGCCGTTCCCGGTTGGACCATCCCCAGGTTCGCATCCGCCCTCGGTTGCCACAAGCACGTCGCATTCCAGTCACACTGGTGGGTGATTTGAGTCACTGACGCGGCCCGCTGGGAGGACCATAAGTATTGATACATTTGCCCAAGTGATCCCGGAGATCGTGGAGCAGGTGTGGAACCGGTAAGGAAGCTCTGTCGAAGCCCGTATCGAATGCGGCAACAACAGATTGTGGGGATGAGAACGACGCACTACTAATTCAAGTCCGGTAGGAGGCACAACATGGCAGCTCGACTTGCCGAAGAATGGTTTGCCATATGCGGAGGTTGTGAAGTCACCATCCTCGATATCGGTGAACCGCTCATCGACGTACTCAAACAAGTACAAATCGTGCACATGCCAGTCCTGATGGATCACAAGCTTTTTGGTCAGACTGGCGAAAATGCAGAGATGGAGATCCCCGCCGCGGATGTCGGGCTGATATCGGGAGGAATCCGCAACGAAGAACACAAGAAACTGGCGCTGGAGATGCGGAAGAAGTGCAAGATCCTGATCTCTCTGGGTTCTTGCGCCTGCTTTGGCGGCGTACCGGCGCTGGCGAATCAGTACAGCACCGATGAGTTGTTGGAGAAGGTCTACCGTGACAGCGTGAGCACCGAGAAAAACGGCTTACCCCACGAGCAGATTCCCGCTCTGACCGACCGGGTCTATGCCCTCCACGAAGTGGTGAAGGTGGATGCCTATCTACCTGGATGTCCAACCACGCCAGAGATGGTGACCTCAGCGCTTGTGGCTCTGATCGAAGGCAAGCCGCTGCCCGCGCTGGCGTCGAAGAGCGTTTGCGACGAGTGTCCCACCAGGCGTGAAAAGAAGGCGGCCGCGGGGGGCGTGAGGGGCCACCTGGATCCGCCGGAATTCAAATTTGGAGCGCCACTGACCGAAATGCGCTGTCTCATGGAGCAGGGCATCCTGTGCCTGGGACCGGCGACCCGTGCCGGCTGCGGTGGCAGCGACGGCAACCCGCGCTGCATCCGCGCCTACATGCCCTGCGAGGGCTGCTTTGGCCCGCTGTCGGACAAAGCCAATCCCATGGTGGATATGATGGGAGCGCTTTCTTCCATCGGACTCGATCCCAAGCAGATTCCGGATCGGGCCGCTACCTTCAACCGTTTTGCTGGCTCGGGCCGTCTGCGGCCGATGCCCAAGAGGTGATCCATGGCAAAGACACTAGTCATTCAACCTGTCACGCGCGTCGAGGGCC
>Ga0116134_1001800_pt1 | contig 10726 bp, 10 predicted proteins | sample June2015DPH_19_5_FD_89737 | JGI IMG/M metagenome (GOLD analysis project Ga0116134, IMG submission 89737) | Peatland microbial communities from SPRUCE experiment site at the Marcell Experimental Forest, Minnesota, USA - June2015DPH_19_40 | ecosystem: Environmental > Terrestrial > Soil > Wetlands...
CGAAAGGTTTGGCAGCGGAGGATCGAGCCATGAGTTGCGGCGACAGTTTCGGCGACGAATTTTTCGGCAACGATTTCGTCCCCTCCCGCCGCGATGTAGTGAAATACGGCGCGGCCGCCGCAGCAGCGGCCGCGTTCGCTCCGGGGAGCCGCGCGCTTGCCGCGACGACCGGCGGCACGGTGTCAGGCACGGTCTATGAGAACCGCTCGGGTGGCGCGCGCCGCCAACCGAGCGATCCGGGCATCGCCGGCGTTCTGGTTTCGAACGGCCGCGAGGTGGTGAAGACCGACGCGGCCGGGCGCTATACGCTGCCGGTCGACGACGAGAGCATCATCTTCGTCATCAAGCCGACCGGCTACGCCGTACCGCTCGACGCCGACAAGCTGCCGCGGTTCTATTACATCCATCAGCCGGCGGGCACGCCGCCGAACGTCGATCTGCGCTATCGCGGCATCGCGCCGACGGGCCCGCTGCCGGAGGCGGTCGACTTTCCGCTGGTGAAGCATGACGAGCCGCAGAAATTCGAGGTCGTCGTCTTCACCGATCCGCAGCCGGAAAGCGCGGTCGAGGTCGACTTCATCCGCGACGACGTCGTCACCGGCCTGATCGGCAACACCAGCGCCGCGTTCGGCATGACCACCGGCGACATCATGTTCGACGATCTGTCGCTCTATCCGCGGCTCAACCGCATCATCGGCACGATCGGGCTTCCCTGGTACAATATCGGCGGCAACCACGATCTCGATTACGAAGCGCCGGACGCGCGCTATTCGCGCGAGACCTTCAAGCGCACCTACGGGCCCGCTTACTACGCCTTCGAACACGGCGGCGCGTTGTTCCTGATGCTCGACAATGTCAATTATCTCGGCTTCGATCCAAATAAGCCGCGCGGCGGCGGCGCGTTCGAGGGCCGCATCGGCGAACGGCAATTGGCGTTCGTCGCCAATGTGCTGCAACACTATCCGTCCGAGACGCTCGTCGTCGCCGCGATGCACATTCCGCTGCGCAATTATCTCGATCCGCGCGACGCCTCGACCAACACGGCCGACTGCGCGGACTTTCTGCGCGTGCTCGCCGGGCGGCCGCACACGCTGAGCCTCGCCGGCCACACCCACACCACCGAGCATCATTATTTCGGCGCCGATGACGGCTTCACGGGGGACGCGCCGCATCATCATCACGTCATGACCGCGGTGTCGGGCTCATGGTGGAGCGGCCCCTACGATCATCGCGGCATCGCCGTCGCCGACAGCCGCGACGGCAGCCCGAACGGCTTTCACATCCTGTCGATCGACGGGCCGAATTATTCGACCCGGTTTCAACCCGCCAACGAGCCGAACGGCCGGCAGATGCGGATCGTGCTCGACAAGGATTTCCACCGCGACCGCAAGGAGCTTTACAGCGAATACCGCATGGGTGCGCTGCTCGGCTCGCCACTGCCGCAGGACGGCGTTGCCGCGGCGAGCGTCGTCGTCAATTTCTTCGACGGCGGCCCGCGCTCGGCGCTCGAATACCGCATCGGCGCGCGCGCCCCGGTCAAGATGGAGCGCGTGCGGCGGCCGGATCCGTTCGTCGAGGAGGTGTTCGCCCGCAACGAGGCGACCAAAAAACCGTGGGTGAAGGCCGAACCCTCTTCGCACATCTGGTCGGCGCGCCTGCCCGCCGACCTCGAGGCCGGCACCCACTTAATCGCAGTGCGCGCCATCGACGAATACGGCCGCGAGCACCGCGACCGTCCGGTGCTGGAAGTGACCGCGGGCGAAGGCACGGACCGCAAAGCGGGTTAGCTTCACGCGCCTTATTAGGTCCGCAAAGACTCTGCACACGGGAGTCGAACACCGGGAGGGGAGTTATCATGCAGGCCAAAACGAATGGCACCAGGGACGCATCGCGGCTGATGTTCGCCGCATCCGCGATGATCGCGGCGGCAATCTTCTGGGCCATGCCCGCGCGCGCGGACGATGCGCAACGGCCGCCGGAACGGCGCGTCATCGTGGTCGGCGACGGCAGCGTCACCGTGGCGCCGGACTATGCCAGGATCAGGAGCGGCATCACCACCCGCGGCAAGACCGCCAAAGAGGCGACCGACGCCAATTCCAAAGCGATGGCCGCGGTCATGGCGGCGCTTGTCAATGCCGGCGTGGCGCAGAAGGATATTCAGACGGCGCGCTTCACCGTGCAGCCTGTCTACGTGACGCAGCAGAACGAACAAAAACTGTCCGGCTTTACGGTCTCCAATCAGCTCGTCGTGACGATCCGCCAGATCGACAAGGTCGGCGAGACGCTCGACCACCTGATTGCGGCGGGGGCGACCGACGCCGGCGGCGTGGAGTTTCTGCGTTCCGATACCGCCAAGGCGCTCGATGCGGCGCGCGAAGCGGCAATGGCCGATGCCAAACGCAAGGCTGAACTTTACGCCCATGCCGCCAACATGAACCTGGGTGATGTGAACTGGATCACCGAAGATGCCGGCGCTCCGCCGCCTTATCCGATGCTGCGCGCGCTCGCGACGCCGGCGGCCCCGCCGGTGCCGATCGCGGCCGGCGAGGACACCTGGCACGTGCACGTCACCGTCGGGTTCGATCTGGCGCATTGAAAGCCGGGGGCTTGTAGGATTAAGTCGAGCGGAACGCGCGATTTATCATCGTCGGCGAGCATACAGGGGCGACACCCGTGAATGCGCTCTGGGATACCCAACGGGTCGCCCGCACCGGCCTCGTCATCGCCGTGGTGGCGGCGAGCGTATGGACGCTGTGGAATTTTCTGCCGGCGCTCGTTTGGGCCGCCGTGCTCGCGATCGCGACCTGGCCGTTGCGCGAAGTCCTCGTCCGTCGCGGCATGGGACGCACCAGTGTCGCGACGCTGCTGACGCTCGTTCTGGCGATTGCCGTCGTGGTGCCCTTGATCACGATCGGCATCGAAGCCGCCAAAGACAGCGGCGCGCTGATGGATTGGGTGCGCGAGGTGCATCGCAACGGCTTCGGCACGCCAGGCTGGCTGTCCGGCGTCCCCTATGTCGGCAGTGCCGCGGCGGCGTGGTGGCAAGCGAACCTCGCCGGGCCGGGCGCCATCAGCGCACTCATCGGCCACGCCGAAGCCGGCGGAATTTTGAGCTTCACGCGCGCGCTCGGCATCGAAGTGGCGAGCCGGCTCACGATCCTGATTTTCACGCTGCTGACGCTGTTCTTTCTCTATCGCGACGGCGACACCGTGGCGAAGGAATCGCAGATCGTCGGCGAACGGTTGTTCGGCCCGCCCGGCGGCCGGCTCGGCCGCAACGCCATCGTCGCGGTGCGCGGCTCCGTCAACGGGCTGGTGCTGGTCGGCCTGGCCGAAGGCGTCCTGCTCGGCGCCGCCTATGCGCTGGCCGGACTGTCGCACGCGACCTCGCTCGGGCTGGCGACCGGCGTGCTCGCCACCATTCCGTTCGGCGCGCCGGTGATTTTCATCATTTGTGCGACGGTGCTGCTGGTTCAGTCGAAGACGACGGCGGCAATCGCGCTCCTGGTGTTTGGATCGGTCGTGGCCACCCTCGCCGACCACTTCGCGCGGCCGGCGCTGATCGGCAACTCGACGCGTTTGCCGTTCTTGTGGGTCCTGCTCGGCATTCTGGGCGGGCTCGAGACATTCGGCCTGATCGGGCTGTTCATCGGGCCGGCGATCATGTCGGTTTTGATCGCGATCTGGCGCGAGGCCGCCGAGCCGGAAGGCGTGAGCGCAGAGACCAAAGCATAGCCGATAGCGCAACATCTCGCGTGCTCCGCGCGGCGCGGTTCCGCGTTCGCCCATCGCGGGCCGCGAAGTCGTCACATTTTCATGCGGCCATTGGCCCCGATGGAACCGCCCGATGCAACAGGCGGATGGAAGGGGTGTGCGTCATGAGTTCTCTGAAACCGCTCGACGTTAAATCGCTCGATAAATCGATCGAGACCGAAGTCGAAGGCAATATCCGCGAACTGGTGCGGCGCGACGGCGCCGGCTCACGCCAAGGAAGCGGCCAACCAACCAATCAGGCCGTCCACCAAGGCTCCGGCGACAGCGAAGTCAGCGCCAACAACCTCAACGCACTGCTGCGCCGCGTCGCCGGAAACTCGGCGCGCGAAATCGACGATCTGATCGACGAACTGCAGAGCTTGCGCGACAAGCTGGAGGCCGACGGCCACCGCGTTCAGCGCGACCTCATGGACTATGCCGACTTGAGTCAGGCGATCATGCAAATGACGAAGATCATCTCCGAAAGCGTGAGGAAACTGCCCGGCGCTCCGGGCATCAGCCCATAGTATCAGCAAACATCGCACCGGCGACGTTTTGCTCCATTGCGGCGTCGCCGCGCGGCGAGCATCCCGCGCGCGGTTATTTCGCCCGCCACCTGTCGCGGTGGCCGACCTTGGTGTTGCGCACCCGCTCCACATCGGGGTGATCGGCCGAATTGAGCGCATCGACGCGCGCGATGGCTTCGCGCTGGGTCGCGAGGATGGCGCTGGCGCGCGTCGATCCCTTGGCGCGCACGGCATAACGGCCGTCGGCCCGCTGCTCGACGAAATAATGCTTTCTGGTCGTCACCCCGTCCTCCCCTTCGCCGTTCCGGCTCAATTCCAGAAGCCGAGCATAGGCCGGCGTTCGCGGGAGAGGAATATCGAAAGGACACGGGCGAACGCGAAAATTAGGTCAGCAGTTTCCCGCCAACAAGTCCTTCCACGACCAAGTCTTTCCGCCACGATGTCACTGCCAATTGCCCGTGGACATGCGCACGATCACCGGCAGCAGGATCACGACGAACAGCGTCGGGAAGATGCACACCATCATCGGCACCGAGAGCTTGGCCGGCAGGGCGTAGGCTTTTTCCTCGGCCCGCGACATGCGTTTGTGGCGCATGTCTTCGCTGTAGACGCGCAGCGCGTCGCTGATCGAGGAGCCGAGCTCGTCGGATTGTTGAATCAGCGTGGCGAACGAGCGCGCCTCGTCGAGGCCGAGCCGGTCGCCGAGGTGGTCGAGCGCCTCGCTGAGCGTGCGGCCGGCGCGAATCTCGAGCGTCGCCATGTGGATGTTGGCGGCAAGCGACGGATACGCCTCGCCGAGCTCGCGGCCGACGCGGTCGAGCGAAGCCTCCATGGCGAGGCCGGCATCGGCGCAGACCACCAGGAGATCCATGAGGTCTGGGAAGCCGGCCTGGTGCTCGGCCTTCTTCGCCTTGACCCGTTTGTCGAGCCAAAAGCTCGGGGCGAGATAACCGAGGAGGCCGCTCACCATGATGAACAGCCAGAACGAGCTTTTGCCTTCCATGCCCAGCATCGGCAGCACAAAGAACGACACCACCACCAAACCGACCGCCAACACCAGGCGCGCAAAGAAGAAATACTGCGGCGCGCGCGGATCGTAGATGCCGGCCTGGGTCAACCGGCGCCGCAGCAGCTTCATGTCCTTGCTGTCGGTCGTGGAATAATGCTTGGTGGCGTAGTCAATCAGTTGCTGCGCCGCCTTCACGCCCGAACTCCGCAACGATCGTCCGCCGGCGGAGGCGCCTTCCTCGACGTTGACGCGCTGGGCGCGGCGGCGCACCGCGGTGCGGGCGCGGGCGCCGAGCATGACCGCGAAGGCGAGCGTACCGACGGCGAGAAAGATCAGCACGCTCAGCATGAGCGCGGCGCTGTCGCCGAACAGGCCGGTGCCGACGTTCGCATCCATGGACCGCGCCCTCCAAGAGCGTATCCCGATTGAATAGAATCGGGCTACGCTCTAACTATTTGATTTAGCATGTCTTTTTCGCAAAACCGGTTTCCACTTTTGCGAGACATCCTCTAGACCTTGAAGTTGACCATCTTGAACATGATCAGGTTGCCCATCAGCATCCAGCCGGCGGCGCCGCCGAGCAGGACCTTGGTGAGGTGTTCGTGCCAGACCGCGGCGTAGAAGTCCGGCGCCACCACCTGCACCACGATGAACATGCCGATCGGCAGGGCTGAGAGGATCATCGCCGAGGCGCGCGCCTCGGAGGCAAGCGCGCGGATCTTGCGCCGCATCTTGAAGCGCTGGCGAATGACGCCGGAGAGGTTTTCCAGAATCTCGCCGAGATTGCCGCCGGTCGAGCCCTGGATGCCCACGGCGGTGACGAACAGTGGCAGATCGTCGGAGCCGAGCCGGGCGTAGAGGTTGCGCATCGCCGTTTCGAGATCGGCGCCGTAGGTGATTTCGTCGGAGACGATGCCGAACTCGGTGCCGATCGGGTCGGTCATTTCGCGGCTCACCATGTTGATGGCGATGGGTACCGGATGGCCGGCGCGCAGGCTGCGCACGATCATGTCGAGTGCGTCCGGGAACTGCGCGGCGAACCGGCCTTGGCGGCGGGCACGCAGGAACCGCAGCGCCAGATACGGCAGCGCCGTGGCGCTCAACAGCGCGGCGAGAGCCGCCTCCACGACGCTGTCGCGGAACACCAGCACGGCGACAAACACCATCACCGCGGCGATGACGACGATCATGAGGATGCGGGACAAGCCGATGGTGACGCCCGATTGCAGGATCAGCCGGTTGAGGGCGACGAGGCCCATCCGGTAATCGCCGGCCGCGGTCAGCCCGCGCTCGCGGCGCAGCTCGATCAGCACGGCTTCGCGATTCTTCTCCTCCTTCGACAGCATCAGCCGCCGGTTGATGCGGCTGCGGTAGGAGGCGGTGGAAAAGCCGAGCAGATAGACCGCCTCGGCGGCGAGCCCCGCCGAGATCGCGACCGAGAGCCAAACCAGGTAGATCGGGTCGATTTGGAACGCCATGGTTTTAGTCTTTTGGCATCACTCCTTTAACAATCGGTACTCTTAACCATCCGTACTCTATTAATTAATTGGGCGTTTTCGCCGTGGCGGCGGCCAGCCTTCACAGCGGCTGCGACGGGTCGAAATAGGAACCGGGGATTTTGATCCCCATGGCAACGAGGTCGGCGAGGAAGCGCGGACGCACGCCTGTCGCCTGGAAATGGCCCTGCACGCTGCCGTCCGTCGATGTGCCGGTGCGCACGAACTTGAAAATTTCCTGCATCTGCACGATGTCGCCTTCGAGACCGGTGATTTCCGCGATGCTCATGACCCGGCGCTTGCCGTCGGAGAGCCGCGACAATTGCACGATGACGCGGATGGCCGCGGCGATCTGGCCCCGGATCGAAGCAACCGTCATCGGCAGGCCGGCCATGCCGATCATCTGCTCGAGGCGGGAAATCGCGTCACGCGGCGTATTGGCGTGGACGGTCGCCATCGAGCCTTCGTGGCCGGTGTTCATGGCTTGCAGCATGTCGAAGGCTTCCTCGCCGCGGCACTCACCGAGGATGACGCGGTCGGGCCGCATACGCAGCGCGTTCTTGACCAGATCGCGCTGGCGGATTTCGCCCTTGCCCTCGGTGTTGGGCGGCCGCGTCTCCATGCGGCCGACATGGGGCTGCTGCAACTGCAGTTCGGCGGCGTCTTCGATGGTGAGGAGGCGCTCCTTCTCGGAGATGAACGCGGACAGCGCGTTGAGCATCGTGGTCTTGCCGGAACCGGTGCCGCCGGAGATGATCAGCGTCACCCGCGCCTTCACCGCCGCCGCCAGGAGTTCCGCCATTTGCGGGCGTAGCGCGCCGATGTCGACGAGCTTGTTGAGGTTCATCGGCTTCTTGGAGAATTTGCGGATCGACATCAGCGGTCCGTCGACCGCGACCGGGCGCACCGCGACGTTGACGCGCGAGCCGTCGAGTAGGCGTGCGTCGCACATCGGATGGGCTTCATCGACCCGGCGGCCGACCGCGGAAACGATTTTATTGATGATGCGCAGGAGATGCGCCTCGTCCTTGAAGCGCACGCCGGTCGGCTCGAGTATGCCGCCCCGCTCGACATAGACGCATTCGTGGCCGTTGATGAGAATGTCGTTGATCGTGGGGTCCTTGAGGAGCGGCTCGAGCGGACCGAGCCCGGTCATTTCGTCGAGAATTTCCGAGACGAATTCGTTGAGCTCCTGGGTGTTGAGCGCCAGCCGCTCGACCAGGACGTATTGCGATACCAGCTGCTGAATATGGCCGCGGATTTCCTCCTCCGGCAGCTTTTCCAGCGCGGACAGATTGATCTCCTCGATCAGCCGGCGGTGCAAGCGGACCTTGGCGTCGAGGAGCTTGTCGGTGAGGAGCGGATTGGAGGAATGCGCCGACGCCGCCGACGGCGTCGCCTCGGGAGGCGCTTCGGGAAACACCGTCCACGACACGCCCTCGAGCACGCTTTCCTCCGCCGGAACCAACTCCGGCGAGGAGACGCGGCGTGCGGTGAAACGACCTGCCATCACCACACCTTCACGTCCGCGCCAGCGACAGTTTGAGCTTCTTCGCCAGTGCCGCCGGCTCCCTGCCCGGCTTGGCGCCGCCTTGCGGGAGGATGAGCCGCTTGAGCTGAGCGGTGATCTTGTTGCCCGGCTTGACCTCGTCGAGCGGAACGCCGCGGTCGATCGCCTCGCGCACCAGGCCGTAATGGTTGGGGATGCAGGCGGCGAAGGATTCGCCGATCGCCTGCTCGATGTCGGAGCGGCGCAGCCCGGTCGAGAACAGTCTCTGCTCGAAGCGGTTGATGATGACTTGAGGCTTCGGGCCGTCGCCGAGCCGTTCGCGGACCGCTTCCACGAGCTGCTTGGCGTGGCGCAGGCCCGGCACGGTGGTTTCGGTGACGATGAACAGCTTGTTGGAGCCGAGCAGCACGCTGTCGGTCCACGAGAACCAGGTGCGCGGCATGTCGAACACGACGTAGTCGAAATTCGACGAGACCAAGTCGAGCAGCCGCGTCACCACGTCGGGATCGAACGAGCGCATCTCCGCGGGCCGGTTCGGCGCCGCGACCACCGCCAGACCGGACGGGTGGTACGACAACATGATCTCGAGCAGTTGGCGGTCGAGGCGCTCCGGCCGCGGTTCGATCTCGTTGAGATTGAGGCGCGGCTCGATGTCGAGATAATCGGCGCAGGCGCCGTGCTGAAAATCGAGATCGACCAGGCACGTCGCGGTCTTGTCGCGGGTGCCGGCGCTGTTGAGAAGGAGCATCGCGGTCTGCACCGCGAGCGTGGTGACGCCGGCGCCGCCGACGGCGGGCAGGAAAGTGAAAATCTGCGCTTCGGTGGTTTCCGCGCTGGGCGGCGGCTTGGCGACCCGCGCGCAGGTCTGCACCAGATCGATCGGCGACACGGGTTTGGTCAGAAAGTCAGCGACGCGCATCTGCATGAGACGGCGAGCGACTGCTTCGTCGAAATTCTGCGTGATGGCGACGACCGGCGGCCGGTTGCCGATCCGCAACACGATCCGCTCGAGGGCTTCCAGCTCCGCCTCGTCGCCGCCATCGACGTCTGCGACAACGACGGTGGCGCTTTCGAGCTCGACCTGGTCGCGCTCCGACAGCCGACCCTTGATGATGTCGAGACCGATCTGGGCGCTGGCGCCGAACGTGGCGCGCACGGACTCCTCGAAGCCGTCGTCGGCGGTGAGGACGACGACCCTCGCCTGGACTCCCGGAGTGATGGATCGACCGATGCGCATGGTCAGACTCGTTGTCGCGTCGAGATCAAAATCGCTGTCATTGCGTGCTGGCTTGGCCCGTCGACGATGACGAGCCGCTGCTCGATGAGCCGCTCTGCGCCGTCGGCGGCGCGTTCGGAGAAACCGCGGCCATCGAATCGACCGGCTGGGTGACTTTGTTCTTGCGATAGCGCTCGACCGCGGCCTGCACTTTGTTGCCGTCGCCCGGGATCGCCGTGTTGCCCGAGTGCGCCGGCCACGGGTCGACCATCTGTTCGGCGGCGTTGGCCGCAAGGGCGTCGCCGGCGCTGAGCGCGATCGCGTCGCGGCGATCGAAGTAGAGATCGGAACAGCCGGCGAGCATCGCGCCCAACATCGCCGCTGTCACGATCGCGCAAACGGCGCGTTCAACGCTTGGCTCGATCCTTTTCTCGATCCTTTTCTCAATCCTTGGCCGAGACATAGGTCACTCCATTCTTCGGCAGGTCGAGGATGTGGCCGACATAGGGCCGGTTGAGCGCGCCGACGGCGAGGCGCGCCAGCGCCGGACTGACTTCGGCCTGTCCCATCAGGAAAAAGTCGACATCGTTCGCAGGCAGCGTGCTGTCGAGCGGCGTGTGGACGGTCTGCGTCGGCGGCAACGGATGCACGATGTGCGGCGTCACCACGATGACGAGATCGGTCTCTTTCTTCTGATACTGGCTGGAGCGGAACAGGGCGCCGATCACCGGCGCGTCGCCGATCCACGGCAATTGATCCTGCGCCGTCTGGCTGGTGTTCTGCAAAAGACCGCCGAGCATGAAGCTCTGGCCGTCGCGCAATTCGAGCGTGGTCGAGGCGCGGCGGGTGATCAGGCCCGGCACCGACGTCCCGGCGACCGTCACCGTCGTGGAAGTGTCGATCTCGCTCACCTCCGGCCTGATGACGAGATTGATCAGGCCATCCTTAAGCACGGTCGGCGTGAAGGAGAGGCCGACGCCGTAAGGCTGATATGTGAAGGAGATGGTGCCGAGCGACGCGGCTGTCGGCACGGGAAACTGGCCACCGGCGAGGAAGCTCGCGGTCTCGCCCGACGTCGTCACCAGGTTGGGCTCCGCCAGGCTGCGAGCGAGGCCCTTCTGCTCGAGCGCATTGACCGCGACATTGAGCGAATTCTGGCCGCCGATCAGTTGGCTGACGAGGAAGCCGAACGGCGCGCTCCCGGACAGGACGCCG
>Ga0116134_1001803_pt1 | contig 10717 bp, 9 predicted proteins | sample June2015DPH_19_5_FD_89737 | JGI IMG/M metagenome (GOLD analysis project Ga0116134, IMG submission 89737) | Peatland microbial communities from SPRUCE experiment site at the Marcell Experimental Forest, Minnesota, USA - June2015DPH_19_40 | ecosystem: Environmental > Terrestrial > Soil > Wetlands >...
CGGTGCGTGCTACTAAATCCCTTTTCACCGAGAACTACTGTCCCGGATGAGGTGCGCGGTTCACAAGCGATAGTGTGGGCCGATCTGACAAGCGGAACGCTGTTGTATTATCAACACAAATACGCAGCAAAAATCGTTTTTGCTGATGCTTGCATTCAGCAGCGCCTCATTACTGAGATTGCACGCAGTGGAAGACCGCAGTATTTTATTGAAGACAGTTCGGCGATGGCGGAAGTAATTCACCGTATTGCCAAGTCGCTTCAGATTCAGCAAATTGGTAGCTTTGAGGCTCTGGCAAAATACCCCATATGGAAACTTGACGGAAGCTTGACCTTTGAGGGTATTCATTGGTGTCCCTGATACACGCGCGAACGAAAAGAGGGGATTCAAAGCGTCGGACGAAGGCGGGATAAGATGGACTGCCGTTGCCACGTTCGCGAGGCGGCGACGTTCGCGACCTTCAAAGAAAGGGGTAGAAACGGCGATTGCGAATGAGTCAGACCACCGATTTGGAACGACGTTGCGCGTGCTTTTTTTGAGACCATCGACAAGGAGCGACCCTGAGCGGCTTCGCGGAACTGGCCAGGCGATAAACTTGGGGGAAATGCGAACAATGTAACCTATCCGAAAGGACTTAGAATTCGTGGGACTGCTTATCGAGATACGGCCGGTAGTCGCCGCGGGCGGAATCAATTCGTTCTACGGCGAGATTTTTGCCCAGGTACCGCTTTCGACGTTTACCCGGCAGAGAGCTTCGGCGATGCCGCGGTTCACGGCCCAGCGCATGGCTCGCTTCTCATAGTCCACGGCATTGGCATCGTAGAAGTCCCAACCCGGCGGAAACAGACCGGAAAGGCCGTTGATGGTTGGAAGATGTTGGGCCTGGGCAATCACTATCGCGTCGATTTGCACTTCATAGGGCGCGCGATCGTGCTGAGGTGCAGCGTAGAAAGTCTGGCATTCGCGCGGGTGATTGGCAACGGCAGCCAAATGCTGGCGCTCGAAACTGCGGGACAAAATGGCTCGCTGCGAGAGGTTCACTTGCTCAATTGCCGCGAGCGCCAGTATTGCCGTCAGGGCGCCCAACCGTCGGAGACGCAACGACAGGTCGGACTCCTGCAACGCCAACCTGATGACCCGATCGAACGTCAATCCGATGGCCGTCGTAGCAAACAGATTGGCAACCACCATGCCGCGATAGCCGACCCGGATGGCCTTGGCTCCCGGCACCACATCATAGAGAACACGGAACAAAGAATGATTGTGGGTCCTGACGGTGAGAAGATAGAACAGCACGCAAACGACGGCGCCAGCGATAACAAGAGCCCGGAAGATTATTCCGGCGTCACTGGTCGGCCAAAAACCCCGGCGAAAAGCCAGCACCGCCGACGACGCCACCAGGATTTGTACGATCGGGGTCAATGCGATACTGACTTCGCCGTTGTCGAGACGATTATCGCGAATCACACGCAATCCTCGAATCAAGCCGCTCCAGACGAGGTTTTCCCTTCCGACATTGATGAGATCGATCGGCCTTGGGGCGAAGAAAAGGTATTCACTGAAATTACGTTCGAGACCGAGCGCCAAGACCGGTCCATAGATCGCTGCGAATATCGAGAGTGCGGCAAGGAAGCTGAGGCTTACCGCCAGCCCAAGGCTAAGCACCCGCATCGGGCGTGTACTCCACCAGGTCCGCACCGCCGGCCAAGCGACGTAGACAAAAATCGGCGCGGAGATCAGCAGCCCAACCCCGAAAAACCAGGCCATGTAGTAGCCGGTCGAGAACAATAGACCGTACAGGCCGCCGGTAAAGGCCGCGAGGAGGTAGGCGCGCAGAGGCCGCCGGTGCACGTCGCTGACGGCCAGCAAGCCGCAATAGACGATGACCGGGATGTAGTAGACCGCGAAGTGCTGAAGGTGACCGGATTTCAAATACAAATTGTTGGCGAAGGTGAAGATCAGCGCTGCAAGCGACGCCAAGGGAATCGAAACGTCGAACCGGCGCAGGAACAAATAAATGAAGAGAAAGGCGATCGAAGAAAAAACCACCGCAATCAACGAGACCGCGAGCATCGGCTCGACGCCGAAAAGGCGCAGCGGCGTGTAGATGAGCTGATCCAACAGAAACGCGTCGCTATAGCCGAGCGTCTTGGTCTGATTGAAGAAGAAGGGCGGCGACAGTAACGCAGTGCCGCCGTGCAACCAACGATAGACGTGCTCGTGGATGAAGACGACAAAACGGGCATCGCCGCGATCGCCGAACACCAGATCGAAGTCCGAAAATATTTGCCAGCGAAAGAAGACAAGAAAACCGGCGATGTAAAGCGCCAGCGGAAACAGAATGCTTCCGACCCAAGCTGCGATGCGCACGCTGGTTTTGCCTGAGGATGCGCGTGCCGGCGGCGTCATAGCCTGACGACTCCCTTTAGGGCTTAAATCGGCAGCAGATGTCTCGCTCATGCGCCAGTTCATTGCCTTTCGGGAGAGACCCATTTGCGCGCCCGCCAGATCGTCAAGCCGCTGCGTGACAGCAGCACAATACCGCCGAGAATCGTCACCGTGCCGAAGCAGAAGATCTGCACCGCGGTGGCGGCGATGACACCGGTCGCCTGCTGATAGCCCAACATGTGGAAGACTTGCGCGAACACCAGTTGGAAGGTGCCGACATAGCCGGGGGCGGTCGGCACCAGCGTGCTGAGCGACGCTAAACCGAGCAGCATAAGGCTCTCGGGCGGCGACAGGCTGACGCCGAAGCTGCGCACCACGCTGGCGAGTGCCAAGACCTCCAAGATCCATACTCCGATTGAACACGCCGCGACGATGGTCGCGTGGCCGCGCAGCACCGAGGCGACACCGTCGATCAGCCGATCCCAGCGCACGGCAATGCTTTCCATCACGCCGAGTCGGCGCAAATCGATGCGTTGCGACAGCAGAATGAACATCAGCGCCGCGGCAAAGAGTATACTCGCTGCGGCGCCGACTAGAAGCACCCAAGACTTCTCAGGCGTTGCCGAGCGGGCGAACAAAATCCAAGCAAACCCGATCCACAGCGCGCAAACCAGAACGACGCCATCACAGACCCGCTCGACGATGATGGTGCCCAACGCCGTAAAGCGGTTCATATTGAAGACGCGGCGGGCGTAATCGGCGCGGAACAGCTCGCCGACCCGCCCGGGCAGGACGTAATTGGCGGCAAATCCCGTCACCAGCGCCTCGGCGGCATGCCGCCACTTCACGCTGCCGGTCGCACGCAGCAGAATACCCCAGCGCAGGCAGCGCAGACCGATGGCGGCGAGATAGACGGCGACGCCGGTGATCAGCCATTTGCCCTCCATCTCGCGCAGTGCGCGCTCGAGGTCGCCAGGATCAATGTGCCGCAGAGCCAGCCAAAGGAATACGCCGCCGATGACGACGCCGAACGTCCCGATGGCGGCGCGCCGCCAGTTTCGCCCGACAGGCGAGGGTTGCCGCGCACGATCGCCGATCGTCATCAGTCGATCACCTGAAGCGAAACTTGAACACGTACCATAGCGCCTTCAGCCCATCCTCCCAGTTGATCTTCTTGCCCTCGGCGTAGGTACGGCCGTAATAGCTGATGCCGAGCTCGTAGATGCGCAGGCTGCGCTGCCGGGCGATTTCAGCGCTCATTTCTACTTCGATGCCGAAATCGTTGGCGGTCAGCCGCAGCGAGCGCGCCACGTCGCGCGTCATCATCTTGTAGCACGTCTCGACGTCGGTGAGCGTCTGGTTGTAGACAATATTGAACAACAGCGAGATCAGCCGATTGGCGAAGTAATGATGGAAATACAACGAGCGGTGTGGTCGGCCGTAGAATCGGGAGCCAAACACAACATCGGCGACCTTGCGGACCGCTATAAGATCGTACATCTGCTGCCAGTCGCTCGGATCATATTCAAGGTCGGCATCCTGGATCACGAGGATGTCCCCGGAAATTGCAGCGAATCCGGTCTGCAGCGCGCCTCCTTTGCCCTTATTACCTTCATGGAAGATTGGGCGGACTGTGAGGGTCGAGAACGCTAGTTCTTCAGCGAAAGCAAGGTTGCCTTCGGCGTCAAGTTCGATTTTCGATCCGCTTCGTGCCCCCCTAGGGAAATTGGTATGCAGCCACTCGCGCGTCCCGTCTTTTGAGCAATCATCGACTACAATGATTTCTTTGTTGACGTCGGGCAAAGTCCGCGCCACCACGCAGATAATGGTGCCCAGCGTGGGGCGCTCGTTGTACACGGGAATGACGATAGAAAGCAGCATGTCAGAGTTTTTTAGACGATCAACTTAAATTAGTCGATAGCGCTGCGACAAGCGCTTCCAAGTGTACAGTATCTGTCCAATCCTAGCGGGCAGCCGCAAGGAAGAAGCCATCCGCAAGCGCCTTTCGCTATCCGACCAGGCAACGGAGGCCGGAAGCGTTCTTTTGCGGCTTGGCCGACGTGACCGGAACCACTACTGCGATCGCCCCCGTCGAAAAATGACCGAAGTGGACCTCGCGTCCGTCTTGCAAGAATCCGGGAAAACGCGAATATTCGCGCCATGTCAGTTAAAGCGAAATCAACAAGTATGCAATTCGACCCCGAGACGCTGGCGGCAGAGGATACGATTGGCGCAGGAGGAAAATGGTCTGCATAGACGTCAGGCGAGGGCGGGAAAATGCATTGCAATTGTCCGTTGCGTAGAGTCTTCAATGCGAGTAGCGGCAGGACAGGATGGCAAGCAGGCGGTTGATTTTTGATGTCTCGACATTGGTACGGGCTGCTGAGGAGACAGGCGGCATCATCAGGGTGGTACGTGAGCTGGCAGTTTGGACGTGCTGCAATCGAGATGACGTGGTGTTCGTCACGTACAATTGGGAAACCCGTTTATTTCACGTCGTCGATCCCGCTTGGGCGAAACTAGTCTTCACCATGTCGGTCAAGTTCGACACTTCGGAACTTCCCGATCGCTGGCGGACAAAGCCAAAACTGCGCGACCGGCTGCCTCTCCGTCTTCGGCGATGGGCTTTGTGGGCCCAGCACCCCCGCCGGCGCGCGATCCTTGCGCTGGAAGGCAGGCGACTGAAAGCCGAATCCCCGGCAGCGGCGGAGAAAATAGAGCGCCTTCAGGCCAAATTGCTGTCTCATCGATATCGCGATGAACTATTTGACCGGTTCGGGCGCCGCCGTGCTCTGGTGCCGTATTACACGGTCGTTGGTCCGGCGCACGCGTTTCGGCAGGATGACATCCTGGTCCTGACCGGCGCGGAATGGGGCCAGCTCGATCCTGCCCTTTATCGTAGTTTAAAAGTGCAACATGGAATTCGAATCGCCGTTTTCTGCCACGATATTCTTCCGGCACTCTATCCAGATTTCTTCCAGCCACCGCTCACGGCCGCCTTTATCGCCTACATCCGTGTGGTTTTGCCGCTCGCAGACCTCGTGATGTTTCACGCACGCACGAACGAACAGGATGTCAGGCGATATTGCGAGTCGGAAGGATTGGTGCTGTCGAAAACCAGTATTGTTCCGATGGGCGCCGACTTTGCCCGCACTTTACCCCAGAGACAAGGGCCGCTTCCCGATGGCCTTGAGCCGCAACGCTACGCTCTCTTTGTCAGCACAATCGAGCCACGTAAGCAGCATAGGCTGCTATTTTCCGTATGGAAGCGCTTGTTAGCCGAAGGCGTACCGCAGGCCTCGCGCTTCAAGCTGGTGTTCGTCGGTCGCCGCGGTTGGCTTGTCGATGACCTGCTGGCTGAAATAGATGAGCATCCGAGCGCTGGGGATAGTTTGCTTTTGTTTTCGAATGTGCCCGACGAGACGCTTGCGGAGCTATACACACAATGCGCCTTCTGTTTATTTCCTTCATTGTACGAGGGTTATGGATTGCCGATTATCGAGGCATTCGGATACGGCAAAGCCGTCCTCGCTTCGACGGGCGGGGCGGTTCCTGAGGTGGTGGGCGGTTTGTCGCCTTGTCTGGATCCTCGTGATGAGGATAGCTGGTACATGGCCCTCAAATTGTGGATCGAGCAACCTGAGCAACCACGCCATTACGAGGAGCTCATCCGCGATCATTTCCGCCCAACGACTTGGAACGACGCAGCGCGTGCTTTTTTTGAGACCATCGACAAGGAGTTGCCCTGAGAGACCTCGCGCCGATGATCGGTACTGCCTGCCCTGATAGGAATTATGAGGTCACATGACCTCGCGACACTCGCCAAAGCCTCCGCGGAGCTGCAAGTTGATAGCAAATGTAAGCGGGGTCGGAAGCCGCAGCGCCTGACTGAGGCCTCTCAGTCCGATCCGGGCATCAGACAAAACCCCACACAAATACCCCCTACTATCGGCATTGGCTAAAGGCAAATTTCTGCCAGTACGGCCACGTGCGAGCGCGCTTAACAAGTGTTCAGTGCCAGTGCATGGGAAAATTACCGGGCTATCGAACAGCCAACGGGCTGTGCACTTGGCTTTTACCTAGGCCTCCGTTATGAGGATGGGTTCAGGCTGCGTAACGGATTCAAGAAAGAGGCAGCGGACGTGAAGCGCGCTTTGATTACCGGTATTACCGGCCAAGATGGCGCGTATCTGGCGCAGTTTCTGCTCCGCAAGGGCTACGAAGTCTATGGCGTTGTCCGTCGTAGCAGCGCATCTGACGTCATGGATGCGAAGCTCCGCTGGCTCGGCGTGGAAAAGGACGTGCGCTTTGTCGATGGGAATCTGATCGATCTATCGTCGCTGATCCGAGTTATCCGCGAGGTAAAGCCAGACGAAATCTACAATCTCGCCGCGCAGTCGTTTGTAAAGTCCTCGTGGAATCAGCCGCTGTTGACCGGCACTGTTACCGGGCTTGGCGCCGCTACTGTGCTCGAGGCGATGCGCCTGGAGGCTGCCGGTGCGCGCTTTTACCAAGCATCATCTTCGGAAATGTACGGCATGGCGCAGGAGCCGGTACAGACGGAAAAGACGCCCTTTTATCCCCGCTCGCCGTATGCGATCGCAAAGGTTTACGCGCACTGGATGACGGTCAATTATCGCGAGAGCTACAAATTGCATACGACCAGCGGGATACTCTTCAATCATGAATCCCCATTGCGCGGGCTTGAATTTGTGACCAGGAAGGTCACGCATGCGGTCGCGCAGATCAAGCTTGGCGTCGCCGAAAAACTTGCGCTTGGCAATGTCCATGCCAAGCGCGACTGGGGCCATGCCAAGGACTACGTCGAGGCAATGTGGATGATGCTGCAGCAAGACGAGGCTGACGACTACCTCATTGCCACCGGCCGCACAACCTCGGTCGAGGACATGTGCAAGATGGCGTTCAAATATGTCGGTCTGAATGCGGAAGATTACGTCGTCGTCGACAAGCATTTCCTTCGTCCGGCTGAAGTGGACCTTTTGCAGGGCAATCCGGCGAAGGCCAAGGTTAAACTCGGATGGCGGGCAAAAACTTCGCTTGAGGATCTGATCGAGGAGATGGTTGAAGCCGATCTCAAGCGGGTCAGGGCGCAATTGAGTTAGAGCGCGATGCCGTTTCCTTCACGTATGCGTGTACTGATCACCGGCGCAGGCGGTTTTGTCGGTCGGCATCTGATTACCGCGCTTGCGGCACCGCAGGACGCGCCTGAGATCGTTGCAGGCACTTATGGCGAAGAGGCATCAAGCCTCTTGGGTGCTCGCACGGTGTCATTAGACGTAACGGACGCCGAACAGACACTCGCGGTCATCGAGGCAGAGCAGCCGACCCATGTGATGCATCTCGCCGGCATCTCGGTGGTCTCACAGGCGAACCGGGATGTGCGCAAGACGTGGGACGTTAACACACAGGGCACGCTAAACGTCGCTCTCGCGATCAAAGAGGGCGCACCGGCATGTCGTCTGCTATTTTGCAGCAGCGCTCAAGTTTACGGCGGCAGCTTCCGCTCGGGAAAGCCGCTGGCCGAGGATGCTCCGCTCGATCCAGAGAATATCTATGCTTCGAGCAAAGCAGCCGCTGATTTGTTGATCGGACAGATGGCGAAGGATGGATTGCGAGCGGTCCGCTTGCGGCCGTTCAATCATACCGGACCCGGGCAGCTGCCTGATTTAGCGGCGGCCTCATTTGCATCGCAGATCGCCGCAATCGAACGCGGCGAGCAAGAGCCGGTTATGAAAGTTGGCAACCTTTCTATGCGAAGGGAATTTTTGGATGTCCGCGATGTCGTTGATGCTTACGTAAAGGCGATCCAGCGTTTTGATAGCCTGCTAAACGGATCAGTGTTTAACATTGCATCCGGTGACGCGATTGAGGTCGATGCCATTCTCAAGATCCTGTTGGCAATGTCCTCGAGGAAAATCAACCTGGCTCCAGACCCGCAGCGGATGCGTCCCAATGATACGCCGGTAATGGTTGGCAATGCCGAAGCGCTTCGACGCGCGTTGAATTGGAGGCCGCGGCGGAAGCTAGCAGATACACTGAAATCGGTACTCGACTATTATCGCGATCCACAGAGCTAATCGTGGCAGATCAGACAAACGAGAAAGATCGCGGGGCTTGATGGTAGCCTTCGTTTGAGACTTCCCGGTAGATTTCGCCGGGATTCGGGGTGAAGAGTTGTCACAGCTGATATCGCAGTTCTCGCGATTTAGCTTGACATAATTGCCGGCACACGCTGTCGGACGGTCGTGGGACGCGCAGCCTTACAGGCCGGGAGCGCGAATCGATTTCGACAGCAGGCCGGTGATGTTGCCAAGGCGGTCGGCGCGCCGCCGCCCGGCAAGCGTTTTGCTACCGCGAAGCGGGCCGGCTCGGCTGGAACGGACTCTGGCGCGAGGCTGGCCAGCATGGGCTCAATCTCTTGCGCGAACGGTATACGCAGGACGACGGCACCGTTATCGCAAGCGTGGGTCAGGACGGCGGCATCTTTAATGAGACATTCGATCTCTACAATCAGGCCTTTGCGTTGCTGGACTCGCTCGATCCGACCGGCGGCTGGCAGTCGCGCGCTCGCGCCCTCATCGGGATACTCAAGCGCGAAGTCGCGCATCCAGTCGGTGGATTTCGCGAAGATCACGACGGCGGCCCCCGTGACGCTGCGTTCCAATCCGCACGTCGGTCCTTTAGGGTAGACGATGCGCCTTGCGAACTTATATCGAAAAAGTTAGACCTTGATTTCCTAAGGCGACTGTTCAGATGAAGTTGGTTGTAGACGGCGTTTTCTTTCAACTGACCTACAGCGGCATTGCTCGACTGTGGTCATCGATTTTACCGCGCCTTGCGCTTCGTCCGGATCTTGCAATAGTGCTTCTGGATCGCGGCAACTGCCCCCCGTTTGAAGGTATAGAAAGGGTCGAGTTCCCCTCGTACAAGCTGTACGCGAACACCGCCGCCGATTCCTTTCTCATTGAGAAATATTGCCGCGAGCTTCGAGCCGACGTGTTTTCGTCTACTTATTATACGACTCCGCTGAGCACGCCATCGGTGCTTATTGTCTACGACATGATCCCGGAGGTTTTGGGTTTTAATTTGCACGATCGGTGCTGGCAGGAGAAGGAGCTAGCAATCAGCTTTGCGAGTTACTACGCCTGTATTTCGGGAAATACTGAGTCGGACCTTAATCGTTTGTATCCTGCAACAATAGGCCGTTCAGCCGTGGCGCATTGCGGTCTAGACCATGAAGTTTTTCGACCGCGTGATAGTACTCAGGTAGAGAGGTTCAAGAGGCTATTCGGTATCTCGAAGCCATATTTCCTGCTCGTTGGCTCTCGTGCGCAAGGCCACGGGTACAAAAATGCGAGTCATATGTTTGATGCAGTGCGTAAAATGCGAGACCTCGAGTTCGAGATCCTTTGCATCGGCGGAGAAGAAATAATCGATCCCGCGAGCCTTGTCGGTCTTCCAGCCAATATATCGGTGCGGCGCGTCGACTTAACCGACAGTGAGCTAGCTTCAGCATATTCCGGGGCAGAAGCATTGGTCTTTCCGAGTCTCTATGAGGGTTTTGGAATGCCGGTCATAGAAGCCATGGCTTGCGGCTGTCCTGTGATTACGACGAAATATGGCTCGCTGGCCGAGATCGCGGGTGACGCAGCAATTTTTGTCTCAGGTCACGATGAAAGCGAAATGCGCAGCGCGATGAGGTCAGTGCGAGAGGTGGCGAGTAGAACGCAATTGATAGAAAATGGCCTACAGCGAGCGACCCTTTACGATTGGGATGTGATGGCGCGCGGGCTTTATGGCCTTTTGAAAAAAGCTAAAGAAGATGGTGAGCGGCAGACAATGAAGGAATTCTTCGATCGTTGGACAAGACTGCGGCGGATCCAAGCTGAAGTAGATGTCGCGATCTAGTGTCATGACAGAACGTCTTGGCATCAAAACGGGTGGTCCAATGTGGATAGAATCTTATGATTGAACCGCCGGTCACCATTGTTACTCCGTCGTACAACCAGGGCAAGTTTATTAGGGCGACGATTGAAAGCGTGCTAGCCCAGGACTATCTCGCGATAGAATACATCATTATGGATGGCGGCTCAACCGATGAGACTGCCGCGATCGCTCATGAATATAGTGGCAGACTTACCTTTATCTCTGAGCGGGATCGCGGCCAGTCACATGCCATCAACAAAGGATTCCAAATGGCACACGGTGAGATCGTCAGCTGGCTGAATTCCGACGATATTATGCTTCCCGGTGCCGTACGCCATGCCGTCCGCGCTCTTACACAGAATCCGCGACTCGGGGCCGTCTA
>Ga0116134_1001806_pt1 | contig 10712 bp, 12 predicted proteins | sample June2015DPH_19_5_FD_89737 | JGI IMG/M metagenome (GOLD analysis project Ga0116134, IMG submission 89737) | Peatland microbial communities from SPRUCE experiment site at the Marcell Experimental Forest, Minnesota, USA - June2015DPH_19_40 | ecosystem: Environmental > Terrestrial > Soil > Wetlands...
AAGTCCCCATCGATCGTGCCGGCGCGGTTGCGCTGGTGGTGGCGGCGATGAGTTGGTCGATTGCCTCGGCTCTCGCCCGCAAGCTGGCGCTGCCCGCGTCGAAAGCCATGAGCTCCGGCGCGCAGATGCTGGCCGGAGGAATCATGCTCGCGCTGACGGCGGCAATTTTCGGCGAGTTCCGCGGATTTCATATTCAAGCCGTCTCTCGCGGCGCGTGGTTTGCGCTCGCCTACTTGATCGTGGCTGGCTCGATTGTGGGTTTCACCGCCTACGTCTGGCTCATCCATCATGAATCGCCTACGAAAGTTAGTACCTACGCTTACGTCAACCCAGTCGTGGCCGTGCTTGTCGGATATTTTCTCGGAGGCGAGACCGTCGGTCCTAGAACCTTGCTGGGGACGCTATTGGTGCTCGTCAGCGTCGTTGTGATCACCACCACGCCCGCGAAGAAGCCCGCCGCTCCGCCGCTGGTGAAACCGCTTCAAAAACTGGCGGAAGAGTAGCCGGCTTATCTAACGCTTCCACCGGGCGAAGCTTCAGCGCAGGGCCGCAGTAGTCGATAACGATTGCCGTCATTTTCGCGGGGTCAGGATGCGCTCGATTTGCCCAAGATGGTTGAGATCGTGTCCGGCTACCATGCGGACCATGTGCTCGATGGATTCCTGGCCGCGTTCGGCATGCTGGCCGTAGTGCTTCCACTGATCCGGAGAAAGCGATTTGAGAAGCGCGAGATTGGCTTCGCGCACCACGCGGTGCAGTTCGATGGATTTGCGCGGATCGCGTTTTTCGTAGTGTCCGGCAATGACCCAGGCGTTCTGATCGTAGGCTTGGACGGGTGTTCCGGGGGCTCCGAGAATGAAGCGTAAGCGCCAGCCGATGGCGATTTCGACGTCGGCGAGGTGGGCAACGATTTCAGCGACCGACCATTTCTCGGGCGCGGGGCGCTTGCGAAGTTTGGCATTGGGGACGCCTTTGATGAGGCGAGCTATTTTTTTGTTAGTGGTCGATTGGACTTTGATCGGGTCTTGTCCCTCGGCGTTGGCCATGATGCGTTGCGTGTATTGTTGAACGGTTTCGGACATTAGCAATCTCCTCCACTTTGTGCAGCCTCAGGTTTTCCTCTTCTTATTAATATAACCAAGAGTCTTTCCCTGTGTACCTCTGTGTCCGCTGTGGTTAGGATTTATGCCGCGAACTCAAGCGGACACGGCGCGAGGGCGAGGGATCTTGATAAATCGATGACCAATGGTCAATCCAAAGAAAAACTCGAGGTGATGAAAGTAACGAAATCCCTTGTAAAAAACGATTGAATAATGGTTTCCCAGTACTGTATCTTATCTTGACTGATAGTCAAAATAAGAATGGGAGTTGGGCCATGGAAGGAATTACCAGCAGTCTGGCGAAACCGACGCAGATGAGACGGGATGGCAAGCCGCGTCCCCGATCGGAAGCGAAGCGGGCGCGGATTGTGGAGGTTGCAATCGGGCATTTTGCCGAGCGCGGATATAGCGGCGCTCGGGTGGAAGATATTGCGGAGCAGTTAGGCATAGCGAAGGGGTCGGTGTTCCAGCACTTCAAAAGCAAGGACGGATTGTTCTTCGAGGCGTACAAAAAAGCGGTGCAGTCGTTTCCTAAATACATGCAGGCTCCGGCGGCGGCGCAGGAACTGGGATTTTTTGAAGTGCTGCGGTACTGGCTGGGGCGCACGGAGAATATGGTACGGGATAACTGGGCGTCGTACCGAATTTATCTGATCGGCAATTACGGGGCGGATCTGGCGCTGCGGCGGGAAATCAACCGGTTTCTGGTCGCCGAGGATCCTTATGGATGGCGCGATTTTGTGCGCTTCGGAGTCAAGCGCGGAGACTTGCGGCCGGATCTGGATGTGGACATGATCGGGTCGATCCTGGAGTGGACAATGGACCGGTTTCAGGACGCGTTGTTGACGGAGGAGTTGGATCCGGGACTATTTCGGAAGACGGGACCGGTACCGGAAGAGAAAGAGGCGCGCATTGACCAGTTTGTGGAACTATTGCGGCGAGCGATTGGTTCCGAGAAAACACAAGTAACGGGAAAGAAGGCATGAAGAATGGGATGACGGTGGAGCAGATTGTCGCAAGTTATGACGAGGCGGCGCCGTTGACGGAAGCGTCGACGATTCCCGCGCCCTGGTATGTGGATGCACGAATTGCGGAACTCGAACGGCAGACGGTGTTCTCGCGGACGTGGCAGGTGATGGGGCGAGTGGACCAGGTGGGAAAGCCGGGACAGTTTGTTACGGCGACCGTCGCGGGAGAGCCGCTGGTGGCGGTGCGTGGGAACGATGGTGTGTTGCGCGCGTTTTATAACGTCTGCCGGCATCATGCGGCATCGGTGGTGACGGAGCCCTGCGGCCAGGCGTCAATTTTGCACTGTCCTTATCACGGCTGGAATTACGGGCTGGATGGGACGCTCAAGGGAATGCCGGAGTTCGAGGGGGTGAAAAACTTTGAACGCAAGGACCACGGGCTAGTTCCGGTAAAAGTGGAGACGTGGGAGAAGTTTGTGTTTGTGAATCTGGATGCGGAGGCGGCTCCGCTAGCTGATTTTCTTGGTGGACTGGTGAAGCGCGCGGCTCCGCTGGGGCTGAGTAAGCTCCACTACTTCACGACTAAGAGTTATGACATCCATTGTAATTGGAAGGTATTTGTCGATAACTATTTGGACGGTGGATATCATGTGCCGCATCTGCATAAAGGACTCAATTCGGTTCTAGATTACAAGCAGTACACCATCGAGAACGAGGGCCGGTATTGTCTGCAGTCGAGTCCGATGGTGAGTTCGGATGAGGACGCAGCCACGGGCACGACACGAAAGGGCGATCGGGCCTGGTATTTCTGGCTCCATCCGAATTTCATGTTCAACTGCTACCAGGGATATCTGGATACGAATCTGGTGATTCCCATCGATGTGGATCATTGCCGCGTGATTTTCGATTTTTACTTCAGCGATGTTAGCGAAGCGGCGCGCGCTTACAACGAGGCGAGTGTCGCGGTGGGAAATCGGGTGCAGGATGAAGATTTGGGGATTTGCGAGGCCGTGCAGAGAGGGCTGAAGTCGCGGGCTTATGGGGCGGGGCGGCTCTCGGTGCGTCGGGAAGCGGGCGAACAGTTGTTCCACCAGTTGCTGGCAGCAGACTTGAAGAGTGGCATGGGGCAAGGGACGTTCGCTGGCTAGCGGTGGGATTTACACACGGGATTGCAGAGCGCAGACAGCTAGGGATGAAAATTGAGTTCTATGAGTTCTTTGGTTTCCTGCGGCCCCGACGCCCATTTCCATTTTTCGATAGCATCAACCGCGGCCTTTGCCAGTACTGGACTGCCGCCAACCACCTGAGTGAACTTCGCTTTTCCGTTGGACGCAACTGTTACTTCCACCCTGACGGTTCCAGTGATTTTCATTTTTCGGGCTAACTCGGGATAGTCCGGGACCACTTTGCTTACTATCTTTCTTGTTGCTGCTTCCGGCTGTTCTTGAGCAAAAGAAGAGGATGAGGAAAAGACGATCATTCCCAAGGCGAGTACTCCACAAGAAAACGCCAGGAGGGCGGCTGCAACACGGCGTCGCATGGATAACTCCTTCACCTAGTCAGACTAATTACATTACGGAACGGCGGGTAGGTAACCTAGGTAATAGAGCGAATTCTCTATTGGCTGCTCGGTACTGCTATGGGATTTTACTGATGGTCTCTGAGAATCGTTTCCTGCCACGTCTTCTGCCTGATCGGTTGGCCGTCCTTGAATAGTTGGCGGGTGTATTTGTAGTAGAAGTTTTGGGCGTCGCTGGTTAGAGTCAGATGGCCCTGCCAGATCAGAGTCTGCTGCTTGAGGGCCATGACAATTTCGGCTTCAGCTTGCACCGAGCTGGTCTCGGGATGGTTATCGTCGGCCAGATAGGTGATGCCTTCGAAGTCGGTTTCCTTTCCCCAGGAGTAAGTTTCTTCGGACTTCCCGGTCCAGGTCACTTTTGTTTTTCCATCGAGTTCGTCGCGCTCGGTTTTCCAATCGCCGGGCCAGGGAAATCCTGCGGCCTGAACGTCGCGCCGTTGTTCGGATGCTTCGGGAGGCGCAAATTGCGGCGGCGCATACATGGAGGGCGGCACGAGCGGGAGGATCAGGCGAGATCCGGTATCGCCGCCGAGTTGAAGAGTGGTAGTCATCGAATAAGGGGTTGGCCAAATCATGGGCCAGAGCGCGTTCGAGACTGCCAGGCGAATGCGATGGCCCTTGGGGAAGGTCCAAGTGGCAAGGTGCATTTCAATATCGATGGGGAAGGTCTGGTTGGGGACTAAGTCTTTAGGATCGGAAGCTGAGTCGCGCTGGGCGCCATTGAGTCCAGCTCCGGTGATTTGCGTGACGGTGCCGTCGGGCGCCACATCGGAGAGGCGGGCAAACCAGTCGGCTTGCGACGCGGAAGAACTGGCCTGGAGCAGGGCGTGGGGGCGTCCGAGCATGGTGAGGTCTGTTTTGAGGGGAGCGGAATCGTAAGTGAGGCTGAAAGCGTCGACGGGGCGTGGATCGGTTAGCAACTCTCCCCACCAGAATCCGGATTCCACGCCAACCGATGGAAGGTAGCGGAGTTGGTGGACAGCGGGCTTGGCGGGGTCGGTGGAGAGGACGTGGGCGTCGTAGAGATAGAGTGTTGTGTTGGCCACGTTCCTCGGCGGCCAGCCAATTTCGCCGCGCCATTTTCCGGGCACAGTCTTGAGGTGCGGATCGGGGGCGTGCCAGTCTTGCATATAAATGGAGAGTGGCGGTTCTTCCATGATTCCGTTGTTGCGGTTCTTGAGCCAGTAATCCCACCAGCGGAGGGCCTGATCTCGCCATTCGATTGGCGGGCCGGGTTCGGCGTCGTTGGGGAAGGTGTGATTCCAGGGGCCGACGATCGCTTTCAGCGGCGCTTTGACTTGCTCGAACATGCGTGGGATGGAATCGCGGTAGCCGTCGAGCAGGCCTCCGATTAAAAAACAGGGAATTTTGATTTCGTTGAGCGGGCGGACGGGTGCGTGCCAGAACTGGCCATCGCGCTGATGTTTGAGATAGAGCAGAGACCAGGGCGCGGATTCGAAGCGCGGGCCCAGGGTTTTCTCGTCGAGCGAGTAGTCAGGGGCTCCGGGCATGGATGGGGCCAAGTCCATGTTGAGCTCGAACTCGTCGAAGTGCATCATGCCGTCGATGTAATGGATGTCGTCGTGGAAAAGCTGTTCGGTGGCGTCGACGGCGAGGATGGCTTTGAGCGCGGGTGGATGACGCATCGCCATCTGGATGGAGTTGAAGCCTCCCCAGGAAATGCCGAACATTCCCACTTTGCCGGTGGACCAGGGCTGAGCCGCTAACCAGGCGATGACTTGCTCGCCGTCGAGTTGTTCCTGCTCGGAATATTCGCGGTCGGTGGGCGCGCCTTCACTGGCGCCGAAGCCGCGGATATCGACCCGGACGCTGACATATCCGTGGGCGGCGAACCAGGCGTGGATGGGATAGTCGCGGGCGGCGGTAGCGTCGTCTTTGCGGTAAGGGAGATATTCAAGCAGGGCGGGGAATTTTTCGCCGGGCTTGGCGTTGTCGGGCATGTAGAGCGTGGCGGAAAGGTGGATGCCGTCAGACAGGGGAATCGATTGCTGAACCATGCGTACGGAATACAGAGTGGGCGGCGGCGAGGTTTTCGGGACGGGGAGCGCGCAGAGGATCGAGGAAATTGCCAGCGGGGCGAGGATGGCCAGGGCTCTAGCGAGTCGCGGGTAGCTATGGCCCGCGGCGGCTGCCGAGCTGCGCTCGGCTTGGACGGGCGAGGGCGCCCGTCCCCACACGAGCAGATAAGAACTTGGAAACATGGGCGCCGCAAATCATAACAGGAGAGAGTGTGACGGTGCAGGGGTGTGAGCGTCGCGGTCTCGCCACTTGCCTTGACAGGGTGTGACTGTCTTCTTATTGTTGCTAACCGACATGAACATTGTTAAAGCCACCAAGAAGTACGAGGACTGGCTAGCGCAGCACATCCAAATCGTCGAGCCGGATTTGCGCTTCAAGCACGAGCAGATGGCGGCGGCCCTTTTTCCGTTCTTCCGGGCGACTTTCTACCGCTGGGTGCAGGTGTGGCCGGAGGTGTGCGCGGACTTGGATCCTGCGCCACATATTTTGTCGGTGGGCGACCTGCACGTCGAGAACTTCGGCACCTGGCGCGACTCCGATGGGCGGCTGGTGTGGGGAGTGAATGACTTCGACGAAGCGTGTTTGTATCCCTACACCATGGACCTGGTGCGGCTGGCGGCGAGCGCTTTGCTGGCGGCCAGGGCGGAGCGTTTAACCATGAAGCCGAAGGATGCGGCGGCGGCCATCCTGGAGGGATACGAGCTCGGGATGGATGAGGGCGGGTGTCCGTTTGTCTTGGAGGAGCGCCATGCGTGGTTGCGCGCCATCGCGGAGAGCAAGCTGCGCGATCCGGTCGTGTTCTGGAAGAAGATGGACGCCAATGAGACCGCAAAAGGAGAGATACCGGAGAGCGCGCGCGAGGCGCTTGAGCACATGCTGCCGGCGCCGGGCATGAGTTACCGGATGGCACGGCGAAGGGCGGGCCTCGGAAGCCTGGGGCGGACTCGGCTGGTGGCGATCGCGGATTGGAACGGCGGGCGAGTGGCACGCGAAGCGAAAGCCTTGCTGCCCTCGGCATTGCAGTGCGTGAGCCCGAAGCGAACGCCGGCAGAGATTCTGTATGGGGCAATTCTGCGGCGGGCCATGCGCTGTCCCGACCCCTATGTGCAGATGCGGGGGCACTGGATCGTGCGGCGGCTGTCGCCGCATTGCTCGCGCATTGAATTGGACGCGCTGGTGACCAACCGGGGCGAGTGCCGACTGCTGGAGGCGATGGGAAAAGAGACTGCGAACATACATGTGGGGACGGAAGAAAAGCGCAAGGCGATCCTCAAGGACCTGCGCCGACGGAAAGGGAACTGGCTGCTGGGAGCGGCGCAGGCGATGGCCGACGCCACGGAGAAAGATTGGCGGGTGTGGAGGGAGCGCCGGCAGAACTAGACTCTGCCGGCGCTTTATTGGAGCGAGAGTCCGTGTGAGGACTCGGGTGGTGGGTCGAAGAGCTGGCACTCCAGTGCGTGGCGCTTATTTTCAGCTCCGATGGTGATGAGGGCGTCAAGAATGCATTCCAGGGTTGCGGGGGAACCTGACCAGACGCGGGAAAAAGACTCGCGATGAACCGCCAATTCTCCGACCAGCCGTCCCACCGAGTCGCGGCCGAGATCGACGTCCGCCAAAGTCGGGTCGCTGCCCATGGGCAGCGGAACGTAGTGGGCCGGCGGAAGACGGAGGCTAGCCTGGGTCAGCCAGTGGGCGACGAGGGTCTTAAGATGCTGATGACAGCACACGCTCTTCATGTCTCTCTGGCTGGCGAGCGAGGAATGCCAGGAAAGGATTCTGAGGCGGTCAAGCCAACGGTTTTCGATGACCAGGAACCATCCGGTGTGGCGAAAAGTGTCGAGTCCGCAAACGCAGCAAGGTGAACGTCTCATGATTGGGTAATCCATCAGGGGTCCCTTTGACCATTAGCACGTGCTGCCAGCGGCGCGGGCGACGAAACGTGGGCCCGCGGACTGACTGAGGGGGACGGTCAGCATCCCGAGGTTGTTGTCGAAACGGAGTGTGAATTGAGCGGAGCAGGCGTCGCAAAGCCAGAAATGTTCACGTCGGCGAAGCTTCCGCCGATTTCCGACCAAAACCGGGCTGAGGTCAGAAGAAAAAGTTTCCGCCACGAACAGCTTGCCTTGGCGAAGGGAGAGGAAAGGCGCCGCGCAGGCGGGATTTGCACATTTATGGAGCATCGGCTGGTCCAGTCTTCTCTTCTGTGAACTTCGGCCAGAGAGATTCCAAGCACATAGCACGCGAGATGCCGAAGCGTTGGCGAGTAGATTAGAAATTGCTGACCCGCAGTTACAACAGGTTGGATGGTGGGAAAGAGGTCTGGATCCCGATGGTGCTGACGGGGCGTGGTCGCGGACGACGAATGGCCGTCAGCGATTGTCAACCCCGTGTCTTCATGGGATCGATAATCGAGAGAAAGAACCCCTGCCCTGGCGGCGAGAGATTATTTTTGACCGATCGCGGCCACCACCCACACGTATTCGAGTGGCTCCGTCCCCGTGTTCGTCACATTGTGTTTCGTAGCCGGTGGAATGTACGCCAGCATCTTCTCGTGCACCGGCACATCCGCGTGCCCTTCGATGTTCGCCGCCCCCGTTCCGTGCAGAATGACCAGGGCTTCTTCATGCTCACCCGTGGAATGCCAGCCCACGCTCTCCCCCGGCTGCAGTTTCACCGAGCCACCCCGCATTCCGCTGGTCTGCGGCACGCCTTTTAACAGCGGACAGTCCCCGTTGGCACAATCCAACGGGAACGTCAAGGGTTCACGCTTGGCCTGTTTTTCTTGCACCCGGATGGTGACGGCGAGCAAGAGCGAGACTCCGAGGAATACGAGCACCTTTGCGTGCTTCATGATTTTTCCTTAATTCATGCAAAAGCTTTTAGCGCACCATCCACGCCGAGGCAGCGGCGAGAATGCCGATAGCAGCGATCAACAGCCCGAGGTGCCAGAAGATGCGGCGGCCCGAGAGCAGGGTGATCGAGGTGATCACCAGGGCGACCTCCAGGAAGACTTCGCTCAGATCGAAGCGGTCGCCTTTGCGGCGGGTATGTTCGGTTTCATTTTCCGTGGCGCGAGCCTCTTTGTCGATGTCCTTCTGCTCGTCCTTATAGCGGTCCGCTTCGGCCCGGTATTTTTCCTGCAGTTTGGCAGTGGCTTCCGCATCTTTGGTGGCAACGAGGGTGGTCAGGTCGGCGAACATTTCGTCGTTGTGGCGGCGGATATTCTTGGCCTGGTAATAGGCCCACTGATCGGTGACCTTGTTCTGCAAAATGATTTCTTCGGTATGCGTGCGATGGCCGAGCAGAGACACGGTTGCCACCAGGACGGCCAGTACGGCCATGGTGAGCGTGACGGGGGCGAGGTCGGGATGCTCACGCGCGTGTTCGGCGTGCTCGTGCAATTCGCTGAGTTCTTCGGTCATGTTTAGTCAGCTCCTCTATGGGCTATGAGGATAAACCAAAACTGCTATTCGCCCATCACTTTTATGATCACCCTCTTGTCGCGCTGGCCGTCGAATTCGGCGTAGAAAATCTGTTGCCAGGGACCGAAGTCAAGTTTCCCGTTGGTCACCGGCACGATGACCTCGTGGTGAATGATCAGCGATTTCAGGTGCGCGTCGCCGTTGTCTTCGCCGGTCTGGTGATGCTGGTAGTTCTGCCGGAAGGGAGCGAGCGTTTCCAGCCACTGGTCGATGCCCTTGAGGAGGCCGCTCTCATTATCGTTGACGTAGACCCCGGCGGTGATGTGCATGGCGGAGACCAGGATCATGCCGTCCTTGATTCCGGATTTCTTCAGGGCGCTCTCGACTTGCGGGGTCAGGTGGATGTAGGCACGCTTGGTTTTCGTGTGCAGGGTCAGGTACTCGGTGTGGAATTTCATGCTCCCACATTTATCACGGGGAGGGTTGTCGTGGCAGCGAATTTTGCCGCGAATATCGCGTGCGGACAGTAGTGGACCAGTTTGAATTTGCTTTGAAGGGGCGCGGCTTTACAGGCTGCGAAAAAACTCGATTTTGCACTTGCTTTTGGGTGGCGCAGCGGTTTACCGCTGCGATAACTGCGTCATTTTGAATGCGGCTTCAGCCGCTGAGGGAACGTAATTTCCAAACTCACCCGCCAGCCATGCAGCCTGTCCCTGGAAGCACGAAAGATAACATCATTTGATGCTATAATCGGTGCCATGAGAACAACCGTTGCGCTGGATGACGATCTCGTACGCACCGCCCAGGAGTTCACCGGGGTAGCGGAGAAAACGGCACTGATTCGTGAGGCGCTCAAAGCTCTCATCGAGCGGGAGAGCGCCCGCCGATTGGCATCTCTCGAGGGCACCATGCCGAAATTGAAGAATATCCCCCGCCGCAGGCCAGGGACGAAGACGAATTGATTCTCGCCGACACCTCGATTTGGATTGACCACTTTCGTTCGGGAAACAAGGAAATGCGGAAGCATCTGAACGAAGGGCAAATCGTGATTCATCCCGCCATCATTGCGGAACTTGCCCTCGGATCTCTAGAGCAGCGCACCAAAACGCTTGCACTGCTGGACCTCTTGCCCCAGGTGCGAGTCGCACAACTGAGCGAAGTGCGGCGCATGATTGAGGCTCGTCGTCTGTACAGCCTTGGCATCGGTCTGGCCGACGCGCAGCTGATAGCATCAGTCTTTATCAATCCGCCCACGCTTCTGTGGACAAGAGACAAGCGACTCGGCAAAGCTGCAGAAAGTCTTGGCATTCACGCGGGGCCGGTTTAGAGTGGATTGCTGCTGGGTTCAGAATGGTCCGTGGGAGGAGCCCGTTGCTGCCATCTTGATCGGTTCCGTGATGAGCATTGCTAACGTATCAGCCATGGTCAACATCTACGTATGAAAATCGGCGAACTTGCAAAGCGTGGTGGTGTGAGCGTACAGGCGATACGCTTCTACGAACGGCGACGCCTCATGCGTACCCCCCGCCGGACGCCCGCGGGATATCGCATTTACACCGAGAAGGACCTTGAGACCGTCACCGTGATCAAGACGATGCAGCGA
>Ga0116134_1001808_pt1 | contig 10704 bp, 8 predicted proteins | sample June2015DPH_19_5_FD_89737 | JGI IMG/M metagenome (GOLD analysis project Ga0116134, IMG submission 89737) | Peatland microbial communities from SPRUCE experiment site at the Marcell Experimental Forest, Minnesota, USA - June2015DPH_19_40 | ecosystem: Environmental > Terrestrial > Soil > Wetlands >...
GCGCCGGAATTGGATTGTCCGCTCCCACAATACACACCGGCAGTCCATGCATGTGCTGGGGCGAGTGCTGGGTGAGCAACGCAACTTGTTTTCCCGTATCCCACAGGCGCCCGATCGCCAGCACCGACTCTTCCTTGGTCACAAACGGATTGAAGTAGATGGGATTGCGCCCCGGCGGAATGATGTAACCCTCGAAATCGTTGTCGTTATTATTGTTGCCGTAAGCAGCGCGCAGCAATTTTTCCATCCAGCGCGAAGTGGTGACCACGGCCTCGGCCCGTTTCAGGCCCGCGACGATGGTCTCGCGATACCACTGCAGCCATGCCGACGCAGCCGGCTCGTGTCCGTGGATGCTCAACCACCAGGTGATCACGTCGCCATGCGCCACCACCACTCGCGGCGTCGGCACCGGCAGCGCTCCAAAGCTCAGCTGATTCAAATGCAGAAAATCAGGTCGCGTGTCGCGAACGATCGCGCATAGATAATCCTGGGCCGCGTGGAAGTCCTGCACACCCTCCTGCATCCAGTCGAGGCGAAACGCGGTGGGATGATATTCGAGGCCGTGGAGCCCGTCCATCCAGGCGGTCTGATGAGGGAGCGGAATTTCTCCAAAGCTGACGAGGGTGACTTGCGCGCCGTGGGTCACCAGGCCCGAAACCAGTTCGCGCGAGTACGTCCAAACTCCGCTGAACGTGTCAGCCGTGACCAGTACGCGCACAGAACCCCCGGGGAATCGAGGGCTGGGAACCCCTCGGCCTGCCTGCTTTCCAGTTTAGGGTCGAAGGCCGCGTCTGGGAAGAATTATCTTGGGTTCTTCCTCAGATGGTGAAGATTGCTTCCAGCACGCTAATCGCGGATTTCTTTGCCGTTGGCAAAGATTGGCAAGGTATGGCTATCCCCCTCTCCCCTGTTTTTTCGGTTTATTAGGATCATTGGGTTAGCGCCAAGACCTTGGATTTAAATGACTTATAGGAAGAATACTGAGGAACAATGACTTAGCTCGTCGTGCGTGGCGGGTGTGGGCACCGTCACATCTTTCGCGGAGCGAGGGGACAACCTACTTGTCGCAGCGCTGAAGGCGCTGCGCCTCCCAAAATCAAACGCGAGATTGAGTTTTCGCAGCCTGTTGGAAAATTGGCGCCGAAGCGCCTGGGCCTTTATGTTGAGTCGGCCCACTGGGTCATCACGCGCTGATCTGGGCGCTGACCCGAGCGATTATCCTGCATCGTGAACACTTTTGGGTGCACTAGGATTCGCATTGTCCACAGGAGATCGTCCAGGGAGGTACCGAACCCGAAGTGAGCATCCACGAACGCAAGGTCGGTGGAGGGCAGAGTTACGCGGGCAGAAAGCAGGACCACGGGAACATCCGGGACCAGGTACTTGATCTCATGGGCCAACTTTGAACCCGACATCGAAGGCATTTCGTAGTCGAGAAGCGCCAGATCGAAGTAGGTTCTTTGGCAAAGCGCGAGCGCCTCAATGGGGTCATTCTTGGCGATGACTCGGAATCCGCACTCTTCAAGGACACTTGTGAGCAATCGGCTGGATTTGGGATTGTCGTCCACGTACAACACTGTCGTTCGGTTCTCCATTACAAACCTCCGTTCCTTTCTTGCTTCCCGAAGAACGCAAACCGCGGACTGGGCTTGCAAATAGTTTGGGCAAAGATTTGTAAATGTTGGAGATGGATTCGGAAACTGGGAGCGGTGGGAAAACGTTCATTCCGAAAATCCAGCGCCTGATGGTGCGTTGATGCCGATGCATTTGCGGGATGCCTGAAGGCATGCCCTGACATGAATCTCACTTCCACGGTTAGACGTGTGCCGCCCGTTCGGGCTCTCGGGTGATGCCGGTGGCCTCCAATTGCTTCCAGAGTTTTCTTACCAGTTCGTGAATCGAGCGCAGCTTTTCGGCTGCCGCCGCCGGCAGGGCGGTGGTTTCGAGAGCCAGTTCAATGGACAGCAGAAGGGCCGTGACCGTGCCATTCAGTTCACATTGGAGCCTGCGGAGCGCCGCTTGGCGGGCCCGCGCTTCCTCGCGCTGGCGGCGCTACATGGCCTCCCGCACCTCCCGCACCAGACGCTCCACAGCGGTGATCGCCAGATTGACCTGCACCGGGATGGCGCTGCCCAGGTGCTCGAGCAGGGTTACGGCTTCGTGCGGCTGGGCCTCGAGCAGATACTGATCGAGCACCACGGCCCCGTAGCATTCCACCCGCAAAAGTGTGGTGGCACGAGCCAGATCTTCCGCCACCAGGACCTCTTCGCCGGTGGCCGCCTGCAGCGCCGCCGCGCACTCGGATGCTCGCTCGCTTGGCGTCACCAGAAGGATCATGCTGCAATCCTTCGCAACTTCCTGGCCAATTGTCCTTTCCTGAAAATAAATGAGTTAGGCGCTCGGACTCCGGCTGAACTCCCGTTCTGGCACCGGCGCTCGGCCCGGTAGCTCAGTTTTGGGGCTACGACAATTTGTAAATTGGCAATTTGTAATTTTGCTCCCAGGGACCGGCATGGTTTTCGATCGCCAATTACCCATCACAAATTACAAATTGCAAGTTGAGGACTCGTACTCCTTCAGCTTGCGGTACAGCGTGGTCTTGCCGATGCCCAGCAGTCTTGCCGCCAGCATCTTGTCTCCGTTCACCTGGGCCAGCGCGTTGAGGATGGTCTGTCTCTCCAACTCCGCCATGGGCACGATGCCATTGGCGGGCTGGCTCATGGCCATCAAGTCGATGGGCGCGCTGTGAATCTGGGTGGGAAGGTCGCGCAGCTGAATTTCATGGGCGCTGCTGAGGGCGCACGCCCGGTCCAGCGAATTTTCCAGTTCGCGCACGTTGCCGGGCCAGTCGTAATTCAGCAGCGCCTTGAGCGCCTCGTCGGAAATGGTCTTTTCCGTGCCCGCGTCGCGCCCGATGCGGTCCAGAATGTGGGCCACCAGCAGCGGAATATCCTGCCTGCGTTCGCGCAACGCGGGAAGCCTCAGCGTCAACACGTTCAGCCGGAAAAAAAGATCGCGGCGGAACGTTCCCTCGGCCACCGCCCGTTCCAGATCGCGATTGGTCGAGGCTAAAATCCTTACGTTGATAGGAACGCGCTTCACGCTCCCCACCGGACGAATCTCTTTTTCCTGGATGGCGCGCAACAGCTTGGCCTGCAAGTCGACGGGCAGTTCGCCAATCTCGTCGAGAAATACGGTGCCGCCTTCGGCAATCGCGAGCAGCCCGTCCTTCGGATTGTTCGCACCGGTGAAGGCGCCGCGCACGTGGCCGAACAGCTCGCTTTCGATCAAGGTGGACACCAGCGATCCGCAGTCGACCGGAATGAAGGGCTTGTTGCGGAAGAGGCCAGCGAAGTGAATGGACTTGGCGACCAATTCCTTGCCCGTGCCGCTTTCGCCCAGAATCAGCACGGGATGCACGCTCTGTCCGGCTTTGGCGATGATGCGGTAGAGTTTCTCCATCTCGGGCGTGCCCCCGACAATATTGCCGAACCCTTGCCGCGACTTGATGGTTTCGCGGAGCACACGATTCTCCGTCTTTAGGCGCAGATGCCCCGCCACACGCCCCAGCAGCAGACGCAGTTCTTCCATGCTGAAGGGTTTCGTGACGTAGTCGTAGGCGCCATCCTTCATTGCCTGGACCGCCGACTGCACCGTGCCACAGCCGGTGACCACGATCACCAGCGCGTCGGCGCGATGCTTCTTGATGGTATGCAGTGCTTCCAACCCGCCCGCGCCCGGCATGCGTAAGTCGAGGAGCACGGCGTCGGTGCTCGAGTTGGGGAGCAGCCGGTAGGCCTGTTCGGGGGATTCCGCCACCTGGGTGTTGAATCCGAGCGACTGCGCTACCTCGCGGCAGGCTTCGCGGATGGTGCGGTCATCGTCCACGATCAGAAGGTTTAAGAAATTCGCTCCCTCAATTTGCCGGGGATGGCCATGGCTTTGATTGAGGACGGCAGCGGTTGATGCAGTGAACATGACGAATCTCCCTGGCGAAAAGATAGTGTTTAGTGTTCGGGCATTCCCTTGGCGATGCCTTAACTTCTACGAGGTCTTCAGGGGCTGGGTTGCTGGTTCGACGATTGCAGAACGTCAACCACACGTTCGATCAGAGTACTGCCGGAGAATGGTTTGCGAATCATAGCAACCGCGACCGCTGCGGATCCCCTGGGCACGTCCTGGTAGGCGGAAATCAATAGGACTTTCAGGCCTGGCTTCTGCCTCAGCAAGGTTTCCGCGAGCTCGGGTCCATTCATTCCCGGCGTTCGGCAGTCGGCGATCAGCAGGTCGGCCGCACCGGAATTTTCCGCGAACACTTTCAGCGCTTCCTTGCCATTGGAGGCGGCCAGAATCCGGTAGCCGGCATCCAGCAGGAAGCGCTGCATGGATTTGCGGGCGGCGGGATGGTCATCCACCAGCAAAATAGTCTTACGGTTGGCTTGAAGAACGGCCTCGCTGGCGAACGGCTGCACCACCGGCGGGCTCGCCTGAATCGAAGACACCTCGGCCGAAGACTCGATCGCCGGAAGAAACACTTCGATCGAGGTGCCGCTTCCCGGTTCGCTTTCCACCTGGATCCGGCCGCCCGCTTCGCTGACGATGCGCTGCACCGTCGCCAGGCCCAGGCCCGTTCCTTCTCCCGGATTCTTGGTGGTGAAAAAAGGTTCGAACAGGCGGGCGCGAGTTTCCGCATCCATGCCGCAGCCGTTGTCTTTCACGGCGAGCGCAACGGCGCGGCGGGCGCACGTGGGCGCAACGTCTGCGGGAGCGTCCGCAGCGGGAAATTCCGCGGACCGCGTGGTCAACCTGATTTTTCCGCCCAGTGGCATGGCATCACGAGCGTTCAGTACCAGGTTCAACAGAATTTGCCGCAACTGCGCCGGATCGGCGATCACACGTCCGGCGCCGGGGTCGAGTAATACGACTAGTTCAATCTGTTCGCCAATCAGGCGCTGCAACAGATTTTTCGTCGAAGCTATGACTTCGTTGATCAGTACCGGGCGCGGCTCGGCAGCTTGTTTGCGTGCGATCGACAGGAGTTGCAGGGTCAGTGCCGCCCCTTGCTCGGCCGCCAAACGGACTTCTTCGACGTGCTGGCACAACTCGCTCCGCTCCCATTCATGTTTCGCAAAATCATTATCATGATCATTATTCTTCAAACCGGCGGTCTTTAATTCGGCGCTCTTTAATCCGCCGTTTTTTAATCCAGCGATCAGCAAGTCGCAGTACAGCAGAATGCCGGTGAGCAGGTTATTAAAGTCGTGGGCTATGCCTCCGGCGAGGCGCCCGATGGCCTCCATCTTCTCGGCTTCGCGGAGATGTTCTTCCGCCTGCTTGCGCTCGGTCGCGTCCGCCAGCATGGCGATGAGGAAGGCAGGCTGCCGCCGTGCGTCGCGGCCGAGTGAAATGGTCAAATGTCCCCAGAGGTCAGAACCGTCTTTCCGGCGGTAGCGTTTTTCGATTTCGAAAGAGCCGCATTCACCCCGCATCAGCTCGCCCAGCGATCGTTCGCTGGGAAAAGAGTCGACGGAATGAACCTCACGGCCGATCTCGGGATGAGGTAGGTGATGAAGGTCAGGATGAAGTCCTGGACAGATCTCGCCGGCGCGCGCCCCGGCCAGTTCCTCCTGGCTGTAGCCAAGCATTCGGCTGAGCGCGAGATTCGCTACGAGAATCCGGCCATCGAGATGGCAAATGCCGATTCCGATCGCGGCCCCTTCAAACATCGCCTGGAAACGCCGATCGGCGCCGTGATCGCGAGCCGCCGGAAATTGGGTCACGACGTTCATAGGGGTTCAGGTCTCAGGTGTCCGGTGTCAGGTCTCAGGAAAACAAAGTTCGGATACTTTGCTTCCAGGGGCCAACGTCGCGATTCCATGCTGGGAAAAAATAAGCTCGACTTTTCCTCGAATGGACCGCGCCAAACCTGATTAGGGGAAAGTGTAGTGCGAAACCTATTGCCGCTAAGTGCGAGCCATCACATCAAATTTGTGATGAATCCGGGTGATGATTGGTAAGAAACAGGGCTGTCTACCCCGATGCCGGAATGACCATACGGGCGAGCGCAACCGACCCAATTCGGAACCCGCCAGAGCGCCAGGCGTTTCTCGCGGCTACTGAGATTTAAGCGGGATCTTTTTTTCGGACGTGTAGCAACTTCTCGACTTCGGCAACGACGGCGCCGGATTCGTCCTTGACCTCAACCGTGAACACGCGCTCGATTTTTTCCTGGGAAGCGAGAGCGTGCCTGATTTCGCCGATCTGCTCTTCGGACAGCCGGAAGCTGGCGGAAACCTTTCCCCGTCCCGGTTTCTTGAAGCGGATGCTGGCGGCCTTGTCCCAGACGATGTAATCCTTCCCCAAATTCTCAATCAGCATGAGCATAAAGAAGGGGTCGGCCATGGAGTAGAGCGACCCTCCGTAGTGGGTGCCAACGTAGTTTGCGTTCCACCGGCGCAGCTTCATCTCCACATCAATCTCTTTCCAGTCGGAAGCAAGCCGCTTTATGCGGATTCCAGCGCCGAGAAACGGCGGCCAGATATTCAAAAACATGCGCGCGTGGCGCTTCAAAGGTATTTTCACAGGACTCTCCTGCTGCGGTTCAGGCTTCGTGAACTGCCGCTGACTTCCGCAACAAGGATAGCCGCGGAGTGGCGAAAGAATACAGCCCACAGCTTGCGCCGTGGGCTGTATTCTCGCGCCGCTTTGCGGCAGCTCTTGCCGGGCGCATCCGCCGATTTAGATCGGGCCCCCACTCTCTTGGGCTGGCTAATGTGCGGACTCTTGCCCCGACTGCGCAACTGGGCGCAAGCCGCGAAGCGGTGTCAGACGGCAGCCTACGGCGCAAGCCGTGGGCAAGAAGCGAGAAACGAGCAAGCCAAATCGGAGCGAAGGAACAGCCTGCTAACCGAGGCGGGCGATAGGATGGACCGCCCGCCCTCCGACCCGCGGTTTAGAACCACGAAAAGCGCCTCTTTCCGATGCTGCTGGTGGCAAGTATTCCCGGGTTTCCCCCCGCACTGATCACCACCGTGTCGATTTCCCAACCATTGTTCACCACGACGAAGTTTGCGACCACGGGCGGGCGCCCGTCGGTGAAGTCGATGGTGAAGGTGCCGGTGCAATCGGAGTTCACCGTGTAGGTGCCAGTGGCTTTAGGGTGGGTGAAATCGGAGACGACCTCGCCGTTAATCGTCACCGTGTCGATTTGAGTGAGGCTGCCCTTGCCGTCAAATTGCGTCATCGCCACGCCCACCTGTGGGCCAGTGGGGCCCGGCCCTGCCAACTTGGTGCCTTGGACGGTGAATCCATAGTTGCCGGCGATCAGTTTGTTGTTGCAGGCAGCGGAGATACTCTGTGCGTATCCTGACCCCAAAGCCCCGAGCGTCAGCAGAACCAGCGCGGCTGCATGCACCACTTGTTTCTTGTTCATAAGCTTCTCCTCATCTTGATTTCTTATTTTCGTCAGCACGTCCCGCTTGGTCGCGGAGCAACCGCCGAAGTGGGTGTTGTCATAGCGCACGGCTCGAGGGCGGTCAATTGACAGGCGATGAATCTTTTCTGACTTGCTAAGAGGAAGTTTCTGAAGGAGTTATCGAGTTCACTGAACTGAAGTAGTGGGATAGAATCATGTCGCCCTGGGTGGAGAGTATGGACGCACCCGTCAGTTCCAGCCGCCGTGTTCGCATCGGACTCTTCGAAGTTGACTTGGGCTCCGCCGAAGTCCACAGAGAAGGCCGAAAAGTGCCGCTGCAGGAACAGCCTTTCCGGGTTCTGGCCATGCTGCTCGAGCATCCCGGAGAAATGGTCAGCCGCGAGGAGTTGCAGGCGCGACTATGGCCGTCCGATACCTACGTAGGTTTCGATGAAAGCCTGAATACCGCCATCCGGAAACTGCGGGTGGCCTTCGGCGACTCGGCGGAGAACCCACGATTCATTGAGACGCTTCCCCGTCGCGGCTATCGCCTCATCGCTCCAGTCGCGGAAGGCGTCGAGGGAGCTTTTCAATCTTCGCAAACCGCCGCGGTGGCAGTCGCTACCGCCGCAGTGCCTCGTCATCGACAAGGGAGGGGCTACTGGCGACTGCTGGTGTGGCCGGCGGCTGCTCTACTCCTCATTCTGGCCGGTGTCGCATACACAGCGCGTCGACATTCGCCCCCGAAATCCGCGGCCCAGAAGCGAGTGATGCTGGCGGTACTGCCTTTTCAGAATATGAGCAACGATCCGGGGCAAGAGTACTTCAGCGACGGCCTGACAGAAGAGACGATTACCGACCTGGGCCAGTTGAGCCCCGCACAGTTGGGCGTCATCGCTCGCACCTCCGCGATGGCGTATAAGCACACCGACAAGACCGTGAGCCAGATCGGGCATGAACTGGGCGTTGACTACATCCTGGAAGGAAGTGTGCGACGTGAAGGCGGAGAGGCTCGCGTCAGCGCGCAGCTAATTCGGGTGAGCGACCAAACTCATCTCTGGGCGCAGAATTATGAGCGCGAGTTGCACGACCTGCTGCAGATCGAGAACGAACTAGGGAAAGCCATTGCGCGACAGGTGCAGATTAACCTTACGACGCAGCAGGAAGTCGATTTGTCCAAAATGCGCACTGTGAACCCTGAGGCCTATGATCTGTACTTGAAAGGCCGCTTCTACTGGAACCAGCGAAGTCCGGCTGCGATCAAGGAAAGCGTCGGGTATCTTCAGCAGGCAACCGCACAGGATCCTAGTTTCGCGCTGGCTTATGTCGGCCTTGCCGATGCCTACAATATCGGCAACATTATGGGCGTCTACGCGCCGAAGGACAGCCTTCCTGAAGCCAAAGCGGCAGCCACCAAAGCCCTGGAACTGGATCCTTCGCTGGCGGAAGCGCATGCTGCCCTGGGCATGGAGATGTCGCATTACGAGTTTGACTTCCCAGGGGCACAGAGAGAATTTCTGAAAGCTATCGAAGTCAACCCAAACTCTGCCTACGCCCATCTCTTTTATTCTAACTGCTACCTCTCTCCCATGGGTCGAACCGCAGAAGCCATCGCCGAAAACAAGAAGGCGCTGGAACTGGACCCTTTGTCATTGCCGATCAACAACTTCATGGGCATGACCTATATGTTTGCCGGGGACTACGAAAAGGCCTATCAACAATTTCAGCACACTATCGCGATGGATCCCACCTTTCCGCTTGCCCACGAGTACTTTTCCTTCCTTCTGGCGGAGATGGGAAGATACGAAGAGGCAATTAAAGAGAGCGAGAAGAGCGAACTGTTGGGTGGCTCCAGTCCGGAGGACGCGGCCGCGGAGGCGACCATGATGCTGCAAGCGTTCAAGACAGGAGGTGAAAAGGGATTTTGGCAAAAGAATCTCGAACTGACCCTGCAGGCACTGAAGCAACCAAGGGGCGGGTTTGTGGCCGCCAGTGTGGTGGCGGCTTCTTACGCACGGGCAGGCGACAAGGACAAGGCTTTTGAATGGCTCGACAAAGCTTACGCAGAACGCGACGGCGAGGATATCGCGTTGCTGAAGTGCGATCCTACTTTCAAGAATCTCCGCGGCGATCCCAGATTTGCCGATCTGCTGCGGCGCTTGGGCCTGCCTGAATAGATGAGGGGCGTCGTTTCCGTTAGGATTCCTCGAATTTTCAGGAATATTGAAGAGGATGATTCAGAATCGCAATGATCGTTCGGCAGGGAGGCCCATGCAATCCCGTCGCAATCGCACCGCCATCGTTCTGCTGACGCTCAGCCTCCTCTGCGCCTGTGGCCGCCCTCCCGCTGCTTCCGGCGACAACGCTTCGAACTCCTCCGATTCGCAGAAGCTGCCTTTTGATCGCGAGTCGCGTTCTTCTGGAATTTCGCCGAGCCAGTTGCTGATTCCATCCACTACGAAACTGCCCGAGGGAACGCCTATCCCAGTTCGTCTGCAGAGTGCGCTTTCGAGCGCGTCATCGCATGCGGGAGATACCTTCAGCGCAACCATCGATGAGCCGGTCGTGATCGACGGCCAGACGCTCGTCGCTCGTGGCACGTCCGCGAGCGGCCGCGTGCTCGAAGCCAAAGCCTCGGCGGGTTCTCGCGGAAGTTCGCCTGCGAGTTCGCTGGAACCAGGCTATCTGCGCGTCGTGCTGGTGAGTTTGAACGTCGGGGGCAGAACGGTGGCGATCGAGACCTCCAGCATCTTCGCCAAAGGCGGTTCCCGCGAAGAACGAAGCCCGGCACCGGGCGTGGTCCCTGCCGGCGGTCAGAAAGATATCATGCTCGCCAGGGATCGCCGTCTCAACTTCCGTCTCGCCCAGACCGTCGATTTGCAATAATCCTGACCGGCAAACTGTTTTCTTTCGGGCAGAAGCTGAAATCCGACTACATAAAATTTACATCCCAGCGCCTTCCCCTAGCTACCGTCACGCCGCGCGGGTGCAAGGTATGTTGCAGTAGGAAGGGGACTTCTCCGTTCTGGCAAATTGCGTGCTGTATTCCGGTTGAGACGATGGTGTTTGCACTTTCCATGATCTTCGCGTTCGCGCTCATCGCCATGACAACAGTTGTCATGACGATTCTCGCACTGTTGCTCATGCGATGGATGCTGGGCCTTGGTCGGTTCCTATGGCACGTGCATACGCCAACGGGCGCTTTCATCGAGGTTGAAGGTCAGGCTTCTCGGGCCATTTTGCAGCCATGAGAAATCAAGAAATCAAGACTTTTTGCAAAGGAGCAGAAA
>Ga0116134_1001809_pt1 | contig 10703 bp, 10 predicted proteins | sample June2015DPH_19_5_FD_89737 | JGI IMG/M metagenome (GOLD analysis project Ga0116134, IMG submission 89737) | Peatland microbial communities from SPRUCE experiment site at the Marcell Experimental Forest, Minnesota, USA - June2015DPH_19_40 | ecosystem: Environmental > Terrestrial > Soil > Wetlands...
CATTGCATATTTCGCAGCGATGTAGATAGATGGCCCCGTCATGATATTGTGCATCGGGAATCCCCAATCTGCCACGATATTTACAATTTTCGGATTGGAACCGTGCTTGAGCAACTCCAGCAGCCCGCGCATCACTTGGGCTGCAGCGACGACACTCACCTGGAAGAACGGCCCGATCTCATCCGGTTCTGTTTCTCCAAGTGGCTTTTCCAGGCGGCCGAAGGCATTGTTGATTAGGATATCGAGGCGATCAGTTTTCTGGGCGGCGGTCTCGCACATTGACGCGATTTCGGCTGGCGAGGCCAAGTCGGCCAGATAACACTCGACTCTGGCGCCTCTTGCAACTGCGAGTTTGGCCACGTCGGCCAGCCGTTGCTTGTCCCTTCCATGCAGGTGCATCGTGCACCCACGTTCCGCGAGTCCGGCGGCGAGAACCCTGCCAATTCCTGATGTCGCACCTGTTAAGAAAATATTCATGTGACCGCCCTTGAAGTTTAGGCTGATTTTTCAGACCGCCGAGCAATTGGCTGATAGTCTATCACAACAAGGAACAAGCTCAAAATTGGCTCCATGCCGTGAAATCTCCGTTGTTCCGTACCCTTAAGTTGTTAGGTACATCCATTACGTGTGTTATCCACAGCTTCGATGGCACGTTCGCTGTTAAACCGTGTTAGACTTGAATCGAATCCGGTCCCCTTCTTTCATGCCCCCTGAACCCGCAAAACCGAAAAAATTTTATACCGGGGTTTCCCTCGACCGTGAGGTTGTCGGGTACGTGGACCGACTCGCCCGCGAAATGGGCTGGACCCGCAGCTTGACACTCAACTTCGTTCTTCGCGAGCACGCGCGATGGCATGGCCAGAATGTTTCTGCTGCCGCTCGCGAGGGCGCCCAGGAGGCAAGTTTGTAGCCACGCCTTTCATGCCCATTCATCAAGAACAAAAGAAAAATGATTCTGGCATCCTCCACATATTTCAGGGCTTCAATCCCCCAACGTCGAACACCGTCTATACGCCCAACCAATTTTTCGATGTCTGTCTCCCCTATTCTTCCCGCGGCGTTGTCCGGCTGGTGTCGCTGTTGATCCGCAAGACGCTGGGCTGGTGCGATCAAAACGGAAATCCCCAGACAGAGCAGCACGCCGTGTCGTGGAGCGACTTTGAAGCCGCTGGCATCAGCCGCGACATGATCCGCGATGCAATCGACGAGGCCATCAGCCATCATTTCATCCGTTGCGTTCGACAGCCCCAGGCCAAGAAGGCCGGCAGCCCATCCGTATCCCGATACCAACGGAAAGTGTCCGGGGCAAGGTGCTTTTGAACGAAGTCGAGGAATGCATCGACGACGACCACTACGAGTTCAGTTTTCGGCGGCGCCACGGGTAGTTGTTCCGGTGCGGCCATCAACTGGTGGTAGCGAGCGAATGCCTGGTCCTTGTCCGCATGGAGCTTGATCTGGCGTGAGCCAATCTGGACAAACCAGGCGTTGCGGGACGAACGAAAGAACGGTTTCGGGAAGTGCGGCATAAAAACCTCCAGTATCTGTTGGGAGCAGACCCTTGAGGTTTGCGGGTCTCGGCGGGTCACAACCGTCCGAGACTTTTTTCTAGCACTTCTCTGCCAATCTTCTCTGCCAGTGGACGCGAGCCGTCTTAGTGTGGGTCGTAAGTCCTTATTCTTCCTAATGCACCTTGCAGGGCTCGAACCTGCAACCTTCGGTTCCGTAGACCGACGCTCTATCCAGTTGAGCTAAAGGTGCTCTTTCTTTTGCGAACCCTTAATCATTCAACATCCCCAAAGGCGTGTCAAGGTTGCTTTTACGACCCGCCGCTCACAAACTGCCCCAACTTATGGCCCTGTATTCCGTCGAAACCTACGGCCAACTCCAGTCGCATCTCCAACAGGAATGGCTCATCGCCAACGGCATCGGCGGGTTCGCCTGCGGGACCGTCGTCGGATGCAACACCCGCCGATATCACGGCCTCCTGTGTGCCGCGCTGCTTCCGCCGGTCGGCCGGTTCCTCATGCTCAATCGCCTCGGCGAATCTCTCCGCGTCGCCGGCGAGGAAGATCGCGTCGTGGAATTCTCCATCAATCAGTTCGGCGACAAGTTTCATCCCCGCGGCGACCACTATCTCCGCCGGTTCGATCTGGAAATCACCCTGGCGCGCTGGGAATACGAAATCGAAGGCATGCGCGTCCTCAAGGAAATCCAGATGCCCTGGCAAAACAACGCCGTCGGCATTCGGTACACTATCGACCCTGGTGGCCGAGCGGTCGAGCTATCGCTCATGCCGTTCGCGCGCATGATGGACTTTCACGCCCTGCGGCATGAAAAAGCGACGTTCGAGGAATCGCACGGATCGCGCACCTGCTGCCTCAAGCTGGATTCCAACAAGCTGGTGATTACCGCCGATGCGGGTTCCTTTCGGCCGGAGCCGGATTGGTGGTATGGCCACACCTACGCCGTCGAGGCCGAGCGCGGGTTGGACGACAAGGAAGACCTCTACACTCCCGGTCGATTCGTTTTCACGACGACCACGCGGGGCTCGATCACGCTGTGGGCCGGTGTGGATCCGATGGGGAATTTCGACTGGGACCGGGAGATCGCCCGGCGACGGGACCGATTGAAGATCGCGCCCGATGCGTCGCCAACGATCCGGCGGCTGATGATCGCCGCCGACGATTTTATCGTGGCCCGGAAATCGCCCGACGGCCGGCCGGGGTGCACCGTCATCGCTGGGTATCCCTGGTTCGCCGATTGGGGACGCGACACGTTGATCTCCCTTCCGGGATTGCTCTTGCACACAAAGAGGTTCGACGAAGCCCGCCAGGTTCTGTCCGTTTTCGCCCAATACATCAGCGAGGGGATGATCCCCAATCGATTCGACGACTACACCAATGAGCCATCGTACAACACGGTCGATGCAAGCCTCTGGTTCATTCACGCGGCGTTTGAATACTTCCGGCTGGCCGGCGATCCGGATTTCTTCGAAAAGATTCTGCGGCCCGCATGTCTGGAGATCGTCCGGGGCTATACGCGCGGAACGCGTTGGCACATCAAGGTCGATCCGATCGACGGATTGCTGAACCAGGGGGATGCAAACACGCAACTCACATGGATGGACGCCAAATGCAACGGCGTCTGTTTCACGCCCCGGCAGGGAAAGGCCGTCGAGATCAACGCGCTGTGGCATCACGCGTTGCGCCTCATCGGCGACGGCGCCCGCGCCGACCGCGTCGCCGAGAGTTTTCGCAAGGCGTTCTGGCTGAATCCGTTTCGCGGACTGGCCGACGTGGTGAACGGATCGGTTCGGGACACGGCCATGCGGCCGAACCAGATTTTCGCCGTGAGCCTGCCCAACAGCCCGCTGACCCGCCCGCAGCAGGAAGCGGTTGTGGAAGCCGTCCGGCGCGAATTGCTCACGCCCGTCGGACTGCGGTCGCTGTCCCAGAGCGATCCCAATTATCATGGTCGCTACGCCGGACCCATGTGGGAGCGCGACGCCGCCTATCACAACGGCACGGTCTGGGCCTGGCCGCTTGGGGCCTTCCTGGATGCCTATCTGAAAGTGCATGACCGCTCCGATCAGGCGGTCGCGCAGGCGCGACGATGGCTCGAGCCGCTGCTGCAGACCATGGATCAGGGCTGCATCGGGCAGATCGGAGAGATATTCGAAGGCGATGAGCCGCATCGCGGCGTCGGATGTTTCGCGCAGGCGTGGAGCGTTGCCGAAGCGCTGAGGTTGGCCGTGGAATTGGGAATGTGAATGCGAGGCACGAAGGCCCTTCGACAGGCTCAGGGCAGGCACGAAGGCACGAAGGGGAAATCCGCGAGCCTTTCCCTTATTCTCATCATTCTCAATTGTCTATGCCTCGATGCCCGCGGGGATACACTTTCTCTGCCGCTCAAGGGTTACTTTCATCCCGGCCGGGCCATGCCGGTGCAGTGGGATATTTCCTCCGCCAACTCCTCAAGCGGAATTATCCAGCTATCGGCATGGGGCGCGATCACCTCGCGGGTGCAAACGGCCGGCAATCCGCGCGGAATCTTTCCCTGGCTCGTGATCGATCAAAATGCCCGCGACGCGCGCTGGCAATCGCCGGCCGTTTCAGAAGCGATTTTCCCAGCCCTGCATCCGCTTGAGGATTCCGATTGCCTTGTGGCCAGCACAGTGGACAAGGATTCGGCCGCCAGCGAGCTATTTCCGGGTCATCGCCTGATCCTGGTTCATCCGCCGCATCTTGTTGAAGGCCCCGCGATGGCCTGGGAAACCCTCGACGCCGTTCTGCTCACGTCCGATGCGTTGGCGAAAACCTCTCCATCGGCGCGCGCGGATCTGTTTGCCGCGGGCGTGGAGTTGGCGGTGATCGGCGGGGGACGACCCGATGCGACGCTTCCCTGGCGGCATAATGGGAAATGGTGGATCGCCTCTTCGGACCTCCATTTCCCACCGACCGTGGACAGCGATGCGTATGCGCCAACTTACGGCTGGACCGCCGGCCGAAGCGGCGATTTCCGCCTGCACATCTTTCTGCTCGGAGCCATCTATTGCCTGATCGTCAGCGGCATTGCCCTGTGGCGATCGCGCTGGATGCCCGCGGCGATCGTCACGCTATCCATCGGCGCCGGCCTTTTCTTCGCGTCAGACAATGGCAAATACTCGCCGCTGTTCATCCGCACCGGCGTGGTTCGCCTCATCGAGCAGCCGTCGTTCACCGACCAATGGGTATATCAGGTCTCACATCGGGATTTCGAAATGAAGATGACGATCCGTGACTCCATCCATCCGATTTTTTTCGACACGTCACAGCCCCAGATGATGAACCTGACAATTGATTTCAACGACCACGGCGAACCGCTGGCAATCTCCGGCCGCTTAATGGCGGACCAACCGCTGGCCCTGATGACCCGGCGGTTGCAGACCGTTCGCCCGGACAATTCGCTGCTGAATCCCCCGACCAGTCCAATGCGGCTGCTCGCGTCCGATCCGATCTATCGCGGCTTGAGACTTCAAGGCGAACTTGGCAATCCCATGCCAGCGGAATCCTGGCCGGGGATCGTCTTGAGGCGACCCTAGCGGGAATCACTACCCAACCTTGACGAAGCTGCTCGGATCGTCCCATTGGTCCGGCGTAAACGATTTGGATGGGTCCACGATCATATGTCCGTCCGCGTTCACCGAGATCGCGTAGTGAACCAGCGCCACCTTGGCCGGGCCCTTGGTCACTTTGCCTTCGATATCGTAGGTCGCCTTGTGCTTCGGACATTTAAAGCCGGCGCTGTTATTTTCGTCTATTTTGACGATCGCGCCCTTGTGAGTGCAAACGGTCGTGCAGGCGTAAATCCTGCCCTCGTGGCGGACGATTGCCACCTTGCTGGGCGCTTTCATCCACGTGTCGGTAATTCCGTCGGCGGAATAATTGGATTTCGGCCCGACATCGAGCACGCCCGCGACGGCGTCGGCGAGCAATTCTCCGGCCCCGCCCAGCCCGCACAAACATGCCGCACAAGCCACGGCCGCGACGAATTCCCTACGATTCATCTGCGTCATCTTCAACTCCTGCAAAGGTTTTCCGGATGCTTGATCCGCTGCAACCGATGCTCGATGATATGCTAAGTCGCGGGACTGGTAAATGATGGCGGAATCCCGATAAAATAGGGCCGCCTTCGCGAGTTTAGATCATGCGGGGATACCGTTAAGCCCGCGCTAATGCCTTGACGCGGAGGCCAAAGCACCGAAAGTGAGCGTGCATCGTCTACAAATGGGAAAAGGTATCCGGCCCAAGTCAAATTCATCTGCTGGAGCAGAAACCTATGAGCCGAATGAACGACACCGACCGCCAGGCCGTCTCAGCGCGTACCCCGGGTTCCTCGAGCGCGCGAAAGAAAGTGCTCATCGTGGACGACGAGAAGGACATCGTCGATCTCCTGGCCTACAACCTCGGCCGCAACGGCTACGACACGCTTATCGCCAACGACGGCAATGCCGCGCTTGAACTGACGGCCAAGAATCTGCCGGACCTGATCATTTTGGACCTCATGCTCCCGGGCATCGACGGCACGGAGGTTGCCCGGCGGCTCAAGGCCGACGCGCGCACCGCCAACATTCCGATCGTCATGCTGACGGCCAAAGGCGAGGAAACCGATGTGGTGGTTGGGTTGACCCTCGGAGCCGACGATTACGTCACCAAGCCCTTCAGCATGAAGGTGCTGCTGGCGCGGGTAGGCAGCGTTCTGCGCCGTGCCGAGGCCGGCCCGGGCGCGCCCGGCGAGGGCGGCATCCTCCGTGCTGGTCCCCTCAGCATCGATACCCTCAAGCACGAAGTCCTTGTCGAGGAAGAGGCCATCAAGTTGACGCTGACCGAGTTCAAGCTTCTCTCGGCCCTGCTGACGGCGCGCGGGCGCGTCCTGACGCGCGATCAGCTCATGGACAAGGCCATGGGCACCGACGTATTCGTTACCGACCGCGCCATCGACGTACACATCACCGCCATCCGCAAGAAGCTGGGCAGTGCCAGTTGGCTGGTGAACACCGTCCGCGGCGTCGGCTACCGCCTCCGCGAATCCCCCGAAGACAACGACTAACGCCTCCTTCCGAGCCCACGGCGCCGCCATGGGGGGAACTTCCGCCCACTCCCACCCCCGAAATAAAAAATTAAACTTGCATTGAAATTCCCGCATTTGATAATTCGATCATGCGTCCGCTGCTTGGGCTGATTCGCCTCTTGTTCCCAATGCTGTGCACGGCCGTTCTGATCGGCGTTGTCGTCGCCGTCGCCGCCGCAGCCCCCGACCGATGGCGAACCCCGGCAATGCTCGCCCTCTACACCCTGGCGGCATCCGTCACCATCGTATCGGCAAGCGCCCTGGTTCACCGCAGGAGATGGCTCCTGCCCATTCGCCGCCTCGAGCAGGCGGCGGCGCGAATGGCCCGCGGCGAATGGGATGTCCGCGTTCAGCCCCACGGCGCCGACGCAATGCAGCGGATGGCCGGGAATCTTAACCAACTCGCCGCTCAGGCCCACAAGCAGCTTTCCGACTTGCAACAGCAGCGGGGCGGTTTGCAGGCCCTGGTCGATACCCTTCCCGACCCCATCCTCTCCATCGATCCCGGCGGACGCATCACCCTCATGAACGCCCCGGCGGCCAAGCTCCTGTCCCTCCAGCCGCAGCAGGCCCTCGAGCAAAAGCTCCTCGGCGTCGTGAACGACGAACAGATCGTGGAGTTATACGAATCGCTCGTCGGCGTCCCCAAGCCCGTCGGATCCGCCACGTTCTTGCATCGCGAAATCCGCCTGGTCCGCAACGGACTGCGCTGCACGTATCAGGCGGTCGCCACTCGCGCCCCTGGCGGGGGGGCGCTGCTGGTCCTCCGCGACGTCAGCACGCTTGCCGGCGCCGTCCAGATGAAAACCGATTTCGTCGCCAACGCCAGCCACGAATTGCGAACTCCCATCGCCGCCATCAAGATCGCTTTCGAAACCCTCCGCGATGTCTATCGCGAGGACCCCGTCCAGTCCGACAAATGTATTTCCGTGATCGATGGACATCTTCGCCGCCTCGAGGAAATGCTCCGCGATCTCCTGGACCTCTCGCGCGTCGAAAACGCCGAACTCCATCCACGCGTCGTGATGGTCAAGACCTCCGAATTGCTCTCCATCCTCCGATCGACCATGGGAACCCTGGCGCGACAGAAAAACGTGGAACTTCGCCTCGGCGACGGCGATCCAAACACCCCGCCCGAGATTTGCACCGACAGCCGCCTGATCAACCTCGTGCTGAAGAACCTCGTGGAAAACAGCATCAAGTACACGCCCAGCAGCGGCCACGTTACCGTCTCCATTCATCAATCCCAGCACACCCCCGATGTGGCCGGGGTGGTCACGCTGAGGGTTTCGGACACGGGCATCGGAATCGCCCCCGAGCATCTCGATCGCGTTTTCGAGCGGTTTTACCAGGTGGACTCCGCCCGCAGCGGGAGTGCCGGACGGGGCACCGGGCTGGGGCTGGCGATCGTCAAACACGCCGTCCACGCTCTCGGCGGGGAGGTGGGCCTGCAATCCACCGTCGGCGTGGGGACGACCGTCACCTGCGAATTCCCGCAAACCGCCCGTCCGTCTCCCGAGCAGGACATTCAGCCGGCCGTCGCCTGACGTCAATGTGCGCAAATTCCGACCCCAAGCCCGGTTTAGCCGCGACCCAAAGGGGAGCGCGTTTCAGTTATTCAACAATTGCCCTCACCCGCGCCCCCGGCAGGAATTTCGCCAGCACAACCACCAGCACGCCCGGGACCGCAAAAATCATTTGTTCATTGGCAAACGCCAGCCAATACAGCGGCGCCGCGATCACAATCACCGCCGCAACCCGCGCCATCGATCGCCGCGGCGAGGCCATGCGCAGCCAGACATACGCCGGAAAGATCAGCCCGTAAAACCCCAGAAACGCCCGGTAGATCAATTCACCCAAGGGGATTCCGCTATAATTGAATCGCGAGTCGTTGAGGATGCCGAGCAACACTGCGATCGCCAACAGCGCGCTGAAAGCAAGGAATCGGCGCAGGGGGATTCTTTCGCGGATGCGGGCAACCTGCCGGGCGTGCAACGCAACCGTGAAGCAGCTTTGAACGATCAAATATCCGCCGAGGATGATCGCGAGTTGTGGATAGCGCAGGCGATCGAAACCAACGACCAGCCAGCCGCTGTAGTCCACTGTGAGCAGGAGCATCGCGGGAAAGATGATGCCGAAACCCGTGGAAAAAGCGGCCCGCGCCTCCGCGCGTCCCATCGCCCGCCTCGCCGAGTGAAACGTCAGATCGAGCCAGGGGCAGCAAACGAACCCCAAGGTCCACGCCGGCGCGAGCCAGAGATTATTGATTGAAGAAAGGCTCGCCCCCTGGACGGGATGCGCGACATACGGCAGCTCGTGCCGCCAGAATCCCCATCCCAATAGCCCCGCGGAAATCACCAGCGTCAAGCTCGCCGCCAGGAATTCCCCCCCGCGCCGCCAGTGCAGGATCATCCAGAACAACAAGAACCCCGCGGCCAGCGCCGCTCCCGCATTCGGCCCGGCGATTCGTCGAATGATCCAGGCGGCGAAAAAGGCGTGGAACACGATCGTGATCAGCGAATACCAGATGAATGCCCCGCGATGCTCGCCGATGATGAGCCGGCTTTGGCGCTCATCACGCAAAGCCCATCCCATGGCCATCGCCCCCGCGATATTGGGAAGGGCGAAGGTGATGACCCCGGCGAATCCCAATTCCCGCATGATCAGCACCGGCAAATACATGCCGATGCACCAAGTCCAGGACATGGCCAGATATACCGCCCATCCCGCGGCGCGGGCAGCGCGGAAGAGGCTGTTTGGCGATTCGTCCACGAAGGCGGAAGTGTACGCTAATCCCCGCCCGGATCATGCGGCGCGGTCAGAGCGGGCCGGGCCGCTTCCTTTCTGCGTGCGCTTTTGATCTTCTGCTGAATCTTCGGGGTAACGTGGAACGTCGCCTGCGACCGCCCGACGCGCTTGTCCCGTTCCCCCGGGGTCGAAACCTGCTGGAGAATCTCCATATCCAGCGTGACGTTGAATTCTCCCTTCTCCGCGAGCAATTGCCGCACGTTCTCCCGCGGCGTCATCTTATAAACCGCCGGCCCGAAGCACGGGCGAAGAAACGTGTATTCCAGATGTTTGCAGACAACCGTGTAATCGCCGCCGCAGATGCCAAATACGTACATTCCGCCGGCAATCTCGCTATTGGCCAGCAGCGCCCCGCCCGCCATCGCTCGATACCAGTTCCGGTTGAACCGCCGAAATGGAAGGATCGCCGCATAAGTCTCGGCTTGGATCTGCTTGAGCCTGATCCCGCTGAAGAATGCGTATGGCAGCCAGATCAGCGAGCAGACCCGTTGCCAGAAATTGTCCCGCACGGAAAGCCGGCTGACGAACGCCTCGATCCGGTCGTACCAGCGCGACAGCCGCCCCAGGGGGATTCGGGCCGATATCGGCCGCTGCGTTCCCGGGCCTTTCACTTCATCGGTGGAAACGCGAATCGTGCTCATGCGGCGGACTCGTTGATCTCTACTGATGCATTTCGTCGATTCGAATACGATTTCAAGACGGATTCCGGTTGAATTCGTAGTTTATCTCGATCTAGAATTCGTCGTTATCTTAGTGAGGAGACAAAATGAACGCCACCACGAGCAATCTGGAATCCAAAATCCGTAGCGGCCGAGTCATTGCCGGAATGTCCTTTCAGCAGAAGGTCTGGGCCGTTACCGCGGGCATTCCGCGCGGGCGGGTGATGACCTACGCCGACGTGGCCCGGCGGCTGAAAACCGCCGCCTATCGCGCCGTAGGCCGGGCCTTGCATGTCAATCCATACGCCCCGCAGGTTCCCTGTCACCGCGTGGTCGGCAGCGATGGCCGGCTCACCGGGTACGCCGGAGGCCTGCCGGCCAAGCGCCGCCTTCTTGAATCCGAAGGCATCCATTTCGTCGGCTCGCGCGTCGATCTTCGCCGCTGCCGCGTCGTTGGCTGAATGGCGGCTGCGATTCGGGGACGTCGAGAAGATCGCGCGTCCCGGCGCGCCGGGACGCCGCTAAACATCGCGCGATCGCTTAAACCCCCAACCGTATCATCAGATATTTCTGCCCCACATCCGTCCAGACCTTCTGATTATGCCGCGCGTGCCAATCCGCCTGCCA
>Ga0116134_1001810_pt1 | contig 10690 bp, 9 predicted proteins | sample June2015DPH_19_5_FD_89737 | JGI IMG/M metagenome (GOLD analysis project Ga0116134, IMG submission 89737) | Peatland microbial communities from SPRUCE experiment site at the Marcell Experimental Forest, Minnesota, USA - June2015DPH_19_40 | ecosystem: Environmental > Terrestrial > Soil > Wetlands >...
CGAGTTGATTGCCATCGAGCTTACCCGACTTGAAAAAGTGCTCGAGAAACCCGCCATCGCCTTCCGAATCGGCGTAACGCGAAATGTAGCCGATAACGTGTCCGTGGTCTTCGACACTGACCTGCACAAATTCGCCGTCGCGCAAGAAACTATACATGCCGGAGTAATCCGCTCCGGGCGTTGGTGGGCTTGGGGGCTGGTTCTGAGCATCTTTGCTCTGCTCAACTTTGTTCAGACGACCCGGGTTCGCCTGCGCGCCAGCCAGCATCCAGGCGAGGAGAACGAAACATGCAACTTGCAGGGCGTAGAAGCAGGTGGTGCGGATCGGCATGCTCACCTCGGAACAGTCAGTATAGCGATCATGACCAGGTTGCGCGGGCAAAGCTCGATGCCGGCCAGCAATGCTTCGGGGTCGGTTATAATCTTTCTACAAAGTAGCCGTCCGTGGCGAGCCAGCGAGAACGCCTCGGATCCCGCCTTTTGGGGGCACCGTCGTGGGAGTTGGCTAGATCGCAACTGGAGCCAGAGATGGAATCCCCGGGAAATAACCTGTTGAGACTTTTGGTGGAACGCGATCCCGCGAGCCCGGAATTCCGGAGCGGAGTTCGGGCCGCTCTGCGTTCGCCGGAACTGCCGGCGAAGTTGGCCGGTGGCGACGAATTCGACCTGTGGCGGGATGTCTTCGTCCAGCAAAAGCTGCCCTGGGGACACTTTCTGCAATCCGCGCTGTTGCATGCGACGGCAGTTGCCCTCATCTATACGATTTCGCTGGCGTGGATTCGGCAGCAAAAAATTCTCGCTCCAGCCACATTTGACCTGTCGTCGCTGGTAACTTATTCGCCGGAAGATTATCTGCCACCGCTCGACACGGGTGCCTCCGAAACGCCCAAGGCGCAAGCGGGCGATCCTGTCTACGCGAAGCAGCCGATCCTTTCGGTTCCGCCGGAAGCGGACAACCGGTCCCAAACCATCGTCGTGCCGCCCGATCTCAAACTCGACCGCGACGTCGCCTTGCCCAACATCGTCGCCACGGGCGCCATCGTGCCGGCGGTTCCGCTGGATGCGACGCGAGCCCCATTGACCCGCATGGTTGCGCCCGAAGCGCAAGTGGTAGCGCCCGCGCCGGACGTGGAGTTCGCGCCGGACCGTGTGGTTCGAGCGGCGATGAAATCGGACGTAATTGCGCCGCCGCCGGAGTTGACGCAATCGTTATCTCGAACGACGAAGGGACACGTCGGGCCCATTAACATTGGCCCGAGTGAAGTAGTGGGGCCGGCTCCCCAGCTCACGCTGGAGGAACAACATTCGCTGGCGGCGCGCGGCAGCGGACGTCTGCCGGGCGGCGTACAACCGGTGGGCCCTCCGCCGAGCGTAGCGGCGACGGGGCATGCCAGCGCGGGCGGACGGCTGATCGCGTTGGGAATTCATCCGGTTGCGCCCACCGGACCGGTAGCTGTTCCCGGAGGCAATCGCCGGGGAACATTCGCCGCGAATCCACAGGGAAAACTGAGCGCTTCGGGAACGCCAGATTTGGCGGAAGCGAAAACGGAAGCGAAAGGCTCGGGCGCTCGAGGAGACGGCGGCAGCGGTTTCAACGCGCGCGACAACGTGCGTGGCGCTCTGCCGGCTGGCCTGCATGTGGGCGGCGCGGATGACGCACGCGAGATGGCTAGCCTTTCGTCCGCCTCGTCTTCATCGGGAGCGACGCCGGGCGGGCGCGCTGCGTCGGCGGTTTCCGACGATAAGATCACCGACACGGACCGCAAGATTTTTGGCGGCAAGCGCGTCTATGGCAGGACGCTGAACATGCCGAATCTGAATTCCTCGACGGGCAGCTGGGTGATAAAGTTCGCGGAACTCGACGGGGGACGGAAAGAAGGGGAACTGCTGGAACCGGTGGCCACGGAGAAATCGGACCCCGGCTATCCGCTGGAATTGATTCGCGCCAACGTGCACGGCATGGTCACGCTCTATGCGGTCATTCACTCGGATGGCAAGGTGGGTGACATCCGCGTCCTCAACAGCCCGGACGAACGTCTGGATTCCTATGCGGCGAACGCCCTGGCTCACTGGAAATTCTTGCCCGCAGAAAGAGCGGGGAAACCGGTAGCTCTAGAAGCCGTGGTGGAAATTCCGTTTCGGGTGCGGCGGAGTTTCTGAAGGAGCGTTACTGCTTGCTGGTGGAGTGCCGGGCTTCCCCGCCCGGCTGGACCCTTCGACTGTCGCTCAGGGCAGGCTCGCGAGACGCCCGTCGCTCCATTACTAACTCTGAACCGTCGCGGATTGTTCACCCTGCAGGGCGGCGTACACGGCGGGATTGGCACAGACTTCGTAATAGTAGCGGCCGGTCCAGCGCAAGATGGATAGATCGCGGACATCCACCTGGGCGATCCGGTTCTTGCGGATGGCAATCTTCCGAAATACTCCATTGGCAATGGGAACGGTGCCGACGAAGAACTCGCACTCGTCGTCGATCCAGGGGCCATTGAACCCAGACTCGCTCGGATCTACTGCCCATGGGGAAAGTGAAATTTCCTGCTGCAGTTTACGGAACGCTGCTTCACTCAGACAGATTCCCCCTACGTTGTAGTTGAGTCGCATTTCTTCCGCCGCGGCTTCGGCAGTCGCGCTCTCATTGTTATTGCTATTGCCTCCGCCTCCGATCTGAACCGAGTACACCTGAAAAACTCCGGCATCGGGCGCGAGTTTCTTGCGGACGCGCTTGCTGCAGGACGAGAGGCGGTCGCTCTCATTGATGGCGTCGGAAATCATGATGCGGTGCTCGCCATCCATCAGGTAGAGCGGAGGCGAATCTTGGTAGGCGACGCCCAGGCCGACTTCCATCTGGGGCAGACCGGAGCGTTCGAGGAGTTCGTTGTATTCGTGCAGCAGGTTCACAATCTCCCACGCCAGGACGCAAGTGCGGCCGACGCTGAGCATGGTTTCGCCCTCGCGCTCGAGCAGCGCCACGATGATGGCATCGCCTTCGAGGAAGACTTTGGTGGCGCCATATTTCGCCAGCAACTTGTTGACCGGATCGTAGAAATTCAGGCTGAAATACGAGGCGGCGTTCATGCCTTTTTCCATCAGCGAGCGGGTAAGGCGCGAAGAGTCGCGCACGTCGGCCTTCAGAATCACGTGGTGGACCACCCGATCCTCGGCGGGCTTCTGGTCTTCGGGAGGCAGGAACTCGTAGAGCATGCCGTTGAGGGTGGAGAGTTCTCGGACTTTGTTGTCGCTGACCAGATTCACACTGTCAAAGCCGGCGGTGAGGGCTTCGAGGCCGCGCAGATCGCGGTGATAGCAGAAGAGGTCGTGCAGAAGACGCGCGGCAAAACGGCTGCGCTCCGAACCGCGGCATGAGGCGACACGTCCGACGGCGGCAAACAGTCGGTCGGAATGGAGGCGGCTTTCGCCAATGATTTTTTCGACGCGCGCTGCTTCTTCGCGGGAGATCAACGCGTTCTTGATCTGCTGCGGATTCACCCGCGGCGCATATTCAGCGAGCAGCGGAACCGCTTCATAAGAAGCGACGACATGCGCCAGCACGCCTTCGCGCTGCAGCATACGGGTCCAGATGTCGAGGCGGTCTTTTCGGTTGCGATCTTCCGGCGTCGAGTCTTCGCCGCTGCCGGTGCCCACCAGGGTGGCGGCGTTTTCGGGAACATTGAGCGCCTGCTCCAGATGCGCATCGTCAACGGCTTCCCCATATCCGAGTTCGCGCAGAAAATTTAGCGCGAACTGGCGGAGACTGGGAAAACGGTCGGGATCTTTGTCGAAGTTGCCGAACATGTAATAGTGCTCCGCGCAGAGATAATCGTCGCGGCCATCTTCGGTAAGAATCAGCGGATTGAGGAACAGGCGATAGCAGTCGGCGGGCAATTCGCCCAGCAGCGAGCGGCGAGTGCGGACCAGCGTTTCTTTCTCGATTTCGCGAAGCAGACGGAACATCTCCTGCCCGGCGCGGCGCAGGATAATCTTCTTGCCCACCTGAAAAGAGGAGACCACTTCCTGCGTCTGCATCATCTTCTCTTGCCGCACGCCCTCGAGCGACTTCGACTTCATGCGGCACTGCTCGAGAATCCTGGCAAACTGCGTTTGCAGTTCGGTGCGTATGAATTTGAGCACAGCCAGACGTCCAAGCACATCGATCGATGGATTGCCTGCTGCCTTGGCGCGATTCAGGATCGCGAGATGAATCGACACCAGCAGCGTTTTCAGGTCCGCCGGGCCGGGCTTGCGCAGTTTGGTGGTGCCCTCGGCGGCGCGTATGAATTTGTTTTGGGTCGCAGACGGAACGTCCATCTCGAATAGCGATTCCACCTCGCCGAACCGGCAGATGTAACGCGCCAGATGAAAGCTTAAATCCGCGGTGATGCGCGGGCTGAGAAACGCGTCGTAGCGCAGGTTGTCGACGCCCAGTTGCAAATCGCTGAATGCGAGTGTAGGCCCGTGGTATTGCAGATCGGGCCGGCTGGGCGGTTCGGAACTACGTAACCGAAAAATCGGGACCTTGGGCATCGTCTCTGGCGCTGCTTGCAAATTGCTGAAACTGCAATACTAAGCAGCAGGCTAGCACGTCGCAGGGAGGGCTCGAAAGTTACGCAAGTGCAAGCGCAGAATCACCGTGGTGCCGGCTCTTCGGTGGCGCGGCGTGCGCTTTCGAATTCATCGCCTTTTTTCCAGCCGACGAGGCGCGCCTGGTTGGCCGCCTCCCAGCCGAGCGCGAAACCGAAGCGCGCCATGGCGGCATCCGAGGTCCAGTCCATGCCGGGATGATATTCGTCGCTCGGCTGGTGATAGTGATGGGCAGTGTAGTCGGCATCCTGTGCGAGACCCCAGGCTTCGTCGTGGCCCTTGAACTTCATTCCCTCATTGATGGAAAACGCTGGAACGCCGACGCGCGCCAGGCTGAAGTGATCGGAGCGGTAGTAGTGTCCGGCTTCGGGGCGCGCATCGGGACGAATCCTGAAGCGGAAATCCTGAGCGATCGTCTGCACTGTTGGATAAAACGTGGTTCGCTCGGCGCCGGAAACCTGCACTTCTTCAGGCGCGCCAAGCGGCATCAAGTCGTCGTAGTTGAGATCGAGCGAAATCTCGCCCACCGGAATCGGCGGATGCTTGCCCAGGTATTCGGAGCCCAGCAAGCCTTGCTCTTCGGCCGTGACCGAAACGAAATAGACGGAACGGCGCGGCTTCTGCGCGGCGCCCGCATAGGCGCGAGCGATTTCCATCAGGATGCCGCAGCCGGTGGCGTTGTCCATGGCGCCGTTATAGATGTTGTCGCCGGGCATGTCGGGCCGTATGCCGAGATGGTCATAGTGCGCGGTGTACATCACGCCTTCATTTTTCAGAACGGCGCCGGATCCCGGAAGCACGGCGATCACATTGTTAGATTCGAAAGGACGCACTTTGCTGGTCATGTGAGCCGAGAGGCGAACATGGAGCGGCACCGGTTTGAAGTCGCGCGAGGTCGCGTCGGCCATCATTTTGTCGAGATCCATGCCAGCGGCAGAGGCAACTTTGCGCGCGATATCGAGATGAATCCAAGCGGCCGCTTTCAGCTTGGGAGTGCCGTCAAGTTTGAGATAAGACTTCTCGCCGGAGTTGGAATTGCGCACGACTTCCCAGGGATAGCTGGCCATGTCGGTCTTGTGAATGAGAATCGCGCCAACGGCCCCTTTGCGCGCGGCTTCTTCGTATTTGTAAACCCAGCGGCCGTAGTAAGTGAGCGCCTTGCCGGCGAAAAACTTCGGATCGTCCGAGGGCGGCTCATTGACCAGCATGAGCAGAACCTTCCCTTTGACATCCACACCTTTGTAATCGTCCCAGTCGTATTCGGGTGCTTCGATGCCGTAGCCAACGTAGACAATCTCGGCGTCAACATTGGATTCGGGCTGCTGGGTTTGATCATAGGCGACGTATTCGTCGAGTGGTTTGAGGTCGAGCGGATTAAAGGACGACGAACCGTTGGCGGGAACCAGCGCGAAGCGCGTGTCGGGGCCGGGCGTAATGCCGACCATCGGAACCTTTTGCAGATAGGAACCGTTGTCGCCGGCGGGCTTCAGTCCATAGAGCGCAAACTGCGTCGCAATGTATTCGGCGGCAATGTCGCCTCCGCGCTGGCCGGTGCCGCGTCCCTCGAGAAGATCGTGCGAGAGAAAGCGGACATGGGTCTCGATGTTGTCGGGACGTATGCCCTGCATGGCGGCGATGGCCGACGGGGGAAGGTGCGAACCGAAGCGGGATTCAGCGCGCGGTTTTACTGGCTTTTGTTGCGCCGCCCCTTTTTGTGTTGAAACTACGGCAATCGGGAGTAGAACAGCGGCAAGCATGGCGATGCTGTGAATGTTCACGCGGGGACCTCGACGCTTTAGTTATAAGGGATACTCCCGCATTGTAAACGGAAACGGGATGGCGGACGGTACCCATCCGAGCGTCGTACTGGCGCAACTTTGGCCGTCTTTCGGCTCTCACACTGGGATTTTTCCCCGCGACCGCGGGGTCAATTTTTCGAGCCTCAACCCGCGCGGAAATCGCGGACGTCTTCGCCGGGCTGAAAAATCGGAGGAAGCGGAGTTTGCTGCGTAGCGGCGAGCTTGCGGTTGATGCCCTCCAGTTCTTGTTTGACCCATCCGACGCTGGTGATTTCGATCTGGCCGTCTTGTCCGATCAAAAACAGTGTGGGGACATTCGTCAGGCCGTAGGCATTCGAGACCGCGTAGCCGTTCGGATCGTCGAGCAGAGTGGGGAAGGTAACACCGTACTCTTTCAGAAAAGCGGCGGTGTCGCGCTGGTTATCCTGCGAGATGCCGACGATCGTGATTTTCTTGTCGCCGTGCGCTTTGTGCATGCGCTCGAGGTAGGGGAACGTGTATTGGCAGGTCGGACAGGAAACCTTGAAGAAGGCGGCGAGTACCGGCCCTTGTTTAAGAGCGGCTTGCAATGAAAATTTGCCGCCATCTTTGCCTTTGCCGCTAAAGAGGGCGGGCAAGGAAAAGTCAGGCGCTTTGGTTCCGGCTGGCAGTGCAGCCATATCTTTCGGACCTCCGAACAAACGATCGAGCCACTTCATAGAAGAAATGCCTCACATCATTAGATGATACCGCCCGCCTTCAGGATTTTCCGCGTCAACCCGGTGATTGGAATCTGCGGAATGCGATCGATTGCGATCCACTTGCCTTTCGCGGCGGGCGGAGTATCTGGCAACGGCGTATTCCGTAACAACACATTCCGTAAAACATGAACCGTGTAGTCGGTGACGGTAATGGAATGGCGAAACGTGCGCCAGCGCGCTGCAGCCGGCAAGGGGCGCGGAGGCTTGGAGCATTGCGGCAGTTCCCACATGCCGGGCATGAGCGAAACCTTTCTCGGGCGCTGCACCAGCCGGACTTCACTGTCGCGTTGGTTTAGCACGCACCAGATTTCCTTGCTGAGCTGACGCACCTTCTTCTTTGACACCCTGCCGGGCGAGGACGCCCGGCGCTCCATGGTTATTGCGATCCTTGTTATTGCGGCTCGGCTCGGTTGTTGTGTAATGCACCATTTCCGAACCGGGCAAACTGCGCAGCGGGGCTCGCGCGGCACGCACACGGTGGCGCCGAGTTCCATCATGGCCTGATTGAAATCCCCGGGACGCGAGTTGGCGAGAAGCGCTTGCGCATGTGCCCAGGCTTGTGGCGTGGTTAGATTGATGCCGATCAATTGAATGCCGAGCAGTCTTTGCAACACACGCTCGACATTGCCATCGACAACGGCTACGGGCTCGGCAAAGGCGATGCTGGCGATGGCGGCGGCGGTGTAGCGTCCAATGCCGGGCAGGTCGAGCAAGGTTTCGGCATTCTGCGGAAAGCAGCCGCCGTGTTGTTCCACGATCTGCTGCGCGCAGCGATGCAACATGCGCGCTCGCCGATAGTAGCCAAGACCGCTCCAGGCGGCCAGCACGGCCTCTTCAGAAGCCGCGGCGAGCGCATGGACATTGGGAAAACGTTCGAGGAAAATCCGGTAGTGTTCAAGCACGGCGGCCACGCGCGTCTGCTGCAGCATGATTTCGCTGAGCCAGATGCGGTAGGGATCGCGAGTTTCGCGCCACGGAAGGTCGCGGCGATGCTGGTCGTACCAGCGCAGCAGTGCGCGCCGGAAAGCGCCTAGGTCCTCGCCGGTCGATAGAAGTGGAGCTGGAGACGCGGCAAGACGCGTCTCGGCGGCGATGGAGTTCGACGCGCTCATTGTTGTTGGTTAAGTTGTTGGCTGAGTTGTTGGCTAACGCTGTGCGCGATCGCGACCCATCCAGCTTTTTGCTGCTGCCACACCGTCATCATGTGCTGTGGCGACGAGGGGAGCGGTTGCGCGCCGCCGGTTCCATTCGCGATGACGCCGTTCAGAGTGATGGTATAGGTCACCACGATGGTGTTTCCGTTCAGCTCGGTCTTCAAATCACCGAGCGCATAGTCTTTCAACTGCCACCCGCGATACTGCTCCAGCGTGGCGCCGCGATCGAACGTTCCGCTGGGGGTTACGCCGGCGTAATTCGAAGCGAGAGCGCGCTCCACCTCGACCCAGTTCGCCGCTCGCACGTCTTTCCAGAAGACGCGCTCCAGAGCCTCGCCTCCGGTTGCTTCGGACAGGGCGCGCGCCGGATGATCGCCATAAAAGGTACAGGCCGGCGTGAAAGCCAGGACGAACATCAGGACGAAAGTCAGCATCGAAATCAGAGAAAGCGGGGGCGATTCAACGGCTATCCTCGGACGCATGGCGTGATTGTATCGTGACCCGGCTTGTGTGGGGACGGGGCTTTGCCCCGTCCAAGCGGAGCGGAGCCCCTCTTCCACACAAAGCCGATTGACCGCCGGGAGCACGCCCGCGATAATGATGAAGCCTGGTAACCGCGACCGACGCGTGAATATTAACCCGAACCGGCAGGATGGGTATGACCGAATTCGACCGCAAGGTGGAAGAGGCTTCCGCGCGTTTCAATCGCTCGGTAGCGAATATCGCCGAGACTCTGGAAAAAGAGACGGCGGAACTGGTGACGTACTTGAACAACGAGGTTGTGCCGGCAGTGCGAACCCATTCCTCGAAGGCGCTGCGAACGGCGGCGGGAAAACTCTCAGAGTTCGCGGACTTTCTGGAAACGCAGCGCAAGAGTTCTTGAACTGCGTCGGTTCCCAGCACCCGCCCCAGAACGAGCGCCGGCCGTTGCCGTGGCCGGCGGCATGTCTGTTATTCCTTTTGTTGCTGGGTAGCGCGCTTCTCAGCGGCTGTGGGCATAAGCATACGCAGGCGCAGGTTCCACCACCGCCCGCACCTCCGCAGGAAAAACCAGCCGCGACTCTGCCGCCAGCAGAAACCACGGGCGCAGAAAAAATCGAGGTTCCCGCCGGCGCGAAACCTATCTTTGAAGAAACCGGGATAGCAAGCTGGTACGGCGCTCCCTATCACAACCGGCGCGGATCGAACGGCGAGGTTTACGACATGAACGCCATGACCGCGGCACATCTTACTTTGCCGCTGGGGTCGATCGTGCGCATCACGAATTTGAAAACCGAACATTCGGCGCTGGTGCGGATCACTGATCGCGGGCCTTTCGTGGTAGGACGCATCGTCGATCTTTCGCTGGCCGCCGCCAAGGCGCTGGATGTCTACTTGCCCGGCACTGCGAAAGTTCGGCTGGAAGTGCTGCAGGCGCCCGCGCCTCTGGATACGGGTGGACGCTGGGCGGTTCAGATCGGCTCTTTCACCGGGGAAAAAGAGGCCGCTGCATTGGCGGAGCACCTGCAGAGGCGTTACGAGATGGCCAAAGTCCTGAAGTTTGTGAGTCCCGTGGGAAACTGGTGGGTGCGGGTACGAGTGCTGGACGACGACCGCCAGCGCGCAGCCACTCTGGCGCACGAGACGGAAACTCCAGAGGGGTCGGTGTTTCTGGTGCGGCTCGACTGACAATTTTTTACAGGACGTGATTAGCTGGAGTGGTATTGTTTCTCCCGAAGATATACCGAACCTAACTCCGTGTTAACTCATTTGGCGATCGTAATCCCAGACGAGGGGAGACTTACTTATGGCGGATTGTCTATTCTGCCGGATCATTCGCGGCGAAGTGCCATGCAGGAAAGTTCATGAAGACGAGGACATTCTTGCTTTTGAAGATCTGAACCCGCAAGGCCCGACCCACGTTCTGGTCATCCCGAAAAGACATATTGCCGGCTTGAAGGAAGCCGCAGCGGAGGACGCGGAACTGTTGGGACGCTGTCACCTGGTGGCCGCGCGCATTGCACGGGAGCGTTCGATTGAAGATGGCTACCGCACGGTGCTGAATGTGGGTCCACGCTCCGGCCAATCGGTTTTTCATCTGCATGTGCACCTGATCGGCGGGCGGTCGCTGCGTTGGCCGCCGGGATAGCTCGACAAATCATTGCAGTGGAGCGACGGGTGTCCCCACCCGTCCTTGTGGCAGCTCGGCGGCCGGGCGAGGACGCCCGGCACTCCATCGGCAAGTCTCACCTCCTCTGACTTACAATCTCTGGCTTACAATCGTGGGATGGCAAACCTGACATTGGTGTACGGCCTGCGCCTGCTGCCCTCCGATGAGGTCGCGGAGGTTGGCGACGCGACGATCAAACTGAAAAATGGGCGGGATGCGCACATCGCCATGCACATTCTCGAGGGCGGCAAAGACGAGATCGAGAAGCAG
>Ga0116134_1001812_pt1 | contig 10685 bp, 7 predicted proteins | sample June2015DPH_19_5_FD_89737 | JGI IMG/M metagenome (GOLD analysis project Ga0116134, IMG submission 89737) | Peatland microbial communities from SPRUCE experiment site at the Marcell Experimental Forest, Minnesota, USA - June2015DPH_19_40 | ecosystem: Environmental > Terrestrial > Soil > Wetlands >...
CGTCCGTCGCACGCGCGGCGAGGGCAACTCGTGCACGCGGCCCGAACGCTGTGCCGCGCAATCTTCACGCAGCGGACAATGCATGCACAGCGGATCGCGGCGCGTGCACAACGTTGCACCAAAATCTATGATGGCCTGGGTATACGCCGCGACGCTGGACTGCGGTGTGCATTGCTCGGCGCGGTACCACAACTCCCGTTCCGTGGCGCTCTCCCCCGGCGGCCCGTCGATCGCGAAATAACGCGCGAGCACGCGCTTGACGTTGCCGTCGAGAATGCTCGCGCGCCGATCGAAGGCCAATGCCACGATCGCCGCCGCCGTGGATCGACCGATGCCCGGCAATTGCGCCAGCGCATCGAGTTCGCCCGGCAGCTCGCCGTCATGCTCACCGACCACGCGCTGCGCGGTACGATGCAGGTTTCGCGCCCGCGAGTAATACCCCAGGCCGGACCACAGATGCAGCACCTCATCGAGCGGCGCGGCCGCAAGCTTCGCTACGTCCGGAAAGCGCTGCATGAAGCGCTCGTAATAGCCGATCACGGTAGCGACCTGCGTCTGCTGCAGCATGATCTCCGACACCCAGACACGATAGGGTGTGCGCTCGCGCTGCCAGGGCAGATCGTGGCGCCCATGGCGTGCGTGCCAGGCGATGAGGGCAGCGGCGATCGGCGCAGGAGCGGGCGGCGTGCAATTCAAATGATCTGCCCGGTGAACACAACGGTGGGCGATGCGGCCGCCTCAAGCCAGCAGCACGGCAATGACCTTCTCCAGCATCGGCTTCAGGCTGCTGCGCCGGACCTTGGGGTCACGCACGACCCGCGAGGCCAGACCTTCCATCAGGCATTGCAGCAGGTCGGCGCGGTCGCGCGCTGCCGCGCTCTTCAGGATCACGCCTCGCGCCCGGGCGATGCGCCGCACCACCTGCGCAAGCCTGTCGCTGACCACGCGATCCCTGTCGCGGACCACGCGCGCAATCTGCGGGTCGCGAGTGCACACGGCTGTGAGATCCAGGAGCAGCCCGGCGTTCATCTTCGGATCATCGCCGCGCTGCCAGCACTCGAACAGGTCGAGCATCGCGGTGCAGACATCTTCGGATGAATTGAGCCGGTCCATGGCACAGCTGCCATCGGTCTCGACATGCCGCTCGATGATTGCCTTGACGATCAAGCCCTTGCTGTCGAAGTAGCGATAGATGAGGCCGGCGCTGATGCCCGCCGTCTGCGCGATGCGCGCCATGCTGGCGGCATGAAAGCCGCTCTCGATGAAGCATTGTTCGGCCGCCTCCAGGATGCGCTCGCGCTGGCGTGCGGCGTGGGTAGCTGCCGGCGGCCTCGCAGCCGCAATTGCCCTGGTCCTGAGATTACTCATTGACCGTGGTCCCGCGGCTGTGCTCCTGCCAACCGCCGCCGAGCGCCTTGTACAAGGTCACGCGATTGTTCTGCTGCGCGAGCCGCGTCGCGATCAACGCCTGCTGCGCGCCGTAGAAACTGCGCTGCGCATCGAGCACAGTCAGATAGCTGTCAGTACCGGCCTTATAGCGCTGCTGCGACAGGTCATAGGCGCGACGCGTCGCATCCACCAGCGCTTCTTGCGCCCGGCGCTCGCGCTCGAGGGTCGGCGTCAGCGCCAGTGCGTCCGCCACTTCGCGAAAGCCGGATTGAATCGCCTTGTCGTATTGCGCCAGCGCGATGTCGCGGTCGGTGCGGGCGATCGCGAGATTGCCGATCAGCTGGCCGCCGTGAAATAACGGCAGCGTGGCCTGTGGCGTGAAGCTCCAGGTACCGGTGCCGGACTTGAACAATGAGGACAACGCAGGGCTCGCAGAGCCGATGGCGCCGGTAAGGCTGATCGTCGGAAAGAACGCCGCCCGCGCCGCGCCGATATCCGCGCTGGCCGCACGCAGCACGTATTCCGACTGCAGCACGTCCGGGCGCCGCAGCAGCACCGTGGACGGCAGACCGGCCGGCAGCGCCTTCAGACCGATGGTGTTGGCGTCGACGTCCTGCGGCAGCAGCGCCGCGTCGACCGGCGCGCCGACCAGCAAGCCCAGGGCATCCATGTCCTGCGCGACGTTGCCTTCGTAACGCGCCGCATCGGCGCGCGCCGACTCCACCGTGGTCTGGGCCTGGGCCAGATCCAGGCCCGAGACCGCTCCGATCGCATGGCGCTTCTGGGTCAGCCTGAACGAATCCTCCTGACTCTTCAGCGTCTCCTGCGCCAGTCGCTCGAGCTCGCGATCCGAGGCCAGGGTCAGGTAGGCACTCGCGACCTGCGCGATCAGGCTCAGCTGCGCACTGCGCCGCGCCTGCTCCTGCGCCAGATATTGTTCCAGGGCGGCATGAGTGAGGCTACGCACGCGGCCGAACAGGTCGAGCTCGAAGGACGACACGCCCACACCGGCCTGATAATAGGACTCGGTGATCGAATACGGCAGGCCAGTGACGACCGCCGGCAGTTTCTCCTGGGTGTAGCTGCCGCTGGCGTTGATCGCCGGCAGGAGATTGGCCCGCTGCACGCGATATTGCGCGCGTGCGAGCTCGATATTCAGCACCGCCACGCGCAGATCGCGATTATTGGCCAGGGCCTGCGCGATGAGCTGCTGCAGCCGCGAATCGGCAAAGAAGTCGCGCCAGCCGATATCCCACGCCGCCACACTCGCCGCCGTGCCGGCTTCGCTATCGCTCTGCGCCGGCGCGATTGACGCCGCGGTCGTATCGGCCGGGGCGGCGGTCGTGGCCGGAATCGGCCATTGGTCCGGCACCGGCAACGCCGGGGCGCGATAGCGCGGTTCGAGAGTGCAGGCACTCAGCAGCCACAACGCCGAGGCCGCGAGTGTCCCCCAGCGCATTGTCGAGGTCTGCGCGGCCATGGCGTTACTCCCCGTCATCCGCGGTGCGCGCAGCGGCGCCGGCGGCGGTCGGAGCTGCCACAGGTACGCTGTGAAATACCCGCTGTACGACCACGAAAAACAGTGGGATGAAGAAAATTCCAAGGAAAGTGCCGGCCAGCATGCCGCCAAACACACCGGTACCAATCGCGCGCTGCGCGCCGGCGCCGGCCCCGGTGGCAGCAGCCAACGGCAACACGCCGAGTCCGAAGGCCAGCGACGTCATCAGGATCGGCCGCAGGCGGTCGTGCACCGCGTGCAGCGTCGCGTCGACGACGTTCTTGCCGGCCTCGACGTACTCCTTCGCGAACTCAACGATCAGGATCGCGTTCTTGCTGGCCAGACCAATGGTCGTCAGCATCGCCACCTGGAAATAGATGTCGCGTTCCAGACCGCGGAGAGCCGTGGCCACCACCGCTCCGATCACGCCGAGCGGCACCGCGAGCAGAATGGCGGTGGGTATCGACCAGCTCTCGTACAGCGCGGCCAGACAGAGGAACACGACGATCAGCGACAGCGTGTAGAGGATCGGCGTCTGCGCCCCGGCGGCGCGTTCCTGATAGGACTCCGCGGTCCAGTCAAGTGAGTAGCCGCGCGGCAATTGCGTAACGAGCTTCTCGATCTCTTTCATGGCATCTCCGGAGCTCACGCCCGGCGCGGCTTCGCCATTGATATCCACCGCCGCCGCGCCGTTGTAGCGCTCGAGCCGCGGCGAGCCGTAGGTCCAATGGAAGTTCGCAAAGGACGCGACCGAGACCATGCTGCCGGCACTGTTGCGCACATACCAGCGATTGAAATCATCGGGCACCATGCGAAACGGCGCATCGGCCTGCACGATCACGTGCTTGACCCGGCCACGATCGATGAAGTCGTCGATATAGCGTCCGCCCCAGGCGACCGACAGTGTCTCGTCGACGTCGCTCATCGACAGTCCGAGCGAGGCGGCCTTCTGGGCATCGAGATCGAGCCGGAATTGTGGCGCATCCTCCTGGCCGTTCGGCCGCACATTGGCCAGCAGCTTGTCCTTCGAGGCCATGAACAGCAGCTGGTTGCGCGCCGCAATCAGCGCCGCGTGCCCCTGGCCCTTGTCGTCCTTCAGATAGACATCGAAACCGGCCGAGTTGCCCAGCTCGGTGACCGGCGGTGGCGCGAACGCAAAGGCCTGCGCATCCTTGATCTGTGCCAGGGCGCCATAGGAGCGCCCTTGGATCGCCTGAATGCTCAGCTGCGGCGACGTGCGTCTGCTCCAGTCCTTGAGCAGTATGAAGCCGATGCCGTCGTTCTGACCGGAGCCGTTAAAGCTGAAACCACCCACTGTGAAGATCGAATCGACTGCATCCTTCTCCTGCTTGAGAAAATAGTCTTTCAGCTGGTCGAGAGCCTGCATGGTGCGCGACAATGTCGCCCCGACTGGTGTCTGCACCAGCGTAAAGAGATATCCCTGATCTTCATCCGGCAGATAGGCGGTCGGCAAGCGGATGAACAGCAGACCCATGATCGAGGCCAGCGCCAGATAGATCAGCATATAGCGGGCCGGACGCCCGATGATGCGTGCGACAATGCCCTGATAGCGCCGATTACCATTGTCGAACGCGCGATTGAACCAGCGAAAGAAACCGCGGTTGGAATGATGTTCGCCCTTCTGCACCGGCTTGAGCAGTGTCGCGCACAGCGCCGGGGTCACCACGATCGCCACCGTCACCGACAGGATCATCGCCGAGACGATCGTGATCGAGAACTGCCGGTAGATCACCCCGCTGGAACCGGTCAGGAAAGCCATCGGGACGAACACGGCCGACAATACGGTCGCGATACCGATCAACGCGCCGGTGATCTGGTCCATTGAGCGGCGCGTGGCTTCGATCGGCGACAGCCCTTCGTCGGTCATCAGCCGCTCGACATTCTCGACCACGACAATGGCGTCATCGACCAGCAGGCCGATCGCCAGCACCACGGCAAACATGGTGAGCATGTTGATCGAATAGCCGGCGAGCTGGAGCACGGCGAAAGTGCCGAGCAGCACGACCGGCACGGCGACGGTCGGTATCAGCGTCGCGCGAATGTTCTGCAAGAACAGGTACATCACCAGGAATACCAACAGGATCGCTTCGGCCAGCGTCTTGACGACTTCTTCGATCGACTTGCGCACGAACGGCGTCGTGTCATATGGGATGCTGCTCTTCAATCCGCGGGGAAACCCGGGCTCGAGTCGATGGATCAGTGCCTGAATATTGGCGACGGTGCGCAGCGCATTGGCGCCGGTTGCCAGCGTGATGCCCATACCCGAGGCCGGCCTGCCGTTGTACCTCGCCGCGACTGCATAGGCGGCCTGGCCGAGCTCGACCCGGGCGACGTCGCTCAAGCGCAGTGTCGAGCCGTCGGTGTTGCCGCGCAGGACGATGTTGCCGAACTGTTCGGCGGTCTGCATTCGGCCCAACGCGGTAACGGTGGCGTTGATCTGCTGGCCGGGAACCGCCGGCAAATCGCCAAGCTGACCGACCGAGACCTGCGCATTCTGCGCCTGAATGGCCGCGATAACATCCGCGGCCGTGACGCGATAGGTATCGAGTTTGCCCGGATCGAGCCAGATCCGCATGGCGTACTTGCTGCCAAACAGCTGCACGCTGCCGACGCCTTCCACCCGGCTCATCGGATCGACGACGTTGCTGGCCAGATAGTCGCCGATGTCGCCTTCGCTCATCCTGCCGTCTTCGGACACGAAGCCGACCGCTACCAGGAAGTTGCGGTTGCTCTTGCTGACGGAGATACCCTGTTGCTGCACGGTCTGCGGCAACAGCGGCACCGCCTGCTGCAGCCTGTTCTGTGCCTGCACCTGGGCGATGTCGGGATTGGTGCCGCTGGCAAAAGTCAGCACGATCGAGACGTTGCCGCTGTTGTCGCTGGTCGACACCATGTAGATCAGTCCGTCGAGACCGGTCATGTTCTGCTCGATGATCTGCGTCACCGAATCCTCGGCCGTCTGCGCCGACGCACCGGGATACGAGGCAGTGATCGCCACCGAGGGCGGCGCGATATTCGGATAGCGCGAGATCGGCAGCCGCGTGATCGCGACCAAGCCGAACATCATGATGATGATCGCGACTACCCAGGCAAAGATCGGACGGTCGATAAAAAACCGTGACATGCGCCGTCCTCGCTTATTTACCGGCGTCGCCGGCGCTTCCCGCGGGGTCGACGGTCTCGGCTGTGCCGGCCTCGCCCGCCAAGACTTCCGGCGTGGCTTCGACCGCCTTGACCGCCATGCCCGGCCGGACTTTTTGCAGACCTGCCACAATCACGCGATCCCCGGTGGCCAGCCCGTTCTCGACCAGCCATTGATCGCCGATCGTGCGCGAGACCCTGACGTCGCGCGCCTCGACCTTGTCGTCCCGGCCGACCACCAGCGCGGTGGCACCGCCTTTTGCGTCGCGCGTGACGCCGCGCTGCGGCGCCAGCAATCCCTGCGGCAGCACGCCTTCGCCGACGATGGCGCGCACATACATGCCGGGCATCAGCACGTGGTCCGGATTGGCGACGATCGCGCGTAACAAAAAATTGCCGGTGGTCGGATCCACGGTGACGTCGGCAAACTGCAGCTTCGCTTCCGCGGCATAGGTCACGCCGTTTTCAAGCACTATCTTGGTCGGCGCGCCCGCGGCACCGGCTTGCACGCGCCCAGCCTCGATCTCCTGCTTCAGCTGCAGCCACTCACCGCTCGACTGATTGACGTCCACATAGACAGGATCGAGCTGCTGTACGGTCGCCATTGCCGCCGTCTGGTCCGCCGTGACCAGCGCGCCTTGCGTGACGCTGGATTTGCCGATACGGCCGCTGATGGGCGAGACGATGTGCGCAAAGGCGAGATTGACGGCGCTGCTGTCGACCGCCGCCTGCGCCGCCGCTACATCGGCTTCCGCCTGCCCCAGAGCGGCGATCGCGTTATCGTTATCCTGGGCGCTGACGGCATCGATCTTGACCAGTTCGGCCGCGCGGTTTGCCGTCAGCCGCGCCGCCTCCTGCGTCGCCCGCGCTTTCTGCAGCGTGGCGCGTGCGCTGTTGTACTGGGCACGATAGATGGCGTCGTCGAGTTCGTACAGCGGCTCACCAGCCTTGACCGTGCCGCCTTCGGTAAACAGCCGCCGCTTCACAACGCCGCTGACCTGGGGCCGCACCTCGGCCACCAGGTAGGCACTGACACGTCCCGGCAGTTCGCGCGTCAGCGTGACCGACTGCGGTTTCAGCGTGACGACCGAGACCTGCGGTGCCATGCCTCCGGGTGGACGGCCGCCCTGACCGCCGCATCCGGCCACGAGGATCCCCGCGGCCATGCCAACACCAATGCATAGGCCACGAACAGTCTGATAGACAGGCATGTGACACCTTGAAAGCGCAGCGGGAACAGAGGGCGGTCGCTTCACTGCGGCGCCCGACCTCAGCCGCCGAAGTAAATGAACGTTCATCCTAACTGCGGCTGGGCAGCGGCACAATGCGCCGGCGGCCGGCTCGCGGGGTCCACCGTGGTCATTCTTATAGTGGTGGTCGCCGATCCAGCCTGGATCTGGTCACACCGGGGAACAGGGCGATCGGGCGATCGTAGCGATCAGGCGCTCTTGATGAAGAACTCGCCTGCTCAGCTCACGCGGTCGGCCGGCCGCGTGAGCTGATGTGGTTCAGTCAATGCTCAGTCAATGCGAGGCCTTGGCGCAGCTGTCCATTGCCACTGGCGAATTCGCAGCCACGCTCAGCATGGGCGCGGCTGCGAGGCCTGCCGTCATGCCGGCGATCTTGAGCGAACGAGTATTCATGGTGCCAGCTCCATATCGAGAGGCGGGAATCTCGATGGGCAGACCGTAGTGAGACGCTATCGCTTACTCAAACGATGAAAAATTCACGCCAGGTAAAGCTCGGTTCATCAGGCTACAGCAGCGAATTGCTGCAGCATCCAACCGATCAATAGACGCACCGCCGGACGATCGGCATCGTCAGCCCTTGTCACAAGGCAGTAGCTTTCGCCGGTCGAGAGCTCGGTATCGAACAGCTTCGTCAGCGAGCCGGCCGAAAACCTCGACGCCGACAGCGGCGCGGACACCAGCGCAATGCCGACGCCACGCTCGGCCGCATGCACTACCGCGGACATGGTATCGAGCGAATACTTGAATGGCGCAGCAGCTCCGGCGAACAGGCAGGCACAGAAGTCTGCGGCAACAGCCGCGTCGCCGGTACATCGGTCCAGTCACCCGTGCCGACCACGATCGAGACATCCGAGTCGCTCGCGTGCTCCTCATTGGGCGTAATGTCGGTGGCGATCTGAATAACAATATCGCCGTGCACGGCACTGAAGCCTGCCAGTCGCGGCAGCAGCAACTCGCTCGCAAAAAAAATGGCGGCAGTCCTGAAGCTACCGCGCTTGGCTGCGATTTGAAAAGTCTTCAAAAACCGTAATGATGGCGTGCGCATATCCTTTAAAGAGCGATCAGCTTCCCTGGATGAGCAAGTGACGTGCCAATCGATTGCGTCCAATTCCAGGCGCCAATTGTGACGTGCCTCGGCACTTAGGCCTTGAAATGCCGGATTCATAGGCTCGCCGGCGGTGCGTTGCACCGTGAACGGGCGCTATCGCCTCGACTTCGCGTGCGGACTGCGGGTTGCCGGGAGGGAACTCGGCTCGACCTCAAAGGTCCTTAGTTACTAATGCCCTGTGGAATCGCGCGCTTGCGGACGCATTGGATCGCAGCATAGCGCCGCCGGTCGCAACACTGGCCTCACATGGTCCAAGAGGCCCTACACTGTCGCCATGATTTCCAAAACTTGTCCCCTGCTGATTGCCGCCATGCTTGCGCTTGCCGCTGCGACTGCGGTGCGAGCCGCCGATCCGGCCCCGTTCGACCTCGCCGGTCCGATCATCGAGGTGACAGTCACCCGTGACGGCAAGACCTTACCGGTTTCCCAGGTTCCTAACCTCGCGGTCGGCGACCGCCTTTGGATCAAAGCGGATCTGCCACCCACGCAATCCGCGCACTACGTGATGGTCGCCGCGTTTCTGAGAGGAGCGACCAATCCGCCGCCAGCCAACTGGTTTTTTCTCTGCGAAACATGGAGCCGCCATTGCGGGCAGGAGGGTCTGCAGGTAACCGTGCCGCAGGATGCCCAGCAGCTGCTGCTGTTCCTTGCGCCGGAGACCGGCGGAGATTTCAAGACGCTGGTTAACGCGGTTCGTGGGCGTCCAGGTGCCTTCGTGCGGGCCTCGCAGGACCTGAACCAGGCCACACTGGACCGCTCGCGCCTGGAAGCATATCTATCGGCAGTTCGCGCCCTGGCTGAGCGCGATCCGGCCATGCTGAAGGACGCCGCTCCGCTGCTGGCGCGGAGCCTGGCAATCAAGGTGGACGAGAAGTGTCTCGACCGGATTGCGCAGCTGCAGGCTCCCTGCCTGATGCAGGGTCAGAATTCGCTGATATTGAACGACGGGCACAGCACCTCGATCGTCGAGGCACTCACGTCCGGGCCCGCCAGCGATCTGGCCATGGAGGCCAGTTTCACGCCGCAGCTCAGCTACGGCTACTACAGCCCTTATATTGCATCGCTGATCGATATCGCGCGCATCCTGGACTCTTTCCATACGGCGCAGTATCAATACATTCCGGCGCTGGCTTCGCAGCACGGCGATCGCCTGGCCTTGGCGCTCAACGCTCCGCCTTCGTTCAACAATCCAAAATCGGTGCTGGTCGTGGCGCTGCCGGCAATCGAGCAGCCGCAGATACCTCCGCTGCATGCGGTGGATCCCAATGAAATCTACTGCGCCAGAAAGACTCCCCTGGTATTGGCTGTGGACGGCGCGCCACTGGCATTCTCCACCGGCTATGTGCACGACATGACGCTGAGTCTCACCGGGAGAGACGGCAATGTCATCGACCTGCCGGCGCGAGCTGATGCGCAGCGGGGCGGCTTTGTAATCGACACATCCGCTCTGGCCACTGCCGCTCTGAGCGACGGCATGCGCGGCTCGCTTCACGGTTACTGGGGCTTTGAAAAGTACGACGGCCCCAGCTTCCAACTGGCGAGTGCGCTGGCACAGAAGTGGGAACTGGCTTCCGCCGACGAGGGCGCGCTGATCGTCGGCCGCGAGGACGCCGTTCACTTTCAGGCCGGTAGCATCAGCTGCATCGCCGCCGTCACACTGAAGGACCCGGCTGGCAGGGAACTGAATGCTGAGTGGAAGGCGGTGGGACCCGATGCGGTAGAGTTGAAATTGCCGCTGCAGCAGTCGAAGCCCGGCACGGTCACGCTGCTGGTCACACAATATGGCGCCGCCCAGCCACAACCGGTCCAGCTACACGCCTTTGCCGAGGCTGGACACCTCAACAGTTTCGCACTTCATGCCGGCGATACGCAGGGCATTCTGAAGGGTACCCGTCTGGATGAGGTCGCCAGCCTTCTCGTGCAGGGCATGCAGTTCATGCCCGGAAAGCTGTCGTCCAGCCAAGGAATCGACGAACTGCCGATGGTGGCAGCGGATACGCCGGCGGCCATCGCTCTGAAGCAGGGAGACACCGCCAGCGCTAAAGTCACACTGAAGGATGGGCGCGTGCTCGAGCTCAATACCGTCGTGGATGCGCCACGCCCCCGCGTGAGCCTGATCGGCAAGAATGTGCAGGTGTCGCCCTCCAGCAGCGCCAGCAACATCCAGCTCTCTGATCAGGACGAACTGCCGCAGGACGCGAAGCTGACATTCTCGGTGCGCACGCAGTCGCCGGCAGCATTTTCCTATGACGAGAAGATCGAAGTCGCGACTGTTAAC
>Ga0116134_1001815_pt1 | contig 10676 bp, 10 predicted proteins | sample June2015DPH_19_5_FD_89737 | JGI IMG/M metagenome (GOLD analysis project Ga0116134, IMG submission 89737) | Peatland microbial communities from SPRUCE experiment site at the Marcell Experimental Forest, Minnesota, USA - June2015DPH_19_40 | ecosystem: Environmental > Terrestrial > Soil > Wetlands...
CGCCTGTTGCGCGCTGCCAGCTATGATCTGCACGTTGCTCCCAGGGTGGCGCAATTTCGCCTTGATCTACGGATGATCGCCGGACGGCTGCGCCGGTTCATCGGCGAACGTCTGAGCCTCGCGTTGCCTGCGATCTTATTACGCGTCGCGATCGGTGTGGGGGAATTGATCTTCATCTCAGCGCTGATGCAGGCCGGACTGGCGCTGCTCATGGCGTACCACTTTCATCGCGCGACCACCATGGGAATGCCGGCTAACCTGGCGGTGATTCCGCTCACCCAGGTGCTGATGCCCTGCGCCGCCGCTGCCGTCGGTTTGGGATACATCTCGACGACGCTGGCCAAGCCCGCGGTTTGGATTTCCGGTCTCGCACTTGAGGGAATTGCAGGCACCGTGCATTGGCTGGGAGGCGCCCAGGTTGCCGGAACATCAATCGCCGATCTTCGTGTAGCCATGCCTTCGCTTGCGATGATCCTGGTTTCACTCGCTACGCTGGCGCTCGCCATGCTGGCAGCGCAGCTCCGGCGCACGCGCCTGGCGGCTTTCGCTTCTGTGATGCTGCTGTTTGGCGTTGCGGCCTGGATCGCGTTCGTCCCCTCTCGCCCACACTTTCGCCCGGGCATGATGGAGATGACAACCATCGATGTCGGACAAGGCGATTCCATTCTGCTGGTCACGCCCGAGGGCCGCGCGCTGCTCATCGACGCCGGAGGCCTGCCGCAATGGATGCATTCCGACTTTGATCTCGGCGAACAGGTGGTGTCATCTTATCTTTGGAATCGAGGGATTGATCGTCTCGACGTGGTCGTGATCACCCATCCTCACGCCGACCACCTCGGCGGTATGCCCGCGGTCATTGCAAATTTCCACCCCCGAGAACTCTGGATCAGTATCGATAAGCCGGTGGGTGAATTGGCGCCGATCGTTGCGCAAGCCCAGAGAGCGGGCATGAGAGTCTCCGTAAAAAAGGACGGCGATCAATTCGATTACGGAGGAGCGCATTTCCAAATGTTCGCGCCCGGACGTGACCAAATCACCGGCTCGATGCGTCCCAACGACGATTGCCTGGTGTTCACGGCCACCTTCGGCGGGACGACCGCTTTGCTCGAGGGCGACGCGGAGCGTCCGGCGGAACGGCGCGTCGTAGAAGAGCATCCGGAGGCCATGCTGCTGAAGGTCGCGCATCACGGCAGCGCCAGCGGAACTTCCGCCGATCTGCTCCGGACCGTTCACCCCCGCTATGCCGTGATTTCCGTCGGCGTCCGAAATGTATACGGACATCCCCGGCGCGAAGTGCTGGAGCGGCTACAGCAGGCCGGGGTGAAAACCTACCGCACCGATGCGCAAGGCGCAGTAAGTTTTTACCTGGATGGCAAGTCGGTAACTCCCGAAGTAGCGCTCCTCCACTAATCTATCCGTAGAGAAGGGGCTTGCCCCGTCTCCGGCAGAGATGCACTCCCAAGAAGCGCCAAGCCGCGTATCCACGGGAACTTCTCTCTCTCCCCGATTCTCATCCAGGGATATCGGCGGTCTCGTCATCCAAGGGCGGCAATTTACGATACGCATCGATAATCTTTTCCGCTTCGCGAGCGTCTTTTCCGCGTACAAGAATGACCGTCCCACCGACGCCGGGAAACGCGTCCTGCACCGCGTCAATGGATTTCAAGTCCGAGTCGATGCCGGCAGATTGGAGCAAGCCCTGAACGACGATGGCTTCGTTTTCCTGCTCGGCGTCGAAAATCTTGACCAGCTTCTCGTTGGGCTCGGGTTGAGGCGAGGGATTAGTCGGCTCTGACATGCATCCTCCGTAAAACTGCCTGTCAACAGATTACGGCAGTCACTATGCCTCTGTCTTGCGCATCACCAAGGTGTACGGCCAAGGGCAGCTTGATTCGCGGCCGGAAGCTGCCACAATGAAGCTGGCACAATGGCGTTCGCACAGTAGCGCTTGGGGCGCAACGCAAGGGACGTGGCCAACATCCAAAGAAAGACAAGCGACGCAACACGAGAACTGAAGACGGGGGCAGCATGGAAGTTCAACCAGCCGGACCAGCAGGCGGAGAACATAATGAGCGCAAGGACAAGGCCAAAGAGGAGACCCGAAGGCTGCGCCGCCTCCAGGTGATGATGAGCATGGTGATGTCGGTGATCAGCCAGGATCCCGATCTGACCCTGGAAGAGGCGGCCGAGATGGCCGCGAATGCCCGCCGCGCCGCCCTGAGCATGTTTCCCGACAAAGAACTTGCCTACGATCTCATCTACCGCCCCCGCCTGCAGCGCCTGATGAATGAACGCTTCCGCCTGCAGTAAAAACCGCCGCCCCCCCATGATTCCAAGAGATCGGGGGGAGGGGGGTACTGGTAAACACGCATTAATACCTTAAAAGTAAACATGCGAAACAAAATCAGTTCATTGGCCCAGAACCAGGGATTCACTTCTCGATTCGCTGCAGGCGAAATAGCAATGCGCCCCATCCCAGCTTGGCCCGCATTTGCACCGGCGTGTGACTCGGATCCTCCGAATACCACACCCACACTTTGCCTTTCGACTGCAGCGGGCCGGAGGTGGCTTCCGCCGTAACCAGCACCGCCGGAAATGTTCCGGCCGGCACTTTGATCAGCTCTCGCTTCTCCACTGTGGCGTGGACGATCGTCGTCTTCCCGTCACTGATCGGGAACTCGTAGCTGGCGCCGAGCATCAGCGGCAGCGACTGCAGATAATAGAAGCCGGTGATCACGTCGGTGGCACAAGCGGCCAGGTCGTTTTCAACGTGCTTGGTCTCGCCGGTCTTCAGATTTTTTTCATCCAGCGTGCCTTTCTTGCGCGCGTAATCGAACCCGATCGAAGTCTCGCGCTTGTGCGCGCCTTCCTCGCTGTGCTTGAAGATGGAGAGCGAGCAGAACGTACGGGGATCGAAGCGCGATTCGAAGCGGTCGTGCACCGGGAAGATGACGTTCACGGCTCCTGCAGATTCGGCGGACGCGGTGACTTTGCGGTTGTTCCCAGCGCCCTCCATTTTCACCACAGCAGTCCCCGCAGTGATCAAATGCCACTCCGCCGAATAGACGTAGCCTTGTCCATCGGGAAAAGGATAGTTGGGACGTGGAGGCGCGATCTGCACTGGAGCCGGGCCAATCGTTGCCATAGGCGTCCCTTGCTGCGCCGGCAACATGCCCACAGCCAGAAAGACCAGGAAGAGGCGGCAGAGTAAACCCGCAAGCGCCCGCAGGCCGCGGATGCTTGGGGATGGCGCGGATTCAGCCGCGCTGCCACCCGAACCAGAATAGACGGCCTTCAGCTCCTGGGGTAAACGGCTCATGCTCCACGGCAGACTACCACACCAGCTTGACGACGAGGACGGCCAACACGACCACGCAGCCAATGCTAGCCTCGTATTCGCGGTGCTTCCAGTAGCGTGCGGAAGAGTACGCACTCTGCTGGCTCCCGTAGCGCGTAAACCGCGGCAGCTTGCGCGGCACATGGCGGGCATAGTCGTCGTACTCGGGAAATGTCCGCCGCAGGTAACGCTCCTCGCCGGCGATCACCGGGACATAAATTACGGCAAACATCACAACCATGAGCACGACGATCCACCAACTGCGCGCCGCGATGGCGAAGCCGGCGGCCAGCATCAGCGATCCCAGGTACAGAGGATTGCGAGTATAGGCATAGGGGCCGCTGGTGGTTAGCTCTTTGTCTTTTTGCACGTGTCCGGAAGCCAGTCCGCGCAATACCAGCCCGGGAAGCATTACCAGCACGCCCACGATGAGCGAAGTTCTGGTTGGCTGCGCCAGCAACAAGAAGACAACCGCAAAAATAAATCCCACGGGCACGCGGATCCGACGGGCCACGCGCGACCAGGTGTCGCCCGTGGTCTCGGCGGTATGCGCTCCGGATTGTGGAACTTCACTCACTGTGGGTCTTCAATATGGTCCCTAATGAGGTTCTGCAAGATGACCTTGCAACAGTTTCCGAGTTGCAAAGACGACTTCGCCGACCGTGATTTCGAGCAACCCCTGTTCCGGTTCGCGGTGCCGGGTATGATCGGTCATGCTGCTCGCGCTTCGGAGCACAATCGAGCGCGTCCCAAATGGGCCGTTGCGCGCTGGATTCGTCGGACCAAAAATCGCCACCACCGGAATTTTCAATGCCGCCGCCAGGTGCATCGGCCCGGTATCGCCGCCGATGAGCAGGCGAGCCCGGCGCGTCAGCGCGATCAACTCAGATACCGAGCAGAAGATTCTGCGCGCCGCCCCTTCGCCAGCCGCTTCCACGGCCGCGGCCAGTTCCTCTTCTCCCGGCCCATAATTTACGAGCGAACATAATCCATCTCTTGCCAGTTCCTTCGCAACCTGCCCGTAACGCTCCGCCGGCCACCTCTTCGCTCCCCAGCCCGCGCCGGGATTGAGAATCACGAAGTCCTTCGCATCCGCCGTGAGGCTGGCAATTTTGCTCTCTGCATCGGGGTCTATGGGAAACTCTACCCGAAGCTCCGTCATCGGTGTTGAAATGCCCGGTGGAACGACGGCTCCAGCCAGTGCAAGCGCCTGTTCGACGACATGAGTGCCGTTCGTCAGGATTTTTCGTGTGTAAAACATGCTGGCTGCATTCTCCCGCGGTTGCACGCTTCCATACACAATGGGAGCGCCCGACCAGCGTGACAGCAGCGCCGAACGGACCGCGCCCTGAAAATCAATCACCGCGTCGTATTGCACTCCGCGTAGCTGGCTCAAGCCCGCCGCCATCTGCTGCCAGGTGTTAAACGAGAACGGCGCGTGCCGCCATTCCGCCGTGTTGACGGCGTGGACGCGGTCGATCAGCGGACGCTGCGGAGAGCGGCGCCCCGAACGCGGATAGCGCAGCGTGCACAGCAGTTCCGCCCAACGCTCCTCGATAAGCCATCCCAAGGTCGCCTGAGGAAAAGCCCGGCGCAACGCGGCTGCCGCCGGCAGAGTGTGGATGATGTCGCCCATGGCGCTGAGGCGCACGACAAGCACGCTATCGAATCGCGGAGTGCTCGCGGGGAAAGAAAAGGAGTCTGTCATTCTGGTCGCAGCCGGTACCGCCTCATGATTTCCGCAGCCCCAGCCGGGAGCGGATAATCTCGGTAGCCGAGTGATTCTTGGGATCGCCCACGATGACGACTCGTCCTCCACAGGCTTCGACCTCATCACGCTCGGGGACGCTCTCCACCGTGTAGTCGGTGCCTTTGGCATGAAAATCAGGACGAATTTCGCGAATGATGGCGCGCACGTCCTTTTCCGTAAAAATAACGACGGCGTCCACGTCCGCCAGCGACGCCAGAATTTCCGCGCGTTCTTCGGCCGGCATCACGGGCCGGCCTTCACCCTTCAACGCGCGCACGGAAGCATCGGCGTTGACCGCGATAATCAGTCTGCCTCCAAGTTTCCGAGCGGCGTGCAGGTAGCGCACATGTCCGACATGCAGCACATCGAAACACCCGTTCGCGAGCGTGATGCGATCGCCGGCGCGCCGCCAATCCGCCACACGCTGCCGCAATTCGTCGCGCGAAACAATCTTCGGATAGAGTGATGTGCTCAATAGATGAAGCGCTCAATGATCTCAAACTCTGGATCTCGGCTCTGGGTAGGGCACGGCTTTAGCCGTGCCGCTCAGACCGGCAAACAAATGTGCGGCTCTAGCCGCTGAGGACTAATGTTCTCGAGCCACCGGCGGCGTCTTATCGAGGGCCTCCAGTAATTCCAGCTGACTGACCGTGGCCGTGCCGCGCTTCATGACCACGATGCCGCCCGCGTAGTTCGCCAGGTGCGCGGCCTCTTCGGCGCTTGCGCCCGCGGCCAGGGCAGCGGTAAAAGTCGCGATAACGGTATCTCCGGCGCCGGTCACGTCAGTGACTTCGTCGCTGCCATAGATCGGAATATCCACCGGCTTGTGGCGGCGCGGGAAAACCACCATGCCATCCTTGCCCCGCGTGATCAGCAGCGATTCCAAATTCATCTGCCCTGCGATCTGGTCTCCCGCCGCGAGAAGGCGATCCCAGTCGTTGCCGATGCGGATGCCGAGAACTGCCTCCACCTCGGATTCATTCGGCGTTGCCGCGGTGATGCCAGTAAATTCGAGCATGCGATAACGTGAGTCGAGCGTCACGGGAACCTTCTCGATCCCGCGCTTTTCGCGAATCACATTCAGCAGGCTTGGCGTCGCGGAGCCGTATCCATAGTCGGAAACCAACAGCGCATCGGAGGCCCGAGTGTATTCGCGAGCGGCAAGCACGATCTCGCGGCGGAGATGCGAATTGGGACCTTCGGCAGGCTCACGGTCAAGGCGCACGACCTGTTGTCCGGCGGTGTGCGCGAACCCGGCAAGAATGCGCGTCTTGGTCACGGTAGTGGTGCTCTTGTCTTTGAAAACACCGCTGACCGGGATACGCTTATGGCGGAAAGCGCGCAGTAGCATCTTTCCCGGCTCGTCGTCGCCTACAACCCCAACCGGCAAAACGTTGACTCCGAGGTCGGCAAGGTTACAGACGGCATTTGCGCCGCCGCCAGGAACCACAGTGCGATCGCGGTGCCTCAAAATCAGCACGGGCGCTTCGCGCGAAACGCGAGAAATCTCGCCGAATACAAACTCGTCGGCAACCAGATCCGCAAGAACGGTTACTGTGAGCTTGGGAAAGGATTCGACAATCTTCCGCAGGCGGTCGTTTTCTTTAATATGCTTGGTCATCAATGGTTCATCGGGTGCAACCAAGATTTTCTCACGAGCGGGGCTTCCGCTCTGCAATTCTCGCCAAAATCGCATCCACAACGTCAGTAGGATGGTCGAGCGTGAGGCTGAGCACGGCGACCGCTAAGGGCTTGAGATCAGCCTGCAACAACCCCAGATTGACCGTATCTTTTTCCGTGGTCAGGAAGCCACCGGCGCCCATCTTGACGCGCATGGCAAGCAGGCGCTCGACGTCGCTTCTGTTATAGGCGTGATGATCGCGAAACTCGACCTCCGCTGCAGGCGTAACTCCAGCCCCACGTACTTGGGCAAAGAACTGCTGCGGCCGCGCGATGCCGCAGAAAACAATCGGCGCGACGGGCGCGGCGGGGATGGAGATTTGTCGACTTATCCGCCAGACGGATTTCCCTGCGCGAGCGAAATTCTTGACCTCCACGTCGTGCGCGGAAAAGTCCTGTGGCAAGACGATTGCGTCGGCACGCGCGAGCGACAACGGCGGCTCGCGCAGTCGTCCAAAAGGTAGAAGATCATCGTCAAAATCCCGCTCCGTCATTAGTACGATATCGAAGTCGCGGGCCAGAGAACGATGCTGGAAGCCATCATCGAGAATGTACAATTGAGGTTGGAATTTCTGCTCAGCGACTCGTCCCGCTGCATAGCGGCTTTCGCCGACAATCACCGGAACACCAAGCCGCCGCGCGATCAACAGCGGCTCATCGCCGAAGTCCCCGGCGTTGCCACCGGTCTCAACCACGCGGACGCCGCGCGCTTTGCGTCCGTATCCGCGTGAGAGCACGTCGAACTGGATACCTCGCGCCTTCAACAGTTCGCCGAGCGCAATCACGAAAGGAGTCTTGCCCGAACCACCCACCGACAGATTCCCAACGCTGATCACCGGCTTTTCAAGCCGTCGCGAGGACAGCACGCCGCGGTCATACATCGCGTTCCGCAGGGTGGTGGCGGCGCTATAGAGCACGGTAAGCGGATTCATGCCGAGCCTACGCGGGGTTCGCTCATAAGTTGGATCAGGGCTGCGATCGTCCTGTCCGTGGCGCCGCGCTGCGATTCGAGTGCGGCCAGAGCGTTCCTGCCCAGCGTCGCTCGCTCGTCGCTGTTTTCGATCAACTCCATGAAGACCAGGGGCAGATCCGCCAGTCCAACGATGCGAACCGCATTGCGACTGGCAAAGAAATTGACGACGTCGCGAAAATTCTCGTAGTGGTTGCCGGTAACGATGGGAACGCCATGGAGTGCAGGCTCAAGAATGTTGTGCCCGCCACGCGGCACGAGACTCCCGCCGACGAACGCGACCGTAGCCAGCGAATAGATCGCAGCGAGTTCTCCGATACTATCAACCAGGAACACGCCGCCGGCGAGCGCTTCGCCGCTCCACAAAGAACGCCGCCACATCCGGAAACCGAGTTGTTCGACGAGCGCAGCAACATCCGGGAAACGCTCGGGATGCCGCGGTGCCAGGATCATCACGGCCTTGGGATGATTGGCCAAGATGTTGCGAAACGCCGAGAGCAGCGAGCCTTCTTCATCTTCGAGTGTGCTGCCGCACACCAGAACTGGCCCCGCTCCGGAGTGGCTGAAGTCCTGGCGAAGACTCGCGACAATTTTCGGCAATGGCGGCGGCGCTACATCGAATTTCAGGTTGCCGGCCACTGTGACCTTCGTTTCGGCAGCGCCAATTTCGATGAGCCGCTGCCGGTCTTCTTCGGTCTGGGCCAAAAACAAATCGACGTTCCCGAGCGTGTTCTCCAGCAACCTCGGAAGCCAGAAGCGGAATCGCTTATAGCCGGGAAGGGAGCGGTCAGAAATGCGGCAGTTGATCACGGCGATGCGAGCCCCGCTGCGTTTGGAAAGTCGCAGAAAATTCGGCCAGAATTCAGTTTCGGCGACGACCACAAGTTCCGGACGCAAAGCATCAAGATAGGGCCGGACGGCAAAGGCAAAGTCCAGGGGGAAGTAGAACACGTTCTCCGCACCGAACCTCTGGGCGGCGAGTTTCTGCCCCGTGCTGGTGGTCGTCGAAATCAGCACGCGATGAGACGGAAATTTCTGTCGCAGCGCGATGACGACCGCGCTCGAAGCCACCACCTCGCCCACCGAAACCGCGTGCACCCACATAGCAGGCTTCTCGCCGCGACCCGCAAGAGCGCGCGGGACGGTGCCGAACCTCTGTCGCAAACCCGCCCGATACTTGCCATGCCGCATCATCTGCAGCAGCCAGTAGGGCAGCGTCAGCACTAGAAAGAAAGCGAGCAGCGTACTGTAGAGCGCATACATGAAGAGAAGTCCCATTCTAAATGGCGCGCTTAAATCTGATCTTGAGACGGGACAGCACGGCTTGCGCTGACCGCATCCTATAATTCACCTATGCATAATGCAGGTTTGCAAAAATCACCTCGCGCGCTGATGCTGCGAGCTCACCGTTCTGCGGCAGTCTGTGCTTTTGCCCTGCTCTGCTGCCTCGGCGCGATGGCAGCCAAAGAGTTTGTTATGCCCGCGGCGCAGTCCGCTCGCGCCTACCCAGCGCACGACGACCACCCCATGGAGAAAGTTGCGGTCGCAGTCGATCCGTATGACGTCGAGGATAAAGCTTCGATCTTCAGCGTCAACTACCGCAACAACGGCTACATGCCGGTTTTTTTCGTAATCACGAATGACGGCGACCAGCCCGTCTCTCTCGTCGACATGAAGGCCCAGATGAATACCAAGGATCGCAGCAAGCTGTTCCCCGCGACCATGGACGATCTGCTGCGCCGACTCTCGCATCCTACGCGAAATGACCGGCAGAATACGCTGCCCATTCCGCTGCCCAAGAAAGAGGTCAAGGGCGGAGTGAGCCGCAAAACCTGGGAGGAAATCGAGCAGGCTCAGTTTGGCGCCAAGGCAGTGGAACCGCACTCTACCGTGAGCGGCTTTCTGTTTTTCGATACTCTCGACATCTCGAATCCGCTGGCCGGAGCCACCTTCTACCTGATGGGAGTACGCGACGCGAAAGGCAATGAGCTGATGTATTTCGAAATCCCGATGGAGAAGTACTTGAGTGCCCCGGAGGTCAAGCCGGGAGCGAAGACACCGTAACTATTCATTCGATGGAGCGGCCGGCGTCCCCGCGAGCCTGCCCTGAGCCCAGTCGAAGGGTCCAGCTATAATCTCTTGCTATGGCGACCATTCAAGCCATTTCCGAGGATCTCCTCGCGAAATACGAGCCAGTCATCGGACTTGAAGTCCACGTTCAGTTGTTGACCGCGTCGAAAATATTTTGCTCCTGCTCGACTCGTTTTGGCGATCCACCAAACACAAACGTGTGCCCAGTGTGTCTGGGGCTTCCCGGAGCCTTGCCGGTGCTGAACCGGAAGGCCGTGGAGTTCGCGGCTCTGGCGGCGATGGCTTTGCACTGCCGCATTAACGAGGTTTCCATCTTTGCACGGAAAAATTATTTTTATCCTGACCTGCCGAAGGGCTACCAGATCTCGCAGTACGACAAGCCGTTGGCGGAGTTCGGATTCATCGAAATCGACCTGAACGAAAGTGAGACGCGCGAAAGTAAGACGAACGACAGCAAGAAAAAGATCGGCATCACCCGCCTGCACCTCGAAGAAGACGCGGGCAAGAGCCTGCACGAAGGCTTCGCCGACGCTGCCCATAAGACCGCCATCGATCTGAACCGCACCGGCGTTCCGCTGGCCGAGATCGTCAGCGAACCCGACATGCGGTCGCCAGAGGAAGCTTACGAGTACCTCACGCGCCTCAAAGAAATCATCCTCTATACCGGCGTCAGCGACTGCAACATGGAAGAAGGTTCGCTGCGCTGCGACGCCAACATCAGCGTGCGGCCTCGCGGACAAAAAGAATTCGGCACCAAAACCGAGGTCAAGAACGTCAACTCGTTCCGCTTCGTCAAGCAGGCGCTGCAGTACGAGATCGAGCGCCACATCGAGATCCTCGAATCCGGC
>Ga0116134_1001816_pt1 | contig 10674 bp, 9 predicted proteins | sample June2015DPH_19_5_FD_89737 | JGI IMG/M metagenome (GOLD analysis project Ga0116134, IMG submission 89737) | Peatland microbial communities from SPRUCE experiment site at the Marcell Experimental Forest, Minnesota, USA - June2015DPH_19_40 | ecosystem: Environmental > Terrestrial > Soil > Wetlands >...
AGAGTTTGCAGACGCGTGACCGACTCCATTGCTGCTGTCATGAACCCCTCAATTTTAACAAACGTGGGACGTTGCCTTCGGCAAGACAATGCGAAATCATGGGAACTGTCGCATGACCGGCCCTCCGTACGACTCGCTCCTGCTGGTTTCCTTCGGTGGTCCGGAATCGCGCGAAGAAGTGATTCCATTCCTCGAAAACGTCCTGCGAGGGCGGCCTGTGCCGCGCCAGCGGATGCTCGAAGTAGCCCAACACTATTATCATTTCGGCGGGCGCAGCCCAATCAACGATCAAAATCGCGCTTTGTTGCGAGCGCTGGAAGCCGAGCCGGACATACGGCTGCCGCTTTTCTGGGGCAACCGCAACTGGCAACCGTACCTGGCGGGCACATTGCGCCAGATGGCCACTCACCGGCGGCGGCGGGCGCTGGCGTTCATCACTTCGGCGTTCAGCTCCTACTCGGGTTGCCGGCAATACCTGGAAGACATCGAGCGTGCGCGCGCGGAGGTGGGCCCGGATGCGCCCCTGGTGGAGCGGCTGCGGCCGTTCTACAACCATCCGCTTTTCATCGCCTCTGTGTCCGGTCGTGTGGGCGAAGCCTTTGCACAACTGCCAACCGAGCGCCGCGCTGCGGCTCACCTGATCTTCACCGCGCACAGCATTCCCGTTGCCATGGCCGAAACGAGCGATTACATCCGGCAGATCGAAGAGGCGGCCTCGCTGGTGGCCGCCAGCCTGGGCCGCGAGGACTTCCACATCGTTTACCAGAGCCGCAGCGGCGCACCCGGACAGCCCTGGCTGGGTCCGGACATCGTGGAAGCACTGGGCACGCTGAAGGGTGCGAGCGACGCCGTGGTGATGCCGCTCGGCTTCATCTCCGACCACATGGAAGTCCTGTACGATTTGGACACCGAAGCGCGCCAGGCCGCCCGAGCACTGGGGCTGAACCTGGTGCGCGCCGCAACACCGGGTACACACCCTGGGTTCGTCAGCATGATCGTGGAACTGATCCGTGAGCGAACCGATGGCTGGGAACGCCGGGCGGTGGGGCGATACGGCCCGTCTCCCGATGCATGCCGGGCCGATTGCTGCACCGCGCATGCGCCGGCAACCGCCCGCAAACCCTGAGGAACGAGGAACGCGCGCAAACCGTCACGAATTAGGACGATCCGATACGATAGAGTTTTGTCTCGTGTTCTCTCCACAACCGAACCGCGCGAAACGAGCTGGCCCCAGCTCTATCTGGGCGTCGCCCTCACCACCATGGCGACGCTTTTACTCGAGCTCTCCATCACCCGCATCTACTCGGTTGTCTTCTACTATCACTTCGCTTTTCTGGCGATTTCACTCGCGCTGTTCGGACTCGGCGCGGGAGGCGTGTTCTCGTACTATGTAATCGGCCGCGGCGGACATTTCTTCTCCAGACTGGGCTGGCTTGCCGCGCTCAATGGGGTCGCGGTGATTGCCGCGCTGATCTTCATTCTCAACCGGTCGGCGGAACTCAAAATCCTATCGTTCCTGCTGATTTATTTCTCCAGTTCGATTCCATTCTTTCTCGCGGGTACCGTGTTGTCGCTGGTCATCGCCGAGACGGTGGATCGCGTGAACCGTGTCTATTTCTTCGACCTTGCCGGCGCTGCGGCGGGGTGTCTGCTGCTGGTCCCGCTGCTCAACCTCATGGGCGGCCCTAACACGGTAATGGCGGCCGGCGTGATTTTCGCCGTCTCCGCCGCCATCTGGTTCAACCAGGCGGGACGCGAGGGCGGACGGGCCGCTGCCGTAGTGCTTGCGCTCGCCATCGTGTTCCTGATTGCGGTGAACGGCAAGTTTCATCTGGTGGACGTCCGCTACGCCAAGGGCGAGAGGCTTCCCCCTGAGTCGTTCGTGAAATGGAATAGCTTTTCGCGAATCGCCATTCACAAGCAGGGCTCGGGCCTCGGCATTTTTATCGACGCCGACGCGGCCACCGGCATCGCGAAATTCAACTGGGATCGTTTCACGCCTCAGGATCGCCAGTCGTTGCTGCATGAGGGCCCTGGGTTCGTCTATGCGTTGCGGCCCGCGGCAAAGACGCTGATTATCGGACCGGGCGGCGGCTGGGACGCAGCTCGCGCGCTCGCCTCCGGCAGCACCGATATCACCGGAGTCGAGATCAACCCCATCATTGCCCGCACCATCATGCAGGAGCGTTTCCCGCAGTTGAGCAACCGGCTCTATCTTCGCCCGGAGGTTCACATCTGTGTCGAAGATGGCCGCACCTTCGTGCGCCGCACGTCTGAACATTACCAGGTGATTCAGGCCACGCTGGTGGATACCTGGGCTTCTACCGCAGCCGGCGCCTTCGCTCTTTCGGAGAACAACCTCTACACCACCGACGCCTTCTACGATTACCTCAGCCACCTGACCGGCGACGGTATGCTGTCATTCACCCGCTGGGGTTTTCAACCGCCGCGCGAATCTCTCCGCCTGGTGTCTCTGGCCATGGATGCGCTACAGAGGCTTGGCGAAGACGAAGCGTGGCGGCACGTCATGGTCGTGCGCGAGCACTCCGACATTCTCACCGTGTATGGCGCGCAGGACACCGTTCTCATTTCGCGGAAGCCGTTCTCCGATGCCGATCTCACGCGCGCCCGGACGGAACTGGCGCAGTGTCACACGCTGCAGCCAATCTACCTGCCCGGCGATCCGCCATCCAGCAGCGCCTTCGCGGGCCTCTTGCTCAGTACCGATCCACGGCGCTTCCGCGACGATTATCAATACAACATCTCGCCGGTGAGCGACGACCGGCCGTTCTTCTTCTACAGCGTTCAGCCCCGCGATGTGTGGAATTACTTGTCGCCGGCCAACCGCCGGTTCATCGACTATAAGATCAACCGTGCCGTGCCGCTGCTGTTCGGCTCATTCGGCGTGAGTCTGCTGGCAACACTGATCGTTCTTGCGCTGCCGCCGCTGTTGCTGGGAACCAGACTGCCGTCCTCGCGCGGAATCCGCCGCTTCCTGGGTTACTTCGTGTGCATTGGCGCGGGCTACATACTGATTCAGGTGGCGCTCATCCAAAAGTTTGTGCTCTTCCTGGGCCACCCTACGTACGCGCTCACCGTGATTATTTTCTCGATGCTGCTATCGAGCGGCATTGGCAGCTTCTATAGCCGCAGGCTGTTGGCGGGATCGGAATCGCGCCTGCGATTGCTGCTCGCGGGCGTTGCCGTTTTGGTGGCGGTTCTTACGTTCATCGCCACGCCCCTCATGAACCTTGGCGTCGCCTGGCCCCTGGCCTTGCGGGCACTGGCGACGGTGGCCGCGATCGCCCCGGTTGGCTTCTTTATGGGCATGCCGTTCCCCACCGGTCTGGGATTGCTGGAACACGTTGCCGCATCCGCGGTGCGATGGGCCTGGGCTCTGAATGCCGCGTCAAGCGTGCTCGGTTCGGTGGGCGCTATTGTCTGCGGGCTTTATCTGGGACTCCGCGCCACGCTCCTGATTGGCGCATGTCTTTATCTGGGCGCGATGTTTTTCGCGGCTCTGCAGACACGCTCCGTGCCCGTGCCGAATCGTGCGACCGCGCCGGTGGCCACCTGACGCGCTGTGCTGATCTCAGCCAGCTACCGAACCGACATTCCCGCATTTTATGGCGAGTGGTTTAGCAACCGTCTGCGCGCCGGATTTTGCCGTGTTGTGAATCCTTATGGCGGGCCGCCCTCGCGTGTGTCGCTTCGCCCCGAAGACGTGGATGGCTTCGTGTTCTGGACGAAGAATCTCGGGCCGTTCCTGCCAAATCTCGCCGAGGTGCGCAAGGCCGGACTCCCTTTCGTGGTCCAGTACACCATCAACGGCTATCCGCGATCTCTCGAATACGCCGTCGTCGATCCCGGGAAATCGATCGAACACGCGCGCCGCGTCGCTGGCGAATATGGTCCACAAGTGGTGGTCTGGCGCTACGACACCATCGTGTTCTCATCTGAAACACCGCGCGACTTTCATCTGCGCAACTTCGAGCGTCTCGCGGCTGGGCTGGCGGGCGCCACCGACGAGGTGGTCATCTCCTTCGCCCAGATCTATCGCAAGACACGAACCAAAATGAATGCCGCGGCGGAGTTGTTCCGGTTCACGTGGAACGATCCCGAAGACTCGGAGAAGCTGTCTCTGGTACGCGATCTGGCCGCCTGCGCCCGCGCACACGGTATGAGTCTTACGGTCTGTTCCCAGGACCGATTTCTGGGACCCGGTATCGATGCCGCGCGGTGCATCGATGCGGCTCGTATGGAGGACATCGCCGGCCGCCCCATCCGCGCGCGAATGAAAGGCAATCGGCCGGAGTGCGCCTGCTATGAATCGCGCGATATCGGCGAGTACGACACCTGCCCGCACGGCTGCGTCTATTGCTACGCTGTCCGCACCCGCGCGCTGGCCCGCCGCCGCTTTCAGCAGCACGATCCTGAAGGCGAGTTTCTGTGCGCGCCCTGTTAGTCCACCTTGTCCAGTACGATTTTTTCGCGGAACGAGCCGTCGGGCGACTCATAGCCGGCATCCAGCGTCAGCGTCCTGCCATCTTCCGACAGCGTGATGACGCTCTTGCGTGTCAGCGTCCCCCGCGGCCCCGTGAACGTAGTATCTTCCAGCAGCTTTGCGCCATCCTGCCGGAGCTTCGTGCGCATTTCGATCTCGCCCATGTGGTTCACCGTCTCGGCTCCGCGGTCGAGGTCGAGCTCGGTAATGCGGTCGCCTTCCGGCCCGCCCATGGTCTGCACCATGCGGATCTTCTTCCCGTCATCGGTAATCGTGGCCGTAAGTGAGTCCGGTGCGCCGCGCGCAAACTCGCTGCTGGCCTTATCGAGAGTCCATTTTCCGCTGAGGTTGGGCGGTTTGTCCGCGCCCGGTACCGGCGCAGCAATAACCATTGCCGCGACGGCCGTGAGATACAGCAGCAGCCTTTTCATGCCGCTCCGATTTTATCGTGCGGCGAGCCGGATTACTTTGTCACGTTGATCGTCACACTGGTGGATTGCTGCACCGTTCCCGCGATTCCGGTAATCGTAATCGGATACGAACCCAGCGGAGTCTGCGATGTTGTGACCACTGTCGCGGTTAGCGATCCGGAGGCTGCCTGGCCGTAGGCAACGCTGCTGTTGGGCGGGAGCCCGTTGAGCTGCAGTCCTACGCCGCCGTTGGGCACGCCGTTCCCGGTCACCGTAATCTTGATCTCCGCGCCATATCCCTGCGGCACGCTTTGCGATGTGGGTGTGGCCGTAATGGTGAAGTTCGGGCTTGCCGTCACGCTGAGCACCAGGGAGAACGTATTGCTAATGCTGCCGCTGGTTCCCGTGATGGTGACCGTGCCATCGCTGGCCGGGGCGGAGGATGAAGCCGTCAGTTTCAGAAGAGTTGCCCCTCCCGACGCCAATGTCGATGGAGTGAATGTCGCCGTCACCCCCGCCGGCAACCCGGTCGCCGAAAGTGCCACATTGCCTTTGAATCCGCTCTCACCGGCAACGGTCACCACCGATACCGCCGTGTTGCCCGGAGCCATGGATAGAACCGATGGCGTTACCGTCAGCGTGATGCTCCCGGTGGCGCTCTGTCCCGCGCAGGAATGCAGCGCGCGATACGCGTTCAACCGGCTTCCGCTCGACGTCATGAACGCCAGCCCCGGAACCGGATCTGCCGTTGAGATCAATGTCTGCTTCAACGCGGCCGTCGACAGCGGGCAAACCGAAAGTACGAGGGCCGCCGTCCCCGACACGTGCGGCGTCGCCATGGAAGTGCCACTCATCTCTTCGTACTGCGAATTGCGAATCGTGGAGAGAACGTTGACGCCGGGCGCGCCGAGGTCCACCAGCGTGGAGCTGTAATTAGAAAAGTAGGCGAGGGCGTCGGTATTGTCGGTGGCGGCAACCGCGATTTCGTTTGGTGCGGCGTATGCGGCGGGATAAGTGGGTGAAGTGCCAATGTCCGCGCCGTCATTCCCAGCCGCGGCCACGAACAACATACCCGCGGAGTTCGCCTCAAGGATCTCTTCGTACAACGCCTGCGAGTTTCCGGAGCCGCCCCAGCTATTGGACAGCACCTGAATGTTGGCCTGGGCGGGAAACGCTTCCTTAACCTGGATCGCTGCGTCAATCGCCCGGATGGCGTCGGCGATGGTCCCCGATCCCGTGGCATCGAGGAAGCGGAAGCCGAGAATTGTCACCGTCCAGTTCACCCCAGTTACGCCGATTCCGTTATTGCCCACCGCGCCGATGGTGCCGGACACGTGTGTTCCGTGATCCTCCTGATCCATCGGGTCGCAGTTGTTCAGAATGGCATCGAAGCCGTGGCTGCCCGCGGGACACCTGATCGTTTCTCCCCGCGCAAACGAGAGCGTGTACGACGACGGCGCGGACCAGATATTCGCCTTCAGATCGGGATGCGTGTAGTCGATCCCGGTGTCCACCACGCCTACTGCCACGCTGCTCGAACCTGTGGTGATGGACCATGCCGACACCGCGTCGATATCGGCATGCGGGACCCCGGCGTTTTCGCCGTTGTTCTGAAGTCCCCACTCTGTCGGGAAATCGGGATCGTTGGGAAGGGCCGTCGACGGCGAATCTGCCACTCGCACAATGTAGTTAGGCTCTGCGTACAGGACGTTGGGATCCGCCGAAAGCTGCTCAATCAGCCGCGCTGCGGACTGGCCGGCCGACCGCATGTGCACGACACCGCTGCGATTCACGCCGCGCATCGACTGAATTCCATAGCGCGCTGTGATCGCCGACTGCAGCCGCGGGCTGACATCGGTCCGAAACTTCACCAGCACTTCGTGCGCGACAGCTTTGTGCCCGCCGATCATCTCCACTTCCTGCGCCCCCAGCAGCATGGCCAGGGCAAACGTAGCGGCAATCCAGACACACCAGCGGGCAGAGTTCATACCAATGCTCCTCATCACGGTAATCGGCAGGGGAGCATCGCGGCAGCAAGGTCGTTTCCCCTGGCCAGCGGTGGCGGGAATTACTTAGCAGAGCTGGGAATCCTGCGTATAGCTTCGGCGAGATCCCTACTTCACGCCGTACTTACCGAACCATGCCAGCATGTGCGCCCACGCATCTTTCGCGGCCGCTTCGTTGTAGCTGAGCCGATAGTCGGCGTTGAATGCATGGCCTGCATCCGGGTAGATGATGATCTCCGCGGGTTTGCCCGCCGCCTTCAGGGCCGCACGCATCTGTTCCACCTGCTCCACCGGGATGCCCTGGTCCTTGCCACCATAGAGCCCCAGCACAGGCGCTTTCATCTCGGGCGCCAGTTCCAGCACCGTCTTCGGGCGCATCTCACCGACGTCGCCCTTGATCTGCCCGTACCACGCGGCGCCAGCCCTCAGTTTCGAACTGTGCGCGGCATACAGCCACACCACGCGGCCGCCCCAGCAGAAGCCGGTGATGCCCAGCCGGGAGGTGTCCGCGCTCCCGCTCTTCTCCGCCCACGCCACCGTGTCGTCCAGGTCGGCGATCACCTGCGCGTCAGGCACTTTCGAAACCACATTCTTGATGATGTCCTGGATGTTGGTCATGCTGGAGACGTCACCCTGCCGCGCGTAGAGTTCTGGGGCGACTGCAAAATACCCGAGCTTCGCCAGACGGCGGCACACATCGCGGATGTGTTCGTGAACTCCGAAGATCTCCTGGATCACCAGCACCGTCGGGAACGGTCCGCCGCCCGCGGGCATGGCGCGATAACCGGGCATCTCGCCGTCGCGAACGGTAATCTTCACGTCGCTGGCGGTGAGTCCCTCGGAATCGGTGTGGATGGCCTCCGCCATCACCGGGCAAACGGCGGCGGCGAACCCCACGGCGAGCTTGGTCACGATGAACTGCCGCCGGTTTTCCTCAAGCGGCGGCGTCAGACTGATGGCATGATCCTGCATGACCGGTTATTGTAGCGCCGATCAGGCCGCATCCTGAATCTCGATGGTAAGCCGTTTGCGAAGCGCCGTGAACGCAGCCTCGATCTGATCCAGCCGCGACGCATGCTGAAGACTGAGCAGCCGTTCGATTTGTTGCTTCGGCTGGCCCATGCGCCGGGCGAGCTCCGTCTTCCGGATGCCGGATTCACGCATGATTCGATATAACTCGACCTTGGCCTCGGCCAGCGCCGGAAGGGCGACGCCGCGGACCCACTTACCTCGAGTTCTGCCCGGCCGGGGAATGTTCTCATGCTTGCGGATGGACTGCGCGAGCAGAAGTTGGAGCAAGTCCTGCGCCATTTCGTAGGCTTCCGCATCCGTCTCCCCCTGGGTTCCGCCCCAGTCGAAATCGGGAAATGTCACGACGAACCCGCCTTCTTCAGCGGGCCGGAAAACGGCTGGATAGATCAGCATGTTGCCCCCCTCACTTTTCTCATCTCCGGCGGCGCAGTTCGTCGAGCGTGATCCCGAAATCTTTCAGGATTCTCCGGACCAGATGCCCCTTGATCTCGTGCGAAGGATGCCGCGGAATCGCGCTGTTCTTCCCGTTCAAAGTGACCAACGTATGCCGCGTGCCGTCCTCGAACTCCGCTCCTGCCTTCCTCAGCAGCCGCCGCAACTCGCTCGCGGTCACGCCGTTATTGTAAACACATGTGTTGACGATTGGCAAGCCGGCAGTACAGAGGTCGACTCGGATGATCCGCCTTGCTACGGATGCCGACGATCTGATCAGTGTGTTTCGTCGAAGACGTCCCTGAACCCGCTATCCAGCGAACAGCATTCGCCGATCACATTCAGGCACGCCTCAAGCAGCTGACGATCGCGAAGTTGTGAGTCCATAACTGGCCCCTCTGGGTACTTTCCGCCATGAAACAAGTTGTTGCGGACATTCCGAACCAAGCGCAAGAGGTATTGCGCATCTGACTCCCCATTCCTTTGAGGCGTCGCGGGATCCCAGTGCCACTTCCCGGCGTGCTTGTCCTTGATTTGCCTCTTGGGCGGGTCCGACAACAAGAGCGTCCTGGCGGCGACGAACGTTGGATTGTGTATGCCGTTGAGCTTTGGTTGCAGTCTCTCCGTTGCGAAAGCATCCCAGTCGGCAAAGGCCGAACCGAATCTCTCGATAACGAATCCTGTCTGCTTCAGAGTGTACTCAAAACGGGAAAACACAACGAAAAACTCCAGAATGAGTTCTCGGTCACTGGAGACCAACCGCTCGACGGCCCGCTATAGTCAGAACGATTCATCAGTATTATCCATGGCTGATCGTACATGTTAGAAGCTTCGGATGCTCCTACCCTGTAGACAGCCTACCCCCATATGCTGTAGAATACCTACAGCCTCATCATGCCCGCCAAAGACCGCTATCAAAACCGCATCGAGCTCCTCCAGGGCACCCTCGACATGATCGTCCTCAAGACCCTGCAGTGGGGTCCGCAGCACGGCTACGGCATCATCAGCGCCATTCGCGCCAGCTCCAGTAACGTTCTTCAGGTGGAGACCGGCTCGCTCTATCCCGCTTTGCATCGCCTCGAACGGCAGGGCTGGCTCACCGCCGACTGGAAGCAGACCGAAAGCAATCAGCGCGCGAAATACTATCGCCTCACCGCCGCCGGTAAGAAGCAACTGGCCGCCGAGAGACAGCGCTGGGAGCAACTCTCCGGAGCCATCGCGGGCATCATGGGCCTCGAAGGAGAGCCAACGTGACACGCCGCCGGCGCGACCGCGAGCTTCAGGAAGAAGTGGAGGCTCACCTGCGCATGGCCATTCGCGATCGCATGGAGCGAGGCCAATCGCGCGAAGAGGCCAGCTACGCGGCACTGGCCGAGTTCGGCAACAAGAGCCTGGTGAAAGAGGTCACTCGCGATATGTGGGGATGGGCATCGCTCGAACGTCTGCTGCAGGACATCCGTTATGGCGCGCGCATGCTGCGCAAGAACCCGGGCTTCACGGTCGTCGTGGTGCTCACGCTCGCCCTCGGCATCGGCGCGAACACCGCCATCTACAGCGTCATTCAGGCCGCTCTCGCTCCGCTCGCGATTCCCGACGCGGACCGGGTGGTCATGGTCTGGACCGAGAACGTGAAGCGTGACTGGCACCAGTTTCCCGCTTCCGTGCCCGACTACGAAGACTGGAAAGCAAGCGGCGTCTTCTCCAGTCTGGGTGCCATGACCGATGGCGGTTTCAACCTGCGCCTCGCCAATCGTACCGAGCGAATCAATGGACTCAAGGTGACCCCCGAGTTTTTCGGCGCGCTCGCCGTGCCTGCTCACTTGGGTCGAGGCTTCCGGGCCGAAGACATGCAGCCGGGGCACAACGATGTCGCCATCCTCAGCGACTCGATCTGGCATTCGCGATTCGGCGCTGATCCCGCCATCGTCGGCACGAGCGTTGTGATGGACGGCGTGCCGCATACAATCGTCGGCGTGCTCCCGAAAACGTTCCCGCTGGTCGAACAGGAGGAGATCTACGCGCCGTTCGTGTTTACCGCCGAAGAATCGGCCAGACGCGGCGATCGCTTCTTCCATGTGATTGGCCGGCTTCGCGGGGGCGTCACTTTCGCCGCCGCACAGAAGCGCTTAACCGAATTGGAGCGGCACGTCGAAGATGCCGGGCACACCGTGGCGCTTCAGCCGGCACAGGACGCGGCCGTAGAGGATGCGCGGGCGCTGCTGACGATCCTGTTCGGCGCAGTCGGCTTCGTGCTGCTTATCGCGTGCGCCAACATCGCCAATCTGCTGCT
>Ga0116134_1001817_pt1 | contig 10674 bp, 6 predicted proteins | sample June2015DPH_19_5_FD_89737 | JGI IMG/M metagenome (GOLD analysis project Ga0116134, IMG submission 89737) | Peatland microbial communities from SPRUCE experiment site at the Marcell Experimental Forest, Minnesota, USA - June2015DPH_19_40 | ecosystem: Environmental > Terrestrial > Soil > Wetlands >...
CGCTCAAAAGGTTGCGTGGCGATGCGCCCGGGATGCCCCGTCCAAGTTCCGCTTGGGCGGGTTTTGCGTCGTCGCCGATGCCGACGAGTCTTGTCGTGTCATCTTCGACCGACGTTACGCGCTTTTTTTTCTGCGGATCCCACCATTCGTTCGCAATGATGCCGTGTCCGCTGGTATAGCTTCCCGTGAAGAGGGTGGCGTGTCCGGGAGCGGTGCGGGTGTTGGCGTAGTCGTAATTGCAATCGGTGAAATAAGCGCCGCGGTCGAGAAACACGCGGAACCCTCCGTCGCCGAACTGGTCGCGATAGCGTTCCAGGTAGTCGCCGCGGAACTGGTCAATCACGATGACGACAACGAGCTTGGGGCGGGCGTTGTAAGCGCTGGCGGAGGCGCAGACACAACAGGCCAGCACGACCAGCAGAGTGCGCCAAGACTGGGGGAGTCTCATCGCGACCTAGTTTACAGCAGAAAAGATGCTAACCGCAGAGGACGCGGAGAGCGCAGGTTTTTCTGCCTTTTCTCTCTGCGATCTTGGCGTCCTTTGCGGTTCAGGATTTTGAAGTTCGCTGTCGTTGGCTGTTTCCTCCGCGTGCACGGAATCGCACTTTTCAGCTAAAGTTAGAGCAGAATGCTCGATCTTAATTTTGTTCGTGACAACCTCGGGCTGGTGGAAGAAAAGCTGCGCCAGCGCGGAATGAATCCGGCGGAAGTGTTGAAAGACTTTCGCCTCATCGACGGCGAGCGTCGGCAAGCCATCACTGCCGCGGAAACTCTGCAGGCGCGCCGTAACAGGGCTTCCGAGGAGATTGCAAAGCTGAAGAAGAGCGGGCAAGACGCTTCGGCGCAGATTGCGGAGACCAAAGAACTGCGCGAGCAGATTGCGGAGTCCGAAAAAAAGGCGGCCGAACAGGAAGCACGTCTGCGCGAAATTCTGACCTCTCTTCCAAATCTTCCCCACGCCAGCGTGCCCGTGGGAACGAACGCCGAAGATAACGTGGAAGCCCGCCGCTGGGGTACGCTGCCGCAGTTCGATTTCAAGCCCAAGCCGCACTGGGAGTTGGGCGAAGAGCTCGGAATCCTCGACTTGGAGCGCGCCGCCAAGTTGTCAGGTGCTCGCTTTGCCGTGTACTGGGCGCTGGGTGCGCGATTGGAGCGGGCCCTCGCCAATTTCATGCTCGATCTGCACACGCGGGAGCACGGATATACGGAGGTTCTTCCGCCGTACTTGGTGAACTCCGAGTCGATGTATGGCACGGGCCAGTTGCCGAAGTTTGCGCAGGATTCGTTTCGTGTGCCGCACGGCGAAAAAGATCTCTGGCTCATTCCGACCGCCGAAGTGCCGGTCACGAATCTCTATCGCGATGAAGTGCTCGACGGGGCGCGCCTGCCGATCTGGCTGACCGCGTACACTCCCTGTTTTCGCAGCGAAGCCGGATCGTACGGCAAGGATGTGCGCGGCATTATTCGCCAGCACCAGTTTCAAAAAGTGGAGCTGGTGAAGTTCGCGCGTCCCGAGACTTCGTACGATGAACTGGAGAAGCTGACCCACGACGCCGAGACCGTGCTTCAGAAGCTTGGCCTGCATTACCGCGTGGTCACGCTCTGCACCGCCGATATCGGATTCTCTGCGGCTAAGACTTATGACATTGAAGTCTGGCTGCCCGGTCAGAATCTGTTCCGCGAGATTTCTTCGTGCTCCAACTTCGAAAGTTTTCAGGCACGCCGCGCGAATATCCGCTACCGTCCCGAAGGCAAGAGCAAGACGGAATTCCTGCACACGTTGAACGGCAGCGGCTTGGCCGTAGGGCGCACATGGGTTGCCGTCGTGGAAAATTATCAGCAAGCCGATGGCAGCGTGCGCATCCCGGAGGCGCTGCAGCCTTATATGGGCACTGACCTTATTCCGGCCCGTGTCCCGTAGAGACGCGGCTTGCCGCGTCTCCCGCAGCGCCCGAGATGGTGCGAGCGAAGGGGGCAAGCCCCGTCTCTACGTTGCTGTAATCGGAGTGCTGTAATCGGAGTATTGATATCCCATGAATTCCCAAATAGACTGGCAGCAACCCGAAACAGCCTCGACGACGCCGGAAAGCGCCGTCTCTCCCATGGGCGCGATCTGGCGCACAATTCGCGGATACATTCTTTGGTCGTATGAGCGGGGAAGCCTGCACTACGACATCATGGTCACCCTGATCCTCCTCTTTGTTTTTGTTTCGCCGCACTTCATCAATTTCAAGGACAAACCGGTCGAGCACATTCCGCATCTTACCGGCGTGGTGGTGATTCCCAGCGCAAAGGGCGAGCTTATTTATCAAATCCAGGCCTCGGCACTGAATAACGCTGCGAATGGAGATGTTCGCCGGCAATTGGAGCAGATCATTGAGCCCATCTCCGGCGCGGTCAGCATTACCAATATCGAGACCGTCAAAGACGTTTCGGGACATACGCAGAGTTACAAAGTCTGGGTGGAAAAAGAATAGTAGAGCAGGGTTTCAAAGTTTCAAAATTCATCCTTTCAAAGTTCATCAATGAGAGTTTCGCTCCAGGCGCTTTTTCTCGGGACGATGGTCATCGGCTGGCTTTTCACGGCGGCCGCTCCAGCGCAAATTGTTGGCGAATCCGCTGAGCTTGAGCACGTTCTCGCCCAGATGGATGCCGCTGCCCGAAACTTCCGCGCCGCCGAGGCGACGGTTGTCTGGGACCAATATCAGAAGGTCATCAGCGAAACCGAGACGGAGAACGGTAAGATTTATTTCCGCCGTGAAGACGGCGAAATACAGATGGCCGCTGACTTCGCCGAACCCGACAAAAAGTACGTCATCTACAGCGGCGGCAAGGTTCAGGTGTACCAACCCAAGATCGATCAAGTGACCGAATACAGCGCTGGCAAGAATCGCGGCGACGTCGAGAGTTTTCTGGTGCTGGGCTTCGGCGGCAGCGGCCGCGATTTGTTCAAATCATACGTCGTGAGGCTTGTGGCGACGGAGACCGTGGGCGGCATAGCAACCGACAAACTGGAGTTGATTCCGAAGTCCGACCGTTTTCGAAGCAATATCGCGCGCATCCTGCTCTGGATCGACCCGGCCCGGGGAATTTCGGTGCAGCAGCAGTTCTTTGAGCCGAGCGGCGACTACCGTCTCGCGAAGTATTCCGAGATTCAGATGAGACAAAAACTTCCGGAGGATGTCTTCAAGCTGAAGACAACGAAGAAGACCAAATTTGTCTCGCCACAAGGGTAGGCAAGCAGACGTCCAGTTTTCTTTATCCGTAGAGACGGGGCTCGCCCCGTCTCAGACGCCGCGTCCCTACAGGAAATTGGACCAAAAGTCCTCCGCCCCAGCTCAGGCAAAACCCGAACCAACAGAAACAAGCTGAAAAAGACGGGCTGGGGCTATATACTGCACGAGAACGTCCGAAGGTTGAGTTTTTGCATGGCTAGAGTGTTTACTATCCCCGTCCCGCCGGATTTGTCGCGCAAAAAGCGCGAGCGCACCGCCGACCCCCGTTACGTCGACGGCCAGAAGATGCTGGTGGAAGCGATGAAGTATTTGGCGAAGGCCGATCCGGTCGCCAATCGCGGAGCCATCGAACTGCTCTCCGAACACGTTCGCACCCGTTTCCGCATGACCGACTCGCCGCTCAGCTAAGCTAGAACCCTGAAAAAAAGCGAGCGCTTCCGCCTTCCCGGCCCCGAGTTTCTCCCAACTTCAGAAATACATCTTCAACGCAAATTGAATCACGCGCGGTCCACGATCGGAAGATATCTGTCCAAACAATGCGTCGCCACCGATAGCGCCGTCCTGGTAGGTCGGGCTATAAAACTGTACGTGATTGAACGCGTTGAAGAACTCGGAGCGGAACTCCAGGGACCTGCTCTCTGTGAACTTGAAGTCCTTGGCGATGGAAATGTCCCAGTTGTTAATGCCCGGTCCGCGTAAAATGTTTCTCCCCATGTTGCCGTGCGTAAAGAGCGGCACTCCCCCAGGGGTGAGCAGGGGATCAGGGGTCTGGCCAATCGGCGACCCTACGGCACACACCAGGTTCATGGGGTTAATCAGGAAATGCCCAGTCTCCGAGCCGGGCAAGCAGCTTCCGTTTACCAGGTTTGGATCCGGAGCAAACGTTTGCTGCTGCCGCAGGTTGCTCGTCCTTTGTATCGGTCCAACTACATTGGGCCGGTCGAGATAATTATTCAATTCGCTCGAGTTGTTTTCGGAGAAAAGCGTAAATGGATTTCCCGACTGAAAGCTGGCTATAGTAGCAACGCTCCAGCCACCGAGTACTTCTTGAGTGAAGCGGTTTCCGTGGTTTCCCATCGGTATCTGCCAGATCGGGCTGAAGACCAACCTGTGAGTGGCGTCAAAGTCAGCCAGACCGCGGTCCGCTCCCGGATTGCTAGGATCTGAATAAGTTGCAGAACGGGCTCGGAAGCCCGACTGACCGTCGATGGTTTTGGCGAGGGTGTATGCCGCGCGAAATTGCAATCCATGGCTTAGGCGCTTATCCACGGTGAGCTGGAGTTCATTGCTGGAGGAATTGCCCTCACTGAGGTTGGTGTAGATCTGCGTAGCTCCCGCGGGCAGGCCGGTAAATGAGGGCGCTGGGGGTGTTGCGCCGCTGCACGCCGCCAGAGGCCGAGCGCAATCCACGTTTATTTCGTACGCCGTGCTCTCGTTTGTGGTCCCCTCCTGGCCAAGGAAATAATTGTACTGCGCCAGCAGGCCGGAAGAGCCGCCAAGAGTCGCGTAGTTCAGTTCTGTGCCGGCGATCGCCTTGCGGCTGAGACTGCCCACATATACCGCCTCGATCATGGTGTCGCTACTGAGCTGATACTGGAAACCGTAATTAAAATTCTCCGCATACGGCGTGCGGAAATGGGGATAAACCACATATGCGAAAGGAAGCGCCGGAGAAAAGAATTGTCCGAAGTTCCCCCCGGCAACGAAGGGATACGGATTGGGATACAGGCCCTGAAACGGATCAGCCACATAAGAACCGTTGGCCGTCGCGTTCAAACAGCCGGCCCCCCCGAAACACGGGTAGTTGTTGGCCACGTACCCAAATGGCGGCTGTCCCCCAAACTGCAGGTTCAGCGCGCCATCTTCAATGTCATAGAAGATTCCCATGCCGCCGCGCATCACCAGTTTGGCATTGCCCAGCATGTCCCAGGCGAAGCCAAATCGCGGGGCGAAATTGTTGCGGTCGGGGTAGATCAGTCCGCGATTGGGCGTGCCCGGGTCTCCCGGATACAGGAAGCCCTGAGGAGCGCTGGGAAAGACCGTGGACTGTTGCCCCGGGTACCAACCAATGATCTGGTTGCGAGGATCTTGCTGGGGCGAATTGTATTCGTAACGCAGGCCATAGCTGAATGTCAGGTTGTGTGTAACCTTCCAGGCATCCTGGCCGAAAAAGTAAAGCGAGTGCGTTCGAATCCCATAGATCGCGTTAGAAAATTGATAGTAGTTGTCGAAGAATCCGCCGACGAAATCGGCCAGCACGCTACCGGTAAACGAGCCGCCCTGCCCAAAGGCAAAACTGCCGTTATTGTAAAAATCGAAGTTGAAGTTGTTCTCCACCCAGCGCAGATCAACTCCAAATTTCAGATCGTGCCGGCCCTTGGTCCACGATAGCGTGTCCTGGTACTGGAACGTGGTGTCGTGAATTTTAGTTGGCCCCTGCGGAGACGGACCCAGGTTGAAATTGCCCGTGACCGTCATGAGCGGCGGCGCTGTGCCCTTGGGATCGTCGGGGGTCACCGTAAGGAATCCCAAGGCAGAAGGCGGAGTTGTGGTGGTGGGCACGGCGCTGAGGGTGGCCACTCGGTTAGCCGCGAAGCGCAGCTCATTCACCATGGTCGGCGAAATCGTTCGGGTCCATGTAATATTTCCCGACTGATAACGGTTGGCGTCGGTGAAGCCAGACCCCACGGGCACATCGCCACCTGTGGACGCACCGTTGATGATCTGGAACGGATACGTATCCGGCGTGTCATCGAAAATATAAACTCCCGACAGAGTGTCTTTGGTCGATAGGTTGTAGTCGGTGCGGAAGATGAACTGGTCGTCCCTGATGTGGGCCACAGGATCGGCTACAAATTGGTTGTTCGGACGGTTAGGCAACGGCAGATAGTCGTTGATGTAGTTTGCGATCACCGGATCGACCGGCACTTGGTTGTTGTAATACGGGTTGCCAGTGGCTGGGTTTGCGAGTTGAGTTGTAGGCAGCAGTTCACTAAAGTCTCCCGTCCGCTCGGCCTGGCTCAGCACCGGAAGTGGGCCCGGGTTCTGCCCCTCGGCGCGTCGGCTGCCCTGGTACGAAGCGAAGAAGAACAACCTGTCCTTCTTGATGGGAAAACCGATCGTTCCCCCGAACAAATTCCGTCTCAGCACCGGCACCGCTCCCAGGAAGTAGTCACTACCATCGAGGGAGGTGTTGCGGAAGAACTCAAAGGCGCTTCCATGCACCGTGTTGGTCCCAGACTTAATAACTTGATTGATGATGCCGCCGGAAGTTCGCCCATACTCAGCGGTGTAGTTGTTAGTGAGGATCTTGAACTCGGCCACGGCGTCGGGGTTGGGATTGACCACAATGTTGTTGCCCAGAAAATCGTTGTTATCGGCCCCGTCGAGCAGGAACGTCATCGACTCCGAGCGCTGCCCGCTAACTGAAAACGGATTGCCCGATCCGTCGTCCTGGTCGGGGGCGAAGACGCCTGCTTGCAGCAGTCCCAGTTGCATGGTGTCGCGATCCACCAATGGAAGCTGCAGGATGCGTTGCGTGGTCTCGACCTTGCCGAGTGTGGCACTGACTGTATCGACCTGCGTGACATCGCCTTGCACCTCCACTATCTGGCTGGTGGAGCCGACCTGCAACGACACGTCGAGCCGCGCATTCTGATTGATCTCCAGCGTGATACCCTTGCGCACGTATCTTTCAAAACCCTGCTGCTCAACCGTGAGTTCGTAGGCTCCAATCGGCACCAGCGTAAACAGGTAGCCGCCGTCTTTGCCCGTCGTGGTTGTGTGCACCGTGTTCGTGCCGGAGTTCCGCAGGGAGACCTTTGCGGCTGCGACCATCGCGCCCGAAGGATCTTTGACGGTGCCCATCAGTTGGGCCGTCGCTTGCTGCGCGGCGGCTTGATTCGCGCCCAGGAAGGCCACACCGAGCACAATGCAGATGTTGACCAATCGACCAATGCGGGGGAAGGAGACGGGTTTCATTGAGCCCTCACTGAAAGTTGGGCATAAATATTGCACGTTATCTTCCGTGAAAACAAGCCTGAAAACGGATTAAGTTAGCAGTGCATGACTGTCCGTCATGTTCTGTTTTTTTGAATTCTCACTACACTAATCGGGATTTCAGAATCGCGACTTAGATTGCCGCTGCCGTTCTGTCGCGCTGGCAAGATAGGCTGCTGCGCAGAGAAACACCACCGGATAGCATTCCAGTGTGTAACGCGGTTCCGGATTTTCCAGCGTTCCAAGAAATGCCGAGCGCAGCAGCACGAAGCCGACCAGTAATCCCGCCCAGCGAATTCCTGACGGCCTGCGTGGCAGCCTGAGAGCTATCGCCAACAGCGCGGCCACGACGTAAGCCAGGTTCAGCAAGCCGAACCCGACTGCCACGACTGACTGTTTCGCATCGTCATTGAATTCCCACCAGCGCACGTCGGGAGGAAGGATCTCGGTTCGCGGGCGCAGCCACATATCCGCGACGCGCAGCAGGGGCAGCACAACGTAATAGCGCACGCGATGGGCGCGAATGCGATCTGCGGCTATGTTGCCGAAGCGCGCATCCAATTCCGGCGTCAGTTCCTGCGTCTGGTTGTAGTCCGCAATCACAGCCAGCGTTCGGTCCCTTCCAGCCGGAGTGTCGATAGCACGCGACGGCAGTTTCTGCGAGTCAATCTTGTCGCCAGGAACGTTCCAGTAGATTTCTTCTACCGACGCGTAGTCGACAATCCAAGTTCTAGCCCAGCGGTTGAAACCTCGGGGGGCTAGTTCATCCGTCTCGTTGGCATAGCGTGGAGCGAGGGGCTGGAAATGATGGAGCGTCCGAAAATTACGAATCGTCCAGGGAGCGAGCGGCGCCAGCGCAAATACCACGACGATGATTCCAGCGGCCAGAACAGTCGCCATGTTTTTATTATCGGCGTTCTTCTTCCGTGCCAAAACCACTAGATAAAGAACGACCGTCGCCAGCAGGATGCCGCCGTCGGGACGCAGCAGAATGCAGGCCGCAATCGCCGCGCCGCTCGCAGCCCAGAGCCTGTCGGCGCCTTTGCCCGCACCAGTCGCGTGCATCCGATTCAGAGCGGCGGTCGCGCAGTCGAGTGCGAGCGCGGTAAAAAAAATCTCCAAAGTTTCGGTGAGCGCGGTGGCGGCATAATTCGCGAGGAACGGACACAGCGCCGTCAGAACAAAAGCGATTCTCGCCGCGCGTTCGGAGACTGCGCGGCGGGCAAGGTCGGCCACGATCAGGCAGGTGACCAGGTCCAGCAGAATCTGCATCAGCAAAACTGCCCTAAAGTTGCCCACTCCAAACAAGCAGAAGATCGCAGCCAGAAAAGCAGGATATCCCGGGAGGCGCGTGTCGCTCGGCACGATCTGTATTACCGACTGCGTCAGCTGCGTCTGGCCGTAAATGCCGTGCTGCAGCCAGTTGGTGGCGAGGTCGGCATAGGTGCGCGAGTCATCGGTGACTGTCGGGAAATGGAAGAAGAAAAATAGTCGCAATGCCAGGGCGGCCAGTGCGGTTCCCAGAAAAAACCAGCGATGTTCGCGGATTAATCGGAGCACGTTGGCAATATATCGCGAATCACGCGATTCCCCGCGTCCTTAACGATGCGCGTCGTTCGCTCTTCGCTAAGACCGCCGACCGGCAAAGGACAGGCGAATAGCAACGACGAATAGCGAGACGACCTCTGACACCGCGTTTGACCCTCTGCATCTCTCACCTTAGGATAAAGAGACCACTACGCGATGGCCAAACAAGTTTTTTACGATCCCTTACAAGCGCGCTGGAAGCGGATTCGCCGCTTTGTCGACGTGGCCGCCCTGACTTTATCCTTGCTGGTTGTCTTTTTCATCTACAGCGCCCTGCGCAGCGAGTCGCTGCCGGATCTTTCCTGGCTGTCTGAAAAGAAGCCTTATCACGCTCTGAAAGAAAACGAAAAGACGAAAGCGCGCGAGAAACGCCGCCTCGCCACGGTGGCCCGCGCCGGTCACCGCCGCCCATCCCGCAAATCTCCTTCCCAACTCACGCTCAACTCCGAGCAGGGAGTTCGGGCCGCATTCTACGTTTCCTGGGACTCGGCCAGTTTTTCTTCCTTGCGCGAGTATGCGCGCCAGATCGACTTGCTCTTCCCGACGTGGCTGCAGGTGCTCACTCCAGACGGCCATCTACAAGCCGTGGATACGGAAACAAACGCGATGTTTGACGTGGTTCAGGGGCACACGGCCCGTCCCGTCGATGACAAAGTAATGCCGTTCCTGAAGGCGGAAGACACCGACATGGAAGTGTTTCCGGTAGTGCAGAATTTTGACGGCACCGACTTTGTTCCCGGCATCGGCGATTTCCTGAACAGTCCAGAAGCTCGCGCCAACTTTCGCCACGAGATCGGAATGTTTCTGGCCTCCGATCATTATCGCGGGTTGATGATCGATTTCGAATCCTTCCCGAAAAAAGCGCAACCCGGATACGTGGCATTGCTGAACGAACTTTCGTCCGACCTGCACGCCAAGGGGATGAAGCTCTACGTCAGCGTCCAGGTGCGCAACGAGGATTTCGATTACAAGGCCATTTCGTCCGCCGTGGATGGCGTCGTCATCATGAACTACGACGAGCACTTTCCCGGTGGAACCCCCGGCCCCGTCGCTTCGCAGGACTGGTTCCTAGCGAACCTTGAGTCTGCCGTCAAGGAGATTCCGAAAGAGAAGTTCATCTGCGCCATCGGCAACTACGGTTACGACTGGGTCGAAAAGCCGAAAAAAGGCAAGCTTCCCCCAGGCGAGGCCGATAAGAGCGTTTCCGTGCAGGAAGCCTGGATCGGGTCGCGCGATGCCGAAGAAGACGTTGATTTTGACGGCGACGCGCTTAACCCGCACTTCAGCTATCGCGACGATGATAACTTCCTCCACGACGTCTGGTTCCTGGATGCGGTGACGGCGCTGAATGAGATGCGTGCCGCCCAGACTCTCGGCATCCAGACCTTCGCCTTGTGGAGACTGGGCGCCGAAGACCGCTCCCTGTGGCGGGTGTGGGATATGCCCGGAGAAGCCAATGCGTCGGACCGATTGAAAGATGTTCCTCCCGGCCAGGACGTCGACATGGAGGGTAATGGCGAAATCCTGCACATCGAGGCGCGGCCTGCCGACGGCGAACGCGTTCTGACCATCGACAAGCAAACCGGACTTATCGACGGCGAAACCTTCAAGAGTCTGCCCGAGCCCTATCGTGTGGCGCGCTATGGCTTCAGTAAGAACGAACTCGCCATGACCTTCGACGACGGCCCCGATCCGGAGTGGACCCCGAAAATTCTCGATGTCCTCAAACGCGAGCACGTGCCGGGAACATTCTTCCTGATCGGAATCCAGGTTGAGAAGTTCAGCAGTGTGGCCGAGCGCATTTACCGGGAAGGCCATGAAATCGGGAACCACACCTTTACTCATCCCGATA
>Ga0116134_1001820_pt1 | contig 10668 bp, 7 predicted proteins | sample June2015DPH_19_5_FD_89737 | JGI IMG/M metagenome (GOLD analysis project Ga0116134, IMG submission 89737) | Peatland microbial communities from SPRUCE experiment site at the Marcell Experimental Forest, Minnesota, USA - June2015DPH_19_40 | ecosystem: Environmental > Terrestrial > Soil > Wetlands >...
CGAAACCTACAAGGACGACCGCGAGAAGCTCAATCGCGGCATGATGGAGCTGTACAAGCGCGAGAAAGTCAATCCGCTGGTCGGCTGCCTGCCGATGCTGATCCAGATCCCGGTATTCCTCGCCTTCTACTGGGTGCTGCGCGATAGTGTCGAGCTGCGCCAGGCGCCGTTCATTCTGTGGATCGACGATCTGTCGGCGCGCGATCCCTATTTCGTCCTGCCGGCGATCATGGCGGCAGCGATGTTCGTGCAATACAAAATAAACCCGCAGGTCGGCGATCCGGCGCAGCAGAAGCTCTTCATGTTCATGCCGCTGGCGATGTCGGTCACCTTCGCGTTTTTCCCGGCGGGCCTGGTGTTGTACTGGGTCACCAATACGGTCCTGTCGATCCTGCAGCAGTGGAGCATCAACCGTCGCATCGAGGCCGCGATCCGCGCCAGGCGGTGAGCGACACCATCGTCGCGACCGCGACACCGCCGGGTCGCGGCGGCATCGCGATCGTGCGCGTCTCGGGTCCGGCGACGGTGCAGATCGGGCGCCGCCTGCTCGGGGCGCTGCCGCCGCCGCGGGTCGCCACCAGCGCGCAGTTTCGCGGCGGCGATGGCACCGCGATCGATCACGGCCTGGCGCTCTACTTCCCGGCACCGCACTCCTATACCGGCGAGCACGTGCTCGAGCTGCACGGTCACGGCGGTCCGGTGCTGGTCGAAGCCTTGATCCGCCGGCTGCTCGAGCTTGGCGCGCGCCGCGCCCAGCCCGGTGAGTTCACGCTGCGCGCCTATCTCAATGGCAAGCTCGATCTGGCGCAGGCCGAGGCGGTCGCCGATCTGATCGATGCCGCATCCGATGCCGCGGCGCGGGCTGCGCTGCGCTCGCTCGAAGGCGAGTTCTCAAGTCGCGTGCTGGCCTTGAGCCAAACCCTCGGCGAGCTGCGCGTTCATGTCGAGGCGGCGATTGATTTTGCGGACGAACAGATCGATGTGCTCTCGGACCGGTCGCTCAAGGCACGGCTCGAGGCGGCCAGGTCGCAGCTCGAAGCGCTGCGGGCTGCGAGCCGCCAGGGGCGGCTGTTGACCGAAGGCATGACGGTCGTCATCGCCGGCCCGCCCAATGCCGGCAAATCCAGTTTGCTCAATCGGCTCGCCGGACACGAGGCCGCGATCGTGACCGCGACGCCGGGCACCACGCGCGATCTGCTGCGCGAGCGCATCCTGCTCGACGGCATGCCGCTGCATGTGCTCGATACCGCCGGACTGCGCAGCGCCGGCGACGCCATCGAAGCCGAAGGCATACGCCGCGCGCGCGCCGCGATGGCGGGCGCCGACCGCATCCTGTTTGTGATCGATGCCGGCGCCGATCCGCAGGCGACGGGCTATCTCGAAGAGCGCGCGCTGCTGCCGCCCGAGGTGCCGGTGACCGTGGTGTTCAACAAGATCGATCTGGTCCCGCGCGGCATCAAACTGCGCATGGCGTCGACGACCGCCTCGACGATCCCCGTCATCACCCCCTCGACCACGGCCTCGGCCACAGCTGTCTCGCCGGCCCCGGCGGCGGCGGTCATCAAGCTCTCGGCTCTCACCGGAGAAGGCCTCGGCGCGCTGGTGGCGCACCTCACGGCCTGCATGGGGTTTGAGCCCGGCGGCGCCGGGGCGCTGTCCGCGCGCGCGCGCCACGTCGATGCGCTGGCGCAGGTCGCGGCGTCTCTGGCGGCAGCGGCGCGACAACTGGCAGGGCGCAACGCTCCGGAACTGGTCGCCGAGGAGCTCAAGCGGGCGCAGCAGGCGCTCGGCGAGATCGTCGGCGCCGAGAGCTCGGACGCGCTGCTGGGACGGATTTTTGCGAGGTTCTGCATCGGAAAATGATCCGTGGCGCTGCCGCGTCGGCCAGTAACATGTCCAGCTCGAGTGACAAAACCTTGCACGGGGAACCCACTGGTGAAACGGCGTCTCAAGTCCCTGCTGATGCGCATGCTGGCTCTGGGCGACACCTACCCGACGCAGTTGACCGACAAGTCGGCGATTCAGTCGCTGATGGATCGGCTCTCGCCGCTGTCGTCCGCCAGGAAACTGATCCGCTTAGGTCCCGCGGCTGATGGTGGCTATCTGCTGCCGGATGATCTGGACGGTATCGAGGCCTGCTTCTCACCCGGCGTAAGTTATCTTTCCGGATTCGAGAAAGAATGCGCGCAGCGCGGAATGAAAGTGTTCCTGGCGGATCGATCGGTCGAGCAGCCGGCGGAGTCGCACCCGCTGTTTCATTTCACCAGGAAGCACGTCGGCGTCACCACCAACGCTGATTTCATGACGATGGATGACTGGGTGCATTCATCGCTGCCCGGATCACAGGCGGATCTGTTGCTGCAAATCGATGTCGAGGGCTACGAATATGAGACCTTCCTCGGCATCTCGGACGCCCTGGCACGACGATTCAGGATCATCGCCGCCGAGTTTCACGAGCTGGATCAGCTCTGGAACCAGCCGTTCTTCCGGCTCGCCGCCCGAGCGTTCGACAAGATTCTTCAGACTCACTCCTGTGTACATATCCACCCCAACAATTGTGCCGGTACGCTGATGAAGGACGGGCTGATGATTCCATCAACAGCGGAGTTCACCTTCCTGAGGAACGACCGAATTGTCGCTCCATCCTATGCCAGCGAATTTCCACATCCGTTGGACCGGGACAATTGCGATGGCCGGCAGTTGCGGCTGGCCAAGTGCTGGCATCGCCTTGAGTCTATCGGGCCGAGCGGTGAAGGTCCGCGCGTAGATCGTCGCTTTTGATTCATTAATGACACAAAGACTGCACACTTTCGTCATTCGTAAACGTTATTGAAACATTACTCCTGTCCGCGACCCGATATTTGCGCCGCGGCTGACGCCACCGCACACTTCGCGCCCCATGCGCTTCGCCCAGTCATTCGATGTCATCGTCGTGGGCGGCGGCCACGCCGGCACCGAGGCGGCGCTGGCCGCTGCGCGCATGGGCCAGGCGACCCTGCTGCTGACGCAGAGCATCGAGACACTCGGTGCCATGAGCTGCAACCCGGCGCTCGGCGGTATCGGCAAAGGCCACCTGGTGCGCGAGATTGATGCGCTCGGCGGTGCGATGGCGCGTGCGGCTGATGTCGCCGGGATCCAGTTTCGTACGCTCAATGCCAGTAAGGGTCCGGCGGTGCGCGCCACCCGCGCCCAGGCGGACCGCCAGCTCTACAAGCAGGCGATACGCTGGCAGCTCGAAAACCAGCCCAAGCTGTCACTGTTCCAGCAGGAAGCCGCTGATCTGCTGATCGAGGGCGGGCGCGTGCGTGGCGTAGTCACGATGACCGGCATCGCCTTTGAGGCCACCAGCGTGGTGCTCACGGTCGGCACCTTCCTGAGCGGCCGCATTCACGTCGGCCTCGACAATTACGCGGCGGGCCGAGCCGGTGATCCGCCTTGCTTGCGCTTGGCGCAGAAGCTGCGCGAGATTGCGCCACGCTGCGCTCGACTCAAGACCGGCACGCCGCCGCGCATCGACGGCCGCAGCATCGACTACAGCGCGCTGGCGATTCAGCATAGCGATGCGCCGCTGCCGGTGTTTTCATTCCTCGGCCGCGCCGGCGAGCATCCACGCCAGCTGCCCTGCCATATCACGCACACCAACGAGCGCACGCACGAGATCATCCGCGCCGCTTTCGACCGCTCGCCGATGTTCACCGGCGCTATCGCCGGCGTGGGCCCGCGCTACTGCCCCTCGGTCGAGGACAAGGTGCATCGCTTTGCCGACAAGACTTCGCACCAGGTGTTCATCGAGCCCGAAGGCCTGGACACTCACGAGGTCTATCCGAACGGCATCTCGACCAGCCTGCCGTTCGATGTGCAGCGCGACCTGGTGCGCAGCATCAGCGGCTTCGAGCGGGCGCATATCACGCGACCGGGCTATGCGATCGAATACGATTTCTTCGACCCGCGCGACCTCAAGGGCTCGCTCGAGACCAAGAGCGTCGGCGGTCTGTTTTTCGCCGGCCAGATCAATGGCACCACCGGCTACGAGGAGGCCGCCGCGCAGGGCATCCTCGCCGGCATCAACGCCGCGCTCGCACGACGCGGTGCACCCCCCTGGTTGCCCGCGCGCAGCGAGGCGTATATCGGCGTGCTGGTCGATGACCTGGTCACCCGCGGTACCAGCGAGCCGTATCGCATGTTCACCAGTCGCGCCGAGTATCGCCTGCTGCTGCGCGAGGACAACGCCGACGCCCGACTGACGCCGCGCGGCAGGCAGCTGGGCCTGGTCGGCGACGAGCGCTGGGCCTTGTTCGAAGCCAAGCAGGCCGCGATTGCCCGCGAACTCGCCCGGTTGCAGGCGTGGCGGTTCAAGCCCGGACAGATCCCGGAGGACTGGGCCCAGCGCATCCTCGGCGGGCCGGCACCGGCGCGCGACGTCACCGCCTTCGAGCTGCTGCGCCGGCCCGAAGTCCGCCACCAGGCGCTGATCGAGCTCGATGCGGCGCTGCAGATCCAGCCGCAGTCCGACGATCGCCTGGCGCCACAGGTGCAGCGCGATCTGGAGGTCCGGGCGAGCTACGCCGGCTATATCGAGCGCGCCGCGGACGAGATCGAGCGCGCGAGCCGGCAGGAACATACGCCACTGCCGGAGGATCTGGACTACGCATCGCTCGCCGGCCTCTCGAACGAGGTCCGGCAGCAGCTTGCCGCAGTGCGGCCGGCGACAGTCGGCCAGGCTGCCCGCATCCCCGGTGTAACCCCGGCTGCGGTGTCGATTCTGCTCGTGCACCTGCGCCGGCATGCGGCGCGCGTCGCCTGAGCCGCCGCCCGGCCGATCCTGCTCGAACGGCCCGTTAACGCTACCGCCTGCCGGCCGCGCCCGATCGCCAGGTCGCGTTGCCGACCGTTCAGCAACGGATAGCGCTAAGATCGGCGCGATAGTGATGGTCAGTCAGGGAAGGGGGTGTCATGCCAACCGTGTCTCAGTTGCTCCACCACAAGGGGCGAGTCATTCATAGCATCGCGCCGGATGCGCCGGTGCTCGAGGCGATTCGACTCATGGCAGATCACCGCATCGGCGCACTGCTGGTGATGCAGGGCGAGCAGCTGATCGGCGTCGTGTCCGAACGCGACTATGCGCGCAAGGTCATCCTCAAAGGCCACTCGTCGAACGAAGTCCCGGTCCGGCAGATCATGAGCGCGCCGGTCCTGACCGTGCGCGCCGATCAGTCGGTACACGAGTGCATGCACATCATGACCGAAAACCGCATACGCCATCTGCCGGTGGTCGACGCCAACGGCGTCATCGGCGTGATTTCGATCGGCGACCTGGTGCGCGCAGTGCTCGAAGAACAGCAGCGGACGATCGCCGACCTGGAGCACTACATCCATAGCTAAAGCGGCACGCAGCGCCGCTATTTGCGCCAGAACGTGGGCGTGAACAGCACCGCGAAGGTGATGATCTCGATGCGGCCAAGAAACATGGCCGCGATACAGGTCCAGCTCTGGAAGTCGCTCAGCCCGCCGTAATTGTTGCCCGGTCCGACCACATTGAGCCCGGGACCGACGTTGTTGATGCAGGCGACGATGGCCGAGAACGCCGAAATAAAATCCAGGCCCGAGATCAGCAGCGCGAACACCAGCACCACGATGGTGACGAAATACAAAAAGATAAACGCCAGCACCGAATAGACCACGCCGTTCGGTACCACCTGGCCGGAGATCTTCAGTGGCGCGACCGCCTGCGGATGCACCAGTGTGAACATCTCGCGCAACGACTGCTTCGCCAGGATCAGTGAGCGGAACATCTTGATACCGCCGCCGGTGGAACCGGTATTGGCGCACAGGCAGCTCAGAAACAGCATCCACATCGGTGCGAATACCGGCCAGCTGCCATAGTCGGTGGTAACAAAGCCGCCGGTGGTGGCCAGCGATATCACGTTGAAGGCGGCAAAGCGCAGCGATCGGAACGGCGTCGCATAGACCGCGTTGAGGTTGATGAAGACGGCAATGCCCACGCAGCTGGCGAGGATCAGCAGCAGCATCCAGCGGGCTTCGGGATCGCGCCGGTAGGCGGCGAAGTCGCCCTTGCGCAGCGCGATGAAATGGGTCGCGAAATTCATCGCCGCAATCAGCATGAAGATCATCAGCACGAATTCGATCATCGGTGAATCGAAATAGCCGATGCTGGCGTCGTGGGTCGAGAAGCCGCCGAGCGCCATGGTGGAAAAGGCGTGACAGATCGCATCGAACAGCGACATGCCGGCTGCCCAGAGCGCGAGCGCGCAGGCGACGGTCATACCGGCATAGACGAACCACAGGGTCCTGGCCGTCTCGGTGATGCGCGGTGCGAGCTTCGCATCCTTGACAGTACCCGGCGCGCCGGCCCGGTAGAGCTGCATGCCGCCCACCCCGAGCAGGGGCAGGATCGCGACTGCGAGCACGATGATACCCATGCCGCCGAGCCAGCTCAGGGCATGGCGCCAGAGATTGATGCTATGGGGCAGCCGATCGAGCCCGCTCAGTACGGTGGCGCCGGTGGTCGACAGCCCCGACATGGCCTCGAAATAGGCCTTGGTGAAGGATATCCCGGGCAGATCGATCAGCAGCGGCACGGCCGACACCGCGGCCAGCAGCAGCCCGCTCGCGGTCACGAGCAGATAGGCATCACGCGACTTGAGGTCATAGCGGAAGCGCTGGGTGGCCAGGCGCAGCAGCAAGCCGCCGAGCACCGCGATCCCGGCGCCCGCAACGAAGCCGCGCAGCGGCGCCAGCTCGCCGTAGATAAGGGCGGTGATGATCGGCAACAGAAAGTACAGCGCAAACCAGGTGAGCAGCGATGCGAACATGTTCAATACGCCGAGCAGCGAGCGCATCGCTTCCGTTCCTAGGCCTCGGTCTGGAACAGCCGCTCGACCGCGTCGATATGCCGTCGATCGGAGAGGAAGATGATCACGTGATCTTCGGTTTCGACTTTGGTGTCGTGATGCGCCATGATCACGTTCTCGCCGCGTGCGATCGCCACGATGCTCGCGCCCGACGGCAGTTTGATCTGCTCGAGCCGGCGGCCCACGACCTGCGATCGCTCCTGCGAGCCGTGGACTACGGCCTCGATCGCCTCGGCTGTGCCCCGCCGCAGCGAATGCACGCGCACCACATCACCGCGCCGCACGTGCGCCAGCAGCGAGCCGATCGTGATGGTCTGCGGTGAAATCACGATATCGATGTTGTGATGCTCCATCAGCTCGCCATAGGAGGGCCGGTTGATCAGCGCCATCACGCGCTTGGCGCCTAGCCGCTTGGCCAGCATCGCCGACAGCACGTTGGCTTCCTCGGAATTTGTGAGCGCGGCGAACACATCGGCGCTGTCGATGTTCTCCTCGACCAGCAGCTCTTCGTCGGCCGCATCGCCGTTGAGCACGATGGTGTTCTCGAGCAGCTCCGAGATGCGCCGCGCACGCCGCGGATCGCGCTCGATCAGCTTGACCTGGTTGCCCTTCTCGAGCGTACGCGCAAGCCTGAAGCCGATATTGCCTCCGCCCGCGATCACCAGACGCCGCACCGGATCCTCACTGCGGCGCAGTTCGGCCATGACCCGGCGCAAATCGTCCGACGCGGCGACAAAGAGGATCTCGTCGTTTTCCTCGATGACGGTGTCACCGGCAGGGTGCACCAGCCGGTCGTTGCGATAAATAGCCGCCACGCGGGTATCGGTATCGGGCAGGTGTTCGCGCAGGGTGCGCAGCTCACGGCCCACCAGCAGTCCTTCGCGCCGCGCACGCACGCCGACCAGCTGTACGCGGCCATCGGCAAAGTCCACCACCTGCAGCGCGCCCGGATACGACAACAGCCGGACGATGTATTCGGTCACCAGCTGTTCCGGGCTGATCCACACATCGACCGCGAGCGCCCCATCGGTGAACAGCTGCGCGCGCGTGGTGTATTCGGGCGCGCGTACGCGTGCGATCTTGGTCTGGGTGCGGTAGAGCGTATGCGCGATCTCGCAGGCCACGATATTGACTTCATCGCTGTTGGTCAGCGCGACCAGCACGTCGGTGTCGGCAATGCCTGCTGCCTCGAGCACGGTCGGGTACGAGGCGTGACCGGCCACAGCGCGGATGTCGAGCCGGTCCTGCAGATCGCGCAGGACGTCCTCGTTGACATCGACCACGGTGACTTCATTGGCCGGTTCGCGCGACAGGTGGTACGCCGCGGTCCGGCCAACCTGGCCGGCGCCCAGAATCAGGATCTTCATCAGCGCTTGCGCTCCGTCACCGCTACATCACTTCCAGCTTCGCGTATTGCAGCATGAGCCATTTGGAGCCCTGCCGCTCGAAATTCACCTGCACGCGTGCATGCGGCCCCTGGCCTTCGACCGTGAGCACCACGCCTTCGCCGAATTTTCCATGGCGTACACGGGTTCCCAGCCGCATGCCGTCGCCCAAGGCCTCCATCAGCGGCGCGCGGCCCAATGCGCGGCCGCTGCCGTCCGCGGCGACGCCCGATGATGGCGCGTGCGCGACGCGGATACGCGGCCGCACCTCCTCGATCAGCGCCGACGGCAGCTCGTGAATGAAACGCGACGGCGAGTTATAGCTGTCCACGCCGTGCAGCCGCCGCTGCTCGGCATAGGTGAAATACAGCTGCTTCATCGCCCGCGTCATGCCGACGTAGCACAGGCGGCGCTCTTCTTCGAGGCCATCGAGGTCGTTGATCGAGCGCTGGTGCGGAAACAGACCGTCTTCGAGGCCGCAAAGGAACACCAGCGGAAACTCCAGGCCCTTGGCCGTGTGCAGCGTCATCATCTGCACGCAATCCTCGAAAGCCGCGCCCTGGGTCTCGCCGGATTCCAGCACCGCATGCGCGAGAAAGCTCTGCAACGGTGACAGATCGCTTTCGGGTTCATAGCCGCGCGCAGCGCTGACCAGCTCGAGCAGGTTCTCGACCCGGGCCTCGCCGCGATCGGCTTTGTCCTTCTGATGATGTTCGATCAGGCCGCTGCCGTTGATCACATGATCGACCTGCTCGTGCAGTGCCAGGCCCGCGATCGCCTGCGTGAGCTGTTCGATCAACTGCATGAAGCCGAGCAGCGCGGCCGCGGCGCGGCCGCCTTCGCCGGCTGCGACCGCGGCCCCGGCCGCGCGCCACAGCGAGCTGCCGCCGCCGCGCGCGGCGGCGCGCATGTTGTCGACGGTTTTGTTGCCGATGCCTCGCGGCGGCAGATTCACGATGCGCTCGAACGAAGCGTCATCGTCGCGATTGGCGATCAGCCGCAGATACGCCAGCGCATCCTTGATCTCGGCGCGCTCGAAGAAGCGCAGGCCGCCGTAGACACGGTAGGGCATGCGCGCAGTGATCAGTGCCTCTTCGAAACTGCGCGATTGCGCATTGGAGCGATACAGGATCGCCGCCTCGCGGCGCAGGCCACCGCGCCGCGTCCACTCGAGGATGCGGGTGACCACGAAATCGGCTTCGTCGCGCTCGTTGTAGGCCGCGTAGAGCTTGACCCGCTCGCCGCTCGGACCACTGGTCCACAGCGTCTTGCCCAGCCGCGCGGAGTTGTTCGCGATCAGCGCGTTGGCGGCATCGAGAATCGCGGCGGTGGAGCGATAATTCTGCTCCAGGCGGTACAGCCTGGCGTGCGGGAAATCCTCGCGGAACTTGTGCAGGTTCTCGACCCGCGCGCCGCGCCATCGATATATGGACTGATCGTCATCTCCAACCACGAACGGCGCGCCTTCGGAACCGACCAGCAGCCGGATCCAGGCGTATTGAATCGAATTGGTGTCCTGGAACTCATCGACCAGCACGTGGCGGAAGCGGGCGCGGTAATGGCGTAGCACTTCGGGCTGGTCGCGCCACAGCTCGAAGGCGCGCAGCAGCAGTTCGGCGAAGTCGATCACACCCGAGCGGGCGCAAGCCTCCTCGTATTGCTCGAACAGCTTGACGAGCTGCAGCTGCGTCGGATCGCCGCCGCCCTGGACGTGCTTCGGGCGGCGGCCTTCATCCTTGTGCTTGTTGATGAAGTACTGCACCTCACGCGGCACCCAGCGATTCTCGTCGAGGTTCTGGGCTTTCAGAAGTCGCTTGATCAGGCGCAGCTGATCTTCGGCATCCAGTATCTGGAAGCTCTGCGGCAGGCCGGCTTCGCGCCAATGCAGGCGCAGCAGCCGATTTGCGATGCCGTGAAAGGTGCCGAGCCAGAGCGCCGCCCCCGGAGTACCGAGCAACTGTTCGACCCGGCCGCGCATCTCTCCCGCCGCCTTGTTGGTGAAGGTCACGGCGAGGATGCTGTGCGGCGAGACGCCCTCGGTCTGAATCAACCAGGCGATGCGGTGTATCAGCACCCGGGTCTTGCCGCTGCCCGCGCCGGCGAGCACCAGTACCGGGGCCAGCGGCGCCGTCACTGCCTCGCGCTGCGCGTCGTTCAACGGGTTGAGGATGGGGGAGAGGTCCATGAGGGCCGCGAATTCTACCCCAGGAGCCTCGCGACTTGCTGCCTCGCTACCAGCGGTTGCGCAGCTCCCGCAGCGCGAGGAACACCTCGCGCGGGCCCGGATCCGAGCGCCAGTCGGACCTGACGCGTCGCAGCTCGGCGATGATTTCGGGGTTGTCGAGCCGGAAGAAGACGTTGAACTGCCGCTCCTCGCCCAGCGTCATGACCGGCATCGCCTCGGCCGCGAG
>Ga0116134_1001824_pt1 | contig 10657 bp, 6 predicted proteins | sample June2015DPH_19_5_FD_89737 | JGI IMG/M metagenome (GOLD analysis project Ga0116134, IMG submission 89737) | Peatland microbial communities from SPRUCE experiment site at the Marcell Experimental Forest, Minnesota, USA - June2015DPH_19_40 | ecosystem: Environmental > Terrestrial > Soil > Wetlands >...
ACACGGCGTGCAGGCCGAGGTGGAATTTTCCTGGGGTGCCACCGAGGTGAAGGCGCACGAACTGGTGGACGCAATCGTGGAAGTCACCGAGACCGGATCATCGTTGCGCGCGAACAAACTGCGCATCGTGGACGAGTTGCTCAGTTCCACGCCGCGGCTCATCGCCAATTACGACGCGTGGAAGGATTCCTGGAAGCGGAAAAAAATCGAGACGCTCGCGATGCTGCTGAAGGGCGCGCTGGATGCCGAATCGAAAGTCGGTTTGAAAATGAACATTGCCGAGAAAAATCTCAAGAGCCTGCTCAAGAATTTGCCGGCGTTGCGCAACCCGACCATTTCCAATCTGAGCCTGAAAGGCTGGATTGCCGTGGAGACGATCATTGACGAGCATGTGGTGCGCGAATTGATTCCGCAACTCAAGGCCGCCGGGGCGGAAGGAATCATTGAATATCCGTTGAACAAAGTGGTGTATTGAGCGGGGGGGGGGGTTGATGGAGGGTTGGGGCGGCGGGAGGCAGAGGTGCGTTAAGCATTGCTATAAGTCCCTCGGCTTGAAATCCGAAACCCGAATCTGGAAGACCCGGCGCAAGCAAGTCTGTCGTTCGGATTTCGGTCTTCGGATTTGCGCCACTTTTACCGCTTGCGATTTTGCCTGGAGCAGGCGCTGGTCGGGAGGTGCCCCCAAAAAATTTTATTGCATTACTCCAATTCTCCGTTAATCCATTGGGGCGACACGTTATGGGTTCATTAAAAAAACGCCGCAAGGCCAAAATCAACAAGCATAAACGGCGCAAGAAGCTGCGCTTGAATCGTCACAAGAAGCGCACCTGGCAGAAGTAACCTGCTTGCGCATTGATTCATCCGTTCGCGTGCGGTTGCCCCACCGCGCCGGCGCGAATGGTTTTTTTCACCGCGCCCGGCACGTCCCGCCCGATGGAACATCGTTTTGACAAACATTACACCCGCGACGAAGCGCGCGCGCTTTTGCCGCAGGTTCGCAAATGGCTGGAGCGACTCAACCGGCTGCGGCATGAATTGGAACGCTTCGACAAACGGCTGAGCGGTTTGACGGAGCAGGGGAACGACATCGGCGGCGAAACGGTAAACAACTGGATTCGCGCGCTCGCGGACATGCAGGAGGTACTTGCCGAATTTCAGCGCCGCCGGATTTTCGTCAAGGATTTGGAGCGCGGCCTGATTGATTTTCCCGCCATCATGGGGGGCAAAGAGGTTTTTCTTTGCTGGGAACAGGACGAGGAAGACATCGAATTCTGGCACGACCTCGACACCGGCTTCGGCGGGCGCGAACGGCTGTAACGCCCGGGAGCGCCGGCGTCCCGCCAGCTTGATGCCGGCTTAATGTCTGGTGGGCCAATCCAACCCAGAGGAAACTGGTGCTGCATGATATGTCCGGGCAGCGCATGCGTTTGGAGGGCAATGGCCGTGTGACCCTGAGCTTTGTCGGCGTTGCCAATTACATTTATCTGGTGGAAGCGACGCTGGATTTGATGCCGCCGGTGCTTTGGACGCCGGTCAGCACAAACACCGCGGACATCAACGGCTTGTGGCAATTCACCGACACACAGGCGACCGTCAATGTCCGGACCCACGTGCAGAACGCCGCCGAAATCCCGCGCACCTTTGCCGTCCGGACGACCTTGCTCGATGCCCAAGGGCAGGCCGTGGCTTGGGCAGGCCGTGGCTTCGGCGGAAACGGCACCTGAGGCATTAACCGCGGTTACGCCCCGGATTTGGAATCGTCCGGCGTGATGGACATCTTCCGTCTGCCCAAGTTCAGCTACTGGTTTTTCCGCAGTCAACGCGACGCTGGCGAGACCGTCGCCGGCCGTCCCGTGAGACCGGTGCTGTTCATCGCCAACTACTGGACGGCCGATTCCCACCGCGAGGTGCGGGTCTTCAACAATTGCGAGGAAGTGGCCCTTTATTTGAATGGCCGACTGGTCGAACGGCGTCGGCCCGACACCTCGCGCGTGTCCACCAACCTGAAACACGCGCCCTTCACCTTCAAACCCGACCGCTTCCAACCGGGCACGTTGCCGGCCGTCGGCAGCTGTTTAATGATTCAAAAAAGGGCAGTGATGGTTTATCCTGTTTTCATGCACGCCATTTCCTTTGCCCGTCCGGGACGGACTGCGGACATTTGCCGCCTGATGCTGGCGGGCATCGCCGTCGTGACCGGATTGGTGGCCACGGGCCAGGAGCCGGCGGGGCCTTCGTTTCCCGTGGTGACCAATATCGCGCAGTTGCGGCGTTTAAGTTCCCAGGGTGTGAATGCCCGATACCCCATCCGGCTGGAGGGCAATGTCTGGTGGGCAAATCCAACCCAGCGAAAACTGGTGCTGCATGATCAGTCCGGAACCGCCGAACTGGAAATGAATTTCCCGGCCCAGCCCGTGCAGTCGGGACAGCGGGTGCGTTTGGAGGGTAACGGCACCATTACCCGGAGGGGCGCGGATTTTCGGATTGGTGCGAATGGATCCTCCGGCGCATCGCCGACACGGCTGGAAGTCATCGGGCGGGGGGCGTTGCCGGACCTGCGTTGGATTGCCATTGGTCAGCCGTTGATCCCGGGGGATGAGGATCCTTGGGCGGAAGTCGAAGGCGAGGTGACCCTGGTGAGCGAACAGCCGGACGGTTTGCACATGGAATTGAGCGCGATGGGGGAACATATGCGCGTGGAGGTCGGGGACGTCTCCGGTCTGTCCCCCGCCTCGCTGTTAAACCGGCGGATTCGCGCCACGGGATTCTGCCAGAGCGCCTTCACCACCACCGGGCGAAAGGTCCCCGGGATGCTCCTGGTGCCGAGTCGCAAGGAGATTGAGTTCATTGAAACCCCGCTCAATCGCAATGCCAATGGAAATACGAATGCGAACAAGGGAACGTTTCCTCTGCTGACGACCGCCGCCGCCGTTAACCAGATGAAACGGGAGGAAGCAGAGCGCGGGTACCCCGTCAAAATCCAAGGCGTGGTCACCTGCGTCGTGTTGAACCGGCCCGCTTTCATCATGCAGGACGCCACCCGTGCGGTTTATGTGGTTGTGGATTCGGCAATTATTTCCGAACTGCCGCAAGCCGGCACCTATTTGGAAGTGGAAGGCAAAACGGACAAGGGCTCGTTTGCCCCGATTGTGCGGGCGCGCCAGGTCAACATCCTGGGTTTGGGAAGCATGCCCGATCCCATCCAACCGACTTGGGACCAATTGATGAATGGCAGTCTGGACGATCAATTGGTGGAAATCAGAGGCATTGTCGAACAATCCGTCCCACATCCGGCCGGCTATCCCAATGGCTGGTCAAAAGTGACCTTGCGCACACCTGGTGGCGTGCTTTGGGTGGATTTGTGGCTGGTCGGCACGAATTTCGAGAATTTGGAAAATTACGAGGACGCCGTCGTCCGGCTGCGAGGATGCCTCTTTGTGGCATGGGACGTTGCCGCCCATCAATTGGAGTTGGGGCGCATTCGCATGTATGTGGACTCCATCATGGTGGACCAGCCCGCACTGGCGGATGAATTTTCCGCCCCGATGAAGCGTGCGGCTGAACTGACGCTTTTCGATCCGCAAGCCAACGCGTTTCAGCGGGTGAAAGTGTCGGGGCAGATCCTGCATATGAAAGGTCGGGATTTTTTCATGATGGATGGCACCAATGGTGTGCGGTTTACCTTGAGGCGGCCGGTCGAACTGCATACCGGCGACCAGGCGGAAGTGGTGGGCTACCCGGAATTGAGCGGGGCCGCGCCGCTTTTGCGCCAGGCGGTCGCGCGCAAGACCGGACACGCCGCCTTGCCGAAGCCCCAAAATCTGTCGCCCGACGATTTGCCCAGCGCGATTTATGATTCAACCCGGGTGCGGATCGAGGGATGGCTGGTGAGCTCCCGAGCGACGCCCACCAACCAGGTGCTGGAAATCCAGGCCGGGTCATGGAGATTTTTGGCGCGCGTGAACGTGAAGAAGATTTCGCTGCCGCTGCCCCGCATTGGCAGCCGGCTTGCCTTGGTCGGTGTGTATGTGGCCCAAGGCGGGAACCGGGCACTCGGCGACGACGCGGCCCCCTTTGATTTGCTGGTTCATTCGCCGGCGGACATCGAGGTGCTCTCGCAGCCGTCGTGGTGGACGCTGCAACGGTTGTTGGTGACCGTGGGGGTGCTGACCTGTGCGCTGACCGTCATGGCGTTGTGGATCACCCAGCTTCACCGGCAGGTCGAGCAACGCACCGCCGAATTGGAAACACAGATCCAAAACCGCCAGCGCGTCGAACACCAGCGGGAGATGGAACAGGAACGCGCCCGCATCGCCCACGACCTGCACGACGAACTTGGCTCGGGCATCACTGAAATCGGCATGCTGGCCGCCCGGGCAAAATCCGCATCCGCCCCTGACGAGAAGCGAAACAAGCATCTTGAGCAAATGGGCGGCAGGGCGCGGGAAATGGTCACGGCCCTGGACGAAATTGTTTGGGCGATGAACCCCGCCCATGACTCGCTGGCCTCGCTCGTCAGTTATTTCTGCCTTTATGCGGACCGTTTCCTGGGACTGGCGAACATCACCTGGCGGCTCGAAGGGCCGCCGGCCTCGGCCGAACTGGTGGTGGATTCGCGGCACCGGCACCAATTGTTTCTCGTTTTCAAGGAGGCGCTCACTAATGTTGTGCGCCACTCCGGGGCCGCCGAAGTCAGCCTGGGCATCCAGGTCGAGCAGGGCGAACTGCGTCTGATCATCGCCGACAACGGACGTGGCCTGCCGTTGAATACCCGCACCGGGGAAATGGACGGCGTGAACAACATGCGGTCGCGCATTGAAAAACTGGGCGGACGGTTTGAAATTGGGGGTGAAGCCGGAAAGAGCACCATCGTGCGGGTCCAGGTGCCGTTGAAGTGAGAATTTATGACCCGAATCGCCATCGTTGAGGACAACAAGACAATCCGTGAAAGCCTCATGGAATTTGTCCAGGCGGATCCGGAGTGTTGCTGCGTATGCGCTTGCGCGACAGCGGAGGAGGCCCTGGAGATCATTCCGCGGCATCAACCCGAGATCGTGCTGATGGACATTCAACTGCCGAAACTCTCGGGCATTGAATGCACCGCCCAACTCAAACGATTGCTCCCCTCGCTCCACATCATCATGGTGACTGTCTATGAGGACACTGAAAGGATTTTCAGGGCGCTCCGGGCTGGCGCGTGCGGTTACCTGCTAAAGCGATGCACGCCGGAAGAACTCATTTCCGCCGTTCGCGAGGTCCGGCAGGGTGGCGCGCCGATGTCGCGGGAAATCGCGCGCAAAGTCATCGCCTCATTCCGGGAGCCGCTCAAGGCGGCGGCCGAGGTGGAGGAACTCTCGCCGCGCGAGCACGAGATTCTCGAATTGCTGGCCCAGGGCTTTCCCAACAAGGAAATTGCCCACCGCATTGGGGTGAGCGATGGGACCGTTCGCTGGCATCTCCGGCATGTTTACGACAAGTTGCATGTCCGGTGCCGCACCGAAGCGGCGCTGAAATTCCGGTCGTCCAAGACTGGATAACCCAATTGGCCGGGCATCGCCTGTGCCGCCTTAATTTCCAGGGGTTTAGCCCTCAACTGACTTTGATGGCAGGGATTTTTGCCGAAATGGTGTTGGCACTAAAACCATACATTTGTGTAGCTAGGCAAACCTGCAAATTCAGACAGAATGGACGCCGCTGAGTCATATATTTGACAACTGACTATACTTGCCATCGCAATTGCATCTGTAGTTGCGTGGGAAAACAAGTAAAAACCTAAAACCTATGAAAAACTTGAATCTTCTTTCCAGCACTGTCTTGTTCGCCGTTTTGATCGGACTGCTGACATTCTCGCCTTGGGCACAGGCGGGTACCGCGTATTGGAGCGCAGGCAGTACTTCCACCACCAACTGGTCCGATGGCGGCAACTGGACGGGAGGAACCGGCACGGCGGGTGTGCCCGGCTCAACCGACAATGTAATATTCGGCAATGCTGGCACCAATAGCTCCGGCGCAACATCGTCTTCCACTGTATTTGATAATGTTGTGGACAGCACAAACGGCTATTTTGCCGGCACGATCTCCTCGTTGGCTTATACAAACAACGGCAGCGTTTCGTATCACAACACACTGATCGCCCCCAACGTGACGTTGAATATTACCAATAACACCGGTCCTTTCGGCAGCGCCCTGTTTGTGGGAACACCAACCGCCGCCGCCGCCAACGCATCTATTTATGCAACTATTTCCGGTCCTGGGGCCACGCTCAACGTCAACAATACCAACGCCGTCATCAGCATTACGCAGTCTGGCGGCAGTGGCGCTCTCGGCACTCTGAACATGACCAATTTGGATAACTTCGTGGCCAACATCAATAATATCGCCATTGGCGATTACTTTTTTGGCATCGGCACGGTTGCGGCGCAAGGCTCCCTCATCCTGGCCAAAACGAACACGATTACAACGGCTTGGGTCGGGAATTACTCGTCCCCCTATTCAGTTACCATGACGAACGCAATTCAGTTGGGCGAGGGAAGCGGTTCAACGTTGGGATCAGGGCTAAACACCTTGTATCTGGGACTGACCAACGGAATTTTTACCGACAGCATAGGAGTGGGCGGAATTAAAGGTGGCGGTTCCGCAGCCCTCCCAACTCTTGTCGCATTTGCCCCCGTTTTTACCAACAGCAGTCCGACGGCTTATTTTCGCGGAATCAACGGCCCCAACAGCCGTGTCAGTTATTGGGGTGTGGGTGACACTGCGGTCGGCGGCAGCGGGTCCAGTGCGCAATGCTACGGGAAAGTTGATTTCAGCAACGGATCGGTGGATGCCTTGGTGAACTCCCTGATCGTGGGGCGGGATCGAAACGGTAACGCGACGGATATCGACAGCGGTGTCTTCACCTTCACCGCCGGCAATGTCAACGTCAACTCGTTGATTGTGGGCGATCAAGCATCCAGCACCACCGGCTGCGTCGTTTCCGGAAACATGAACGTCAATGGCGTCAACGCCGTGCTGACGGTCAACAACACTTTGGCACTGGGCTACACGACCTTGCCGGGACCAGGAGCGCCAGCGACGAGTGCAACCGGCGTGTTGAACATTTTTAACGGTACGGTTTGCGCCAGCAATATCGTTGTCGGCGTTTTAAGCGTCACCAACACCATCGGCATGAACAATGCGACGCTCATAGTAACCAATACGCTGGCCACCAACGCCGCCGGGTTGTTCGCATTGGGAATGACCAATTCAACCCTGGGACTGACGATTGGCGATGCGTCGCTCAAGGGATTGGTTGCCACTCTGAACACGGGCGGCACAACGAACGTGATTCAGCTTGCGTCGGTGCCGGTGTTTCCGAGTGGGAATTATCCCGTGCAGTTTGCGCTCATTAAACACACCACACCCACGATCGGCGGAGCTGGGTTCAATTTCGGTTTGACGAACGTGCCGGCGACGGCGCCCGGCGCCTACCTCATCAATAATGGCGTAACCATTGACCTTTACCTGCCCGTAAGTCCCGCGCCGGTCATCACCAGCCAGCCGCAGCCATTCAGCGGGGATCTCGGCAGCACTGCAATATTGAGCGTAACCAACACAGGCAACCCGACCTTGTCGTATCAATGGTACTATACCAACGGAGTCTCAACCAGCATTTTGACGAACGGCCCCGGCCCCAGCGAAAGTTCCACGATTTCCGGCAGCACCAACAATGTTCTGACCATCACCGGCGGACAGGTCGGCGACAATGGCGGCTATTTCGTGGTGATCACCAATGTCTATGGAGCCGTCACCAGCAGCATCGCGCAAGTCACCTTCTCTCCAGGCTGCACTGCGCCCATCATCACCGGGCCGAACCCTCAAACAGTCATTGAGGGCAATAACGCCACCTTCAGCACCACTGTGGCCGCCAATCCGGCAGCCAGCATCCAGTGGCAGAGAAATGGAACCGCCATCTTGGGCGCCACGAACAACACCTTGGTGGTGACCAACGTTCAATATCCGGCGGACAATGGCGCGACATTCTTCATCGTTGCCAGCAACGGATGCGGCGTCGTCACCAACAGCGCTGGTCTTACAGTCATTGTGCCGCCCTGCATCATCACTCAACCTGTGAGCCTGGTCGTCACCAACACCCAGGCGGCTTCCTTCTCAGTGGCGGCGTCCTGTGGCGTGCCTTCACCAACGTATCAATGGTACAAAAACAACGCTGCCATCTCTGCCGGCGTCAATCCAACGGCCACCAGCGCCACGCTGTCAATCGCCAGTGCGTCTCCGTCGGATGACGGCGCTTATTACGTGCAAGTCAGCAATGCCGCCGGTGTGACCAACAGCGTGACGGTCACGCTCACGGTGAATTCCTTGATGTCAACAGTTGCCTTTTCACCCACCAACGGCGCGACGGGAATTTGTTACGACACGCCTTTGTATGTCACGTTCAATCAACCGCCAGTCTTGAACAACACGGGCACAATTAAGATCTACAACGTGACCAATCCGAGCACGCCGGTGGACACACTGAATCTGGCGTTGGGCAGTCCGCAACTCCGGACCATCGGCGGCGTAACGCTGAACGCATATCCCGTGATTATTTCCGGCAACGTCGCGGCGATTTATCCGCATTCGGGAGTAATGACATCCAACCAGACTTATTATGTCACGATTGACAACGGCGCGTTTACAGACAGCACCGGCGCATACTTTGTGGGCATCACTGCTGCGAACACATGGCAATTCACGACCAAACTCGCCGGCCCGGTCAACCCGACAAGCCTGGTGGTTGCTGCGGACGACAGCGGCGATTTTGCCACCGTGCAGGGCGCGATTGACTTTATCCCGAGCGGGAACACCACGCACGTTTTGATGAACATTCGCAACGGCACTTACACGGAAATTGAGCGATTAAGCTCGAAGAACAACATCACGTTCCGCGGACAGAATCGCCATCAGACCGTCATCACTTACGCGAACGATGACAACATCAACGGAGGCACCGCGGCCCGCCCGATGTTTGGCGTCCTGAGTGCCAATGACGTGGCATTTGAAAATCTCACGTTGACGAACAGCACGCCCAAGGGTGGTTCGCAGGCGGAAGCGTTGTATATCAACGGTTGCAAACGCGTGATAGTTTACAATATCGACCTCGACAGCTTCCAGGACACCTTGCTGGTCAATGCCAGCGGCGACCTGGCCTATTTCCAGAGCAACCATATTCAGGGCGACACCGACTTTATCTGGGGCGCTGGCACCGCCTTTTTCACCAACTGCGAAGTCATGACATTGACCAGCGGTAACGCGCAAAACTACGAGAACATCACCCAAGCACGCACCGTCGCCGGCACCAACGGATTCTCGTTTGTCAACTGCCAGTTGACGCGACTGAACAACACCATAACGTATGGCGGACTTGGCCGGGATTTGGGTTATACGGACGGCAATGTGGCTTATATTAATTGCCTGATTGACGCTCACATTGTTGGCTGGAATAATGTGGATGTTCGCTATTGGGAGTACGGCAACAGCAATATCACAGCTACGTTGCCCGTAAGCTATAACGGCTACCAGTTGACCAACGGCAACCCGGACCCGCGTTTGTTGCTGGCGGAGAACGCCACCAACTGGCTGTATGGCTGGGTGCCGGCGTTGGCGCCGAACATCACCGGCCAGCCGGCCAATGCGACCGTCAGCTATGGTCAATCCACAAACTTCAGCGTGAGCGCCACGGGCATACCCGATCCGACCTATCAGTGGTACCAAAACGGTTTGCCCATCGCCAACGCGACCGGCCCCAACTACAGCATCGCCAGCGCGGTGCGGACCAATGGCGGCAATTACACGGTCGTGGTGAGCAACGGCTCCGGCAGCGTGACCAGTTCCGTCGCCACCCTCACATACGCCGACACGGCCCCGGTGACCAGCCCGGCCACCTATTCGCGTCCGGCGGGATACCCGTTGATCATTACCATTGCCGGCGATTTGTCCACGTATTGGAGTGATGTGGACGGTGATTCGCTGGCGCTGACTGGCAGTATCAGCAGCACCAATGGGGCGGCGGTAAGCTACGACACCAACTACGTTTATTACACCAACGCCAACAATGTGACCGATGAGATTGATTACACAGTGGGTGATGGCTTTGGTGGGAACACACCCGGCATCATCAATGTCCTCGTCGGGCCGCCGCCGACCAATTCCGTCGCCGGGGTGGTCGTCAACGGCGATGGCAGCGTGACCCTGAACTTTGTCGGCGTTCCCGATTACGTCTATCAGGTGGATGCGACGACGAATCTGGCCCCGCCGGTGATTTGGACGACCATCAGCACCAATACTGCGGACATCAGCGGCCAGTGGCAGATCACCGATCTGCAAGCGACGAATTACCCGAACCAGTTCTACCGCTCGGTGTATCGGCCGTGACGAACCGCCGGTTGAAACTGATCAAAGCAAAGTAAAAAACATTCTTTGCTGGCGAAGCAGGCGCATCATCGCAAAACGATGATGCGCTTCTTCGTTTTGGTGAAAGTATTGCCTTAACCCCGGCAAGTTCGTAGTCTTATTAAAACATTTAACACGCGCATACTTTATCATCTATGATCAAACTCGGCATTATCATCGGCAATCGCGGTTTCTTTCCGGCCCACCTCTGCGACACCGGGCGCAA
>Ga0116134_1001827_pt1 | contig 10642 bp, 6 predicted proteins | sample June2015DPH_19_5_FD_89737 | JGI IMG/M metagenome (GOLD analysis project Ga0116134, IMG submission 89737) | Peatland microbial communities from SPRUCE experiment site at the Marcell Experimental Forest, Minnesota, USA - June2015DPH_19_40 | ecosystem: Environmental > Terrestrial > Soil > Wetlands >...
ACCGGAGCCACGATCCTGTCCAAAAGCCAGCAGCCAACTGCAAATGCGACCGCGAGTATATAGGCCGAATGATCCCGTTCCACGTTGAGCACATTCTACATGTGCGTCAACTAGGTTATTGCCTTTGTATGTCTCTAATCGCTTTCAGGATTAGCCGCCCGGAATCCACTCACGCTCAAAGTCAGAGTGGCACGACGAACTTGCTGCTCGAAATTCTCGCTGGCCAAATCCCAGCCAATATTCCCATTTTCCTGTCCTTCCAAGACGCGTCGGGCACAATTAGCAGCTATCAACCCAACGGAGCGACCACGACCAGCAATAACGGCTTCTTTTCGACACTAGGGTCCAACGGCCGCACCTGCTTCACTTGTCACCAACCACAAGACGGCTGGGCTCTCACTCCACAGTCGGTACAGGCCACATACAATCTTCCTTTTGGTGCGAACGCCGCCCTATTTGAGTCCATCGATTCTGCTGGATGCCCTAGCGATCCTCGCGCCACGTCGAATAATCCGACACAGTTCGCCCTGTCGCACGTACAAGTGTTCACAAAAGCGAACTTCCGAATCGGCTTGAACTTGCCCGCCCCGGCGAACCAGCAGTGGGCGCAACTCTCGGTTTCCTACGATCCGCCTGGGTGCGAGAACGACCCAAAATACGGCTTGCCGGCGAACCAAGTATCAGTTTACCGACGGGTGTTGCCGGCCGCCAATGTTGGCTTCTTGGATCCTATGGGGCCACTTGGGATTAGCCCCGATCATAGCTTTTTCCCCTGTAGATCTGGGGGCTTCTGCTTAGGGGCATCACCCGCACAGAACAACGTCAATATTGCACCTACTGACTCGGAGACCGTGGGAGGATTCGCGATCATGTGGGACGCCCGTGAGCCCAGCCTGGAGACGCAGTTCATTGATGCCACCTCCTTTCATGCCCAGGCCACTCCGCTGCAACTGAATCAGCTAGAAGGAACGCTCGCAAACCCACTGCCTGCAAGCTGTGCGGGCGTGAATTTTAATTCTCCAGCTCCAATTCCCGCAGCCTGCCTAGCGGCACTGAATGCCCCTGAAAACTGTCCCCCCGCGAATCCAAGCAACGCAGGATCGCCAGTCTGCCAGGCCGTAGAGTTTCAGTCCAACATATTCGCCGCGCAGAGCTTTTCTAGCGCGGGAGACCTCACGGGCAGCGACGGCAGCGGGGCAACAGGTGGCCCGGTCAATCTGTTTGGTTTTCTGTCACCGACGGCAAATCTTGTGGAACAGCAGCCCAATCCACCCACGCCCAACCTGGTCCTCAGCCCCGGGTCGGAGTTCACTCTGTATAACACCTTTAACGGCACCCGCAGTGTGGGTGGTACGCGCGAGTCGATTTATCGTGGACAGAACATCTTCAACACCCGCCAGTTCGTCATCGCCGGCGTAGCCGGATTCAGCGATATACCAGGGGCCGGCCGAGGCCCTGCAGCAACCGGCGGCAAGCTTACTGGGACCTGCGCTAATTGCCACAACGTGGTGAATGTGGGGGACGATGCTGGCATGGAGGGAATGCGCACGGGGATTGGGGACAATTTCTGCCAGCATGCCACCTTTTTGCAAGCAAATCCCACGACGAATCCCGCACCAGTAGCACCTTGCGGTACAGCTTTGCCGCCCTCGCAAGATCTGCCGCTGTTCACCTTCTATTGCCCGAAGGGCTCAATTGAGTACTTTAGCAATCCCGACCCGACCAACACCTACGACGTCTTTCAAACCACCGATCCAGGTCTTGGGATCATCACTGGCCAATGTAACGATTTGGGTAAGATGAAGAGACCGATTCTTCGCGGAGTGGCGGCGCGTGCCCCCTATTTCCACGGCGGCAACGCAGCCACTTTGACTGATCTGGTCGACTTCTATAATGTCCGGTTTAACATCGGTCTCAGCGCACAAGATGTGGCCGATCTCGTGAATTTCCTGAATTCGCTGTAGTGCATTGAAAAACCCAGGTACTTTCTGGTACTCCTCAAGTACCGTTTTCGGCCAACTTCGTCTTGCGGCTCAGAACCCCCAGCCACATGGTCAATGAATGGAATCGCAAACCCTTGGGGCCTTATTCCCATGCGGTCGTCGCTGGAGGCTTTGTTTTTGTTACCGGCCAGGGGGCCGATCAATCCCAAAACACAAAAGATGGAACTGGGCGACACAAGTTGGAGACCCGCCTGGAGCTGACCAATATTTCGACCATTCTGAAGGTGGCTGGCAGCAGCATGGAGAACGTGGTCAAGGTTTCCGTGTACCTTGCCGATGTGAATGATTTTGCGCCGATGAACGAGGTCTAAACGGAGTTCTTCAAAGACAACTATCCAGCGCGCACCACCGCTAGGGCAATCGTCTCAATTGGCGAAAAATCGCGATTACGCTCATTGACCCGATGGCGAGCGAAATTGCCATTTTTCGCCAAATGTCCCGATTTTGGGTAACAAGGTGACTTAACCCGCAGAGATTCCAGAAAAAGATCCGAACACTCAGGCTGAGGGTGAGTTCGCCCACTATGGGATCGGAACGTTCCTTAAACTCATCCAACAGGCGGTCGAACAACTGCGAAACACTTAAACTCTCTGGGTCTATTGTCGATAAGCCGACAAAGATTCCAGCTACCGCAACCGTGTAACTCGACTTCACTTACGTTGACCTGTTCGGTCAGCTCATTGTAGGCCTTTAGGGTGATTGATTCGACGGCACTTAGCCTGTAGGCTTCATGCTCATAACCCAAAGGTCGGTGGTTCAAATCCACCCCCCGCAACCAACCTCATACTATTGAACTAAAAGGGTCAGCGCGTTCGGCAGGGAACGAACCTGCGGCAGTATCCTGTTTGCAATAGTGTCCTGGTTTCCCCCATGAGGCGCGATGCTGGGATAACTTCCTGTTTGCCGACCACACGTCCAGAATCGTCGCATCCGCCGCAAACGTGCTGCTTAGATTATAATTACGCGCACGCATGGCCCTTACCTCTGGCACCAAACTCGGTCCGTACGAAATTGTTTCCCCACTTGGCGCAGGCGGCATGGGCGAGGTCTATCGCTCCCGTGACCCGCGTCTCAAACGTGAAGTGGCGATCAAGGTGTTGCCGCAGGCATTTTCGCTTGACGCGGACCGGTTGCGCCGTTTTGAGCAAGAGGCCCTCGCCACTGCAGCCCTGAACCATCCTAATATTCTGGCGGTGTTCGATATTGGCACGATCGAGGGCTCGCCTTACGTGGTGTCGGAACTGCTTGAGGGAGAAACCCTGCGGGAGCGGCTACGCAGTGGATCGATTGCGGTGCGCAAGACGTTGGACTATGCCTTGCAGATCGCGCAGGGACTGGCCGCGGCTCACGAAAAAGGGATCGTTCATCGCGATCTCAAGCCGGAGAATATATTCGTCACGAAAGATGGCCGGGTCAAGATTCTGGATTTCGGGCTGGCCAAACTGACTCAGGCCGAGCCCAGCACTGACACGTCATTGCCGACCGCGACCCACGGCACCGAGGCAGGGGTGGTCATGGGAACGGCGGGCTACATGTCGCCTGAGCAAGTGCGCGGCATTGCTCTGGATCCACGCTCTGACATTTTCAGCTTTGGGGCGATTCTCTACGAGATGCTTTCCGGCAAACGGGCCTTTCACGGCGACACGGCCGCGGATACGATGAGCGCGATCCTGAAGGAAGATCCTCCGGATTTGAACGAAACCAATCGCAACGTTTCTCCGGCGCTTGAGCGCGTAGTGCAACACTGCCTCGAGAAGAATCCCGAGCAGCGCTTCCACTCGGCACGCGATGTGGCGTTTGATTTGGAAACCCTTTCCAACCAGTCGGGCACCGGTTCCCGTTTGCGGGCCGTGACCGACCAGCGGAGGTCTTACTGGAAGCAAGCTGCCGGGGCCCTCTTCATGCTGCTGGCGTTGGCTGTTACTTACTACGCAGCCAGGAACAATACGCCGGTGTTGACACCCCACTTTCACCAGCTTACGTTTCAGCGCGGGTCGATTTACGGGGCAAAGTTCGCTCCTGATGGGCAAAGCATCGTGTACAGCGCCGCTTGGAACGGCGCTCCGAAAGAGCAGGTTTATACCACTCGAACCGACGCTCTGATGTCGCGCCCCATCGACCTCCTGGACAGCGAGGTCTTGAGCATTTCCTCCAAAGGGGAAATGGCGCTGCGGCAAAAATCAGACACTGGCATTATTCCGCGGGGCATGCTTTCAGTGGTACCGTTGACGGGAGGAGCACCCCGTGAACTGCTCGGGGATGTGCTGCAAGCTTCCTGGAGCCGGGACGGGGAATCTCTGGCGGTGGTGCACTTTGTTGGTCCAGAATGCCGGCTGGAATACCCAGTCGGAAAAACCATTTACGCAACTTCCACGGGCGACATTTCGGATGTTGCGGTCTCTCCCGACGGCAAGCGGATCGCTTTCTTCGATCATCCCAATGCCGGCGATACCCGCGGATACGTGGCCGTGGTGGACGTCTCGGGCAAAGCGACGCGGCTGACCAAGGAATGGAGCGATCTTACCGGACTGGCATGGTCCCGCTCCGGGGACGAGATCTGGTTTACGGGCAGCGACGCGGGGATCAACAGCGCGCTCTATGCGGTCAATCTCAGTAGTCAGTTACGAGACCTCTTGCACATTCCCGGCCGATTACGCGTGTTCGATATCAGCAAGGAAGGGCAAGTTTTGATCGCCAACGAGGCCACCCGGCAAGAGGTCTACGGCCACCGCATGGGCCAGGACAGAGACGTTGACCTGTCCTGGTTCGATTGGACGCTCGGACGCAGTCTCTCCGCGGACGGTCAATGGGCCGTGTTGGAAGAAGACGGCGAAGGAGGTGGCCCAGACTACACTGTCTTTCTCCGAAAAACGGATGGCTCGCCGGCTATCCGGCTAGGCTCCGGCATGGGACTCGCCATATCGCCCGACGATAAGTGGGTCGCGTCAACCAGCGTGAAACAGCCCGCGCCTACTGTCTTGCTGCCAGCTGGCGCCGGACAACCCATAACCCTCGCCGACAGTCAACTGTTCCACACTTCAAACCTGCGCTTCCTGCCCGATGGCAAGGGATTGATTATGGTTGCCACCGAGAAAGGAAGGGCCCCCCGAACCTACACCTTGATGCTGGACGGTTCCGCGCCGAAGCCCTTCGGGCCGGAAGGCTTCCGCGGCACGTTGGTTTCTCCGGACAGCAACTATGTGCTGGGCCGCAAAGATGGCGTCCACTGGATGGTTTCATTCGCCGGGGACCACGCGTCTCAACCCTTGTCTTTTGTTCAAACCCAAGAAGCAGTCGCGGGATGGACCGCCGACAGTAAATCCATCTACGTCGGCGATGTTTCCTCGACACCAGTTAAGGTGTACGTTGCGGACTTGCAAACCGGTCAGCGCCGCCTGCACCATCAACATGCGCCCGGCGATTTGGCCGGAGTTGCCGGGGTCGGTTCGGGACACATAACGCCGGATGGAAACTTTTATCTGTACACCGTCGCCCGTACCCTCTCTTACCTCTATGTGGTCGAAGGGCTGAAGTAGAGACAACGAACTATATCAAATATTATCCGCCAGTCGGTATGCCCGAGTGACGAGCAACCCGGAAGTCATACCCCCAAACAGATTCTCAACCTTCGGGAAGATCGTCATTAATGTCCCCCAAGCCCGTTTCTGGATAACTTCCGAGTTGCCGACAATCCAGGAGTTGTGCAGTTGTACGCTTGAATTGGTGGATTAGATTGCTATTCCTCGGTCAACGCCCTTCGCTGCTTCCTCCCTGTTCCGCAGTTCTTGTTTCTGACGGGGATGGTGCGGCGATTCACTGCACGCCGGGCAGTTTTGCATCCACAGATGCAGACACTGCGGGCTCTGCATTGTGGGTTTCTGGCAGAGACCTCGCCCCGCTCTTGATAAGAAAAGCACCCTCCGGCATACGAATAAGAGCGTCGTCTACTCGTCTACTTTAGTTCGAGGGGGACGCTCACGGTGCCGAGGAGTCCACTGGAGTTGTCGCGGACGGCGAATTTCACTTCATACTTGCCGGGAGGGAGATCAAGCTTCTCAGGAATTCCGAGGCCGGTTTGCAAAGTCTTCTGCACCATTTCTGGTTTCAGTCTGGTGGCGATGGCCTGCGATGTGGTCACAACGCTCTTGCGGTTACTGTCGAACGCGAGAGCGATAACCTCCAGGTCGATTGCATTTCCCTGTTCGCGGTCGATCGTTATGGAATTGCCCATCACCCCGAGCATGAACTCCGCAGGCCCTTTTTTCCCGGTGCCGGGAGTTGAAGGTTGGTCACTAGAGGACGGCAAGAGACGGGCAGTCAGTCGTAAACCGGTGTATTGGACGGGCGACGCGAGCGCGTCGACGAGTTGTTTACGCCGGAGTCCGGCAGAGTCCTGAATTTTGGGTGTAACGTAGAATCCGCTGCGGTATCGCACGCGAAGCCCGTCACCTGCAACCTTTACTTTGAGTTTGCGCCATCCGGGCTGTGTGTCCCCTCTAAGATAGTAGCCGAGCAGATAGTAGGCGCTCGAATCATCGATGGCTTCCTTGAAACACTTTTCCAATTCGTCCACAGTGACGCAGGCCCGGCCGCCGGTTGCATCGGCGAAGGCGTGCAGGGTCATTCGTTGCTGTGAGCCTTTGTCGTAAGGCAGTCGCATTGCGGACTTCGGGCCATTGATTCCTTTCATGTTGTTGATTTGGGTGGAGGAAATTCCGGAATTGGCGCTGGGCAGATTTCTGGTGCTGAAATCCAGCGCATTCAAGTCCACTGGATAAACGGCGATGTTGGCGGAATTGAGGGCGCGCCACGCCTCTTCGTATTCGCTCCGCAGTTCGTCGCCCTGGCGGGCAAAGGATTGCGGATCGTCGATCGTGAACGGAAAGCCGGCGCTCGCCCAGACGAGCGTTTTGCGGCCGGGAATCGCTTGGAGCGCATGCGCAAGTTGCGTCATGCCGAGCAGGGTTTGGCGGGTCGCGATGCGTTGGTAGTTAGCGGAAAGTGTGTCGGTGAAATCCTGCATGAAAGTGCCTATGAGTTGCTCCTCGTCCGAGCCTTGTTGTTCTTCGGACGGGTCGTCGGTGAATACTTCCGGGGGCTGAGTTCCCTCCTCTGAACTCAAAGAGAGCTTGAGTTTTTGCAGGGCGTCGATCAATACCTTGGTGTCCCTGGTGAACGGATGTAGTTGATGGAGGCCACTGCTATTGAGGCCGAAGAGCGCCATGGGTTCGTCGTGCGATGCGCTGCGCAACAGGTAGTCGATGAGCTGTTTCTTCGCTTCCAACTGTCTCATCCAGGGCGTATTGATCGTGTCGAGGACAATAGTGGTCAGTCGCCAAAGATGTTCTTCACCGGGGGCGAAATTGGAGTAGCCCTCCAATGGGGCGTCCTTGCCGCTCGCAACCAGTTTCTCGGTCTTCGTTTCTTCGAAAACGGAGACGCCGCGGACATTACCGTTCTCTTCGATGCGGAACGCCTCTTTCTGGAGGCCTGAAACGTGTTTTCCGGATTTATCATGAACGATGACGGGCACCAGAACCAAATCCGTGCGGGCAGTGAGCTTTGCAAATTCGTGCGGCGGGAGGGCGACACGATTTTCGGAAACCGCTCGCGCGTTCTGGGAACTGCAATGCGATGGCTGCTGATTAACGTCTTGTTGGCCGAACAAGGGAAACGCCATGAAGAGAAACGCGGCGAGCAAGCGTGCAGGTCGGAACATGGAATGATCCCTGGTCCGGAGAAAGGGATCGAACTCCTGAGACTCTAGCACAGTGGATGCCCTTGTAGGTTACTCCGGTGTTAAAGCGGCCAGAGAAGTTAAGCTCAATCGATAAAGTTACAGGTTAGCGCGGCGGCGAGGGCAGCACTCCCGGGTTTTCCTTTTTTCGTTTCGTCGAAAACAAGAACTGCATTCCAAGGTAGCCGAAAAATTGTGGCTGGCCGCTCGCCGGTCCGCGGAAGCTGCGCCCGGCCATGAACAGCAGCACGAAATGCTCTCCCAGCTTGTAGCGGCCTCCGCCATCAAAGGTGTTCCAGTGGTCGGAACCATTGGTGTTGGCGGTCGCATACAATTCGCCATCCAGCTCCAGCCGCTGGCTGACCTCCCGCCCTACAACAACTCCGCTAGCCCAGGCTGCACCCGCTTTGTCGGCGAACCAATAGCCGATTTCGGGATTGACCACCAACGGCCCGACCTTCTTGGTTATCTCGATGGGAAGATAGAACCTGGTACCGTTGGCAACGAGTCCGCGCTCCAGCGAGGATGTGGGATTGTTGAACTCGAGTTGGGGATAGGTCGAGATCTCGAGGCCCTTCTCAGGGTTCTCGTAGAAGCGCCATTTCACGCCCGCCAGCGACTGGCCTAGGCCGCTGCGAGTCGGGCCGTCGTTGACACCGTCGACGAGATACGGCACCTGATACTTGAGCTGGATGCGGTCCCCGAGACCGTAGTTCATGTCGAGGATGGGGGCGTTGTAAATGCGCTCGTCGGGATGGCGCTCGGCATAGGCCGCGACATTGATCTCCCAGTTGCCGTCACCGGGAGTGCCGGGATCGTCAGTGATGAAGGGCGGCCCTCCTTGCGCCGCGCTGGGCAGCGAGAGCGCAGCCAGCATCACGAACAACAGCGGAGCTGCGAACATGCGGACTGAGGCCCCTGCGTGGAGCAGCGCAATGAGGTCGGCTATAGTTAAGGCTTCCTTTTTGACGTCCAAAACGATTACTTGCCTTGCGCTGCGGCCTTCGCTGCCGGTACCGAAATCGCGACCGAGTCCGGTTCCGTCCAGACGGCTTTGCCACTTGCCAGATCGAGACGGTGCATGGTGACCTTCAGGCTGCCGCGATCTACATCCACCTGCAGGTAGTGGTAATTCACTTCCTTACTCTGGAAAGGATCGTCCTTAGCGCGTTCAATCGGGTAAGCGTGCGCTCCCGCACCGCCGGTCACGAAATAGGTGACGCCGCCGTGCTCATGGCGTTCGTAGTTGTGTACGTGTCCACAGAAAACGACAATGCGGGCGCGCTGGTTCTGCTGCCGCGCCTCCAGCATCTTGGCCAGCTTTTGCTCTTGAGAACGAGCTCCGTGTCCTCCGCCGAACATCTTCATATCCGACGAACTGGTGTAGGGAGGATGGTGAAGAACAATGAATACGAAGTCTACATCGCCTGAAAGATGGTCCAGTTTCTGGGCGAGCCATTGCCCTTGCGGGCCGGAGGTTTCGTCCTGGGAGCTGTCCAACACCAGCATCAGAGTGTTGCCGGCGCGGATGGAATAGTAGCGGCTGTTCTTCAGGTCAGGAAAGCGCGCGAAATAATTGGCGAGCGCAACTTCCTCATCGCCGTGGAGATCGTGGTTGCCCAGCGCGGGATAAACCGGAATCTTGTCCGTGCGCCACACCGCGGTTTCGCTGTCCCAAACCTTCCAGTCATCCTTGTCGTAGCCGTTATAGACGATGTCTCCTCCGAAGGAGATGAACGCAGGATTGGTCTGCGCAATCGCCAGTACCAGCGCCTGGCGCACCGCGGGATTTGCCGCTGCGGTGTCCTTGGGATCGTGGAAACGCGAATCTCCATAGGCGACGAAGTGGAAGGGTGTGCTCACTTGCAGTTGCAGCTCCACAGTTTCGGCTTGCCGTGCCGCCTGCGAGTGCGAGTGTGAGCACGCAACGCAGGCGAGAAGAACAACCATCGGCAATTTTTGGAAAAGTTTCATTTACTGGCCGACCACCAGCACTTCAAACTGTCCTGCTTCCGCCGTGGATAGGAAAAGACGGTGCGTTTTTGGATCGAGCGCCATGGTTTTCGCCTTGGGCAACGTCTTCACATTTTCGACAGCCGAATATTTGTCCGGACTGTCCTGGTGAATCACCGTGATGGTGCCTTCCCCATTGGAATTGAAGATCAGCCGGGACTCAGGGTCGAAAGCCGTAGCATCCACGTGATCGCCGATTGGCAGCGTAGTGATCACTTGTCCTGTGTCCGCATTCATGACCGCCATAACTTTGCTGCGACAGCCGAGAAACAACCGCCGATTTGGCCGGTCCATCGCTATGCTGGAAGGCGAAGCGCAAGGAGCAGTCGGCCAGCGCTGCTCGACTTTCAGCGAGCGTGCGTTGATTTTCAGGACCAGGCTCGCGTCCTCCACGTTATCGTAAACATACCCGGAACCGTCAGCGACCGCAAACTCGGGAACGCCGCCAAGATCAACCGTTCCCGCCACTTTTCCGTCCGCCGCCTGAATCGCGGTGGCGCTCTTGCTGTCGCCATTAAATACAAAAACTCTAGCCGTGGCGGGGTCATAAAGGATTGCGTCCGGTTTCTTGCCAACCGCAACCTCCGAAATCGTCTTTAGCGTCTTCAAATCGAAGATCGTTACCGTTGAGGACTGGCCATTGCTGACGAATCCCCTTCCCAGTTCCGGCGCGATGGCGATTCCGTGTACGCCGGGAGTGTTCTCGATCTTGCCGACGATGGCGCCCGAATCGACATCAATCACTTCGACCTGGGTGCCGTGAGAAACATACAGTCGTCGTGCACCTTCATCGACCGCGAGGTAGTCCCAGCTGCCTTGGCCGGGAATGTGGATCTTATTAGTAATGGCAAATCTCTCGGCGGACGCGGTGGAGACGCTCGCAAAAGCG
>Ga0116134_1001828_pt1 | contig 10641 bp, 6 predicted proteins | sample June2015DPH_19_5_FD_89737 | JGI IMG/M metagenome (GOLD analysis project Ga0116134, IMG submission 89737) | Peatland microbial communities from SPRUCE experiment site at the Marcell Experimental Forest, Minnesota, USA - June2015DPH_19_40 | ecosystem: Environmental > Terrestrial > Soil > Wetlands >...
AGCTCTGAAGCGCCCCCTGCAGCGTAAGGGCCCCACATCGTCGACAGGGTCGTGATCTTGAGCAGCATCGCCTTCAGCTCCCGGCGCCTGCGATGCAGTTCCAGTAGCTCCTCCTTCCGGGCCTCAAGCCGCGGCTTGGCCGCATACTCGATCCCCAGCGCCACCAAGCCCGATACCGCCGCCGACACTGCAACAGTCACAACAAGATCGCTCACGGCAACCATCATGGGGGAACTGCGGGCATCGCGGATGCGGCATTTACAGCAGCTGGGCGCACTCCGCGTGATGCTCAGCCGGTGCCGGGCCGATAATGCAATCTCTGGCGCAGGTGCCGATTCTTGCGCGCTGAGTGCAAGTCCGGCCGGATCGGTGCGTCTGCGGGCGTCTCTGTCAGAGGCATGGCCTTGGATACTCCCGCTTTGTCCGTTACGTTAAGTAGGTGCCGTCGTACGGCCTGTTGCGGCCGTGGTGTGCTTCTGCCCGCCGGAGAACGTGATGCCCAGACGTAAGTCGCTGCTCGCCCAGATGTATGACGCGCGCCAGAAGGCCAAGCTGCAACAGCAGAAGGAGGAAGAACGCGCCCGCCGGGAGTGGGCGGCCGAACAGCGCAAGGTCGTAGCCCAGACGGAGAAGGAGGCCGCGCAGCAGCGCCGGGAGGCCGAGCGCGCCCGGCAGCAGGAGGCGGCGAAGGCGGAGCGGCTGGCTGCCCAGCAGGAGCGGGAACGGGAACGGCAGACGGCGGCCGGGGCGCGCGAGCAGCAGCGGCGCGAGACGGAGGAACGCCGGGAGCAGCAGGCCAGGGAGGCTGCCCGTCGCCGCCGGGCAGCCGAACGGCGGACGACGGAAGCCGAGTTCAGGACCGAGGCGGTGCGGGCCACGGTCGCCGCCTTCGAGCGGCTGCTGGCCGACCGTAACCGTCACCTGGCTGCGCACAGCCGCCGCGCCGAGGATGCTTTCAACGCGCACGGCCCGGAAGCGTTCGTGGACTCGATCCAGCGGGCACTGGCGACCTCGGTGTACCCGGAGGGCCTGGACGGCTCGTGCGCCGCCCAGTACATACCTGAATCCCGTGAGCTGTGGGTGGAGTATGAGCTGCCCCGCCAGGAGGTCATCCCCGCGGTAACCGGCTACCGGTACGTGAAGACCAAGGATGTCATCCAGCCCGAGCCACGTAAGGAAACCGAGGTCAACAAGCTGTATGAGAAGCTGATCGCCCGGGTGGCGCTGCGCACGCTGGCCGAGGCGTTCGACGTCGCCCCGGCGACCCTGGTCAGCGGGATCGTGTTCAACGGCTATGTGTCGGCCAAGGACCGCGCCACCGGCAAGCCGGTCCGGCCGCTGCTGCTCAGCGTCCACGCGCCGCGGGAGGAGTTCGCCGAGATCGTCCTGGACGAGCCCGAGCTGGACCCGAAGGCGTGCCTGCGGGGCTACCTTAACGCCCTGATCTCCCCGCACCCCTACGACCTGGAAGCCGTCCCGCCGGTGGTGCAGTTCGATTTGAAGAAGTTCAAGTTCGTGGAGGAGATGAACGTGATCGCCGGGCTGGACAGCCGCCCGGACCTGCTGGCGCTCAAGCCGGTCGAATTTGAGCACCTGATCCGCGAGCTGTTCGAGGCGATGGGCATGAAATCGTGGGTGACGCAGGCATCCAGGGACGAGGGGGTGGATGGGGTCGCGGTCAACGAGGACCCGATCGTCGGCGGCCTGTGCATCATCCAGGCCAAGCGGTACAGCAAGATCGTCGGCCTGGAATCCGTGCACGCGCTGGCCGGCGTCATGGAAGATAAAAACGCCGCCAAGGGCGTCCTGGTCACCACGTCCTGGGTGGGCAAGGCCAGCCGCGACTTCGCCGCCCGCAACGGCAGCCGGATCGAGATCATCGAGGGCCGTCACCTGAAATCCCTGCTCAGGGAACACCTCGGGCTCGACGTGCTGATTAGCCTGCAAAAGCTGCCCCCGGGCTGGGAGCGGTACGACGTCTCCTGACCGGGCGCGGCGGTGCGCTGGCCGGGCCCGTGCGATCGGGGCATGAGACGGTCTGACTGCTCACCTGCAGCGCGGGCGGCGCAGAAGGAGCGCGAGCGTGTCCCGCTGCTAGCTGGTCAGCGGGGGCGCGCCATCGACCAGCTCGTAGATGTAGGCGTCCAGGTCCGCTTCGCAGGCGGACCTGGACTGAGCGGGCGCTGCCGTGCTGGCCGGGCGGAGGCGCGGGCAACTCCCGGCCGGGGCTGAGGCTGCCCTATCACCCGGAGGGTGCGCTAGTCTGTGGCCGCCGCCGAATCAGCAAGGCAAGTGTGACCAAATCCCGGAAGGCCGGTCAAACCTGCCCTGCGAGACGCAGGTCAGCGCAGCGTGCGCTCGCAACCTTCGGCTGGAACGGACACCACGGCCGCAAGTATTCTTCGTCGGCTGAATCGTAAGTTGTGGCGCATCTCGGCGGCAGCTAAGGTTCCGCGCCATGGGCGTGATTGATGTCAGGCGCTTCAACGTCGCCACTGGGTTCGGGGAGAGCGGGGACCTTGAGGTCGCGGACATCTGGCTTGCCGATGAAGGTACGTGGGACATCGATCTGGCTGAGGTCGTCAAGGTGAACGGGCTTGCGGTCCCGGCGGACCGAAAGTTGACTTATCGCGTGATGCAGCACGAACTGCGGTTGCTGCTGAGCTTTCTCGTAGACAAGCCCGGAAGCCCGCTGACCTTGCGGCACGTCGACTTCCGGGCGAGTTCGGGGCACGTCAAGCGGTTCATATCCGAGTCGTTCGGCTTGGGGATGCTCACCGCAGCCGCGGAGCGCCACCACCGGTGGAAACTAAGCGACAGCGACCTTCACAACTTCGACGTGCTGCCCGCCAGGGTAGCCGCCGAGTATCCAGGTTCCGGGATCCGGCCAGATCTGCTCTTTGACTTCACCGACCAGGGGCAAGAGAAGCGGCTTGCGGGCGAGGCACGTGGCCGTTCATCCGCCCGGCCGGTGCACCCTGCGAGTAAGGACCAACGGGACCGCCTCGCTGACATCGTGGCTTGGTCCGGCGTGAACGGCCTGCACCCGGTGACCATGACGTATGCCTACACCGGATCAGCGAACGCTCAGGTCGATCTCTTCGACGTCGTGGGGGCTGTCTCCGATGAGCTGGACACAGTCCCCAAGACCGGCATTGCCGAGGAGAGAGAGGAGTCCGTGACGACACAGATGGGACGGCGCTTTGAGCTGCTGGAGTACATAAGGCCACGTGCCCTGGGCCGTGTCCGTGAAATCGCCGACCAGTTGTACGAAACGGCCCCGCAAGATGCACCGGGTCCGGCGCGGTCGGTCTACGGACGGAACGTTCGGGGTAGCTGGGCCACTGCCGACCTGATCGCCCCGTCCAGGCTGCGGTTCTTCCTCGGCCTGCTCGACCAGCCGCTCACCCCGGAGCAGGCGGGAGCACCACGCCGCAGGCGCAACGCCGCCGTGCAACGAGACGCTGACCCGATCCAGGTTGCCGCGACAGGCCGGATATTCGTCGTCGTCGCCCGGGACGCCACCCAGGATCCCGACTGGTCAGAGGTGACGAGCCGGATCGAGTAACCACGTAGACGCGTACGGGGCAAGTCCTTGTGCTAGCCCATCGAGGCTCACTTGACGATCATGTTCGCCGCCCTGGTGCCAGCCGTTGGATCGGAGAGCAACAGGCTGGATCATCCGAAATTAGTCCGCACCGCTCGCTATGGCAGCCACAGGTCGGGCCCCAGACGGCGGAGGCGTTCGCGGCGAACCGAGCAGTCAGGCAAAGCGCGCTCGACGACGTGCCAGAACTCAAAGCTGTGGTCTGGCTGTCGCAGGTGGGCAAGTTCGTGCACCAGGACATAGTCGATGAGGTCGGGCGGGAGCTGCATGGCGGCCCAGTGGATGTTGACCTTGCCATCCTGCGTGCAGGATCCCCACCGGTAGCCCAGCGGTAGCACTCGCAGCGTTGCGGCCTCCACGCCCATCCGGGTCGCCCAGCGCGGTATGCGTTTGTGCAGCCACGGCTCGCCAACCTGGCGGTACCAGCGGGTGAGGTGCCGGGCGGCATCATCGATGCCGTCCTTTCGCAATTCCAGCCGTCCCCGATTAAGACGAACTGGGCGACGGCCTTCCTCTACGACCAGCAGCCGGTAACTGCGGCCAAGGTACGGGAAACCTTCCCCGGTCACGTACTCCCTCGGTGGCCGGGGCTCACCGATTTCGGCTCGCTCGCGGAGCTTGGCATACAGCCACTGCCGTTTGGCCGTAATGGCCTTGACGAGCTTGACGTCCTCAGTTGCCGGTGGGATCACTGCGGAAACGGTCGCGTCGCGCTCGACCGTCAGCCGGATGGTCCGCCGCTCCTGACTGACCCGCACAAGCACGTCAAGATCGCCAACCCGCAGGATGTGCGGCTGCGAGCCGGCACCTGGCGTTACACCCGCTGCCGATCCGGTCATGGCGGTAAGCATGCCAGCAGCCACCCTTCGAACCGGTCAGCGGTGCGTTCGCGCCGCGTGGTCAGGGCGGGGTATGCGGCCACGATTCGCCTTAATGACGTCGAACAGGGCGTCCGCCAATCTCGGAGCGTCGCCGGGCGAGCAAATTTCGGCCTCGATGAGCGTGACGGTGATCTCCTGGGTGAAGTCGGTCCAGTCGACTGGCTTGCGCCAGAAGTCGACTCTTGTGGTCTGCGCCGCGACGAGGCCGTACAGGCGATGGGAGAACCCGGCGATCTTCTGTCCCTGCTCCTCGGTGACCACGCCGTCGGTGGCGGTATTCTCCAGCACGACGCCGTACAGTGCTTCCTCGACCCGGTTGAGGCCGGTATCACTGGCGTCTCGTTCGGCTTCGCCCGCTTGCATCTCGTCGAGCAGCTCGCTTAGGAACAGGGCCTGCTGTTCCCAGTTCCCGGCGTGCTCGGCCAGGATCTGTTCCAGCCGCTCGCTGAGCCGACGGTACCGGACCGGGTCTTCGTCCAGGTGGATGCTGATGTGGTGGCGGATCGCGTGTTCCATCTCCGACGCCCGGGCCCGGGGGCTGGCCATCGCCTCTACCTTCTGCCGGAAGTCACCGGAGGTAATCGAGACCGGAGGCAGCACCTGATCGACACCGAGGGATTCTAGGTACTCGTCGATCAGCTCGCGGACCTTCTCCCCATACAGGCCTGGGTCGAACGCGCCGTCATCGATCCGGTACCGGCGCCGGGCGCGCATCGCGATCTCCGCAAACAGCTTCGCATCAGGAAGATAAGGGGCCACATCCGGCAGTGGCAGCACGATGTCCACCGTGGTCAGGAACTTCTTCAGCTCTACCTCGAACCGGTCGCGCAGCTGGGCGTCTTCCAGCAGCGCGACGCAGTCTTCGACGGCTTCTTCGCTGCCGCCGGGGGTGACACCGTGGTCGGTGAACAGCAGGCGGATACGGCGCCGCTGTGGGTCGAGGTGGCTGATCTCCTCGCGAAGGTCCTTCAGCGCGCCCTGGATGTCCTTGGCGGAGTAGGCCTTGAGCGCTTGGGTGAGATGGTTGGTGACGCCCGCGTAGTCGACGACGTAGCCGCATTCCTTGCCGTCGGCCGGCCGGTTGACCCGGGCGATGGCCTGCAAGAGTTCGGCTTCACGCATGGAGCGGTCCAGGTATAGGACCTGCTCGGCTGGCGCGTCGAACCCGGTCAGGAGCATTGATTTGACGATGAGGAAGGCGGTCGGCTTCCGCCCCGCGGCCAGTTCGGCCGGATCCGGGAAAGGCTTCAGGAAGTCGCTATCGATCAGCTTCTTCTGCTTGTCCGGGTCGGTCCAGGGCTCGTAGTCCTTCTCCTCGTTAGCCGTCCCGGCCGAGATCACCGGCACAAAGTCGATCGCCTTGAGGAGATTCAGCCGGGCCGCTGCGCGGACCAGGTAGGCGGTGCGCCGGTTCAGCGTCTCCGGATCGGCGTCCCGGGTGGCGGCGGGCAGCCGTTCGATCTGGGCCACCAGCTCATCGCGGGCCTTGAGCAGTGCGTCCCGATACCGGAGCGTCGCGCGCCGACTGTGGGCCACGAGCTGGGCTTTGAAGCTGTTGGGCAGAACGGTTTCGACGTAGTGGCGCAGGATGTTCCGGGCCTTGGCGGCGATCAGCTTCTCGGCCTCCATCACGTCGCCCTTGGTGGCGTACCGGCGCTGGATTTCCTCCAGCTCCTCAGGGGTGTGGTCGGCGAACATGTCTTCGAAGACCTCATCGAGGTCCCGGCCGTCCCGTACCGCGCCCTTCACCGTGCGGCCTGCGTACAGGATGGGGACGATCGCGCCATCACGTTCGGCGTCGGCTAGCCGGTACACATCGATGTAGGGACCGAAGACGTCGGTGGTCTTCTTCTTCGCTCCCATCAGGATCGGGGTGCCGGTGAAACCGATCCGGGCACAGTTCGGCAAGGATTCCAGCATGTGCTCGTGCAGCGCCGAGCTATGGGTACGGTGCGCCTCGTCGATCAGCACCACAATGGACTCGTCGGTATTCAGCAGGCCGAGCGAGGGCGTGTGCCGGTCGGTGAGGTCATCGTCGTTCCGCTGCCGCCGCGCTGCCACGTCCTGCTGCTTCTGGATCATCACGAACACCACGCCAGGGCCGTGACGGCTCAGCATTGCCTTGGCCTGCTTGACCTTCTTCGCCGTGTCGACCTTCTCCCCGGCCAGCTCCATCGTCTCGCTGAGCTGGCCCTGAAGCTGGATCCGGTCGGTGACCACCACCACCTTGGTGGTCTTGAGCCCCGGGGTGACCCGCAGTTTGCGGACTAGGAAGGTCATTGTCAGGCTCTTACCGGAGCCCTGGGCGTGCCAGATGATCCCGCCACGCCGATCCCGATGCCCGTCCTTCGCCTTGGTCGCGCCCGTTTGCAGCTGCTTGATAGTCCTGCACACGGCACGGTACTGCTGATACCTCGGCACGACCTTGATCGTCCTGCCCTCATCCGTTGGCATGAACGTCACGTAATTAGCCACGATGTCCAGCAGCCGGTATGGGTGCAGAACGACACCAGCCAATACATCCTGGGCGTTGACCGCTGACTGGCGTTTCTTCAGCCGCTGCGCCAGCTCGTCCTTCGTCAGCGGGTATGGGTGGTGCCAGGGCGCATAGTGTTCCGGGCTGCTGGTGATAGAACCCAGCATTGCCCGGTCGCCGCAGGCTGCGACGAGGAGCTGCATCGTATGGAACAGCTTCGGGTTCCCCTCGGGTGCGATGGCACCGCGCCGATCCGCGTAACGCAGATGCTGACGGATGGCCTCAGCCATCGCCTCACCGGTGCCGGGTTTCTTGCACTCCACCAGCGCCAGCGGGATGCCGTTCACGAACAGCACCTCATCCGGCACGATGAACTTCTTGCCCTGGGCACCGGGAATGTCCAGCCGGAACTGCGACACGACCACGAAGTCGTTGTGCTCGGGATGCTCCCAGTCGACGTACCAGACATGCTGATCCCGGCCACCGTCCCAGCCCGGCAGGCCCTCTACGGTGATGCCGTTGAGCAGCAGTCCAGTCGCATGCTGGTTTGCCTCCAGCAAGCTCGGAGTGCCGATCCGGGTGAGCGCGCTTACAGCCTGTTCCAAACGCTTCGCGTCCAGCCACGGATTCCCGTCCAGGTCGCGGTTCAAAACGTTGAGCTGCCGACGGAGCCGTTCAGTGAGGAATGCCTCGGCGAATGAACCCCTACCGGATAGGGCCGGGTCGGTGGGTACGAATGCTCCCGGCGATGCACCCTCCAGATGCGTCCAGCCCATCCCGGTCAGCTGGTTGATCAGCGGCTTCTCAACCTGCGTGTATTCCGGCCCCAATTCCATCTCACCCAGCTCTCACGCGCTCTGGCCCACTGCCCTTCACCCTCACCCGCCCTGCCAGCAGGTCATCCGCGAGGCCATGCTTGAGGGCGTGGAGCTGACCAATCTCCTTACGATTGGCCGCTAGTTGCTTTCTGAACAGAGCATCGATGTTGACCACCTGGTCAACATCAGCGGGGCTTCCAAGAGGAATCATGAGCTGCCTGATGGCCTGCTGGCTAATGTTTTTCATGCTTCCGCTCGTGCCAGTCGCGGCGGTCTCTATCTGGTGCCTAATTTCAGCCAGCCCCAATACAATGGCAACATACTTAGCACCGGCATACGGATGGCTCATTCTCAACCGAAGTGTCTTGTCGCAGAGCATTAGGTGAGGCGGCGTGTTTTCAACTATACAACTCAATCCGACAAGTTGAGTTGTATTGGCCCGTGTAATCAATAGATCACCAGGACGCACGCATATTGCGGAGTTGTATAGGGTGTGATCGAAGACCACCTTGTTCTCTTCCGGCCGGAACCCCCCGTTTCCTACGGCACTTACTTTTAGCACTCCCCACTGGCCAGGGCCGGCGGGCGTGTCCTCAAGATCGGGACTTAGTCCTGCGTCTATACCTGAAAGTAGCGATCCGAGAGGGGCCAAGGACCACGAACCGAAGCTCCGGTGTGCACCTGAATACAGCTCCGACGCTTGAAGTTCGCGAAAACACCGAAGCCCAGGTAGCGTCGATTCACGAATCGCGGCGTCACGTAGGGTCACAAGCTTGGCAGTCGAACATTCAGCCACGCGAATTTGCTCATCAGCCGTGTCGAGGATATCTACAATATGTTGCTGCTCGTGAACTGAAACTGGGTGCTCTACTTTAAGCAATGCTAGTTTCTCGCGCGTCAGATGGGCAATACTTGTTTGGCCCACGAGGTCTACGAGAGGAGCCTTATCAACAATATATCTCATATAATGAAGCATGAAGCGAGGCTCAATTATCAGCTGACGTTTGGGTCGCAATCGATGAAGCGCCTTTTGGAAGTAACATTCAGGCAGTTCTCCGCTCCAGATGGCTGTGCGGCCAATTTCGCCACCTTCGCACACTAGAAGATCACCTGGCGCTAGGCGGAACCGTTGACTCTCGGAAGGCGAAAAACTCATCAATCCGAGATCGTCTAGCGCGAATTTGTTCCACTGAACATTTCGGTTAGCAAGATATGGTTTTAGGTGTATACCTACGCTTGCCTCTGGGCTGAGCATCTTCCCCAGATGAATATCAAAAGCATCCGTCAGCCTCGTACTAATCCAACCCGGCTGAAGGTGATTTGCTCTATTCATACCCCAACTCCTTGAGGTAAGCATCCAAGCAGGCGCTTGCCGCATCACGTCGGCCCTGGAGGTCGCGGAGAGTAATCGCGTACTTGTCGGCCCAAGTGCGATAGCGGTCATTCAAGATGTGAACGCCTGCGGTAACTTCGCCTTCCAGACGGTCTTGAAGATCTGCCTTAAAGATGCCAACAACCAGAGTTTCAGCTGACTCGGTATCGAGATTGGCAACTCCTTCATGCAACCGTTCGACGAACTGGGTCTCAAGTTGCTTGGCTTGGCGTCTGGCGGCCGTCAAGTCCGTCTTGAGTTTCTTCAGCTCGTCCGAGAAGAGTATCTCCACGGGGGAGTCATCCTCGCCGTCGTGTGCGGCTGTTGCGGCCTTTACATGGGCGTCGAGTTCGGCGCGATGGGCCTCTGCCTCTTCGAGGGCGTTCAGGTAGTCGGGGATTAGGACCGGGACGACTCGATGCTGGCGGGCTCTGCGCTTCTCAGCGGCCCGCTTCTGCTTGTCGCGGACGTCCTCATCGTCATCTTCGCCGAACGCGGCCTCGATCGTAGTGAGCCAACCCTGGATCACACCGCTGAAGCCGTGGGCGGCAAGCGCCCGGACGTCATACTGGACGCCGCCCCACCAGGAAGCGATTACCCCGGAGAGCTGAAACCGGTCCAGCACCCCGAGTGGCTCCAGTGTGGCGACGAAGGAGTCGAGCAGGTCGGCGCGGGTGTCCATGACTTGCTTGGTGTCGGGTAGTTCGATGATGTGCTTGACGTGCCGGTTCCACCAGTCGTCGAACGCCTCGCGCAGCTCAGCCTCCTTCGGCGTGGCCAGTACCGCGATACGGTCCGCCGTCTGCTGCCAGCCGTCTGGCGGGAAGTCATAGTAGTCACGGTCTCGTTCGGCGAATAGTGAATGCACATCGATGCCATACGCGGCAAACGGCGCTTCGTGGGCGCGGACCTCTGCCTTGGGTACGCCGCCATGCAAGTGGGCGCGGACATCCTGTGGCTCGGGCGGTGGTGTGTTATCGACGTAGCGCCGGATGTTGAGGTTGAAGTCGTTGTCCGCCAGTTCGGAAATGTCCACGATGCGGGCGAAACCTGGGATATCCCGCCAGGCTTGGTAGGCTGCGGCGATCTTCTCCGCGTGCTGAGGGCCGAGGTCGTTCTGCGCCCGGCCCGCAGCGAACTCCCGGTCGGCATTGACGAACAGGACCTTGCCGCGACGGGCGGCCGGGCGGGGGGCAGTGCCGCGCAGCACGAGGATGCACGCGGGGATGCCGGTGCCATAGAACAGGTTGGAGGCCAGACCGATGACCGCCTCTATCCGGTCGGCCTGAATGATCTTGGTTCGGATCTCCTTTTCTTTGCCGCCGCGAAAGAGTACGCCATGTGGCATGACGGTCGCACCGAGCCCATCTGGCTCCAAAACGGCTACAGAAATTGAATTGTCAGGATTTTGGTGATGTGGGGGTTGCCCGGCGTGTCGTCGTGACAGGGCTGGCTGGCGGGGCTACTGCGGAGGTATGAGGTATCCG
>Ga0116134_1001829_pt1 | contig 10641 bp, 10 predicted proteins | sample June2015DPH_19_5_FD_89737 | JGI IMG/M metagenome (GOLD analysis project Ga0116134, IMG submission 89737) | Peatland microbial communities from SPRUCE experiment site at the Marcell Experimental Forest, Minnesota, USA - June2015DPH_19_40 | ecosystem: Environmental > Terrestrial > Soil > Wetlands...
GGCGACCGCAATGAGGGCAATCCCTACACCCAACCAATGTTTGTATGAACGCTGCGTCATTTCACCGCCCCTCGGGGTTGTTTGACCGCCGATTTGTCTATCTTCAATTTCACTCAACATAAGTAACTCCACGCGGCTTGCGGCCTAGTGTTCTTTCGCCTGGGCTGAATGCCGGAGTGAACCTTGCAGCACGCTGAAAAATGCCGGAACAAATAACAGCGTCGAAACCGTTGCGAAAAGCAGCCCTCCAATAACAGCCCGGCCCAAAGGAGCATTCTGTTCACCGCCGTCCCCTAGTCCGAGTGCCATAGGCACCATGCCGATGATCATGGCCAACGCGGTCATCAGCACAGGGCGAAAACGCGTAAACCCTGCTTCCAGCGCCGCACCAACGGAATCCATTCCTTCAGTCATTTTTTCTGTGGCAAAACTCACCACCAAAATACTGTTTGAGGTTGCGACGCCCATGCACATAATGGCTCCCATGAGTGCCGGCACGCTCAGAGTTGTGTGCGTTATGAACAGAAACCAGGCAATCCCGGCGAGAGCGGCGGGCAGCGCGGAAATCATAATGAAAGGATCGAGCCAGGACTGAAAGTTGACGACGATCAGCAGGTATACAAGTACGATTGAGAACGCCAGTCCGCTTAGGAGACCGATGTAGGACGCTCGCATCGTCTGAACCTGCCCGCGCACAACGACTCGCGAGCCGCGCGGCAATTGCTGCCGCGTGGCGTCAATGATCTTGTTGATGTCACCCGCTACACCGCCGAGGTCGCGTCCCGCGCGGAACCGAAGATGTCAATGACGGGCGCGACGTTGTAGTCGGAAACAACAGCCATTCCTGCCCCTCGCTGTGTGGACACTAGACTAGCCATAAGCGATGGAGGAGCCGTTGGGTCGGTGCCTGTGATGGGAACGTTCTCAAGATCCTGCAACGTGTCGGTGCGATATTGTGGCGTCTGCGTCGCGATTTGATAGCTGGCATGATTCTTTGGGTCGACCCAAAATGTAGGTGAAGTTTGGAAGCTGCCACTCAGTGACACCAGGAGATTCTGCGCAATGTCGTGCGCAGTAAAACCCAGCTGTTCTGCTTTTGTCCGTTCAACTCTCATGCGGAGATACGGCTCATCGAAGGGCTGCTGAATCCGCAAATCAGCCGCCCCGGAAACGTACCTCATTTTCGCCAGTACTGTGTCTGCGTATCTTCGGTTTCCCTCCAAGTCGTTCCCGACAACTTGAACATCGATGGGAGCCGGCAAGCCGAAATTGAGAATCTGCCCGACCATATCAGCCGGCAAGAAAGCGAATGAGACACCAGGGAACTCTTTCGGCAGCATCAGACGAAGCTGGTGGATGTAGTTGTCGGTGGGATGGTGTTTGGCGGATAGGGTCACAAGAACGTCGGCGTCCGATGTGCCAACCGGTGCCGAATTGCTGTAAGAGAGATTGATGCCGCTATAGGGCAGACCAATGTTGTCGATGACACTCTGGACTTCAGCTGCCGGAATCAGCTGCCGAATCGACCGCTCGACCAGGTCGCAAAGGTTGGCGGTCTCTTCAATGCGCATCCCTGTGGGAGCGCGCATATGAAGCTTGAAAGTGCCGCTGTCAACACTGGGGAAGAAGTCCCGGCCCAGCCAGGGAATCAAAATTGCCAAAGAACCGAGACAAGCAACGAAGAACGCAATCAGGAACACGCGCCGGTGATGGAGGCAGATGTCCAGGAGCTTGCGGTAACTGCCACGAAATCTCTCGAAGGCCGCCTCAAAGCTCTTTTGAAATCGCACCAGCGGATTGCGGCTCGTGACATCTTCGGCTTCCTTTGTCTCTCCCCGCAACAAATATTTGGCCATGGTCGGAACGATGGTTCGCGAAAGAAAATACGAGGCCAACATGGCGAACACTACCGCCTCGGCGAGCGGGACAAACAAGTATCGCGCCACGCCGGAAAGCAAGAACATCGGAGCAAACACAATGCAGATCGAGAGCGTGGAGACGAACGCTGGTGTCGCGATTTGCGACGCACTGTCGAGAACAACTTCGTCCATGTCCTTCTCGGGCTCTGCCTCGCGATTGCGATTGATGTTCTCTACCTCAACCGTGGCGTCGTCTACGAGAATGCCGACCGCGAGAGCGAGCCCCCCGAGTGTCATGATATTGATCGTTTGGCCTATCGCACTGAACGCAATGATCGAGGTCAGGATCGCCAGCGGGATTGAGGTCGCGATGATCACGGTGCTTCGCCAACTGCCCAGAAACGTAAGGATCATGAAAGCCGTCAGGCACGCCGCAATCAATGTTTCCCTGACCACTCCGCTGATCGCGCCGCGAACAAAAATTGATTGGTCCGCCAGAAGAGTCATTTTCAATTGGGGTGGAATTGTTGCCGCAATTTGAGGTAAAAGGGCCTTGATGCCTGCGATCACGTCAACCGTGGAAGCATTGCCCGCTTTTTGGATGGTCAGCAAGACGGAGCGTTGCCCGTTGACTTTCACGATATTTGTCTGAGGGGGAAAACCGTCGCGCACCCAAGCAACGTCTTTTATGTAGATCGTAGTGCTTCCAATGGTCTTGATCGGGATGCGGTTCAGGTCCGCGATCGTTTGCGGGGCTGCATTGGGAATGGAAACGTCGTATTCCCTGGAGCCGATCTTAGACGTTCCTGTAGGCAGGATCAGGTTTTGCAGGCTGAGCGCATTGACCACATCCAGCGCGGACAGGCCCTTCGACTGCAGGGCGGTTGTGTTGAGGTCAACCTGCACCTGGCGTTGTTTACCGCCATAGGGGTAGGGCACGGAAGCTCCAGGCACCGTGATGAGTTGCGTCCGAATGAAGTTCAGACCATAGTCGTTGAGTTGTTGCTCCGATAGATTTTGCCCGGAAAGGGCCAATTGAAGTACCGGCACACTCGATGCACTGTAGGCAAGAACGAGAGGCGGCGTTGTTCCCGCCGGCAACTGCCTGAGTTGGGTCTGAGAGACTGCCGTAATTTGTGCGATACCCTGCTGAATGTTCGCGGTCGGTTGCAAGAACACCTTGACAACAGCAACTCCGTACAGCGACTGCGACTCGATGTGCTCGATGTTATCGACAGTGGTAGTAAGCGAGCGCTCCGTGATGCTGACGATCCGGTCACTCATGTCCTCGGGGAGGAGACCGTTATAGTTCCAAATGATGCTGATGACAGGAATATCAATATTCGGAAAAATGTCGGTTGGAGTGCGAACAATCGCCAGTCCACCCATGATTACAATAAGTATCGACATCACCACGAATGTGTAGGGCCGCCGCAATGCTAGTCGAACAATCCACATAGAATCTTCCCTGGTTTTTCAATCACCGACGTCGTCGGTCCGCTAACCGCAGTTACTTACCTTTTCTTGGGGTAGGAGCTTCGATGCGCTGTTCGTTTCCGAGTGCCTCGGTCGCTCGCATATCGTGTCTACCTCCCGCTCTAGACGTAAAAATGCACGCCTATGTCCAATCAATCGGAAGGCAATTTAGTCGAGCATTTTCAGCAACATGAGTCGACTGGGTGGTTGGGCACGGCCCTGTGTCAATCAGATGTCCGTCCCGCAGTTGACACCAACGTCCGCATTTCGACTCGACTCGCGTTCTCAACTTCCTCGGGAGCTGTGATATCGGCGGAAGCGCCAGTCAACGGGTGTTGCTGGCGTGTGTCGATCGAGCGCAGCTTAACTTTCCCCCACTCGCAATGTTTTGTAGGTTTGGAACAAGAAATGCACTCAATACCTTTCAGGCAGGTCCGCTGACACGGCGGCGTGCCCTTATTTATGGATTGGCCGCGCGTGAACTTCGATGAGCACTGATAAAGGAGACACTATGAAACCTCTCACAACAGATAAGGTGACACTCGGGTTTATTGGACTAGGCAACATGGGAAGCCGAATCGCACAACGCCTGCTTGATCACGGGTACCCGCTCGTCGCATACGACAGAGATACCGCTAAGGCGGAAGCCGTCGCAGCAGGGCGAGGTTTCACTGCTAAGAACATCCTTGAACTGGCGCGCACTGCTAATGTGATTATTTCGTGCCTCACCAATGATGAAGCAGTTCAGAGCGTTTATACCGGGCCAGCGGGAGTTTTTGCTGAGGCTCGGTCAGGAACCATCGTGTTAGAGATGAGCACGATCTCCCCGGAGAGCTCACGAGAATTGCACAGGCTCGGCGCCGAGAGTGGCATCGGGGTATTGGACGTCGCCATCTCGGGCAGCACTCCTGCCGCCGAACAAGGCATCCTGACGCTACTGGCCGGCGGCAACCAAGACTTGTTCCGCGCCGCTGAACCAATATTCCAGGCGATTGCAAAACAATACTTTCTTCTTGGCGGTCCTGGCTCCGGGACAGCGATGAAGTTGGTGGTCAACACGCTGTTGGGCATTGGGATGCAAGCCATCGCTGAAGCTGTAGTCCTCGGGGAGACAGTTGGGCTGAATCGCGATCGTTTGCTTGAGGTGTTGTCAAAGACAGCTGTCATCGCGCCGGCTCATGTGGGAAAGCTGGCGAGGGTGGCGATCAACGATTACACTCCGCAATTTCCGCTTCGCCTGATGAACAAGGATTTCCAGTTGATTCTAAAGGAGGCGGCAGAAGCGCATATCCGCATGCCAGCGGCTGAAGCGGCGTTTCGCGTCAATTCAGAAGAACTGGCACACCACGATGAAGACGACTTCTCCGCTGTCCTGCGGCGCATGGAAGAAGTTGCCGGTATCGCAGATATTCACTCCGCCTCGATTGCGAGTTGACCTGAAGGGGAAAATACCGATGCCACAAGGGGTCGGCGGGGATAGGAAGTTTCCCCTCAATCTTCCGGATTTCCTTCGGTGCATGTTTCCGGAAGGGATGCTTCATGTCCGGCGAAAAATTCGCGTTGAAGCTCAACAATCGCATCCGAGCTCAGCGCACCACTAAAGCGATTCATGGTATCCCTGAAACTAATCGCAATGTCCACGGGTGGACGCGCAGTCAGTATGTCGACGGTGCCAGCCTTGCGTGCCTCACGAATTCTCAGCGGACACGCTCATAAGGCCTTTGGCCAGCACAAATCAAAGGGATTCCTTCGCTAGCAATGTTTGGAAGGCCACTTGCATTCCTGGAGAAGCGAAGGAGATACGTATGAAATCCGTCCATCGAACAACAATTTGCACTCTGGTTTTCCTGGCCATGCTGGGAGCTGCGTTTGCCCAGAAGGTCCAAACCGACTTTGATCGCAAAGCCAATTTCTCTCAGTACAAGACCTATTCGTGGCGGGAAATCAAGTCTCCGAACTCCCTCTGGGACGCTCGAATCAAGAGTGCGGTGGATGCCCAATTGGCAGCCAAGGGTTGGACACAGGTGGACAGCGGCGGCGATGTGGCCATCGTAGCCACTAAGACAACAGGGCACCGCGGGGCAAGCCACAGCGCCGCGACCCAGACCGGCGCAACCGTCTCGGACCAGTGGATGGTCCACGATGCCACGATTTGCCATCGCTTGGGCGGCACAGACTGCGGCACTGGCGGCATGATCAGCAGCGCCGCGACCCAGACCGGCGCAACCGTCTCGGACCAGTGGATGGCGCACGATGCCACGATTTGTTATCGCTTGGGCGGCACAGACTGCGGCACTGGCGACATTATCAGCCACGACGATGAAACCCTGGCTGTCGACTTGTATGACGCTAAAACGAAGCGGTTGATCTGGCGCGGAAGTATCGAAGACACGCTGTCCGATGAAACCACGCAGAATGAAAAGAATCTGGACAAGAGTGTGGCGAAGATGTTCAAGGGTTTTCCGACAAGCTCGGCAAAAAGCTAGGCATTTTCGGAGGGTGCCGAGAAATGTTAAGTGAATCGCCGGCGAACGGTCGCACCGGAATTTTGAAAGTTGACTTAAATGCAAACGCGCATACTTGGCAATTCTGACTTGCACATTACTCGAGTGGGCTATGGAGCTTGGGCCATCGGGGGCTCGGGCTGGCAGTTCGCCTGGGGATCGCAGGACGACAACGAATCTGTCGCCGCCATTCACCGCGCGCTCGAACTCGGCGTCAACTGGATCGACACGGCCGCCGTCTACGGTCTGGGACACTCCGAGGAAGTGGTCGGCCGTGCTCTGAAGAGCTGGCGCGGCTCCAGACCTTACGTCTTTACCAAGTGCGGCCTGCGCGGGGATGCCAAAGGTGAGGTGCAGAAGGTACTGACCGCCAACTCGATCCGCGGCGAAGTCGAGGATAGCCTGCGCCGTCTCTCCGTCGACGTAATCGATCTTTACCAAATCCACTGGCCTCCCGACCCCGACTCACCCGAACTGGAAGAAGGATGGTCCACGCTCGCCGATCTGAAGCGCGAAGGCAAGGTGCGCTGGATTGGAGTTTCCAACTTCGATGTCCAGCAACTGCGCCGCGCCCAGACCATAGCGCCCGTAACTTCTCTGCAGCCGCGGTATTCGCTGGTGCCCAGGGACGACTGGCGCAGGAGTCATCCCGACTTTACGGAACCAAATCTCACTCACAATCTGGCGCTGGTCGAGCGCGTGCGAGCGATAGCCAACCGCGACGACCGTTCTGTCGGCGAAGTGGCAATCGCCTGGACGCTGGGGCATCCCGCCGTGACCGGCGCCATCGTCGGAGCCCGTAATGCGCAGCAGGCAGAGGGAGTCATGCGCGCTGGCGAGTTTCACCTCACGGATAAAGAAGTAACCGAGATCGAAACGTTCGTCGCAGAGACTGCCGCGTGAGCGATGGCAGCTGCGCCAACACAAATTCCGCCGGCGCCCTTCAAGGCACGACTAAGTTAAAGAGGAGAACACCGTGAACGAAGACAGAACAAACCTCGATACGGCTTTGGAACATTATCTTAAGTTTGGCCGGCAGTTCGGAGACGGCGAGAAGTTCTACCGATTGGGCTTCGAAGCTGCTCTGCACGCCAGAAATCGCTGCAAAGAGTTTGATCAGATCGCGTCCGAGATGACGAGCGACCTGGAAGAACTGCAGCAGCAATATCCCACGGTTGCAGTAGAAGAGCCCTTTACGCTCGGATTTCAGCAAGGACTCGAATACTACCAGCGCTTGTGCGATGAATCGAATGCGGCGTAATAGCTTCCCGGGGAAGCAACGGCGCGCCGGCTCGCTCGCATCTTCGGCGTCAGCCAAGCCACTGCGGATTGGCATACGTGCCGTCAAACTGGTGACTAGTCTTGTAGAGTTCGAATCGGCCTGTCTCGGCAGCCTTTGCAGTTCTTGCCAGGAGAGCTGCGACTTGGGAAGAGTTCATCGGCTGAAAACTGCGGGCCGCATGAAGAGCTTGCTGCAGGATCTCCATCGAGTCGCAGCCGGTGATGACGACGCTAGTTGGGAGATTCATCGAGTAATAGAGACACTCGGTCGGTGTTACGGTCTTGCTCTCAAGGATGACATGGTCGCCCATGGGCTTCATGCCAAGAACTGCCGTGCCGTTCTCGGTCAAAACCGGGAGTACTCGCTTTTCGAAACTGTTGAAGTGCGCGTCCATTACGTTCAGAGGCATCTGAACCGCATCAAACCTGAAGTCGTGTTTTGAGGCTGTGGCCAGCATCTTCAGATGAATGTCTGGACTCTTGTGGCCTGTGAATCCGATAAAACGGACCTTGCCTGCCCTCTTGGCTTCCAGCACGGCCTCCATGCCGCCGCCTTCGGCAAAAATAAGCTCCGGATCAGAATCACGAATCACTTCATGGAACTGGAGTAAGTCAATTCGATCGGTCTGCAACCTCCGTAGCGATTCATTGAGCTGGGCGGCGGCGGCAGTCTTGGAACGACCATCGATCTTGGTCATCAAGAATGCCTTCTGCCGATAACCGTCGCGTAGGGCTTTGCCCATCCGAATTTCGCTCTCTCCTCCGTTGTAGTCCCAGCAGTTATCGAGAAAATTGATTCCTTCATCGATCCCCGTCCGAATGATGCGAATGCTTTCGTCCGGATCGCTCTGTTTGCCCAGGTGATACCCGCCGAGTCCAACCACTGAAACCTTCTCGCCGGTGCGACCGAGCGTTCGATACGGAATTCCGTTCTTGGTGTCCGGCTTTGCGGCACCATTCAGGCTTCCGGCTATTAATAAGGACGCGGCCGTCATGCCGAGAAACTCTCTCCTGCTCACCCCTGGGTCCGTGTTTGCGAGCATTCTGTCTGTTGCTGGCAACTGCTCGGAAACATTGATGTGAGAGTGATTCGAGTCTCTACCGTTCGGAGTCATCACAAGTTCTCCTGTGCTGTGTAGGTGCGAATTGAATCAAGAAACTATCGTTGCTTGAGAAGGTCAAACCGCAGCGGCGGTTGCCTGGTCCCCCGGCGTTGCACTCGCCTAACGCGGCACGATCACCAGTTCCTCTCTTGGTATCGCCTCCAGCGTCGCCTGGTCGATGTTGAGATGTGCGCTTACCAGTTCGGGCGGCGTGTGGGACAACCACTCGGAAAACGACACGTCCTGGTAGAAGCTACTCTTGAACATCTCCAGGAAGACCAGATCCATATCCCCAGTATTCTCAACGTAATGAAGCAGCGTTTTCTCGACGTAGCCGACGTCTCCCTCCTGAAAATCCATCGTGCGAGCACGGTTTCCCGTTGAGACTACAGTCATTCGCCCCTTGCCCGAGATGTAGTACTGCCATTCATCGGCGTTGGGATGCCAGTGCAGCTCTCGAAGCCCTCCCGGGTGAACCGTCACCATGGCCATCGCAACGTTAGTTGAGGCCTTGAAGATGCTCGAATCAACGATGCGTACCTCACCGCCTTTCGTGCGCTTCGTCGGTGGCATTTCCATCGTGCGAAACGCGAAATCGGTGGCAGACCTCCCAAGCGCTCCCGCAGCCGCTTTTTGGTCGATCTCCAGTGATCCAGGAACTCCAGTCTGGAAGATAAATAGCTCTTGCTTAGGGAGATTGTTGAAAACCTGTTCGGCAACGCCAAAGTTCTTGGACAGGACCTCACGGGGCACGTGCGCCATCGCATCGCTCAACAAAACCGTCTCTGACTCTGAAAAATTTCCGTCGTCGAATACCAGCATGAATTCCGCGCCGTCCGGCTCGAGGCCTTGAATCGAATGCGGAATGCCGCTGGGGAAATACCATAGATCGTTCTTCTTCACATCGGCAACAAAGCTTTTTCCGTCGCGATCGATGGCGGTGATCCGAGCCGCCCCGTAGAGCATGATCGCCCATTCATCCGCCGTGTGCCAGTGCAGTTCACGAACGCCTCCGGCCGTGAGTCTCATGTTTACGCCTGCCAGGAACTTCGAGACGGCCAGTTCCCGAACGGTCACCTCCCGTGACCATCCGCCTTCGTATGTCCGCTTGTTAGCAAACGAGAACGGATATTTGAATGTTTGAACTAAGCTCTTGGAATCCGTGGCGGGTGGCCACTTGGGATCCGGGTTCTGTGCGTCCAGTTCCGAATTTGCGGGACCGGGATCAGTTGCGTTCCGGCCAGTGCGCGGCTGGTTTTCCTGCGCCATGGCTCCGCCTACCGCTAAACTACCAGCTGCAGCCAGGGCAACCGAACCGACCCCAAGAAATCCGCGGCGCGATATTCGATCTTTGGTGCTGTCATTCTCCATCGGGCGTAACCCTCCTTCGTACACTCGGCCGTCGGCCGTAATATTCAACTATTCCGCGGGGCGCCAACCGGATGTGCGCAATTTGATAGTTGGCGCGGCCGTCGTTGTGTTGGGACCGAGGTCTTTTTCGTAAACAATGCCCTCCTCCTGGGTGACTATGAAAGTCTTGACCCCGGAGGACCGATACTTTGCGGGATATGCCACCAAAGTCAAGCCACTTTTCCTATCGCCGACGGAAGAATAGTGACTGGTCGCAGCCGCAGAATTTCCATTCACGACTCGAAAGTAGTATCCCTGGAAGGGAGAGGAATCATTGCTGCCAGCGCTGGTTGTACCAGCGGAACTGAGGTTTTGGGCGAATTGCGTAATCGGATCAGCTGGCTTTGCGTCCTGGTCCTTCTTCGTGATCGCAAACTCCTCGCAGACTTGAATCGCCGCGGCCTCATTCTCTCCAATTCTTCGGAACAGAATTTCCTGCGTACCAGCCTTGGAATCGAAATACCACGCACCATTCTTTGAAACCAGAGGGATCGGAAAGGGCCAGTTTTCTGCGCCGATGTACAGCATCGTGCTTCCATCGGGCTCCTGGACCAGACGGTGCATCTCCTGATACTTCTTACTGAACTGCTCGCGCTCCAGCTTGTCTTCAACATCGTCGTCCGAGGAAGTGACCTCTTTCCCGGCTCCGAGGATAGCTTCCAAAGCCGGCTCATCCTCCTTTTGCGCAGCCTGAAAGAGAGCGTCACTAGCTTCGCCAGGAGACGAGAACGTTCTCGGTTGTGAATTCTGAGCAAAGCTCGATCCGGCCAAGCCCGCGACCAGCAGCAGTAAGCCCACCACCAGGACAACAAGCCTCACAGTGAATGTTCCGATCTTCATATTATTCGTGCGCATGAGTTCTTCCTCCATATCATCGTCTCGTTTGCATTAATCCCAATTACCGGCGACCGCCTCCGCCTCCGTGGAAACCTCCCCCTCCGAAACCTCCTCCGTGGAAGCCGCCGAAACTCGACTGCCCACGAGCGGAGAAGCCTCTCGCGATTCCCC
>Ga0116134_1001832_pt1 | contig 10631 bp, 10 predicted proteins | sample June2015DPH_19_5_FD_89737 | JGI IMG/M metagenome (GOLD analysis project Ga0116134, IMG submission 89737) | Peatland microbial communities from SPRUCE experiment site at the Marcell Experimental Forest, Minnesota, USA - June2015DPH_19_40 | ecosystem: Environmental > Terrestrial > Soil > Wetlands...
CGCCCCACTTCCGGCGTCCACAGCTGGATGCCGTAGTGCTCGAACAGCGGGGCCATCGAGGCGTACTGGCCGCCGTAGAAGGCCCGCTCGTATTCGCCGATCACGATCGCGTCCCAGCCCCGGTCCGGGTCGGCGAGCGCCGCGACCAGGGCCGCGGCTTGCGGTCGGCGCGCCCAGGCCAGCGTCCGGCTCTGCCCGATGTCGAAGAACTCAGCGACGATTTGCCCCTGCCCGGCTACCAGCGTCCGCGCCTGATCTAGCTGCCGGGCCCGTGAGGTCACCGGGTCCTGGTGATCTTCGGTGGAGACCCGGCCGTAGGACGCGAACCGCAACCCGCCGGGATATGGCTGCCCCATCTCGGGTCGGCCCACGCGTTCTGCCCACGCCACCAGCATCTCCCCGCCCGCGGCCAGATCGGCCGTGCGCCCCGCAAAGGGTGCTGCCACCAACAGACCCGCCTCCTCACCACAACGGCACCAGCCCCGGCGACACACCCAGCTACCCGCACACTCCAGGGCAAACCTCCCAAAAAGGGCCAGCTCGCCGGCCGCACGACGCCAGCGAGCCAGCAGCCTGCCCGCCCACGGCCACGACTGACCGGGCCAGGCGTGCGGCGGCCATCACAAACGGCCCTCCGCCGGGGAAACCTGCCACCGACGACCACAAAGATGACCCAGCCATCATCACCGAGCGTGTACGGATTACCGGCCGTTCTGCCACGAGTCCACATCCTCCCTGCCGACTATGAGCGACTGGTGGCCGGGGACTCTCGCAACGCGGCCGGGCACAGATCATCCAGTTCGGGCAGCTTCCGACTAGTCAAGCAAGGCACCCGCGGCGTGCTCCTGGCTGCCTGGCTCGTCGTCACGACTGAGCGTCATCTCCCAGTTCAGCTTCCACGTGCTGCCCGAGTTGTAGGAGAAGGACTGCCGCCAGGTGGGCGAGAGCGCATCCGCGTGCCACTCGAAGCGCACCTTGACCGCATGCCCGCCGATGATGTCATCGCAGTCGAACACGCCGTGATTCCCCGTGAACCGGCCGACGACGGGCGGGTCGAGCCGGCCCGGCGCGCGGGTGGAGCTCCACCAGATGCTCCATGTCCCTGCCGTCGGGTCGAACATGCGCAGGGTGAGGCCCTCGAAGGCGCCGCCGTCTGGCGGGTCCGGAACGTAGATGCGGTCTATGTGGCCAGTTCCATGGAGGACCGGGAAGGCATGGCTCGCCGCGTCGAACTCCACCCACTCCTCGCAGGCCGGGTCCGCGACGTTCCGCAGCTTCCTGTTGTGTACCCTCCAGCGGCCGAAGATGAAGTCGAATGCCTGGGATCCGCTGGCTAGCATGCCCGAAGTCTTCCACGGGGCCGCGCGGCCCAGGCCGCATAATGCACAGATCTGAACGCCGAGGGAACTGGCCAGACCCTCGTCGGCATCCATCCAGAACAATTAGGCGGATAAGGAGCTGACGAGATCTGGCGTCCAGTAACGTCCCGTGACCGAGTTGGCCGTCTTCGGGCAGTTCATGATGAGACCAGGAGGCCGTCAGCTGCGCCGTCGTTGACGGCCGGGTTGCCTCGCTGGTGCGCTGCGTTCAGGCCGACGGCCGGGCGGCCCGGCGGCGGGGTCGTCGCGATGTCAGGTGCCATCCCCGGCCTGCCGGGCAGCGGTAGACCCTCAGACGAGGATAGCGACGTTGGCCGCGAGGGCGTGCGGAGCGCAGCGCGGCCGTCCTGCTGAGATGGGAGACTTTCCCGCACCATGGGCACAGGCTGGACAGTTCCATGTGAACTCTCCTCGTCAGCGTGGCAAACGTAGTGGCCGACGGCCCAGACGGCGGGCAATGCCGCGCTGGCTCAGCTGTCACCGGCCGGCGGCTGAGCCGCGCTGGTGGGCGGACGGTCGAGGATCTGGCCGGCCTGGTCGACCTCGTCGCTGTCGTAGGCGGTGCGGACACCGGAGATGGACATGCCGGACGCCGTCGCCAGGTCGATCAGCTTGTAGGGACGAGGGTGGGTGAAACAGCGGCCGTAGGCAATCAGCAGCCGCATCTCGGATTCCAGGCGCAGGCGCTGCTGCCGCAGGCTGTCCAGAGTGGCCAGCAGCGGGTCGGCGTCTTCCCCGTTCCAGGAAGCGCGCAGCGCCTCGGCCAGGTCCTCGCGTTCCCGCCAGATCGCCTCTTCCCTGGCGCCCCCGGAGTCGTCATCCCGGTCACCGGGGTCGGGCATCGGATTGAGCAGCGCGGCGATCTCCGCGCACATGTCGTTTACTGTCATGGGATGCACTGTACGCCATAGATTGCGATTATCACAATCTATGGCGCCCGATGCATTTGTTTTGGTTTGCCTCTACGGGATCGGGACTCGTCAGGATGCACCTGCGTCGCCCAGAGCGCCCTAAGCGAGCTTTTCAGTCCTGACCCGGCGCCGAGCGAGGGCACATCCGTGTGCCCTCGCGTAGGTCACGTATGGGTGAGCCGGGTGAGCATGCCGGGAAGCCTGGTCAGCCGAGCCAGACGAGGGTATAGACGCGGACCACGCCCACAGCCTCATCCACCTCGAACTCCATGAATCCGGGATCGCCGAACTCGGCCATCCGCGCCCGGGGATCGTCGTCCCGAACCGCCACACTGAACAGCCGGTCATATGGGTCCTGGCAGATGCGCGCCATGGCCCGGGCCAGCAGATCCAGTGCCTCAGCGGGCAGCCCGCCCATCTGCCGCAGCGCTTGGTCCTCCAGCCACGGCCGGTAGCTCACGAGCTCGGACGGTACCGCCGAAGCGCGTCCTCCAGCGGCATGCCGCCGCCCATACCGCCTTGGGCCAGGTCCCTCGCCTCGTAGTAACCCGGCTGCGCCACCGCGATGGCCCGCATGGCCCACAGCCGAAGGAACCGCCGCAGATCCTTCCAGCCGGCCGGATCATGCGCGGCGTCCACCGCACGCTGATACTGCGTCAGGAACGTCTCCTGCTCCCGCTCTGGGAGCGCCTGCAAGATCCGCTCCGGGTCGAGCGGGTCTCCACCCGGCGGCGGGTCGATTGGCAGCGCGGTCACCCCGTCATGCTAACTGCGTTAAGTCCCGGGCTAGCTTCCATTCCTGGCGTGGCGGACCGGACCATCGGATAAATCTGCACCGTCCGGCACCACCGGCCCCATCGCCGTCCCGGTCGGCAGCGCCAGCAACCAGCCGGCGACTAACCAGCCGGCTCGGCGGGCTGGGTCCGCAGCAGGTAGGTGATCCCCGCGCGCATCGAACCGCGCGATGCGTGCGCCCTCCGGCGCGAAGAACACATCACCGGGCCCAAGCACCGTTTCCGGCTCGTCCTCGACCTGGAAGGAGACGGAGCCACTGACGATGCTCCCGACCACCGAGCACTGTCCCGGCTGGTCAAGGCGTACCGGGCCAATGCCTGTCGCGACCTGTGACCGGGCTGGCCGCCGCGTCGCAGGCGGCGGCGCGCGCACCGTTCCCGCCGTAGCTCAGGAGCGGCGGGCGCCGGAAACCCCCTGGCGGAACGCGGCCAGCGCATCGGGGTAGTCGGCCAGCTGGTACGGCTGCCCCGCTGGCTCGGGCGGGCCGTTATAGCTGGGCACGGACAGCGGCACCAGCGGGACATCGAGGATGAGCTGGTAGCCGGCATGCTGCCAGGAGACCAGCACCGGCTGCGCAGACAAATCGGAGACTGGCTGATGCTCGGGCAGGAATGCCTCGGCGTACTGCAGGCGGCCGCCGAGCAGCAGGCCGAGGTCGTTCACCCCCGCCGGGTTGCCCGCGTTCGCGCCCAGGCCGGCCAGCAGCGGGCCGGGAGGGACAGCCTGATCAGCGGCCACGTGCTGGACCACCCAGTAGACGCCGATGGCGTGGTGGGCGTGCAGCCAGGCGAGCATGCGGGTGATAAATGCCGGGTCGTCCTGGCCGCCGAAGCTGTGGAAGTCCAGCCCCCACTCGGGGACGGCGATGGGCTTGCCGGCGAGCTGGGACAGCTGTGCGAGCCAGTCGAGGCCCCCGGGCGGGGTGAGGATCTGCCGCCACTTCGCGTTGTGGTCCAGCTGGCCGGAGGCGGTGTGCGGGTAAGTGTCGTCGGGGCCGCCGTACCAGTCGTAGACGTCGGTGCCCACCAGGTCCACGTAAGCGGCACCGGGCCAGGCGTCGGTGGCCGCGGCGGCGCCGGGGAAGGTGGTCCACAGGAACCGGAAGTGCTGCCCCGGCACCGACCGCATGGCGTCCACGGCGTGCCGCCAGGCCAGGACGTAGCAGTCCGGTTCGGCGCGCGGGCATTTCCGCTCGCTCCAGTCGTACCACCCGGCGGTCATCTCCCGGCCGAGGTCGATGATGGCGCCGGCGAAGCCGTCTGTCACGAGCAGCGCGCCGAGCGCACGGAACCTGGCGTCCTCCGCGCCGGCGGCGGCAGCCTCCAGCGCGGCGCTGGGCTGCTCCCAGTAGCCGGGCGCGGTGTCCGGGGTTCCCTGCCGCAGCAGCGCGGCAAGCGCGGCGGGTGACGATGACGGGCTGGCGAACGGCCACTGGCCGAGCACGAACAGGATGATCGCGGCCACCGCGATCAGGGCCGCAGCCGCCAGGACTTCAAGCCGCACCCGGGACCGCTGCGAGGGCGGCGCGCGGCGCGCCACCTCACCGTCCTGCCGCGTCGGTGTGGTGCAGGTCTACCATGCGGTACGCAACAGGGAGCTGCTGCAGACCGGGCAGGGGCGCGCCGCCGGCCAGGAGGGCGAGGAGGAGGTGCTCGCGGATCTGCCCGTGCGCTTTCCCGTAGGCGGGGTGGCGGCCACGCCTCCACGGTACGTCCCGCAGCGCATTCCCCCACGTCCAGGGCCAGCCAGCCGGACGGACGGCCCTGGCCGCGTTTGACGGTCAGGCCGCAGCACCAAAACCCTGTTATGCGCGGCGGTAACCGCCCGGAGGCCCGCACGGAACCCGTACCTAACGGCGGCACTGTGCGCATCCTCCCTGACCTTCTCCATCACTCAGCGTGATACTTGGCGGTCACCGTCGGGCAACGTGCCTCCCGATGCTGGGGCGAACGGTCCCGGCGCCGCTGACTAGATCGCGCCTAAGCTGGCGCGCGGTATGCGGCATGAGCGAGCACAGGAAACGGGGCAGCGCTAGCCGTTACAGGTGCGTCCCTTCGTGCGTTCAGGTTCCCAGTTTCGTGGTGGCCTCGCTTGACCCGGTGGCGGGGTGGCGGTGCACGGTGAGCCAGGCGATCGCCGCGGCGACGGCGACCAGTCCGAGGGCGATGAACGGGAAGGTGCTGTAAGGGGAGGGCTGGCCAGGTTCGCACAGTTCGATGAACGGGACGACCAGGACGGCCGATCCCAGGACCGGGACGGCCACGTGGCGGACGAGCGAGAACATCGACCGATGACGTCGCCACATAAACACGGGCAGGGACAGATTGGTCAGGAGGTAGACGACCAGGATCACGATCGTGCCCATGGTGGAGCTCTCGGCGTACAGACCGACCGGATTCATCGCGCCGGTATGCCCGGTGACCAGGTGGATGATCCACCAGGCACCGATGAGGCCAAGACCGGCCACGGCCATGACGATTAGAGCGCTGACCGGCGTGTCACTGGGCTGGCGCAGCCGCCCGAGCCGTGCGGGCAGCAGACCTGACCGGCCCCCGTCATAGAGCATGCGCGCCTGGGAACTTGAGCCGGCCACCAGCGCGGCCAGCACGGACAAGATCCCCGCGACCCAGGCCAGAACGGCCGCTCCCCCCAGGTCGTGATCAGCCACGGCAAGGAACGGCACCGAAGACCGGCCGATGGACGACACGTTGTCACCGAACCCGGTGACCGTCGCGTAGGCGAACAGCACGAACAGCACAGCGGCGATCGCGATCGAGATGTAGAGCGCGCGGGGTACGGTCCGTTTCGGGTCCCGGCACTCCTCGGCGAGCGCTGGCCCGTTCTCCCAGCCGATGAACATGTACAGCGCCAGCGGGAAGCCCGTCGACAGGCCAGTCAGGCCGCCGGTGAGATGCGCCCACGAGAACGGCGCCGCCGACAGGTGACGGCGCTGGGCCACGAGCGCGGCCACGCAGACCGTCAGCATCACCGCAACCTGGGCGACCAGCGCCACGCCGATCACGGAGGTTGACAGCTTCACACCCTTAGCAGTCACCCAGATGGCGGCGATCGTCAGCACCAGGCTCAATGGTCCCCAGGGCACGTTCAGCGAGGTGTAATGAGCGAGGGTCATCGCCAGCAAACCACCCGACATCGTGAACACCCCGGTCATGGCGACGGTATAGCCGACCGTGACCAGCAGCGCCGTCACCACACCCGCCCGGGGCCCCAGACCGGTCTCCACATAAGTGATGAAGCTCCCCGCCGACGGCTCGGCCCGGGTGAACTCCGCGACCGTCGTCGCCAGGAAAACCACAGCGATCCCGGCGGCCACGATCGTCAGCGGGGCGGCGACCCCCGCCGTCACCACGATCACCCCGAACGCGAAATAGAAATCGATCCCCGGCCCGATATTCGCCACCGTGGAAACGGTCAGATCCCACGTGCCCAGCTGGCCGGACTTAAGCCGCCCCCCACCTGAATCAGGACCACCCGCACCGGAGAGCTTCACCACGACACGGCGAGCACGCCACCCCTGGCGCTACTGCCTGGGACAACGGTGACCGGCAACGGATTCATTCTGCAGAGTCTAGAAGCTGCACTAGTCATGACAACCTCCGGAGAGCCGGCCTGCGGATCAGCACTTGCGGTGACCGCCAGCTCACTCGAGCCGAGCAGCGCTTCAGGCCGTCCGGGGCACCACGGAACAGGTTCAGCGTCCCGATCACCTGATCACGCAACCGCATCGGGATGGCGTGGACCCCTGCAAAGCCCATCTCACCGGCGGCGGCGAACTGCGCCAGCGCTCGGCGTACACGGCCAGGACATGACCGAAATCCGGAACTGGACGTGGGATGACTCACCGTTAGCGTGATCACATCCCCCAGGTGGCTAGGCCCGCGCGGGACCGCCAGGCCTAGGAGAGTGATACCAACGAAGTCCTAGCGGATGTGAATGCTTGACACACGCGGAGCATCGGCCGCTATTGTGAGCCGCATGATTACCCCAATCCGGGGCAATCGCACCACTTTTCGTGTTCGGCGCTCTTGGTCCACACGAACGGCTTGGGGTTCTTGTTCCATTCGTTGATCCACTTGCGGATGCCGGTTTCGAGGTCGGTGACGCTGCGGTGTGCTGACCTGCGCAGCTTCCTGTTCGTCAGCTCGGCGAACCACGGCATTCTGTCACCGGCATCCTCGCTGATCTCCAGCGTGCGCTTGCAGGCCGCGAAGGCCTCGGTGAACCGGCGGGCCACGCGCAGGGAGCCGCAGCGCGCCCTGCGTATCATTGATCATCCCCTACGGCCTGGCGTCGGCCATTCAGCGGCGTGATCCCTGCACAAAATATTGTGCCGGTGTACCGGCGGCCGCACCAGCCGGTACCAGAAGATTCTGCCGGACGGCGGCTGGATGGCCGATCGGCGCGGCTGTATCACATGCCGGATATAACCGAAATTGGAGTTTTTAGGACTCATTTTTATTGTCTCGGGATTAAGGGGGCCGCCCGGAACCTGACCGCTTCGCGGCTGCGGCAGTCAGCTGGTCCAGCTTCTGATCTGCCTGGCTTCTTCGTACGCCTGCGCGTGCCGTTTGAGCAGCGGCTTAAGCGAGGCTTCGACCTCCGTGATCCGCTGCTCAATCTCAGCCAGCTCGGCGCGGACACGCCCGGCCGCGGGCGTCCCAGGAGGCAGACCTCCCATGTCAAGCCCGGTCAACAGGTCGACATCGGCTTGCTGCCTGGCCTGGAGTCCGGGCAGGATGCGCTGCTGCTCGGTCTGCAACTGTGCGGCTTCCCGCTCTCGGTCTGCCAGCTCAGCGGCGAGTTCATCACGCCTGGCCAGCTCGCGAGCGAGCGAATCGGCGGCAGCGGCTACGTCAGAGACCAACCGCCCGTTGTCCGCCGCGATCAGCGACGCCTGCTCCTCAGTGAATTCCAGCAGTCGCCGGGCCCCCGCTTCCAGCGTTCGCACCAGCTCCTCACCCGTGGCCGCCGCGGCGTGGGATACGACGGCTTCGAGCTCAGCCTGCCAGGTCTGTAGGGCGGGAAGCTCACGCTCGATGAGATGACTACGTTCCAATTGCCCGATGCGTTCCCGTAGACGTGCCCGCTCCATCTCGAGTTCGGCTGCTCGCTGTTCCAGGTGCCGCGCAGCCTCGAGCCGGCCGCGCTCGTCAGCGAGGGCGGTCCGGTGCCGGGTGAACTCCGCTTCGGCTGCGGCCAGCCGACCACTCACCGCCTGGCCGGGTGACGCGATACGGATGAGATCAGGCAGGCGGCGCAACAGCTCGTCGACCTTCGGCAGTGCCTCATCGAGCGCGACCACGCACTCGAACGCGGCAGCGTCATCGTCTCCGACCGCCGGCAGAACAGTCTGCGCGGCCCAGTCCGCCGCATACCCGAGCGCCTCCAGCGGCCCGGCGGGGACCGGCCGGGCGATCGCCTCAGCGATGGTGGTCTTCGGGTCGTCACTCATCCGGCACCTCCTGAAGGTTGAGCGGGATCACGAATACATCGCGGCCACTCTGGGGATCCGGTGCCTGGGCCACGGCGGCCGGGGGGATGCGCGGCGCGCGGAGCACAACAACGCCGGTACCGGACCATGCGGGCCGGACGCCTACGCGGTAGGGCCCACTGACCAGTCCAGGGACCGCCAGCCGCACCTGGCGGCCGCCAATATCAAGAGTGAGCGCGGGCTCCGCCAGGACCAGCGGCCCCCCATCGAGGCTGGTGAACGAATCGGTCCAGGGAAGCGGCAGGCTCTCTTCCTCCAGGAGACCGTCCGTGATGCGGTGTCCCGGCACAGCCACCGCCGGCAGGCCGTGCGGAGCGAGCTCCGCCTGGCCGCTGGCCAGCAACAGCGCGCCGGCCGCGGCAGCCTCCGGGCCCAGCACCACCGGAGTGGCTCCGGAGGCGTCGGTGACGGCCTGCTGGGTCAGCGGGAACCAGGCCAGGCCGCCGGTCAGTACAGCGACGGATGGGGCCCCCGCGCCCAGGACCGCCGCAGCTCCCGCCCGGATACGATCCGCGGTGGGAGCGAAGCAGTCCGCCGCCTGACCCGCCGTCAGCTCGTAGCCGCCGACCGAATACACCCGCGCATCTCTGAAGTCCGCAGCGGTCCGCGCCCGATCGAATACCATCCTGGCTCTCCGGTCCTGCTCGGCAGCGGACCGGTACCACTCGTCCAGGCCGGGATCACGCCCGGCGTTCAATGCCGTCCGGATGGCGGCGTCGAAGTCCGCCCATCCGCCGCCCGGAGCGTCATGAACGGCCAGCGTGCGTACAGTCCGTCCGCTCATGTCGCACGCCGCGACGCGCACGCCGCTTCCTCCGGCATCACAGATGAGGTAGCGTCCCGGCGCCGCGAATCCGCGCTGGCTGGCGGCGAGCACGGCGACTGATGCAAGCTGACCTGCCCAAGAGACTCTGGTCAGGCCGAGCTGATCTTCGGCCAGGTGACGTATCGCCTCGTAGCGCAGGGCACCCTCGGCACTGCCGTCGAGCCAGGCGTCGGGCACTGGCACCGTCACCGCGATGTCGCCATCGGAGCCCACCCTGCTCTCGCGGGCGGTGGCCAATGCCGCGTCCAGCGCGGCACCCTCACGGCCGCGGCCGGTGACCGCAGCGTGCAGCTCGGTGTCCAGGGTGAGCTCCTCATCCGGCGGCTCAGAGCGGCCGGACACTACTTTGGTCACCAGGGACCCCGCATCCACCGCTACCCGGGTGATCGTGGCGTGCTCGTTCATCCAAGCGCCTGGTCCCGCTGGCCGACGGCATCCACGCGCCGCCAGAGCGAGGGACTTTTGCGGGACCTCTTGCCGATGTAGTCGAATGCCTGCCTGAACTCCGACAGGTCGTCACGCTCCTTGTCGGTGAGCTCGTACTGCCCCTCGCGCTCTCCTTCGGCGAGACTGATGAAGAGCATCATCTTTGAGCGAATGTCCTGGCGCAGATAATGGGACATGAGGTCGCGGAAATCCGGGCCCGAGGTCTCCCTGAAAGCACCGCGGGCGAGCCTCCTGGTGAGCAGAGTCAGCCATTCCGCGGCGCGGCCGGGCTCGACCCCGGATCGCTCGAACTCTTGCTCCAGGATGAACACCGTGTTCACGGCCAGCTCAGCCGAGTTGATCGCGCCCGACTTCGCCAGCTGGCGGCAGGCTTCTTCCGCCGAAATACCTTCCTGCTGGGCACGCAGGCACAGCCCGGCTATAGGCCCCGGACCGGTACCCGGCTGAACTGTCTCCAGGTTCACCAGCAACCCGCTCCGGACAGTTTCCGGGTCATTACTGCGCACCCGGGCCAGCCAGTCCTGCGCGAAGTCCCACCGCTTCGCGGCTGGCACCGCGGTCAGCCTGCTGCCGACCTCCCCGGCCAGCCTGTGCGAGGGGTCGTAGCCGAGCAGCCGCCCGGCGAGATCGACGACCGAGGCCGCCTGAGCCTTACGGTCCGCCCACTCCTGCCTCCCCAGGTAACTGGCCCAGGCCTGCACGCACCGCTCCGCGCTGAACTGCGGGCTCTGACGTTGCAGCCGTTTCCAGAGGGATGCCAG
>Ga0116134_1001833_pt1 | contig 10619 bp, 10 predicted proteins | sample June2015DPH_19_5_FD_89737 | JGI IMG/M metagenome (GOLD analysis project Ga0116134, IMG submission 89737) | Peatland microbial communities from SPRUCE experiment site at the Marcell Experimental Forest, Minnesota, USA - June2015DPH_19_40 | ecosystem: Environmental > Terrestrial > Soil > Wetlands...
ATCATGCGCTGCGCGATGATCTTGCGCATCTGGGACATGGGCACGAGTTCGCCGGGAATGACGGCCGGCGCGGGAACTGAGGCTTGGCGCGGCGCTGGAGCCGCAACTGGAGCGGCGGTGCGGCGTTCGACGAAATCGAGGACGTCCTGCTTGGTAACTCGGCCGCCGGTTCCGGTGCCACCTACTTTTGCGAGATCCACGTTGTGCTCGCGGGCTAGCTTGCGGACGAGCGGAGAAGAGCGAACGTCGGAATCTTCTTCCTCTTCCTCCGTGGGAGCGCTGGTGGCGGGTGCGGGCACCGGCGGAGCCGGAGCTTCTTTCTTGGCGGATGCCGGAGCGGCAGGGGCGGGCGCAGCGGTCTTGGTGGGCGCGGGCGCGGAAGCGCCATTGCCTTCGCCAATCACACCGACGACGGTGTTGACTTGAACCGTGTTGCCTTCGGAAACCTTGATCTCCTGAAGGATTCCGCTGGCGGGCGCGGGGATTTCAGCGTCGACCTTGTCGGTGGAAATCTCGAACAGGGGTTCGTCGCGTTGGACCTTGTCGCCGGGCTTTTTCAGCCACTTGGTGATGGTTCCTTCGAAAATTGATTCGCCCATCTGGGGCATGACTACGTCAGTCGGCATGGTTCCCTTTCCATGAAACCCGCGCAGTTCGCAGGGGAAGAGCAAACAAACATTATAGCGAAGGCGGGAATGCCAGTACCTCGCGCCTCGCAAGTGGCATGGTTTCAGGCTTCCGGCGGGGCGATTTCGCCCTTGAGCGGCCCCTTACCCGAGGGGAGTGCCGGAATCACCTCGGGTTCACGGAGCAAAGAGAGATGAAGAATTTGTTGGCAATTTTATTGTTGTGCCTTCCCGCCTTCGGGCAAGCGGCTTACTCGGGTTCCACACTGTACCAATCGGCGGCCACGTATGGCGCTGCGGTCTGCGGGCCTCCGACTTACTCTTGTCTCAACATAAGCACTGCCGCGGTGCCACTCCCAACGCAGATTCCCGTGTGGGGGACGACGAATACTCCCGCGAACAATGCTAACTGCACGTCCAGTAATCCGTATCTGTTCCAGCAGTGCGGGAACCTGGTTGGCGCGGGCACTATACAAACGCCTTCAGACTTCGGGATGCCCATCGTTCGCTGCACGGATGCGAATACGCTGGGATATGCATCGTTCTGGGGAACGAGAGACAACGGGGAGCCGAACATCTTCGCGTCCGACGATTCCTGGCTGAGCCTCAACTACGGCAACGGCAACTATATCCTGTCCTTCAACGGCAGCGCGTGCGCCTACACCGGGATCAGCTATGGCGATCAACCAGTGCAAGCCAGTCACACGAATCCCAATGTGGCCTACATTCTCGAAGGGGTGAACAATTCGCAACTTTACCAAGACACTTATACAAAAACAGGTGGGTTCGGCGGGACTTGGGCGGTCGCGAGCCACGCAGAGTTATTCGATTTCATCAATTCTTATAACTCCAGTACGTCAACTTACAACTGCCTCCAGAATTCCTATAACGGCTATCCCGGATGGACCGCAAGCGGCTCAAATTGGACGGGAGTGTTTACGACCTCGCAAGACGACACCTTGTTTGTGGAGTCGTACGGAAACAACAACATCTCCAATTCCGTCGGAGTCTATCTCGCCGTCTGGAAACCTTCCTATGGCTTAAACGGCGGCTGCGACATCTGGAACACAGTAACCGGCACGCTTTGGAAGCACGACGGGTCATGCAACGCCACTACTTCTTGCCCGATGACTTACCAGAGTTATCCGACTACTCCGGCCTTTTCAGTCACGCCTGGGAATGCCTCGGGAGGAACGACGGTTTATACGGGCACCACGGGCGGCGGCAACAACGCCTATGTCAACTACAGCTTCGCGGTGACAGAATGCTCGATCTCCGCCGATGACGGGACCTTCACGGCATCGGCGTCGGCAGCCGGATCGGTGACGCTAAGTAACTCCGCCGGCGTGAGCGGCGCGACTGGATGCAGTGCCACAGGCACCCAAGTAGGGCCGGATATGTTCAAGCAGCACGAGGCGTTCGCTTCGGCGGGAGACACTTACATCCTGACCGACTCCTCGGCTCAAAACTACATGCTCAATGGCGTGTACTCCGAGGGGCCGTGGGTGTGGGTGGAAGGTACAACCACCATCGCCGGAAAGTGCGGTCTGTACCCGGCAACTTACTGCACTGGGCATTTTGGGGAAGGCTACAGTGGCCTCGCGGTCGGCCAGAAATGGCACACTCCATTCACGTCTCTCAACAATGCGACTAACATCTTTGCCGCTGGCATCGACATCTGCGACGATGACCACTTCTCCTGGAACTATGTGGACACTGCCACCCAGGCCGACGATTACCCGGTAATGATCGGCTGGCAGGACGTGGGTGGAACTAATAGCTTGCTGGGGGGATCGACTCCTCCGTGCCCTTACTACGACGAGATCGACCTCACACAGACCAGCGGGACGCTTCCTGGGACTACCTGGCGTGCGGCACACAACTTCAACAGCGGCTGGTCTTGGAATTTTGAAGTGCAAAATGCAATCGCCCTCGAGTCCTATACGGGGAAATACGCCGTATGGGTCACGGACGGCGAGGGTCAGTTCGGATCGACTAGTAACGCGGCTGCCTGCAATGTCGGCGGACCAGACTGGCAGAAGTCCGACAGCACCGATTTCACAACTTACTCCGGTTCTGGGTCCGGGATATTTAGCAATTACATCATGCCGCAGAGCGGGGGGAACAGCGGCAATTTCATCTATCAAGTGCAATCGTGTTCAGGCACTCCTTGCGCGACTGGCCCGACGGAACCGGCCTTTCCACAAGGCGCATCGGCGACCGTCACAGAAACGCCTCCGGGGAACATCACCTGGGTCAATACCAACAACGTATCGAATTGCCGCTCGGACATTCTGATCGTCGAACTCTACGGCAACTAAGAAAGGTCTGATCGACGGCGAGTTAAGCTGCTTTGCGACATCGGCCCTCAGCGGCTAAAGCCGCGTATTTGGCGGGGTCCAGTGTCACGGCTGAAGCCGTGCTCTACCCAAGGCTATCCAGAGCGAACTTAATCAGAGATTCCCTAAGACCAGAACCCATGAAAATCTCAGAGCATTTCACATTGGAGGAATTTTCCTTCTCCGAAGCGGGGGCGCGACTCGGACTGGACAACACTCCGACCGCGATCGTCATTAAGAACTTGTTCTTGGTGGCTGCGGTCATGGAAGGAGTTAGAACGTTGCTCGGGAACAAGCCCATCGTCGTGCACAGCGGCTACCGTGCTCCGGAGGTCAATAAAGCGGTTGGCGGGGTAGCGACAAGCGCCCACTGTGTTGGACGGGCTTGTGACTTCGTTTGTTCCGCATTTGGCACGCCAGCGGAAGTGGCGCTGGCTATCTTGAAGTCCGACCTCGAGTACGACCAACTGATCCTCGAGTACGGATGGGTGCACGTTGGCCTGGCGCAAGAGGGATTGCCATCCCGACGGGAGGCCCTGACGAAGCATTCGCCGGGCGCGGCGTATGAGCTCGGCATCGGGGTCTGACGGATTTGTTTCCGTTACTCGATCGACATAAGTGTAACGCCTTTATAAGGAGATACTACCTTGAAAAAATACGCTGTTTATCTACCCACTGTTGTGCTGCTACTTACCACGCTCGCGAGCACGGCCACACCGGCGATTGCCGCATTTTGGATGAACCATGCTGCCGCTGCGGCGATTTTTGCGCCGCTGGCTGTCATTGTGGCGCATTGGCTGCCTTCGCCGTATGCCGGCACCAACTCGAAGAATTGAGCGGTCGAATGGACCGCGAAACCATGATGATGCTGACGCAGATCGATCCCACATTTTGGAACAACTACGGCGCGGCCATGATTGCCTTCGTCGGCTTCCTGATCAATGGTGTCCTGGCATTTGGGGCGGCACAAAAGCTGGCCGGCCAGCGCGAGGAGCAGAGAATCGCGGATCAGACGTGGAAGAAGGAACAAGTCGCGCAGGCCAATGTACGCGATATTGCCATCGCGGCGCTTCAGGCGATGGGAAACAGCAATGAGGCCACAGTGAAAGGCATTCAGGGGCAATTACTGCTCATCCAGACGGAACTGCAGGAACTCCGCAATCGGGCCGGCTGCAGCTCCTGCGTGCCACCCTCGCGAAAGTAAGTAACCCAGTTCTGAACAATCAAAAGGAGAACCATCTTATGAGGAAAGTTCTTGTCGTTGTGCTGTCTCTTGCCATCTTCCCGACCGCATGTTCGACCGCTTGGGTGTCGACCCTCGATTCTATCTTGTCCGCCGCGGCGCCGGCACTGATCAACATTCTACAAATCGTCGCCGTGGCCAACGGCCAACCGACGAACGGCAACCTTGCCGCGAAGATTGATTCCGATGCAACGGTCATCAAGACGCTGGCCGCCGACTTCGCCAAAGCCTCGTCGGGGTCCGCGCCGGGCGTTTGCCAGCAGTTGCAGGCGGCCGTGAGCGCATACCAAGCCGATCAGCAACTGGTGCTTCAGGTGGCACAGGTCAGCGATGCGAAGACGCAAACGAAGATTGCGCTACTTGCCGATCTCGTGGCAGGCACGGTGAATGCAATCACGGCGGTGATTCCATCGTGCCAGAATGCGGCTGCGATCCGAAGCGTGAGGATCGCGCCGCCCTACAGCGTCTCCACTTTTGCGGCTCATTACAACAGCATTCTAGTGGCCCCCACCGGCAACGCGGCTGTGGACGGGGCAACGCAGAAACTTAGGCTCCGCCAACACTCTAGGTTTGTGCGCGCGGTAACGTTCGGACGGCTGCAGTGACCAACCGCAAGTTCGGCGCGCTCCGTGACGTTCACGATGTGCGGGATCGGATGTACCGGGCTTCGCCGCGCGCGGAGCCGGTCCCGCAACAGGTGGACCTACGGGAGTTCGGCGGCCCGGTCAAGGACCAGGGCGAGGAGGGCAGTTGCACCGGACATGCCTTCTCGTCGGCCCGCGAGTGGATCGCGCGGAAGTGCGAGAAGACATCGCCGATCCTGAGCCCACAGTTCCTCTATGTCGAGGAACTGATTGCCGACGGGTCATTTCCCAAAGATGAAGGTGCGATGCCGCGCACCGGCTGCCAGGAACTCACCGCGAAAGGCTGCTGCGAAGCGTCGCTCTATCCCTACGTGCCGGGCAAGTTCACGGCGCCGACGGCGGAGCAGGCGCAGAACGCATTCAAGTACAAGACGGGCGCCTATCATCGGATAGGAACCTTGTCGGATTTTCTCCGTTGCTTGGCCGATGCAACGCCGTGGCCGGTGACAGTCGGATTCACGGTCTACGAATCGTTCATGTCGCAACAGGTGGCGGACACCGGCATTATGCCGATTCCGAGACAGGGTGAACAGCAACAGGGCGGACACGAAGTACTGTGTCTCGGCTATGACTTATCGAAGCAACTGGCGCTTATCCAGAATAGCTGGGGCGTCGCGTGGGGACAGCGTGGTTACTTCTGGATGCCGTTTGGCGTGATCAGCGCGCCGGACACCGACCTGTGGATGGTACACACGGGAGGACCGTGGAAGTAATGCCAAACCACGGCAGGGTTGTGTCCATGACCCCAAGTGCGCTGCTCGGTGCATGCTCTGGTGTATCATGGCTGGTGCGTTGAGGAACCAGCCATGATTTTCACTATCACGTACGATACTGCTAGTTCGCCTTTGCAATATTCGCTTGCAACGGTACGGGTAACGGCCCCACTTTCAACATACCGATCATCTGCATCATTTGTGCTGTCTTCAGAGCCGGTCCGCGAAAATGCCAGCGGCAATTGTCGAATTTTAAGTTTATCGCCTCGAAGTCGCCGCCAGAGTAAAAGAGATCACAATCGTGCAACTCGCAGTTGAGGAAGAAAGAGTCTTCCACAACGAACGTTGCTTTGGTTAGCGTTTTGCCTTCATACTTTGTCATCGTTTAGTCTCCATCGGGCTTGCGCCCGTGCTAAATGGTGAACGGTTCCCATCCGGCCAAGGTGTGGAAGACCTCGACCGGATGGGGGCTTCTCCCGATTCCGCGTGGATGCTGCCCCGGTCTACGGATCGGGTCCGTGGCTTGAGAAAAAATCCTCCTTCTCGCCAACCTGTGATGCTACCCTTGCTAGCGTTCCCAGATCTCCTCATACAACATCTGGTACATCTAAGATTTTTTCATTGACAGACCCCGAAGAGTGCATCTATATAGTTAAGTGACTTTAGTGTTACTCCGGTGATCTTCCGCGTATTCATCTGCCGATATACAGTTTATCACTGATACACCGACATAAATGTGACACTTATATTGTAACCGATTTTGTGTTCAGAATGTGGGGTTTTTTTTGATCTTCAGGGATTTCCCCCCATTTCTGGAGAAGGAGGAACTATGGCTCTGGCTCACATAACAACCGCTCGCATTGCAACCCGTACAACCACTGTCCGTCTCCCTCGTCCAGTCTACGATCAAGCAAAGTGCGTCGTAGAGAAGGAAAAGGGTGGCGCTGGAACCAGCATCAGCTTGAATGATCTCATCGTGACCGCGATCACGGCCTATCTGCGAATGTATAAGCGGCGGCAAATCGATGCCCAATTCGCGTGTATGGCCGAGGATGCGGACTATCAAAAAGAAGCTCGACTCTTGGCAGAGGAGTTCGAGCACAGCGATTGGGAAGCCCTCGGCCTAGAAGAAGCTGACCTGGAGGAAGAACCGGTCTATGCCGCTTCGCGGTGAAGTGTTCATGGCTAACCTCGAACCGTCGGAAGGTTCCGAACAGGGTGGAACCAGGCCGGTAGTCGTGGTTAGCCGTGACGCTCTTAACCGATTCAGTCCCGTGGTCGTTGTTTGTTCCATAACCGACGCCGCTAACAAAAAGAAAATTTATCCCAGCCATGTGAAAGTCTCCGCCGGAGACGGCGGCCTGAGACTCGATTCTATTGTTGTGTGCGAGCAGGTGCGGGCAATTAGCAAAACACGACTCAAGGATCTATTGGGGAAGTTCGACAAGTCCGTGATGACGAGCGTCGAAGCAGCCCTGAAGATCACCCTCGATCTCTCATAGACCCCCTGAACGTTACAGCCTGTTCATCGCTTCGGAATCTCTTGGCGGTCTCTAACATCTAAAAGATTTAAATCAGCCGAGAGAGGAACGATGACACAGATAATAGTAGATGCCGCCGCGCACTCAACCAAAATCTCCAGCGATGCCCTAGACCAACTGTTCCGCCAAGCCCGTACGCACAATGCGTGGCTGCCCAAGCGCATCCCCGTCGAAACCCTGCGCGAAGTCTGTGAGCTTGCGGGGCTGGGTCCGACCAGCGCGAACTCTACTCCGGCCCGTTTTGTATTTCTCGAAAGCGAAGCGGCGAAGGCGCGGCTTCTGGCTGCTCTCGCTCCGAGCAATGTCGAAAAAACGAAGGCGGCGCCGGTCACCGTGATTGTCGCCTGGGACACTGAGTTTTACGAGAAGCTTCCCAAGTTGTTTCCACACGCCGACATGCGCTCCTATTTCGTCGGGAAGCAGCCGTTGATCGACGAGTCGGCCTTGCGCAATAGTTCGCTGCAGGGGGGTTACTTCATCCTCGCTGCTCGGGCCGTGGGGCTTGATTGTGGTCCGATGTCAGGTTTCGACGCGGCGAAAGTGAACGCTGAATTCTTTCCTGACGGCAAATGGAAAGTCAACTTTCTCTGCAATCTCGGCTATGGCGATCCCAGCAAGCTGTTTCCTCGCAATCCGCGGCTTGAGTTTGACGAGGCCTGCCGGGTGCTGTGAGGGTGACGCGGCACATTGCGTCTCTGCAGTAACGTCGGGAGTCAAAAATCTACGATCCCGATTTTTTCTCGATCTTTTTCTCGATCTTCTTCTCGATCTTCGCCCAGGCGTCTTTCAGCGCCACGGTGCGGTTGAATACGAGATGTCCGGGCTTGGAATCCGGGTCCACGCAAAAATATCCGAGGCGTTCGAACTGATAGCGGCCTTCGATTGGTGCATTCGCCAGCGATGGCTCCAACTTCGCTTGCGCAATCACTTCCAGCGAGTTGGGATTCAAGTTCGCAGTGAACTCCTGGCCCTCTTCGACCTGATTCGGATCTTCCTTGGTGAAGAGCTTGTCGTAGATGCGCACTTCGGCGTCGATGGCGTGCGCGGCTGAGACCCAGTGGATGGTCGACTTCACCTTGCGTCCATCGGGAGCATTGCCGCCACGCGTGGCCGGATCGTATGTGCAGTGCACCTCGACCACTTCTCCGTTGTCGTTTTTCACCACTGACTTCGCGGTAATGAAATAACCATAGCGCAGCCGCACTTCGCGCCCGGGTGACAGGCGGTAATACTTTTTGGGCGGGTCCTCGCGGAAATCGTCTTGCTCGATGTAGAGGACCTTCGAGAATGGCACTTTGCGCTTGCCGGCGCTTTCGTCCTCGGGATTATTGACGGCGTCGACTTCGTCAACCTGACCTTCCGGGTAGTTATCGATCACGACCTTCAATGGGCGCAGCACGGCCATCACACGCGGCGCGCGCTTGTTCAGGTCTTCACGAACGAAGTGTTCGAGCATGGCAAATTCCAGCGTTCCATTCGTCTTGGAAACTCCGATGGCCGCGCAGAAATGGCGGATCGCCTCCGGCGTATAGCCGCGCCGCCGGATGCCAGACAGCGTCGGCATGCGCGGATCGTCCCAACCGGTGACGTGTTTTTCCTGCACCAGGGTGAGCAGTTTGCGCTTGCTGAGCAGCGTGTAGGTGAGGCTGAGACGGTCAAACTCCATCTGTTGCGACGGAAAAATTCCGAGCTGCTGGATGAACCAGTTGTAGAGCGGGCGATGATCCTCGAATTCGAGCGTGCAGATGGAGTGAGTCACGTGCTCGATGGAATCGGACTGACCGTGCGCGTAGTCGTACATAGGATAGATGCACCACTTGCCGCCGGTGCGATTATGCTCGGCGTGCAGAATGCGATACATGACCGGATCGCGCAGGTTCAGGTTGGGCGATGCCATGTCGATCTTGGCGCGCAGCACGCGCGATCCGTCGGGGAACTCGCCTTTGTGCATGCGCTCAAACAGGTCGAGGTTTTCCTTCACTTCGCGGTTGCGATGCGGACTCTCTTTGCCGGGCTCGGTGAGCGTGCCGCGATACTGGCGAATCTCTTCCGCGCTTAGATCGTCAACATACGCTTTGCCCTCGTTGATGAGCTTGATTGCCCACTCGTAGAGCTGATCGAAGTAGTCGGAAGCATAGTAGAGGCCGTCCCAGTCGAAGCCCAGCCAGTGGACATCTTTCAGGATGGAATCGACGTACTCCTGCTCTTCCTTCTCTGGATTCGTATCGTCGAAGCGCAGGTTGGTTTTGCCGCCGAACTCGTCGGCTAATCCGAAGTTGAGGCAGATGGATTTAGCATGGCCGATGTGCAGGTAGCCGTTGGGCTCGGGAGGAAACCGGGTTTGGATGACGGCGTCGCCGTACTTCTTGGTCTTGATGTCTTCGATGACTTGATCGCGGATGAAGTTCGAGGGGCGAGGCTCGGATGGCGAGTTTGCGTCGGCTTCCATAGATTTAGGCGAAGATAAATTCGTAGTGCTCATAACTCTTTGTATTTTATACGGAAGCGTGGAATCGCGGCGGAGCGGCGGGACGATCCATAATCACTGTCCATGGGCGTCTTGATCGCCGACAGTGCGGTGGCCGGGCGGGGACGCCCGGCGCTCCATGAGCTTAGATCGACGTGGTAATCTGCGTCGAGAGGCCCGCGGGCTTCCATCTCCCATGGCGAATTGCGTTCAATGCGGCCGTCAGCTCCCAGCCCTCACCTTTGGCAGGAAGATTTGCCAATGGTGCGTGCAGCATGAAGCCGCGCAGCGCGGCGAAGATATCCCCATTCAGCGAGTCGAGCCGGCGCCCTGGTTGCGGCAGCAGTCCAGTTCGATGGTGGTCACCCAGGCCATTTTCGGTATCAATGTCGCGGTGTTCGTCGCCATGATGCTGGCTGGCGTTTCGATGCTGGACAATCCGTCGGGCCAGGACCTCGTGCGCTGGGGAGCCAATTTCGGGCCGTATACCGTGAGCGGTCAGTGGTGGCGGCTGCTGACTTGCGTCTTCGTTCACGGCGGCCTGCTGCACATCGGCTTCAATATGTGGTGTCTGTGGAGTCTCGGCAGACTAGCGGAGTCGGTCTACGGCCATTGGACATTTGCCACGGTATACCTGATCTGTGGGCTGTCGGCGAGCCTTGGGAGCCTGATTTGGAATCCCGTCGTTTTGAGCGTCGGGGCCTCTGGAGCGATCTTTGGGATTGCAGGCGCTCTGATCGCATCTTTTTATCTCGGCGAGTTTTCGCTGCCAAGAGCGGCGATGTCGGGCGTGCTGCGAAGTGTGTTGATATTTGCTGGTTACAGCCTTGTGTTTGGAGCCATGTCGCGCAGCACCGATAACGCGGCGCATGTTGGCGGCTTGCTCATGGGACTGCTACTCGGCGCGCTTATCGCCCTCGTCGCTCCGCAACACGATGACGCGGTTCGGCGCGTGGGCGTGCTTCTCGCTGGGATCGTGCTGGTCTATGGCGGCGCAGCGTGGTTGCATCATTCGCATGCGTATGTTCTGCATGCAGCGAACGGGC
>Ga0116134_1001834_pt1 | contig 10618 bp, 10 predicted proteins | sample June2015DPH_19_5_FD_89737 | JGI IMG/M metagenome (GOLD analysis project Ga0116134, IMG submission 89737) | Peatland microbial communities from SPRUCE experiment site at the Marcell Experimental Forest, Minnesota, USA - June2015DPH_19_40 | ecosystem: Environmental > Terrestrial > Soil > Wetlands...
CGATCGCACTCGCGGAGCTTCCACCATTACGCAGCAACTCGTAAAAAACCTGTTCTTCGGAACAGGCCGCTCTGTCCTCCGCAAAGGCGCAGAGGCCACACTGGTACCGGTGGCCGAGTTCGTGCTCGGCAAACGGCGCATTCTGGAGATATACCTCAACGTGGTCGAATGGGGCCCTGGTATTTATGGCGCAGAGCCGGCGTGTCGGTACTACGACGAAACCTCAGCCCGTAATATCGGCCGGCAACAGGCGGCACGGCTCGCTGCAATTCTGCCGGCGCCCCTGAAGCGACGGCCTGAGCGGATGAACAAGTACAGCGCTATCATCCTTGAGCGGATGAGCCAAATGGGTTGGTAATGGTGGCGAACATCTCAGCAGTGCGGCGGATTTTACTAATCTCGCGCCGGGTTCCGGTCGGATTGTCGGCTACTAGGAAGTTCCCACGAAGAGACCTGCATCGAAGGTCAACCCGTTAGTCCGACCGGTTAAGTCAGCGCTTATGCGGCTATGCCCCGTCCAAGCGGGCCATAGCCCCGCCTCCACACGGCCCTGTCCTCCAGCCACTTTGTCCCAATCTGAAAAGCCCTCTACACTAAAACCTTGCGTACCCTGATCACGTTGTTCTTGATTGTCGCTCTCGCCGTTGGCGGATGGCTGGCGTGGCAGGTTTATGTCCCGATGACGCCTCCCGCTAATACTTCTTTGCTGCTGCATTCCGGGTATTCGACGCGGAGGATCGCGGCGGAGTTGAAAGCGGCGGGAGTGATCCGCAGCGAACTCGTTTTCCGGGTCTGGCACGAGGTGCACCCCAAGCCATCGTTGAAGGCGGGCGAGTATCGTTTCGAGCGCGCGGCGACGCTTCCCCAGGTTTACGAGCGGATCGCCCGCGGCGATATCTACTTCCACGTGGTCACGATCCCCGAAGGCTACATGATGTTCGACATCGCCAAGGCCATGGAAGACGCGGGGCTTGGGTCGGCGGCCGATTTTCTGCATATTGCCGAGACCCAGACCCAGCTGATCTCGGATCTGGCGCCGGAGGCCACGTCGCTCGAAGGGTATCTGTTCCCCAACACCTACCAGTTCACGCGCACCGAGAGCCTGGAGGAAATGGTGGCGGCGATGGTCCATCAGTTCCGGGTAGTGGCGCAACAGATCGGGCTGGGCGTCGGTCAGAACTTGGACGTACCCAAGGTTGTGACCATGGCCTCGATCGTAGAAAAGGAGACTGCGGCTCCGGAAGAACGCGCCCGCGTAGCCAGCGTCTACTACAACCGGCTGGCGCAAAAGATGGCGCTCGATGCCGATCCGAGCGTGATCTACGCGGAGTTGCTGGCCGGCACCTACCAGGGAAGCCTTCATCACGACGATCTGGCAGTGGACTCGCCCTATAACACGTATCGTTTCCCAGGGTTGCCCCCGGGGCCAATCGGCAACCCGGGGAGAAGCGCTCTGGAAGCGGCTTTGCACCCCGACAGCACGGACTTCCTTTATTTTGTTAGCGATGACAACGGCCATCACCGCTTCGCCCGCAGCCTCGAAGAGCACAATCGAAATGTCGCAGCCTATCGCCGCTCCATCGGTCTGCGAGGCGGCTTGCGGTAAGCACTGAACCCTTCGCTGCCTTATACTAATCAGATAGCCATGCAGCAAAAGTCTTTCTGGGTAATGACATAGGAATGTATCGCCCTCATCTGCGCCTTTTTTTGCTTTTATTTCTCTCGGCGGCTACCTTCCCGCTGAGTGGATGTCTGTTCCGGACACGCACTCTGGACCGTCAGTTCTCCGACCGCCCGCTCAAAACCGCGACCCAGCAGCAGTTGATCGAATACGTCAACACGGAGGCCACCAAGATTCAGTCCATGCAGGCGACCGTGGATATAGACGCTTCGACCGGAGACGTGAAAAGCGGCACGATCACCGACTACAAAGAGATTCGCGGCTACGTGTTGGCGCGCAAACCGGCCATGCTGCGCATGAAGGGCCTGATGCCGGTGGTGCGGAACACGGCCTTCGATATGGTGAGCGACGGGCAGGAATTCAAGGTATGGTTCCCTACGCAGAATAAGTTTGTCGTGGGCTTGAACAGTGTCGACAACTACCAGCCCAACAAGCGACTGGAGAACATGCGGCCGCAGTATATTTACGACGCGCTGCTGCTGCCAGAAGTCGGCTCGGACGAGATTGCAGTGCTGGAAAACGGTTATGAAATCGTTCTGGACTCGAAGCGGCATCGAGTCGAGCAGCCCGATTACGAACTGGCAGTCATCCGCAAAGGTGCCCAGGGCTGGTATTTATCGCGCAAGATCGAGTTCAGCCGAACCGACCTGCTGCCGCACCGGCAAAGGATCTACGACCAGCAGGGAAACGTCGCGACCGACGCACGCTACCGGGGTTACAAAGACTACGCGGGAACGACATTCCCAGGTACGATTGAGATCGAACGGCCGCGGGAGAATTACGACATCACCCTGAGCATGGTCAAGCTTGAAATTAATAAAGCGCTGACCGACGACCAGTTTGCCCTGGAGCAGCCACCTGGGGCCGAGGTGGTGCACCTCGACCAGTCCAATTCCAGCGCGGCGAAAACGTTGAATAGCCCGAGCAAGTAGTTCTCCGGAAAAAACATGATGAATCGCATGGTCATCGGGAATCTGGTGCATCGCCCGCTACGCTCGCTGATCAGCGTTGTAGCCGTAGCGCTCGAAGTCACCATGATCCTGCTGATCGTGGGTCTTTCGCTCGGCATGCTGCAGGACAGCCGCACCCGAACCGCCGGCATCGGGGCCGACGTGCTCGTGCTGCCGCCGGGGTCTTCGTTCATCGCCGGGCTGACGGGCGCGCCCATGCCGATCAAGATCGGTGGGGTGCTGGCCAAACTGCCCCATGTGAAGAGCGTAGCCCCGGTGATCACGCAGATCTCTTCGGCGGGTTCGCTCGAGATCATTGCGGGAATTGATTTGCCCAGCTATGAAAGCATGTCGGCGGGCTTCCACTATCTGGCAGGCGGTCCATTTCAGGGGCCGAACGACGCGCTGGTCGACGATCTTTTTGCCAAGTCCAAGCACGCCCGAGTGGGCGACACGATTGAGATTCTGAACAACAAGTTCCGCATCTCCGGCATCGTGGAACGAGGCAAGGGCGGACGCAAATTTATTCCGCTGAACACCATGCAGGACCTGATCGGCGCCAGGGATAAGGCCACCATCTTCTATCTCAAACTGGACGACCCGGCGAACGCGGACGCGGTGGTCGATGAAATCAAGAACGTGCCCGGCATGGAGCGTTACATGGCAAATTCGATGGCATCCTACCTGGCCATGATGACCACCAGCAACTATCCGGGGCTTTCAACTTTTATCGATGTGGTGGTCGGTATCTCGGTGGTCATCGGATTCATCGTAATTTTTCAGGCCATGTACACGGCGGTGATGGAGCGGACGCGCGAAATCGGCATTCTGAAATCGATGGGGGCGTCGAAGCTGTATATCGTGAATGTAGTGCTGCGGGAGACGGTGCTGCTGGCGCTGGGTGGCATCGTGCTGGGCATCGTCGTGAGTCTGGCGGCCCGGGCAGCCCTGGCCCACAAATTCCCGTTGCTGCAGGTGGTGGTGGCTGGCAGTTGGGTCGTGCGCGCCACCCTGATTGCGATTGCCGGCGCGATTGCCGGCGCGCTGTATCCCGCGTTTAAGGCGGCGCAGAAGGATCCCATCGACGCGCTGGCGTACGAATAGCGAAGGCCGGTTCCCAGTTTCGCCTTTGATTCGCCCGGCATTTGCCGGTTATTCCCTTCCTTAATAATTTTCCGCATAATTTCCTCGCAAATCCGAAGAGAATGCACGATACTGCCGGTGAAACTGCGCCGTGCTATAATCACGCGCCGTTGCGTACCAGCAGTGCAGTTTCGCAGCGGTTGTCCTAATTCCGAGGCGCCGTGCGCGCAGGCGTGCGGGTGACCTCAAATACGCAGGAGGAGGAGATATGCCTTTCGATGATCCGACTCTGTACGGTCGGGACGATGAGACAGATGAGTACAGTGACAGCGGCGCCTACGGCGAATCGCTGGAAGAGGATTTAGAAGAAGAAGAGGAAGAGGAAGAAGAACCCGTTATCGTGGTGGAGGAAGACGACGAGATCGCCGTGTCGCCGTCACCTGTGGCACCAGCGCCCGTAACTCCTTCGGGTGGTGGTGGCGGCGGCCAGAGCCGGCCTCCGAAGAAGAAAGCGGCTGCCAAGAAAGCTCCAGTCAAGAAGGCGCCGGCCAAGAAAAAGGCGGCCAAGAAGCCGGCGAAGAAAGCCGCGAAGAAACCGGCCCCCAAGAAAGCGGCGAAGAAAGCAGTAAAGAAGCCGGCCAAGAAAGCGGCAAAGAAAAAAGTTGCCCGCAAGAAAGGGCGCCGTTAGCAGTTCGCGCTATCAGCCCAAGTGATGGCGGAGCCCGGCTCTGTTCCCGGTTTCCGCCATCTTCACTTTCCCTCGGGCACGATTGCGTCCGCTTCGATTTCCAGCAGCATCTCTGGAGAAACCAGGGCCGTGATCGCCATCATCGTGCTCGCGGGACGAATGTCGCGGAAAAATTCTCCGTGGGCTTTTCCTACCTTTTCCCAATCCGCAATGTTGGTAAGGAACACGCGCGTGCGAACGACGTCCTTCAGTGAAGCTCCGGCCTGCCCTAGCGCGCGTTCAATGTTCTTAAGGGTCTGAACCGCCTGCGCGTAGGCATCGCCCGCGCCAACGATTTTGCCATCGGCTCCCGTTGCAGTTGTCCCAGCAATGTGGACATACGATCCTACGCGAACCGCACGAGAGTAACCGACGACCGGCTCCCACGGCGTTCCGCTCGAAATGTTGATTCGCTCCACTTCGCCTCCGTTTTCGTCTTCTTCTTGTGTAAATAGATTCCGCAAACCAATTTTTCGATCCACACCATGCGGAAATTAGCAGCCGCCTGCTTTGGCTGCCAGCAGATACGCCGAAACGCCGCACCCCACGCGGGTTTCTAACCCCAAGTGGCTCGGACGGGTACTTGCGTTCGATCAGGATTCAGGGTATCTAATCCCCACAAGGTTCAGTGCCGATAAGGAACCGTTAGAAGTCTGGTTTGGGAGGGAAGTGGGGGCCATGGAGATTCCGGAGACGCATCCGCTGCAGCAACTATTTCGTGAACTGGTCGGCCGTCATTATGCCCAGGAGATCGGCATTCGCGATCCACAAGTCGTGAGCTACGTCGCACATCTACTGGCTGAGTTTTGCGATTCCGAGCAGTTGGTGAAAATCCGCAATGTCGCGGGGAAGCCGTTGAACGATGTGGGCGAGATGCTGATCGAGTCGGACCCGATCTACGGCCCCGCGCCCTCATTCGACCGCGAACGCCAGGTCCGCAAGCACATTGGCGACTACACCCTCTTTTACGCCGGCATGTTTCCAGAGAGCATCAACCATTACCGCCTGCGCCGTCAGCGGGTCGAGGGCTTCGTCGATTGGGTGAAAGCTGGAAAGGAAAGCTATTACATCGTCTCCAAGTTTGAGCACTTCGAATACGCCAAAGTGGCGCCGATATTTGCGCAGCTCTCGCAGAGGTTTGAACAGTGCGTGTACGGATTGAACCTGGTGAAAAATGAGCTCGAGGTGATGCAACACCCGATCGCGAGGATGAGCAACGAACTCATTATGTAGGATTGCAGAGGTGAGGGATCAGATTGAGGAGGTGAAAACCGCGCGTCGTGAATTTTGGATTTTCACTTCTGCATTTTGACTTCTGACTTCTGACTTTTCACCATCCGCCTGCCGGCGATTTCAAATTTCTCTCCCAGCACAATCCTGATCGCTTCGCTGTATGCGATGTGCTCCTGCTCAAGAATTCGTGCCGCCAGCGTGTGCTCATCGTCGGAGTCCAGCACGGGCACGGTTTTCTGCACGACGATGGCGCCGTGATCGAGTTCCTCATCCACGAAGTGCACCGTGCACCCGGTCACTTTCACGCCGTAGGCAAACGCCTGCTGCTGCGCTTCGAGTCCGGGGAAGGACGGGAGCAGCGACGGATGGATGTTGAGAATTCTTGCCGGAAACTGCTGCACGAACCACGGAGAGAGCAGTCGCATATAACCGGCGAGGCAGACGAGATCGACTTGGTTGTCGCGGAGCGCAGCCACAACTTCGCGGTCGTGCTCCTCGCGCGGCTTACCTTTCGATGCAATGACGAGCGCGTTGAGGCCGCGCTGGCGGGCGATTTCAACACCGGGAGCCTCGGCGAGATTCGAAATCACAACCGCAATGCGGGCATTGAGAATCCTGCCCGCCGCGATGCTGTCGGCGATAGCCACAAAATTGGAGCCGCGCCCGGATAGTAGAATGCCGAGGTTCTTCATAGGACAACATTATTCACCACGGAGGCACGGAGACACGGAGAAAATCAAAGAGCGCCAAAAACTCAAGCCGTAGAGGCGGGGCTTGCCCCGTCTCCGGGGCCGCCAAGAGCCAAAAGCCAAGAGCCAAAAGCTAAGAGCCAAAAGCTAAGAGCCAAAAGCCAAGAGCCAAAAGCTAAGAGCCAAGAGCCCCGCCCTAGCTGAACATCACCTTGCGATCGCCCTTAACAATCCGCCCGACGCAGTAAAATTTTTCTCCAGCACGTTCCAGCAGTGTCTGCGCTTTCTTGAATTTCTTGGCGGGAACCACGATCAGCATACCGAGGCCCATATTAAAGGTGCGGAGCATTTCTTCCTCAGCGACGTTGCCGAGTTTCTGCAGATGTTCAAAGATGGGCAGAACCGGCCAGGTGCCGAGTTCGATCACGGCCGACGTGCCTTTGGGCAGCACGCGGGGCAGGTTTTCGGTGATGCCGCCGCCGGTGATATGCGCCAGCGCCGCGACGCACTCGCCCGCGATCATCTTCCGAATGATCGACCAGTAGCTGCGATGGGTTCGCATCAGTTCGTTGCCGACCTTGTTCTTGATCTCGCTGACAAAAGTCTCAGGGGAATAGCCCGCGATTTCAAAAAGTAGTTTGCGAGCCAGCGAGTATCCGTTGGTGTGCAGGCCATTGGAAGGCAAGCCCAGGACGCAATCCCCCACCTGCACGTCTTTGCCGCTGATGATGCGCTCGCGCTCGACCACTCCGACAATGAATCCGGCAAGATCGTACTCGCCTTCGAGATAGAACCCCGGCATTTCAGCGGTCTCGCCTCCGATCAGGGCGCAGCCGTTATGCTTGCAGGCATCGGCGAGCCCACCAACAATTTTTTCCGCGACCTCCGGCTCCAGCTTGCCCACCGCCAGGTAGTCCATAAAAAACAACGGTGCCGCACCCTGCACCGCGATGTCGTTCACGCAGTGATTCACCAGGTCGGCGCCGACGGTGTGGTGCATTTTCATTTCGAAGGCCACTTTCAACTTGGTGCCAACGCCATCCACGCTCGAGACCAGCACCGGATCCAAATACTTCTTATCGACCGAGAACAGCCCGCCGAATCCGCCAATCTCGCTCAGCACTCCCTTGGTAAAAGTCTTGTGGGCCAGATACTTGATGCGCTGCTTGGTGCGATTGCCACGATCAATGCTGACCCCGGCATCGGCGTAGGTGATGGAGTCGCTTTGAGGGTTGGGGTTCTGGGCCACTTTTTTCAGTCCGTTGTTGCCAGGGTGGAGAGATCTAGCACGCCACCGAGCCGGGGGAAGTGTTTCAGACGCAACAAATTCTAGCACGTCTGGAGTTGCCCTCGGTGTGGCCCAGTGGTCCGCTGGTCAGCGCGTGTGTTCTAATGCTGAACGTTTGACGCTTGTCGTTTAACGTTCGACGTTTAACGCTTAGCTTATGCGCGCTGCCGCCATCTTCGGGTTGGGAACTTCGCCGGCAGACTTGAAGCTGTTTCAAGGCAGCTCTCCAACCGAGTGGCTGCAGGGACTGCCCACCTCTTCCAGCGACGCCGACGCCATCTTAATTTTTGGTGGGGACGGGACGATTCATCGTCATCTGCCAGCGCTGGTGCGTCTCCAACTTCCGGTGCTGATCGTCCCTGCCGGCAGTGGAAATGATTTTGCCCGCGCGCTGAACCTGCGCTCGATGCGCGACTCTTTGCGCGTGTGGCGTGATTTCGAATCGGGGAAAATTCAGGCGCAAGCAATTGATCTCGGGGTCATCGTTCCATCCGCTGCGCCGGAGCGCACCCACTATTTCTGCTGCGTCGCCGGGTGCGGTCTGGACTCTGCGGTCACTCGGAGCGCCAATCAGATGCCGCGCTGGCTGCGCGGTCACGGTGGCTATGCCCTGGCGCTGTTGCCGATGCTGCTAAAATTTCCGGCTTTTTCCCTGCGGCTGACAACGTTCAACGGCACTGGTAAGAATGATACCGAAGCCGAAAAGCTCACCTTGCTCGCGGCCTTCGCCAACACGCAGTTCTATGGCGACGGCATGCGCATCGCGCCGGAAGCGGATCTTGCCGATGGCAAGCTCGACATCTGCCGCATCACCAAGCTGAATCCCTTCAAACTGTTTTGTATGTTTCCGACCGTGTACTTCGGGCGCCATCTCCTCTTGCCCGAAGTTGAGTACTCGCGATCTGAGCGGATCCAAGTGCAGGCCACGACTCCACTCGAGATCTATGCTGACGGAGAGTTTGTGTGCGAGACGCCCGCCGAGATTTCAGTTGCCGCAGGCGCACTGCGAGTGATTCATCCGCCGCGCTAGAGTGCGGACAGTGTGGGGACTGGGCTTCGCCCCGTCCAAGCGGGGCAAAGCCCCGCTTCCACACAACCTACTTTTTGGCTAACCGCCCGTAGCGCGCATCGAGCGCAATATTCAGTTCGAGTACGTTAACGCGGGGCTCGCCCAGGAATCCAAATTGCCGGTTCTCAGAGTTTTCTTGAACCAGGCGTGCGACGTCCGCTTCCGAAATCTTGCGTTCCGCCGCCACGCGCCGAATCTGGAACTCCGCTGCCGCCGGCGTAATATCCGGATCGAGCCCTGAAGCCGACGTTGTTACCAGATCGACCGGGATGGGAACGCCGGGATTTTCGGCTTGCAGCTTGGCAACGTCTCCATTGACGCGGGCAATCAACTGCGCGTTGGTCGGGCCCAGGTTCGAGCCGCCGGAAGCGCTGGCATCGTAGCCAGCGGCGCCCGCGGCGGACGGCCGCGAATGAAAGTAGCCCGGCCCCGAAAATGGCTGCCCGATCAGCCGCGAACCAATGACGACTTCATCCTTCCCGTGGATGAGCTCGCCATTGGCCTGCTTAGGGAAGATAAGCTGCGCGAGCCCGGTCACCAGCAGGGGATACAGAATTCCCAAGAGCACCGTCGTCGCGATTGTCATCAATATTGCCGTAATCAGATTTTTCTTCATCGTATTCTCGATTCACCGACCACCGACCACCGACCACTGCCCTACACCAGCTTGATGCCGGTTATGAACATGTCAATCAGTTTGATGCCGATAAACGGAACCACCAGTCCGCCAAATCCATACACCAGCAGGTTCTGCCGCAGCAGGGATTCGGCGCTCATCGGCTTGTACGCGACCCCTCGCAGCGCCAGTGGAATCAGGGCAACGATGATGAGCGCGTTAAAAATAACGGCAGAAAGTATTGCCGACTGCGGCGTCTGCAGCCGCATGATGTTCAGCGCATTCAGCACGGGGAATGTTCCGGCAAACATTGCGGGAATAATCGCGAAATACTTGGCCACGTCGTTCGCAATTGAGAACGTGGTCAGCGCTCCGCGCGTCATCAGCAGTTGTTTGCCGATTGCCACCACCTCGATCAGCTTGGTGGGATTGGAATCCAGGTCCACCATGTTCCCGGCCTCTTTCGCCGCTTGCGTGCCGGTATTCATGGCCACGCCCACGTCGGCCTGAGCCAGCGCGGGCGCGTCGTTGGTGCCGTCGCCGGTCATGGCGACCAGTTTGCCGTCGGCCTGTTCGCGCCGAATCAGATCCATCTTGTCTTTCGGAGTCGCCTCCGCCAGAAAATCGTCCACCCCCGCCTCGCGCGCGATCGCCGCCGCCGTCAGCGGATTGTCGCCGGTGATCATGACGGTCTTGATCCCCATGGCGCGCAGTTGATTGAAGCGCTCCCGCATCCCACCTTTGACGATGTCCTTCAGATAGATCACGCCCAGCGCCCGCTGGTTTTCCGCCACCACCAGCGGAGTTCCTCCCGAGCGCGAAATCTGTTCCACGCTCGCCTGCACCTCGCGCGGCAGCGATGTGCCGAACTGATGCAGGTATTTGGTGATGGCGTCGACCGCTCCTTTGCGAATCTCGCGGCCGTCCAGGTTCACGCCCGACATGCGGGTTTGCGCGGTAAATGGGACGAACACGGCTTCATGCGAAGCCAGTTCACGGCCGCGCAGGGCGTACTTCTCTTTTGCCAGTACAACAATCGAGCGGCCTTCGGGCGTTTCGTCGGCAAGCGAAGCGAGTTGAGAAGCATCGGCCATCTCGGCCGTGGTAATACCCGGTGCGGGGATGAACTCCGCCGCCTGCCGGTTGCCGAGCGTGATCGTTCCCGTCTTATCGAGCAGCAGCGTGTTCACGTCCCCGGCTGCTTCCACGGCGCGCCCCGACATCGCCAGCACGTTGTGTTGCACCAGGCGGTCCATGCCGGCAATGCCGATGGCGGAAAGCA
>Ga0116134_1001835_pt1 | contig 10614 bp, 8 predicted proteins | sample June2015DPH_19_5_FD_89737 | JGI IMG/M metagenome (GOLD analysis project Ga0116134, IMG submission 89737) | Peatland microbial communities from SPRUCE experiment site at the Marcell Experimental Forest, Minnesota, USA - June2015DPH_19_40 | ecosystem: Environmental > Terrestrial > Soil > Wetlands >...
AGCCGGTTCGCGCCATGGTATTGATATTCGGCCTCGCCGGCGGCGTAGATTCCGGGAATGTTGGTGGCTTGTTTGTAATCGATCCACAGTCCGCCCATGGTGTAATGCATGCCGGGGAAAATCTTCATGGGCACATCTCGCGGATCGTCGCCGACAAACTTCTCGTAGATTTCGAGGATGCCTTCCAGCTTGCGGTCAAGCGTCTTGCGGTCGATGTGGGTGAGGTCGAGATAAACCATCGGCTTGCCATCGATGCCCAGGTTGTACTCGTACACCACCTTGAAAATCGCGCGCGTAGCCACATCGCGCGGAACAAGGTTGCCGTATTTTGGATACCACTCTTCGAGGAAGTACCAGCGTTCTTTCTCAGGAATTGACTTCGGATCGCGTTTGTCGTTGAGAGTTCTTGGAACCCAGACGCGTCCGCCTTCGCCGCGCGCCGATTCCGACATCAGGCGCAGCTTGTCTTCGCCGGGGATGCAGGTGGGATGCACTTGAATGAACTCGCCGTTGGCGTAGTAGCAGCCCTGCTGATAAAGAGCGGACTGCGCCGATCCGGTGCACACCACCGAGTTGGTGGACTTGCCGAAGATAGCGCCACAGCCGCCGGTGGCAATGATGATGGCGTCGGCGGGGAAGGTGCGGATTTCCATTGTCCGCAGATCCATCGCGCAGATGCCGCGGCAGACGCGGTTTCCGTCAAGCACGGCCGAGAGAAACTCCCAGTGCTCGTACTTCTTCACCTTGCCTTCGGACTCGTAGCGGCGGACCTGCTCGTCAAGCGCGTAGAGAAGTTGCTGGCCGGTCGTCGCTCCGGCGAATGCGGTGCGGTTATAGAGCGTGCCACCGAAGCGGCGGAAGTCGAGCAGACCTTCTGGGGTGCGGTTGAAAGGGACGCCCATGCGGTCGAGCAAATCGATGATGCCGGGCGCGGCCTCGCACATGGCCTTGACCGGCGGCTGATTGGCCAGGAAGTCGCCACCGTAGATGGTGTCGTCGAAGTGTATCCAGGTGGAATCGCCTTCGCCCTTCAGGTTCTTGGCGGCGTTGATGCCTCCCTGCGCGCACACCGAGTGCGAACGCTTTACCGGGACGATCGAGAACAGGTCAACCTCACCGCCCATCTCGGCGATCTTGATGACGGCGGCGAGGCCTGCCAGGCCTCCACCTACTACGATGATTTTCGGAGTTGCTGCCATGCTGTATGAGTCCTTTTCAGTCGTTGGTCGCTAGTCGTTGGTCGTTAGCAAACATTATCAGCAAGAGCCTTCGGTGATTCTCGATTCGCCAACCTGCATCGCGAACGACTAACGACAAACGACCAACGACTATCTACCGCATCACGATATTTTCCGGAGCATTCGAATCCAAAGGCTGGTAGGGCGCCTTTAGAAATCCGTACATACTGGCCGCTCCGAGTGAAACCAGGGCGAGGGCGAGCGCGAGGCAGAGGTAGCCCAAGCGGCGCCGAGCCCGTTCGCCGGTCGTAATCCCCCACTTCGCGGCAAATAACCACACGCCGTAGCTGAAATGCCAGGAAGCGGCGATGATGCCGACCGCATAGAAAGCAACCATCCACGGATTCTGAAATTCTCCCTGCACTTTGGCGAACGACTGCATGGGGTGCGTCGGCAGGTGCACGCCGGTGAAGCGCAGATAATAAGTATGCTGCACCATGTAGATGAGCGCGATGATGCCGGTCCAGCGTTGCGAGGTGTAGAGCCAGTTACCGGTCCACGGATAATCGGCGACGTTGGTATCGCCCTGATACCAGATGTACACGCCGTAGAGTCCGTGGTAGAGAATCGGAATCCAGATGAAGAACAGCTCCAGCAGAAAAACGAAAGGCAGGCTGTTCAGAAACTCGACTTGCTTACCGTAGGCTGACGGACCTTTGAAGGCTACGAAGTTCGAGATGAAGTGTTCGAGAAGAAAGGCTCCGATGGGCACGACGCCGCTGATTGAGTGCAGACGGCGCAGCAGGAACGAAGTTCCCTCGCCAGCGCGCAGCGGAGCGACGCCCGCTTTGATTTTTGGAGCTGGAACTGGAACTGGAACGGCGGGATTGGCAGTTGACGCCACGATAACGGCTCCTTACGCGGTCCGAAGTGCAAACTAGTAATTATCGTTTTGCGTGGGAACGTAAGTCAAGGAGAGGTTGAACCACGAACCGCGGAAATCGCGGAGCGCGCAGAGAAAAATCTGGCAATTGGCGGCAACATGCGGAGATATCCGTGAACGAGTTGCCGTCCTTGAATTCCCTCTGCGATCTCTGCGTGCTCTGCGATTAGAGGTTCTGATCGCCGGCCGCACCGTACCACGAAAGGAATGCGCGGAAGGCTTTGCCACGATGGCTGTATTGTGCTTTTTCTTCCGCACTCAGTTCGGCAAATGTCTTGTCGATCTGCGGGAAGTAAAACAGCGGATCGTATCCGAAACCGTTCTGGCCTCGCGGCGCGTCCAAAATGATGCCTTCAGCGGTGCCGCGAAAGGTGTGAACCGCCTGCCCGTCGCGGGCCGCAGCCAGCACGCAGACGAATCTTGCGAAGCGTTTTTGTTCTGGAACCCCTTCTAGTGCGCGCAGCACGCGAGCGTTGTTGGCTTCGTCAACCGTGCTGCACTCCGCGGTATGAGGGTCATCGGCGGCGTAGCGCGCGGAACGAACGCCGGGCGCGCCGCCAAGCGCGTCAATCTCCAAGCCGGAATCGTCAGCCAGGACCAGTTCGCCGGGAGCGGCCAGGCTGTAGGACTCCGCTTTCTTGCGCGCGTTTTCCTCGAAGGTGGTTCCATCTTCGACAACCTCGGGCAGAGAAGAAAAGTTCGGGATATTTGCGATGGTAATGCCGGAAGCTGCGGCGGCTCCGGCGAAATCGCGAAGTTTGCCGGCGTTCGAGGTCGCGAGCAAAACGGTGCGCGCGGTCATGCGGCGGGGCTCTCGATATCTGCTCGTACGGGTCGTCGTCGCGTCATCACCCATGCGGCCACGAGCACAAGCAGGCTCAGCAGCGAGACGATGTCTCCAGCCAGGCGATCGGCAGTGCGGCGGAAATGGATGCGTAGATCGCTGTCACCGGCGGCAACGGGAATGACCATCAGGCCGGTGACGTCGGCGCTGCTCGTTTCGACGGACTCGCCGTTCACGACCACATCCCACGCCGGGTAGTTGAAAACATGGACGACTAAATCCAGCGGTGCGGCCGCGTGGACGGTGAAGTGTTTTTCCGTTTGACCCCACTCCAGCATCTCGCTCGGAACCGCTGCGCCCGCGTCATCGCTCAGGAGTGGCAAATTCTTATTCACTTCGTAGGCGTCGGCCCCGGCCGGGACGTATTCGTCGGTGCCCTCGTATCCGGTGCCGTCGGCGAGGGCATCACTCATCTCGCGAATGTCGTCGCCCGTGTCCCACCAGGGCGGCTGTAAGCGATATCCCGCGATGATAAGCGTGGCCAGCAGAACGGCCGATGCCAGCGCGCGCGAGGTCCAGCGTTTGGCGGCCATGGCTAAAAGCATGGCCAAAGCGGCGTTCATACACAGCAGCCAGCGGAAGGGAAGTTGCACGTATTTGAACTTGGGCAAGTGCCGCCACAGCAGATTGCTCACCGAAAGCATCAGGAACGCGCTGCCCGCGCCCCAGACGGAAAGCAGCGTCCATGGGATCTCGTCAACAGCCATTCCTTCGCGTTTCGCCCGCCATCGGCGCGCACTCCAGATCGCGAGAACTAGAACGCCGATTTCGGCAAGCGCGATGGTCGAAACCAGAAGATTGAAGCGATTGTGATCGGGATCGGCGATGGTGGTGAAAATAAAATTGTCCCGTGGACGAACCCCCGGAGACAGCACTTGGATGAGATTGATCCACCCCTGTTCGTAGATTGCCGGGAGCAGATAAAACGAAGCCAGGCCGGCTCCGAGGAGCGCCGCCAGCGCCGTCTGTATGAGGGGACGCCATGCCTGTGCGCCCCACGATCGTTTGTGGAGAGCCTCGCTGGCAGCTAGCACCACCGCCAGCCCTGCCGTTGAGTAATGGATCATCACGGCAGCTGGCGCGTTCGTGAGCCAGGCTGCGGCCAGCGTCAGACCCAACCACAGCGTCGGACGAAAGGTATTTTGATTAGAAGCGGGCTGCTTGATTCGCAGCAGACAAAGCAGCACCAACGGCAGCAAGGGAGCGGCCAGCAGCTCGGCGTACGCGCTTCGCCAGTACACGATCAGCAAGTGGTAGGGATTCAGCGCGTAGAACACGGCCGCAAACAGCGCGTCCTGAGCCGGGAGCCACTCGCGGGCGAACCGGTACATGGCCGCTCCCGCCAGCGTGAGCACAATCCAGCAATACGCGCCCGGCACGATCTTCCAGGGCAGAGTCGCTCCGAGCGCGGCGCCCAACGTCCAGGAAGCCGGGGGATAGAACAGGAAGCGAGCCTCGCCGTATCCCCAGTTCGCGAGCGCGGCCCAGCGCGGATATATGATGCCGTGCTTCCATTGGCCAAGGACTTCCATCCACGAAAACAGGTGGAACTCAAAATCATGGCCGGAGGGACTGCCCCACCAGAAAAATGGAGTGATGGCCAGGAAACAAGCGCCAGCCAGCACTAACCCACGCGAGATCGGATTTCTGAGCAAAGTGGAGTTTAGCTTACCTTGATCGGAGAATTCTCGGAAAATTAACCGTACCGAAATCATTCCGCTAGGGGAGTCGGGGTAGCCTACGAGCAATGAGGTGGAACAGACCGCCGGGGATCGGGCCGACACCAAAGACGGGGTGTCGATCGGGTTCCCGGTTTTAGTTGGGATCGTTCTCGCGGAAGATCAGACCACGATTGGGGGAACGCGGTCTGGCCGACGTCGTTTAGTCGACGCTCGCCGGAGTCCGCTGGCGGTGCAGTTCGGCGAGGAACGCATCTTCTTCCAACCCATTGCCGGTCCGCAGCAATTCCAGGAGTGGATCCTCCGCGTCGGTCGCGTCGCTGCTGGTGTGGCTCAGTTCAATTGTGCTGGCGACGAGCGAGCGCGGAGAAGTTTCCAGTTGCGGAGTGGCGCCAGGCTGACTGGTAAGGAACTCGATGAACTCGCCCACGCTCTTGCGCTGTTCTTCGGTGCGGGCAGGGAACTCAATGCCCATGCCACGTCCGGGATGCATGACTCGAACTAAACCTTCGGTGTGAATCTCCATCCCGGCGGCGTGCAGGCACAGGTCAACGGCCGAGGACTGAGGGAAAGGAGATTCAGTCTGCACGTAGCAACCACCCAGACTAAGGTCGGTTAGTGTACATTGGCTGGCCGCGTCAGGTTCTTCGGGTAAGGCATCGTGCGCACGGGCAGCCAGCCATTCGCCCATTTCTTCGCGCATCTTGGGGTCCATCTCGAGAAAGCGCAGGCCGGTTTGACCGTTGGCGGTACCCCAGGCAACTTCCGCATCCGCTTCAATGCCAAGGCCGCCGTCGGGCAGGGCAAAGGAGACGCGAACCATGGCCGTGGATGGAATCGGCTTAGCCGCCAGCACGTCCATGCCGCCGGTGCTCAGGTCGAGCAAGATGCCCTCCACGGTATTGCTGTCGTCGATCTGAATCGAAGCTGCTGCCTGGACGGCGACCCGCAACGATTGCCGCCTTTCGCGCTTCAGCAGGGCGGTGGCGGCGCGCAAGGTGGTTTGAGCCTGCTCGGGAGTGATGGGCTTGGTAAGGATGAAGTGAGCTCCCGCGCCGAGGATGGCACGGATCTGCGAGGCATCGTGCAGCAAGGCAACGGTGACGGGCGGATTCCGATCCGGGCTCAGGCGACGGCAACCCTCGAGCAGCAAAGACGCCGCTGCGGGATCGTCGAAGTCGACGATGACCTGATCGAAACGTTCCTCTGCCAGGCGTGCCACCGCGACATCGGCGTCGTTCGATCGATCAACGGCGACGCCGAACTGCGCCAGGACCTGAATCAGCGTTTCCGCCGTCGAGTCATCCTTTGACACGAGTAGTGTCTGCAATATCATGCGACCGAGCCTCCCGCCTCGCGCTTTGCCTGTACCGTCAGGTTTCTACGGCCAGCGCGGAGTTGTGCTGCGCGCTGGCTTGGCCGCGGCCGGCGAGGATTGAGCGCTGGCCTTGGCGGCCATCGCATTGGCGTTTTCGTCGTCGACTTCCGCCAGCACTGCGCTATCGTCCTCGACGTCAGTTTCGGCAAGCAAGGGCGCGACTTCGCGCAGTTTCTCGGCAGCCTGCTGCAACATCTCAATCTGCTTACCCAACTGCGTGTACTGCGCCTGCTTGCGGCGCAAAACCTCATGGATATCCTTCATACATCCCCCTGCGCCTGACTGTAGGTTTGGACGAAGGTAAGGTCAACGCCAAAGGCATCGCGAACCGTTACGGCAGTAACCGGCAGAGAGAATGTGACGCGGACTTCAAAAGCGGTGTTCGAGTCAGTTCGGCCAAGAATAGTGACCAGTTCTCGAAACCGTCCTGAAGAATGTGCCAGTTCGGCGTGGAGTTCTTTTCTGCGAAGGCGGTCAGGCCAATCAACTACTTTCGCTCAAAATCAAAAGCCCCGCCTGACGGCGGGGCCATGAGTTGAGTGTCTGAGTGAACCAGCAAATTTGGGTTACGACCCGATCAGCTTGCGACGGAACAACCCAGCGATACCCACCAGCCCTGTTCCTAAGAGACCCAAAGTTCCCGGTTCTGGAACGGTGAGCTGCGAGTTACCCACAAGGATGTGACCGACACCTTGGCTGATCTGTCCATTGGTCGAAATGAAGTCCTGGGTAGTCGTTCCCGTTACCCAACGACCGCCATATAGCCAGCCTGCGATCGTGCCTGTGAGACTGTACCACCGGGTTTGGCCGAAAGGGCCACCAACAGCGAGCAGATTCCAATCAGCCGCACCCACGAAACTGCCGACGAAGAGCGTTATCGGGTTTTTGCAGCTGGTGCAACCCACCAATGCTTTTGCCCAGGCACCGACGCCGAACACGTCAAACGACGAGGCTGAACCCCCGGCGAACGTTCCGCCGGAATAGATCGACCCACTGGTCAAGGCCCCGGTCGTGAAGCTGACCGTGCCGAGACTGTGTGATGCCGGAATCGGTGTGATGCCGTTGAAGTACTTCAGTTGCGACCCAATCGAACTGATACCTGCGGTTGTAATCGAAATCGAACCGAACTCGTTCATGATATCGATCGTGCCCGCCGACGCGGCAATTGGCAGCGCCAATGCCAGCAATACCAAAACTACCACTCGCCTCATGTTAATTCCCTCCCAGGTTTGTTCTTTGCCAAGATTCCCCTTGAAGACTTGTGTTCAAGGTATAGGTCGCCTCTCGTGGGTTGAGCACTTATAGTTCCAATTCCACAAAGGGCTGGTTGCTGTTACTAATCAATAGCTTACGAATGTTTTCCGGGCTTTCCCAAGCTTCTGGGGTGCAATCTGCTGCACACTAGCAACAGTTTGCCTTCCCGGAACCGTCCAGAAGCTCAATTTCGCATCCGACTGTAACGATCGCGAAAAGGAATAACTGCGGATTCAAGAATCGGAGGAATCTCCCACACACGAGAGACCTAACCTCGGGGACCGCTTCCAGAACCTGGTGCAACCGAGAGTAACCGATCGCAAGGTGACTCATGTTACCGCGGACCCCGCGTCCAGCAATGGCTCTTTAGTGCCATCCCAGTCGCTCAGGAGTGGGATTCCGCCCCCGGGTCACTTGCCCTATATTCCGGGATGAGCAGTTCTGGGGGAGGGCTGTTCGGGCGTCCCGTGATCCTTTGGATCCGGGGCGCTCCTTGAATTTGGTGAGTGTGATTTTAGTGAAGTAACCCGGATCCTTGATCCCCAACAATGCATTCCCACACCATTGCGGCGGCCCCCAGGGGTCAATTGCCAAGAACGGCTGAGAAGATCGGCACCTTTTCACTTTTTCCAGAGGACAGGCTACGATAGGCAGCGTCCAGAATGAGCTGGTTCTGCCAGCCTTGCTGTCCCGGCACTGGAAACACCTCCCGACCTTCGAGCGCGGCGGCGAAAGCGTCCACCTGCCGCACGTAGGCAAATTGGTTGGAGACAACGTCCTCGGCGGCGAGCTGTCCTTCGCGCCACAGTCCAAGCTTAACCGGCCGTTCAACATTCAGCGCGTCATCGGCCCGGAGGACGCCAGCATCACCGACAATCTCCAGCGGCGTACGATATTGGGCACGAGTTGAAACCATCACCGTTGCCAGTGTGCCGCGGTGAAACTCCAGCGTCAGCACGGCCTCCGCCTCTACGTCGCCCGATTGTTCATCGCAACGTCCGACAGCGGTAACGCGCCGCGGCTCATCCTGCAAGATGTAACGCAGGGCATCGATGCAATGAACTCCCACATCGGCAATCGGGCCGCCGCCCGCGACCGCGCGGTTGTAGAGCCAGGTGCGAGGATGACGTGAGCCGGGATACGAGAACTCCGCCCGTGCAAAAATCGGGCGTCCGATGTCACCGGCAAAGATGCGGTCGCGAAATCTCGCCGTGCTTTCTTCAAAGCGAAACACCTGGGCGACACCGAGCAGAACTCCGGCGTTGCTCGCCGCTTCGACCATCTGGCGGCATTCGTCCGCATCCATACCCATCGGTTTCTCGCACAACACTGGCTTGCCGGCAGCAACTGCGGCGAGGACGTCCGGCAAATGGCAGGCGTTGGGAGTGGTGACCAGCACGGCGTCAACTTCAGGACAGCGGCTGAGTTCTTCGGTCGAGCCGAAGACATGCGGGATACCATACTGCGTCGCAGCCTCGCGTGCCTTGTTAGCGTCGCGGCGCGAGAGCGCGACCACTTTGCAATTCTGCGCCAGAGCAAAGCCCGGCATGAGCCGCCGCACGGCGTGGAATCCGAAACCTGCAATGCCAAAGCGAATCATTTTCGTCTCACCGGCTTTTTATATCGTCTTCTCTAAACGGCACACCGGATACTAGGTGTACGGATAAAAGACGAAAAACAGAAGCGACAACGCGGTTAATGCCCAGAGCGCTGGTCGTACATCCCGCAAACGCCCCGAAACCAGCTTGCAAAAAGGATACAAGATAAAGCCCGCCGTCATGCCAATTCCCACGTTGTAGGTGAAAGCCATCAGGACGATGACGCCGAAGGCTGGAACCAGTTCCGTGAGGTCGTCGAAGGGAATGCGGGTGATCGGTGTCAGCATGAGCAAGCCCACGAAGATGAGCGCGGGTCCATATGCCTGTGGCGGGATGGCCGAGATGAAGGGGGCGAAGAATAGAGTCCCAACAAAGCAAAGCGCGGTGATGACCGCGGTCAGCCCAGTTCGGCCGCCCGCCTCTATGCCAGTCGCGGACTCGATATAAGCGCCGGAGGTGGTGGTTCCAATCACGGCAGCGAAGGTGGTGGCCAGCGCGTCGGCCATCATCGGGCGCTCGATCCGCGGCAGGTTGCCGTCTTTGTCGAGGAACCCCGCGCGGGCCGACACGCCAATGAGCGTGCCCATGGTGTCCACAAATGCCATGACAAAGATCGTCAGGACAATGGGAAAAAATCCCCAGGTGAATAGACTATGCAGATCGAACTGGAAAAAGACGGGCTGCAGGCTGGGCGGACGGCTGACCCAACCAGCCGGCGCCGGAGCGACTCGAGTCACAAAACTGAGCAGAGCGGTAAGGAGAACTCCGCTAAGAATCGCGGCCGGGAAGCGGCGAATCGTCAGCACCGTCATCAGCAGGAATCCAAAGATGGAAAGAAGCACCGAGAGCGAGGTCAGATGGCCTGGCCGTACCGGAGCCCCGGGGAATCCCATGGTGACAATGCCGGTCTGATTCAGTCCGATGAAGGTGAGGAACAATCCGATGCCGACGGCGTAGCTGTAACGGAGAGTGGGTGGAATGGCGTCGACCATCCACTGGCGAAGGCGGAACAGAGTCATCAGAATGAACAGCACTCCAGCCAGGAACACCGCGCCCAGAGCGCTCTGCCAGGTGTAGCCGAGTACATGAACGACAGTAAACGCGATAAAAGCATTTTCGCCCATGTAGGGACCGATCGCGAAAGGGCGATTGGCATAAAAACCCATCAACAGCGTTCCGAAAATGGCGGTGAGGATAGTAGCCGTGAGCGAGGCGCCAGCCGGCATGCCGGCAGTCTTCAGGATGGCAGGATTCACGGCCACGATGTAGGCCATGGTAAAAAAAGTGGTGAGTCCGGCGACAATTTCGCGGCGGACGGTTGTCTGGTGCTGAGAGAGTTCAAAGAACTGATCGAGCCAGCGGTTCACGATTCAGAGTCTCCGCACTAAGTCGACAATTGAAGAAGTCAGAAGCTAGATTGCAGAAGTGTAACCTGACCGCCGGACGACTCTGGTTCTACCTCTGCAATTTAACTTCTCAGTTCTGACTTTTCCGCAACTCGGCAAGCAACTTGGGATCGATATTGCCGCCGCTGATCACGGCGACGTTGATCTTGGTGTCGGGCAACTCGGTGGCGTGGAAAAGAAATGCGGCTGCAGCTACGGCACCGCTCGGTTCGGCCAGCGTTTTCGCGTTCGCACTCAGAGCGCGCATGGCCTCGCGGATCTCGTCCTCCGTGACGCTGACGATGTCGTCGACATAGGCGCGGATGTGTTCGAAATTGATGGCGCCGATGCTCTG
>Ga0116134_1001836_pt1 | contig 10611 bp, 10 predicted proteins | sample June2015DPH_19_5_FD_89737 | JGI IMG/M metagenome (GOLD analysis project Ga0116134, IMG submission 89737) | Peatland microbial communities from SPRUCE experiment site at the Marcell Experimental Forest, Minnesota, USA - June2015DPH_19_40 | ecosystem: Environmental > Terrestrial > Soil > Wetlands...
ATCTGGCAGAGCGCGCTGGGCGGACAGAATGCCAACATCGACAAAGTGGCCAGTACCATCACCCGAACGACAGGAGATTTCAGCTTGAGTATTGTTGTCATGCGAATCGTCCCTATAGAGATAGCGCATTCGGTCACTGAGACACGGGTACAGATATCCTCGCACGTTTTGTCTCTTTGAGAGAGTGGCGCCGTTCCCGGAAGCAATTGTGCCTTATGATTATAAGCCGCCGAGGCACATCGCAGTTGCCAAATGTTCGAAGCAATGTACGCGTGATCCTAACTCTACAGAGTCCCCTGTGTTTACAGTTAGCAAGGCATATAGAATGAAGATGTTGCTTTAATGTCCAGCGCGGCGGGATTACCGTCTCCACACTGATGACGTAGGTGATCGCAAGCAATTGCAGGACGCTTTCCTGCTGCTCGAGCGTGAAGCCGTCAGCTCGCCATGTGCCGACTTCTGCTTGAAATGGATATAGCGTTCGGGCCATTAATTTAACCGAGCGAACGTGTGCGCTCTCTCTCGACTCGGTAGATGAAAGATTCTTTGAGACAGCCTAGCTCGACGACAGCGCCGAGGCGCCGCCTTCGGTGTTACACTGACCTTCTGCTTGGTACAGACTATCGGTCAGGTCACCAAGAGTGATCGACGCATATATGCGCCGACCGCCATTCGTCGCCAGAAGAGGGTGAACGTGGCATTCGACATTTTATCGAGGCCAGACGCCGGAAGTGCATTCTCTCACTTGCGGCAATACATGATATCCGCCACGTGTGTCGTTCTCCTGACTATTACTTTGCCCCCTATCTGGTCATTCGTACTGCTTTCTTCGGTGGCTCTTCTAACGTCCCTTGGCTCCTTGCGCGGTAAGTACTATACCTCGCTTGATCTTGCGTTCTTTGCATTTTACTTAAGCTCATGCGTCTCTACAGTCTTTGCGTACGACATAACGACCGCACTTCCACAGCTATATCTACGGACATTGTTCCTGCTGCTCTATCTGACACTTAGGTCTTGGGGCACATCCATGCCCGATATTATCGTGGCCTCAGGAATTGGAATGATAATCCACTGTATAGAGTCATTCGTACTGTTCTCTACACACTACCACGAGTGGGTTACGCTTCATTTCTCACGTTTAGTGGACTTTCGGTCGTTTGTCACTCTAACCACACATACACAGCGACCAGGCAATCATGCTGCAATATACCTCATAGCTATAGCTATCGGCTTGTATAGATTGAGCGGAGACAGGAACACTTCCCGTGTCATAGTCAGCATTTGTCTTCTATCCGTCTGGATGTCAACAGCATGTGTAGTGCTCAGCTTATCCCGTGGGTTGTATGTTTCTACACTCATTTGTTTGCTGATGTCCACATGCGCACTGACGAAGACGCTGTCGCTTCGAAGTAGAGCTGTTGTTATTATCGGGGCTTGTGCTGCCATTATGATTGTTGTGTCTTGCCTTTTATTTGTTCGACCTGTGATGGACGCAGTTATCGATGTTACACTTTCCAATATCCGTCTGTCACAGAAGCGGAGCATACATGGTCGGTTGTCCGTTAACACAACAGCATTGCATCTTATCCCGCAAAGCGGAATGTTTGGCGCAGGTGTTGGTAATTACGCCCTCGCAATAAGGCGAGGCGGGTTGGATACTCCGTCCATGCTTACTGTGCATGCGTTCAATACGGCATTAGAGGTTACCATTGAACAAGGTTTTGTGGGGCTCGCGATTCTGGTTGTCGCTCTTGTGGAACTGACGAGAATTCTTGTCAAACGCCTTCGCACGGGTCCGGGCTATGTTCTGTTGGGTGGTGCCACTGCATTGTTGCTGTACAGCCTGAGCCAGACGTACGTTATCGCTGATCAGGCAACCGCGGTGCTTTTTGCGTTGTTTTGTGCAACTGTGGTGAATGATGGAGATCGACATGCCTAGTGACAGAGTGCAACTAAATCGTCAGCCTGCCCTTATATATGCTGTTATATTTGTTGGGTTGGTGGCAATTGGTTCATCGAACAGAGAGAAGAACAGCCTTGCCTACGGCACTCCACAAGTTGAGGATGGGCGAGTGCAACTTTGCGGCTCAGGGGTTGCTTCTTGGGATCGATATGGACTTTTCCGCTTTGCGTATAGGCAGGCTATTAAGAGGGCATCAGATTCATTCAGCGTGAGTGATTTTGTTATGTCTGGCTCCGATTTACAACTAAAGAAAGAGGGCATAAGTGACGCGATCACTACATTTCTCTGTGACGTTAAAAGTACACCGGAAGAGGATGGAGCGTGGAGTGACCTGGCGTGGCTATATGCAATCAGCGGGGATACAAGCGAAGCGATTACCACCGAACAGAAGGCAGTTGTATTGTACAGATTCGACTACACTTATTACGTCCTTCTTGGTGCGTTTCTTGAGAGATCACGCCGCTTTGACGAAGCTCTAGACGCATATGGGCAGGCTCTGGTTCTATATCCGCGGCTAGTGAACTCTGCGTTCTGGCATGCGCTTCAGTTACGCCGGCCGGCCATAGCTGACGGGGCAATGCATTTTGCGCTTTCAGCGCTCGATCACAGTCAACTTGTGGTCGACGACGTTACCCGCAATGAGGTACGAGCCCGCCTGCTTGCGGCAAATGGCCTTCTGGAGGACGCCGATAATATTGTGAATTCCATAAATGCTCAGCTTCCGAACCTTAGTGGAATGTGGGAATTGCAAGGCGAATTGCACGAAAGAGATGGCAGAATAGCCAACGCGATACTCGACTACCGGCGCGCGAAATTTCTGGATTCGGAGGACCCCGTGCCACACGAACGTTTGGCGACACTTGAACTCGATCTATCCAATGCGGAAAATGCGAGGATCGAGGCGCTCTTGGCATGGCGACTAGCCCAACACCCGTGGAGTCCAGGGGCGGCGCGACGGAAAGTTCAATACCAGCGCGACGATCACCCACGAAACGGTGAACTACCAGTAACACTGCTCACAGATACTCAGCCTTCTTTCCGATTCGAGTCAATGTTCACACGATTGTCTCGTCTTTTCGCTTCTCAAGGGAAAGAGGAAAGGGCAAGGGAAATGGAACTCAAAGCGTACGAGTGTGCTCACAGCGAGCTTCATTGAGATTCTATCTGGCAGCATTAGTCGACTAAGTTCGCTTGTGTGTGCTTTTTGTTATGGAAGTATGTAATGGATTTATTACGCCTCCGGCTCGCAAGAGTTGTACTGCATGCAACCGCAATACTACAGGAAGAATAGTCTGATAAACCTCGCAGTACGGAGATGAATGGCGAAAAATACCATATTGGTTTTTTGTCAGGTTGGGACAACCTGCAGCGCATGTGAATCGCCATTTGCAGTCTTGGCAATCAGGGATCAGGTCTACTCGATTGTCAGTCGGCGAATACCGTTGTTGATCTTTTAAGAGCCGCACAACATTATCCACTAATCCATTTCCAATTGGAGTTGCCAGATCGTATGGGCACAAGGACACCTTACCATCTGAAGTAATCGCAATTGAATTGGTGCCGATCCCACAGATCCGTACCTTCGGCGTCTTGAGGTTGATATCGCCCAAACGGTGGACTTGGTAAAGACTGCGGGCCGGAAGATGGTTTTCAAGCCATTCGTAGCAGCGCTTCAACTCGTATATCAGTTCCTCATTATCGCTATTGAGATCAGCAGTCGATGAGAACGGCCTGCGATAGGGGCTCAAACGAAAATTCAAATCGCGATGGACACAATATTCCACAAACTCTGTTAAACCTTTGACGTTCTCGCCTGTAACAGTAGCGGAAACACTTGGTCTCACGCCACGCCGGAGTAGCAATTCAATATTCCTATCCACGTCGCGGAAAGAACCCTGGCCGTTCTGGTAAATGCGGTGCTTATCGTGCCACTGTTGAATTCCATCGAGGGAAATCGATATACCCACTCTGCCACTGGCGGCGTAATCGATGAGATCTGGAGGTGAAACTGTTCCATTTGTAAGAATCACAAATTTAGTCTTGGATGACATTTCTTCAAGACCATCGTGTGCCCAGTCTATAAGCTCCTTAACTGTTTCCCATCTCACAGTCGGTTCACCGCCTGCAAACTTGAACCGAAGAGAATCGTATCCTTCTTGATGGCATTCTTTTGCAAGTTTAGACATCAAAGCCTTTCCAGTTTCAATGCTCATGTGCCTATGCTTCTGGGATATGTAACAATAGTTACATCTGAGGTTGCAGGTATCAGTCATCTGAAGCCACACGGACATTCTTCGCTTATCCCGTCGCGCCCGTTGAGCAGCCAAATACTCAGAAAACTCTTCCCCGACATCAAGAACGCCATTTGTTGCAAGCGAGGTTAGCACGTCCACCAGTTTCCATGGATCCTCCCTGGCCCATGGCAAAACTTTCTTTATATCGGAAATTCTCATCCCATTTGAGCAACGAACAAAGATTTCATAGGCATCCTGCGGAAGAGGTACCACACCATGGTAGCCGCGTGGGTTAAACACATACGGGTGACCATCGACGTCGCCTTCAATCAGTCCACCCGGCACTCGAATAACAAGATCATCTACTAGCGCGGCCATTGTTCCAATTCTCTCTTGCAGTCAGCACTGTAATGCGGGGCTACATCGAATTGGCTCGCGTGGTCAATCTTAAAGAGCTAAAACGGATTTTTGCAGGATGGAATCTCTGAAAGAACGGCAGCAGCGCCCGACAAATCATATCGAGGGAGGTCACGTAGATGAAGGTTCTCTGCGCCCTCTACTCTACCAAGCATAGGGGAATCCCACTGCCCCACTGATCTAGAACGGGAGATCATACGACCTTATCGACGCAGCGTCTTTCCTGTCATGAGAGAGCACCAACAATGTGTCGTCTTGTATCCCGATCCCCAGCCACGTGCGAGTAACCTCCTTAATCATTACTTTGCTTGTCCCATTTCGGACGTCGACCGCCACGGTGCTACGTATCGTTGGCTTATCTAAACCAACATCTTCGGTCAGGTCAAGCACCAACCGATTATCATCCCCCAACATGACATTCATTTGAAAAGATTTCACTTGGTCCGCAGCTGCAATTTCCCTCAACACGCGAGTCACCGAGAAACGTCGAATGATCGCCCCTTCCCTGGAGCAAACCAGGAATTCAGCCTCCTTCGGTGCATAAATCAGCAGATGATCGTCGTGCAGCGTCAGTATAGGATTAGCAAGTCGCTGCGCCCCGTCGATCGCCCTTGGACCATTAATAAACAGAGCTGACGACAGCGCTTCGTGCAAAACCTGGCCAGTGGGGCTATACTCGATCAGGAGTGGATAAGGGGCATTCACATTCACATCCTGATCGAGACGGTTGCCGAGAGCAAAAACATTCCCCGCTTCGTCGGTTGTAATTCCCTGGACGTAGTAGGGCTCAGTATCCCATACTTGCAGTAGTTTACCAGAGAAACTATACGTTAATAGGACGTGTTTCAACCTCTTGGATCCGAAGTTCAGAACGGCGGCTATAACGGTCTTACCGTCTGGGCCAGCAGCCAGATCATCTACGACCATATGATCCAGGTTGGGAAAATCTTTGAAGATGCTAATGGCCGCTCCGCGCTCCACGCCGTCAACGTTGAAGGCGCGAATGGGCTTGCTGGTCTTCTTCGAGATTCCAACTCCGAAGAAGATCGTTTGATGAGCACTATCATACCGAAACGGCTGGACGCCGGCTTCGTTCGGTATGCTTGGAGCACTCTGGCCGATCAAACCAATTGATAGACCGCATACCAGCACCAGTGTCATGGTACACATCGTAATTCGGTCACTAGCCATTTTCCTCTCCTCTCCAGTGAACGTCTACTGGCAACTTGCGTTATTAGAGTCCGGGCAAGGGTACTTGTTCTTGCCTACTATACAATTGTTCGTATACGTTTGACACAGAGTCTTGCCACCAACCTGATCGCACCCCCACTCGGCACATTGGTTGTTAGGAGCACAATACGTACCGTTAACTGGTTCGCTCTTGGTGCCGTCGCAGGCTGGACAACTAGCGTACACGGTGGGCACGGCTGCGTACAAAATCTTGATCGCGAACTTCGGAACCCGCGAGTTCAATTCTATTCGACTGACAAAACTCCGAATGCCACTCTGGTGCGGAGCAACAAAGTGCGCGTCGCTCGGAACCACCCATAAGGGGCGCAATGCTAATCCGGCTCCTGCCAGGAGCGTTACCGCAACAGCAGCTCGTCTGAAAGTAATGTGCATTTCTCGCTACTCCTCTATTCGCCGAAGCGTCTTATTTCTCACTTCGGGACTCATATACCACTGTGGTAGTGTCACCCTTCGCTTCTGTGCGACTATATATCAAAGAATCCCCGTCACTTCCAAGAAGCAAGAGAAAGTCGCCTACAGTAAAACGGTCGCTTTTTGTTCCAGGCACCAGTATCCATTGCGAACCTGAACCGGATGTCTGCGGGGCCAGAAAGAACAAGCCGCACATGTCATCTAGATCGGGCTCGTCGCCTTTCATACTTGCAAGCACATCGCCGTTGCTAAGAAATGCAAAGCCCGTCAGGCTGAATAAATCTGCATAGGTCCCCGTAACCGTCTCACAGGAAAACGTATTTGCTACAGTGTCACGCTTACACAGTTGTTCGCGAAGCCCGTCGTATAAAACAGTTTGAGTTCCAGAGGATCTCAAAAAACTGGAAGCCGCCCAAGCGTTCTGATAGCCCCAATCGGGATTCAGGTAGGGACTAGCAACAGCATTGCCTTGGGAGTTGTACGCCTTGAACGCTCCGTTTCCTGCGCCCTTAGTAATGTACGCCACGCCAGACCCCCATCGAGAAAGAAAATGCTCGATCAGAACGCCGGTGGAACTGTAATGACGCAGCGTGTCATAGTTTGCCCATTTCTTAGTCGTTACACCGGCGATTTGTTCGTCCTCGGAGTGCTCGGCGCCGATGGCCCAGATTGAGCCATCGTCGGCTCGGGCGATCTGAGTCGGAAGATAGTCGCCGGTGGTGAAATACCTTGGATTCTCGCCGGCGAGGTTCGATGTGGCGATGAACGCAAACAAGCTGCCGTCTGTTTTTGTCGCCCTACCGGCAAATGCCAGTTGCGAGTCCACGCCGACATCCACGGAGGTGAGGGACAGCTTGTCTGTTCCTGCTGGCCAGATGGCGATCTCGTGCTCAAGCTGACCAGAGGAATTCCAGAGATAGATGGTCGACTCTTCGGCGGAGGCACTGCTGTGCTTGAATTGAATGATGTAGCCATGACTGAAAAACGGGTCAGAGGCCATTTTTGTCTTCGCGGGCGAGTAGGTTATTGTCTTGAACGGGGGTTGCAGCGCCGCAACACCGGCCGACGCGCTTGGCACGACTTGTTGCGCGTGCAGGGCTGCGCTGCCGACGGCGAGCATCAGCACAACGCTCACAATCCCCGCAGATCTCATTCTCATTTCTAAGATTCGCATAAAAGTCACTCAAGTCCTTCCTGGGTAAGCATTATGAGGTAATTGCAACGGCGTACCCGAATACCCAGCCCGCCACTCATTCGTGACGCGCTAGACTCCGCTGTGGCACAGCACCTATTCATCGCAGTCATCGCAATCACCGCAGTCACAGTCATCGCAGTCATCGCAGTCGCATGATTGGGCATACACCACATCATCCCCTAAAAGGGCACGCTCCCCTTTGTAAAGGCCGAGCCCAATATTCTCAAGTTTGACGAATGGGTAGAAGTTGGCAATGCGAAGCAAATACGAGGCAGACGCACTTGGCGGATGAATTCCGAGCGCGATCTGCTTGAAGGGTCCCTTGTCGGATTGAACAAAAGCGCATCGCCCCTCTCGCGGGCTATGACCGAGCGAAAAAGAGACACGATGCGAAAGGGATACGATCCGGATCAAAAGCGTGAAGAAAATCGCAATAAAGACGAAGGCAGCGCGACGTGGGATACTGATAAAGCGAGCCATTTGCTCCTCCCTGAAATCTGAACCGCAAAGTGAATCACCGAAACGTGTTTCTATCAAGTTAAGATTGTGAAGTCGTGAAATTGAAATTGTGTGTGTTGAATCGGGATCTGCTTGGATGCCCGGGTCATGAATGGGACAGCGGTGCATGCCGAACCGGGAATTACAAGGCCAAGTACCGAGTCATACGGGTACATCTGGTAAGCCAGATAGCACGCAGTAATTGTCTGACCGTACACCCCGACGGCGAGCGCTCCCCCCAAAACAACAACAGCAGCCAATAGCACAAACTCCTTTTTCACCACCGCACTACCTCCTTACGCTCCATCTCAGCGCCGCGGTTGAGGTCCAGCACGCTGCTGTCTTGGGCGTCCCCACCGTACTTCCTTAGAATCTGTCCAAATACTCTCGGGTTTTGAAGGGTACGGGCTTCAGCCTGTACGTACGAACGCAAAAGGACAGGGGGCTTCAGCCCCTGAAGGATTTCATGGCTCGCGATCTCATTCCCTCAGCGGCTGGAAGCCGCCTCGCTTTGTAGCCTTCAACGGATGGGCTGAAGCCCGTCCCTTTCAAATCGTGAGTATTTGGACAGGTTCTTAGGTCATCAGCGAAAGGCATCGAAGTGCTGTAAATGTCAGTGATAGAGTGGCTATGCTTCGGAGCAACGAGAGCAGCGTCGGACCAGGAAGGAAGAACGAGCCGAGAAAGGGGCACTGCTTTGGATACCGAGGGATACATAGCCTCTCCCGCGTCTTCAACAAGGTCCAGCCTTCGAGCAGAACCTCACCGTCGAGCGCAGCAAGTTAAGGTTGCGTTGCAGAGAATCGTTACCTGTTACAACAATTCCCTGAAAACTTCCCGCCACCAAGCCCCTCGGCGATTCACTTGTGCAGCGGGCAACATAGCGCACCGATCGCCACTTTCCCGTACGATCGCGAAGTAGTTCAATCAGTACAAGTATATTCGCCAGACAGTAAGGTAAAGATCCTGAACGTGTCAAGGTTATAGATCACACATGCGCGTGACGTTGAAACCTGCCTTACCTGACCGCACATGAAAGTCGTCGGGATTCGCTACCTTTCTGGAACCCTATGGGAGGCCGGGCGAACAGAAAAGACGCACTACTCGGTGTTGCTTTGAAATCTCTTGACCCTCGCAAAGATCCGATCGTTAACCGCGTTCGCGATATCTTGCTCGCCGCCAAGGTATTTTTCCGTGGTCTGGATCGAGGAGTGCCCGAGCAGAAATTGTATTTGTTCAAGATCCCCGCCGGAGCGCCGGCACAGTTTCGCGCACGTCCTTCTTAAATCGTGGGGCGCCAAGCGCTCCATGCCGACCTGGTGCGCGTACTGCAGCACGATCTTCCAAACCGCCGTGGTGCTAAGAGAGGCGCCCGACACCTTTCCATTCTTGCCCACCGCCCGGAATATTTTCCCCTCCGCAATCTTCGCCGCGACGGTCCAGAGATCGAGCCGGTCCTTCACCCAGCCCGGAACCGGCACCAGGCGAAGCTTCTTGCGCTTGCCGACCAAGTCGGGAATCACCCACCGATCGTCGCGCATTTGGATCTTGTCGACCATGAGTGACACTAACTCGGCCCGCCGCAGACCGCAGCCGACCAGGAGCCCAAGCAGGGCACCGTCCCGTTTTCCCTTCAGCGTGTTTTCGTCCGGTGCCAAGAGCAAGTCCTTCGCCTGCTCAGGCGTCAGCCAATTCCCTACCCTCACGCCGCTCGAACGGCTGTTGTCGACGCCGGAGGCGGCTTCCGCCTTTCCCCAATCGAGCAATCCCGCTTCGGCCGCCTTGCGAAACAGGCGCCGCAGGGCCGCCAGTTTCACATTGGTGGAGGAGGGCGCGGCGCCCGAGTCCTCCGACATCGTCCGGTAGTCGTAAAGCACCTGGCGCGAGAGTTCCGTGTAGCCCTTTGCGTCGTACCAGGCCAGAAATTTCTCGAGCGCTCGGCGGTAGGCGCGCTTCGTATGTTCGTTGCTCACGCCATTGAGCAGGACGCGTTCGAGGATCTCGTCGCGATCTGCTTGGAGATTCGGGAGTGTAACCGGAGCCAGGCTCATCGCTCCAGCTCCACGACCTTCGGGTTGAAGTGGGCATGGTTGGACCGAGCATCGAAAAGAGCTCGGCTGCCGGCCGGGTCCTCGCCACACTCGATCGGCAAGGGCAGCTGATAGGCGGCGTGCGGATGTTGCTCGTGCCACAGAATCAGTAGTTGCGGCGGCAGCCAGACGCACAACGCCTGCAGCCGCTCGACGATGGCGTGACAGGCGGCGCAGAGCGAAATCATCAGCGCCGGACGCGAGACGCCCGGCACGCGATGATGCACCACGATCCAGTCGTGGTCTTCTTGCGCGGGACGGCAGAAGCATCCCTGGCAGGTCCAATGGTCACGGCGCAAGACGGTCTCCCGATGTCCGCCGAAATGTTCGCGGTCGTGATGCTGGCGCGCGAGACAGCGCGGGCACATGCCGCGAGCAACGATCGAGAGCAAGCCGCAGGCGCAGAGGAAGACGGCCTGCATTCTTTCCCCGCCGGGCCCGGAGGCGAGGTGGGCGAGTGGCGTACTCATCGCGAATCCCTCAATCTTGCAGGCTCCGGGTAGGGTTTCGCTCTGGGAATCGATTCCCAGCCAAATCCACGATTCCTCGAAT
>Ga0116134_1001838_pt1 | contig 10608 bp, 9 predicted proteins | sample June2015DPH_19_5_FD_89737 | JGI IMG/M metagenome (GOLD analysis project Ga0116134, IMG submission 89737) | Peatland microbial communities from SPRUCE experiment site at the Marcell Experimental Forest, Minnesota, USA - June2015DPH_19_40 | ecosystem: Environmental > Terrestrial > Soil > Wetlands >...
CCACCAGATCCGCGGCCGGGTGGGCCGCGCCGGCCAGCGTGCCTACGCCTATCTCTTCCACCCGGCCGACCGTGTCCTGTCCGAGCAGGCCTACGAGCGCCTGCGCACGATCGGCGAGCACACCGAGCTCGGATCCGGTTTCAAGATCGCCATGCGAGACCTCGAGATCCGAGGAGCCGGCAACCTGCTCGGGCGCGACCAGTCCGGCCACATCAGCGCCGTCGGCTACGACCTCTACGTTCGCATGGTCTCGGAGGCCGTCGCCGAGCTGAAGGGCGAGCCGATCCGGCTACCCGTCGAGATCACGGTCGACCTGCCCGTGAAGGCGTCCATCCCCGAGTCCTACATCGGGCGGGAGGATCTTCGCCTCGAGGCCTACCGGCGCCTCGTCGACGTGCTCGACCCGGCCGCCGTCAAGGACATCGCCGCCGAGTGGGCCGACCGCTACGGGCCACCGCCCCTGCAAGCACAGGCGCTCCTCGCCGTCGGTCGTCTGCGGGCCGAATGCGCCCGCACCGGCGTCAGCGAAGTCACGGCGGCGGCCACCAAGCCGGGTGGGGCCGGACCGGGACGCCCAGGCGAGGTCGTCGTGCGGATGGCGCCCGTCAAGCTGGCGGTGTCCTCCCAGGTGCGCCTGCGGCGGCTGCACCCGCGGGCGATCCTGAAGGAAGAGGCGGCTCAGCTGATCGTGCCGCTCGCAAGCGGTGAGGATCTCGCCGACCGGATCGTCGCCCTGCTGGGCGACCTCTTACCTGCCGCCGTGGCGCCGCCCGCCCCTGCGGTGGGGGCGCCGCAGGAGCCCGATCGGGGCGCATCGCCGTGAGGGTGGTGACTGGCCGGCGGCCCGGGGAGGCCCCTACGATCTGCCGATCGTGAAGCGGTTCCTTGCAGCCTTCTGCGCACTCGGCCTCGTGGCGCTCGCCTCGGCGGGCTGCAACGCCTCTTCCATCCCACCGAGCGCCGCCCACGTCGGCAACGCCAGCATCCCGACCACGCTGCTGGATGCCTCCATGAAGGACCTGCAGGGCGACAGCGGTTACCTCTGCCAGGGGGGTGGCGGGACGAAGACGGTCACGGCGGGCGTGGGCAGCGACACCTGGAACGCCACGTTCGCCGATTTCGTCCTCACCCAGCTGATCAAGTTCCGCATCCTCGACGAGATGGTCGCCGCCCGCCATCTCGCCGTCCCGCCGGCCGACCGCGCCGCCGAGCTCGGCCTGGCGACGAGCGAGGCCGAGGACGCCATCGCCGAGAACCTCTCTCTCCTCGAGCAGGAGTCGGTCACCTGCCCGGGGACACCCACGTCCATCATCGAAGGGCTGGCGACGCCGCTCAGCACCGCCCTCATCGGCAACCAGGTGAACGTAGGCGTCTACTCCGCCTACCTCGCCGGCACCTCCTTGCAGCCGGCCGCCCTGGCGAGCTGGGAGCACTCCCACCCGGCGGTGACGACGCAGTCGTGCACCTCTGTCATCGGCGTGGCGACCGAGAAGCTCGCCCGCCAGATCCAAAAGGCCGTGTTGAGCGGCTCGAGCTTTGCCAGCGAGGCCAACCGCTACTCGCAGAACACCGGCGCCGGCAAGGGCGGTGCCGTCGGCTGCGTGCTCGAGAGCCAGTGGACAGCCAACCTCGGCCCGGTGGTGGCCGCCCTCAAGGTCGGCGTCGTGAGCCACCCGGTGAAGTACCAGAGCGGTTGGCTGCTCTTCGAGGTGACCAAGCGTCAGCTCGAGCCGACGGGGGACATCGTTCCCGAGATCGACCAGCTGGAGCTGTCCGCCTTCGACGCCCAGTACTCGAAGGCGCTCGTCGCCGCCCACGTCACCGTGTCGCCCGTCTACGGCTCCGTGCAGCGCAAGGCCGTGTCGGGTGGCTACTCGCTGGCGGTCGTGCCGCCGTCGACGAAGGCGTGCGCCTACGCCCTTTCGGCGGGGGCGGCCGGCTGTCCGACGACGACGACGGCCGCCGCCGGCTCCTCCGGTTAGCGCCGAGGGCTGCGAGGCGGTGATGGCACGCTCGCAGGCGAGCGCGCCTCCCGTCATCGTCGTCGTGGGCCTCGGTCCGGCCGGCACCGACATGATGACGGCGGGCGCCCTCGAGGTCGTGGCGGAGGCGTCGTCTTCGGGGGTGCCGGTGTTCTTCCGCACGGGCCGGCACCCGAGCGCTGCCCAGCTGCTGGCCGCTGCCACCGGGGCGCCGCCGCAGACCTTCGATGACCGCTACAGCAGCGAAACGACCTTCGAGGCGGTCTACGACTCCATCGCCTCCTCGCTCTTGGCGGCCGCCGCCAGCGAGCCCCGCCTCGTGTACGCCGTGCCCGGCTCCCCCCTCGTGGCCGAGCGGACCGTCGAGCTGCTGCGGGTCAGGAGCGAGGCTGCCGGGGTGGTGCTCGAGCTCGTGCCGGGGTTGTCCTTCTGTGACCTGGCCTGGGCACGGCTGGGCGTCGACCCCCTCTCCGCCGGCGTCCGCCTCGTCGACGGCACGACCTTTGGCCGCTCCGCCGCCTTTGACCACGGCCCGCTTCTCGTCGCCCAGTGCTGGTCGAACGCTGTCCTCTCCGACGTCAAGCTCGCCCTCGAGGAGCCGCCGCCCGAGCAGCGGGCGGTCGTCCTGCACCACCTCGGCCTCAGCGACGAGCAGATCGTCGACGTCGCCTGGGAGGACCTCGACCGCGTCGTCGAGGCGGATCATCTCACGAGCGTCTTCGTCGAGCACCTGGCGGCACCGGTCGGCGCCGAGCTCCTCCGCCTCGTCGAGACGGTTGCCACGTTGCGCCTGCAGTGCCCCTGGGACCGCGAGCAGACCCACGAGTCGCTCGTGCGCCACCTCCTCGAGGAGACCTACGAGGCGATCGAAGCTCTCGAAGGGCTCGGCAGCGAACCGTCGCAGGCGCCCCCGGAGCGTGTCGCCCACGCCGAAGAGGAGCTCGGGGACGTCCTCTGCCAGGTTGTCTTCCACGCCACGCTCGCCCGCGAGGAGGGCCTCTTCGAGCTCGCCGACGTCGCCCGGACGATCTCGGAGAAGCTGGTACGGCGGCATCCGCACGTCTTCGGGGACGTCGTGGCGGCCACCGCCGCGGACGTCGTCACCAACTGGGAGCGCATCAAGCGCGACGAGAAGGGCCGCCGCGGCCTCCTCGACGGCATCCCGGCCTCGCTGCCGTCGCTCGCCCGCGCCGCCGCCATCGAGCGCGAGCTGGCGAGCGTCGGTCTCGGTTGGGCGCCGGCTCGAGGTGTGGGCGAGGCCGTTTCGCAACTTGGTAGTGGGTTTCGGTCATATGTGTCAGAAACCGACTACCAGAATGCGGGCGACCCTGCGGCGCCGCCCAGGGCGGCGGCCGACTCCGCCGACGGAGCCGACCCCGACCCGGCGGACCTCATCCTCGCCCTCGCCCTTGCGATCGCCGCCAGTGGTCACGACCCCGAAGGCGCCGTCCGTCGCGCCCTTGATCGCCTCGTCGCAGCCGTGGTCGCCCTCGAGGCCTCCGCGGCCGAGCGGGGAGTCGAAGTGAGCGAGCTACCGGCAGCCGGGCTGCCGGGGTGGTTGGGCGATCGCCCGCAGCCTCCGGCGGTCCCGCCGCCGGCACCCTAACCAGCAGCTGCGGGCGGCTGCGCCCTCGACCGGCCGGCCCCGAAAACCGCTGCTGTCACGTATCACATCGTTCACTTTGATAACTTCATTCACACTTTCAACAGGAGTGACTTAGGCGTGACCTCCATCAGCGCGCTCATCGCACGGGAAGTCCTCGACTCGCGGGGCAACCCCACCATCGAGGTCGCCTGCGTCCTCGAGTCGGGGGCCCGCGGCAGCGCCATGGTGCCCTCGGGCGCCTCCACGGGAACCTTCGAGGCCAAGGAGCTCCGAGACGGGGGCGAGCGCTACGGCGGAAAAGGCGTGCTCAACGCCGTCGCCAACGTCCGCGGGGAGATCGCCGCCGCCGTCGTCGGGACGGACGCTTCCGATCAGCGCGCCCTCGACTACCGACTCGTCGACCTCGACGGCACACCCGACAAGGCTCGCCTCGGCGCCAACGCCATCCTTGCCGTTTCGCTCGCAACGGCCAAGGCGGCGGCGGCCGACTACGGCCTTCCCCTCTTCCGCTACATCGGCGGTGTCGACGCCCACGTCCTGCCCGTGCCGCAGATGAACGTCCTCAACGGCGGCGTCCACGCGGACAACAACGTCGACTTCCAGGAGTTCATGATCGCTCCGGTCGGGGCCGCCTCCTTCTCGGAGGCTCTCCGCTGGGGGGCGGAGACCTACCACGCCCTGAAGAAGGTCCTGCACGAGCGCGGGCTCGCCACGGCCGTCGGCGACGAGGGCGGCTTCGCCCCGGATCTCGCCCACAACGAGGACGCCCTGCGCATGCTCCTCGAGGCGATCGAGCGCGCCGGCCGGTCGCCGGGGGACGAGATCGCCATCGCCATCGACCCGGCCACGACCGAGCTCTGGCGGGACGGCAGCTACGTGCTGGCCGGCGAGGGCCGCACGCTCTCGGCCGACGAGCTCGTCGCCTACTGGATCGACATCGTCGACCGGTATCCCGTCGTCTCCCTCGAGGACCCCATGGCGGAGGAGGACTGGGAGGGCTGGGCTTCGATCACGAAGGCCCTCGGCGGAAAGACCCAGATCGTCGGCGACGACATCTTCGTCACCAACGTCGACCGGTTCGAGCGGGGGATCGCCGCCGGCGTGGCGAACGCCCTCCTCGTGAAGGTCAACCAGATCGGCACCCTCACCGAAACCCTCCTCGCCCTCGACACGGCATCGCGCGCCGGCTACGCCTCGGTCATCTCGCACCGCTCTGGCGAGACGGAGGACACGACCATCGCCGACCTCGTCGTCGCCACCGGCTGCGGGCAGATCAAAACGGGCGCACCCGCTCGATCCGACCGCGTCGCCAAGTACAACCAGCTGCTGCGCATCGAGGAGAGCCTCGGCTCGTCGGCCTCGTACCCGGGCCTGTCCGCCTTCGCGGCCAGCCGGCAGCCACCGGAGGAAGCGTCGCCGTGATCGCCCGCGCTCGCCTCCTGCTGGTCGTGGCGTTCGTCGCCGGCATCGTCATCGTCGCCACCGAATTCCCCCTTGGGCAACTGATACGCGGCCGTGCCGCCATGGCGCAGGCGAGCGCGCAGCTGACGCGCCTGCAGGCGCAGAACCGGGCGCTCGCCGCCCAGGTGGCCTCGCTGCACGAGGACGCCACCATCGCCCGCATCGCCCATGAGGAGTACGGGCTCATCTCCAAGGGCGAGCGTTCCATCGTCGTGCTGCCGGCGCCGAGCAGGAGAGCGGGCACGGGCACAGGCCCCCTCAACTCCACGACCGTCCCGAGATCCGATCTCGTCCCGACCGATGCCATCGTCAGCCCGACAGGGGCCGGAGGCAGCAAGCCGGTGAAGCAGGCGGGTTACTGGGCGAGGTTGCTGCAGCGACTGGAGTTCTGGAAAGCCGTTCCCTGACGTCGCCCCCCGCCGGTCGAGACGGCGAGGGGCGGGTCACGGCGGGTAGGGTCGCCCTCTATGAGCATCCTGGGCAACAGAGTGCTGCGGCGGGAGGATCCGAAGCTCCTCACCTCGGGCGGCACCTATGTGGGCGACCTCGACCTTCCCGGCGTCTTGTCGTTGACCTTCGTGCGCGCCACCATCGCGCACGGGCGGATCGAGCGGATCGATCTCGAGGAGGCAAAGGCAGCGCCGGGAGTCGTCGGCGTCTTCTCGCATGACGATCTCGGCCTCGCGCCCATGCCGCCGGGCATGCCGTTCCTCAACCAGGAGATGACGCGGCCGCTGCTCGCCGACGGCGTCGTCCGCTACGTGGGCGAGGCGGTCGTGGCGATCGTGGCGGAGACGCCTGGCGCCGGGGCCGATGCGGCCGAGCTGGTCGTGATCGACTACGACCCGCTGCCTGTCGTCGTCGATCCGCTGGATGCCCTCAAGGACGAGGTCCTCCTCTACCCGCAGGTGGGCACGAACAACTGCTTCGCTCTCCAATTCGGGCACGACGACACCCTTTTCGAGGGCTGCGAGGTCGTCGTGCGGCAACGGATCCTCAACCAGCGGGTCGCCCCCTGCCCACTCGAGACGCGGGCGGCCGCCGCCCTCGTGGAGCCGGACGGGCGGCTCATGTTCTACTCCTCCACCCAGACGGCCCATGGCGTGCGGGACACCCTTGCGACCTCGCTCGGGCTCGAGCCGGTGCTGATCCACGTCATCACGCCCGACGTCGGCGGCGGCTTCGGCGCCAAGGCGAGCGTGTATGCCGAGGACATCGTCACCGCCTGGTGCGCCCGCAAGGTCGGCCAACCGGTTCGCTGGAGCGAGACCCGCTCGGAGTCCATGCTCGGGCTCGGCCACGGCCGCGGGCAGGTGCAGGACATCGAGATCGGCGGCCTACGGGACGGGCGCATCCTCGCCTATCGGATCGATGTCCTGCAGGACTCCGGCGCCTACCCGGCCATCGGCGCCGTCCTGCCCTTCATGACGCGGACGATGGCGACGGGCGTCTACGACATCGCCCGCGCCGAGTGCAACAGCAACTCCGTCGTGACGAACACCGTCCCGACGGTGGCCTACCGCGGCGCTGGCCGGCCGGAGGCGACCTCGGCCCTCGAGCGGGCGATGGACTGCTACGCATCCGAGATCGGCATGGATCCGGCCGAGCTGCGCCGCAAGAACCTCATCGCCGCCGACGCCTTTCCCTACACGACGCCGACAGGCACCGACTACGACTCCGGCAACTACGTGGGTGCCTTCGATCTCGCCCTCGAGATGGCCGGCTACGAGCAGCTGCGCTCGGAGCAGCAGGCCCGGCGCGCCGCCGGCGGCAGCCGCCAGCTCGGCATCGGGCTCTCCTCCTACGTCGAGATCACGAACGGAATCCCGGAGGGCGAGTACGGCGCCGTCGAGATCCGGCCCAACGGCAAGGCCATCGTGCGAACCGGGACGTCTCCCCACGGCCAGGGGCACCACACCGCCTGGTCGATGCTCGTGTCCGACCAGCTCGGCATCGCCATCGACGACATCGAGGTGATCCACGGCGACACCGACCTCGTTCCCCGCGGTGTCGGGACCTTCGGCTCCCGCTCTCTCCAGGTGGGCGGGGCCGCCGTCAACCAGGCGGCGATCGAGGTCATCGACAAGGCCAGGACGCTGGCGGCTGACCTGCTCGAGGCGGACGTGGCCGACATCGTGCTCGACAAGCCCGCTGCCGCCTTCCACGTCGCCGGCACGCCCGCCATCTCGCGCGGCTGGGGCGAGCTGGCGCAGGCCTCGCTCGATCAAGGCGGCGCACCCCTCATGGCGGAGGTGGATCTGAGCTCGCCGGGAGCGTCGTTTCCCTTCGGGACGCACGTGGCCGTTGTCGAGGTGGACACCGAGACGGGAAACGTCGAGCTCGTGCGCCATGTCGCCGTCGACGACGCCGGGCGAATCCTCAACCCCCTGCTGGCCGAAGGTCAGGTACACGGGGGCATCGCCCAGGGGGCGGCGCAGGCGATGCTGGAGGAGTTCAGCTACGACGCCGCCGGCAACCCGCTGACGGCCAATTTCGCCGACTACTCGATCATCTCAGCGGCTGAGCTGCCGAGCTTCGAGACAGCGTTCACCGAGACCCCGACACCGAGGAACCCCCTCGGCGCCAAAGGCATCGGCGAATCCGGCACCATCGGATCCACGCCGGCGGTGCACAACGCCGTCGTCGATGCCGTCGCCCACCTCGGCGTGCGCCACATCGACATGGCGACCACGCCCGAGCGCGTCTGGCAAGCGATCCAAGCAGCCCGCTCCGCCTCCGAGGGCGGGAGCGCCACCTCGACAGAAGGAGCAGCCTGAGCATGCACGTCACGGTCACGCTGAACGGCGCCGACGTCACCTACGACGTCGAGCCTCGTACGCTCCTCGTGCACTACATCCGCGATGCCGCCGGCCTGAAGGGGACGAACGTCGGCTGTGACACGACCTCGTGCGGAGCCTGCACCGTGCTGCTCGACGGCCGCTCCGTGAAGTCGTGCACGGTTCTCGCCGCCCAGGCGGACAGCTCGAGCGTGACGACGATCGAGGGGCTGGCCGAAGCCGACGGCACGATGCACCCCGTGCAGAAGGCCTTCCACGAGCACCACGGACTGCAGTGCGGTTACTGCACTCCCGGCATGGTGATGGCGATCGTTTCGCTCATCGCCGAGCGGGGCGACCACGAGCTCACCGAGACCGACATCCGCCAGGGGCTCGAGGGCAACCTCTGCCGGTGCACCGGCTATCACAACATCGTGGAGGCGGCCATGGCGGCCGCCCGTGCGCCGGAGCTGCGGTCGTGATCCCGTCCTCGTTCGAGTACGTCCGTGCCGGCTCCATCGAGCAGACTCTCGACCTGCTGAACGAACACGGCGATGCCGCCAAGCTGTTGGCGGGCGGGCACTCGCTCCTGCCGTTGATGAAGCTGCGGCTCGCCTCCCCCGACGTGCTCGTCGACATCGGTCGCCTCGCCGAGCTCGCCTACGTGGGCGACGGCGGCGACTATGTCGCCATCGGGGCGCTCACGACACATGACGAAGTCTCCCGCTCGCCCCTCATCGCGGCCGAGCTTCCGGTGCTCGCCCATGTCGCCGGGCAGATCGGCGACCCGCAGGTGCGTCACCGCGGCACGATCGGGGGCTCTATCGCCCACGGCGATCCCGCCTCCGACCTGCCGGCTGTGGCGCTGGCGCTCGGGGGGACGTACGTGCTGACCGGCCCTTCGGAGACTCGTGAGGTGCGGGCGGCGGATTTCCATCTCGGTTTCCTCGAGACCGCCGTTGCTCCGGACGAGATCCTGACCGAGATACGGCTTCCGAAGATGGCCGGTGGCGGCTGGGGCTTCGAGAAGCTCACCAAGCGCGCGCAGGACTGGGCGATCGTCGGAGCCGTCGCCGTTCGCCTCGACGGGAATGGCTCCGTCGGGGTGGGGTTGATCAATGTGGGCTCGGTGCCGGCGAGAGCCTTGTCGGTGGAGGCGGCGGTCGCATCCGGCGCGGGTGCGGCCGAAGCGGCCGCTCGGGCCGACACGGGCATTGAGGTGACCGGAGACCTGAACGCCTCCGCGGCGTTCCGGCGTCACCTGACCCGCGTGCTCGTGGAAAGGGCGCTGGCGAAGGCGCTGGCGTGAAGGAGCTGTAAATGAGGGAACGTCAATGAAGGAACTGCTGCCGCAGATCGACAAGTGGATGGCGGAGGGCAAGCGCGTGGCCATCGCCCGCGTCGTCGGCGTCGACGGATCGAGCCCTCGCGACCCAGGGGCGACGATGGTCGTCAGTGACGCCGGCGAGGTGGCCGGTTCGGTCTCCGGCGGCTGCGTCGAGGGGGCCGTCGTGACGGAGGCGCTCTCGGTGCTCGAGTCCGGCACCGCCCGCGTGTGCACGTTCGGCTACTCCGACGACGAGGCCTTCGCCGTCGGTCTCACCTGCGGGGGGACGGTCCGCGTGCTCGTGGAGCCGCTCGACTGGTGAGCCCAGAGGCTCCGGAGCCTGCCGGGATATTCGAAGCGCTCCGCACGGCCCTTCGCGAGTCCCGCCCTGTCGCCTTGGCGACGGTGACCTCTGTCGACGAGGGCGTGCTCGCCACCGCCGTCGGCACCAAAGTGCTCGTGCTCCCGGCCAGCTCGGCTGGGAGCGAGGAGGAAGCGTCCGGCGGAACCCTCGCGGGCGGCGGTGCCGGCTCTGAGACCGTGATCGGGAGCCTGGGCGACCCGGACCTCAACCGAGTGGTGACCCGCGACGTGCTGGCGGCGATCGCCGGCGGGCTCACCGTCACCCGGCACTACGGCCCCCATGGCGAGGCTCGGCAGATGGAGGTGGAGGTCTTCATCGAGGTGTTCGCTCCACCGCCTCGCATGATCATCTTCGGAGCCGTTGACTTCACGGCTGCACTCGCTACGGCCGGACGGCTCCTCGGCTACCACGTCGTCGTCTGTGACGCTCGCGCCGTCTTCGCCACGCCGGAGCGTTTTCCCATGGCCGACGAAGTCGTGGTGGAGTGGCCTGACCGCTACCTAGAGCGCGTCGGGTCGGATCTGGGGCCTCGCGATGCCGTCTGCGTGCTCACGCACGACACGAAGTTCGATGTGCCCGCCGTCCTGGCGGCCTTGCGAACCGATGTCGGCTACCTCGGGGCGATGGGGTCACGCCGCACCCACAACGCGCGATGGAAGCGTCTCGTGGACGCCGGTGCCGACCCGGCCGAGCTGGCGGCTCGTCTCATGAGCCCGATCGGGCTCGACATCGGCGCGAGGACGCCCGAAGAGACCGCCATCGCCATCTGCGCCGAGATCATCGCCTCGCGCACCGGCATTACGGTCCCCTCCCTCCGTCGCGGCGAGGGGCCCATCCACCCACGCTGAGCATCCGGGCTGTCGGGCGGCGCTCAGCCAGGCGACTTCCACCAGCTCGCCGATCTGAGGCTGTGGGAAGCTAGCCATGCTTATGGACACCGGTTACGACACTGTCGACCAGGTCAAGACTCCCTCGGACGACGTCGAGACCGGAGCAGCCGAGTCGGGGCGGAGTTGGCGGCCTCGCGATGTGATCGATTCCGCTCGGCCGAAGTGGCTACCGACCGCCGGCCGCTGGCCATTGCGGCTGAC